>Ga0256914_1001866_pt1 | contig 18208 bp, 15 predicted proteins | sample HulkmetaG_FD_191571 | JGI IMG/M metagenome (GOLD analysis project Ga0256914, IMG submission 191571) | Hydrothermal chimney microbial communities from Main Endeavour vent field at the Juan de Fuca Ridge, Pacific Ocean - Hulk | ecosystem: Environmental > Aquatic > Marine > Hydrothermal vents ... | reverse complement strand
GGGCCGCCCGGAGGAAATAGCGAACAACCCGAAGGTAATTGAAGCCTACCTAGGCACGAAGCCCGTGTGAGGGAGGTGGTCACACGTGAGCGCATCCATGCTCGAGCTGAAAGGGATTCACGCAGGCTACGGGGAGTTCCGCGTGCTCCACGACGTCAACATGCGTGTGGAGAAGGGCGAGATAGTCGCGTTGATAGGGCCCAACGGTGCGGGCAAGACGACAACGCTCAGAACCGTGCTCGGAATGACGACCCTCTACGAGGGTAAGGTGCTCTTCAAGGGCGAAGACATAACTAAGGTACCGACACACAAGAGGGTTGAGAAAGGCATAGCGATGGTGCCGGAAGGCAGGGGAATATTCACACCACTAACGGTGTATGAGAACCTCCTCGCCGGCGCCTACACGAAGAGGGCCGAGGAGAAGCTGCAGGACTCCCTAGAATTCGTCTTCACCCTCTTCCCAAAGCTAAAGGAAAGGAGGAACCAAATAGCGGGGACGCTGTCCGGCGGCGAGGCCCAGATGCTCGCCATAGCAAGGGCACTCATGTCGAGACCGGAGCTACTACTCCTCGACGAGCCGAGCTTGGGCCTAGCTCCTAAGATCGTGCTTGAGGTATTCGACGTTATCAGGAAGCTAAGGGAGGAGGGAGTAACGATACTTATAGTGGAGCAGCACGTGAAGAACTCCCTAGAGACCGCCGACAGGGCGTACGTGATGGAGACGGGCAGGATAGTGCTTGAGGGCGAGGCCAGGTCACTACTCAAGGATGAGAGGCTGAAGAAGGCATACCTAGTGATATAGTGGCGGAAGGCCCTTCCCCTTAACCCCCGAAGAATTTTCTTGCAGGTAAGCTACCCTTCCCTCACTCCCCGTGAAGCTTCGCCGTGTTCCTCAGTAACTCGGTAGCCTCGGAAAGCATGGACGCTACCCCCTCAACCTCCTCAGCCTTAATGCCTAACCCGTCAATACTGACCTTACCGAGTAACGCAACCCCCTCCAGCGCCGTTATTGCTGGCTCTATGAAGCCCCTTAAAACGCCGGCGTACACGTGCGGGTAATCCCTCTCCAGCACCTCCTTAACGAACTTAACCTTCCTTAACGCCTTCCTAGCCGAGTCGATCGCCGACTTAACGTACATGTTCGCCATCGAGTCGCTCGAAAGCGGGAAGCCCGTTAACGCGGTCTGAATGAGTAACCTATCAACGACGCCCTTACGCGACTCCCTAAGCACGTTCTCCGCAACACGCAACTTCATAGCGGACAACCTAGCATTCCTCACAGCGTCCTCCAACTCACCCGCTAAATCACCTAAACCGCGCCTACCGAAGAACCTGCCGAGCCACGGGCTCAAAGCCCCTAACCATATGGAGTCACTCCTTCAAAGGTAATAACGCTACTCCGAAACCACCCGGAATCCCTTGGCACGCAGTTACTGAGGACTAAAGCTCGCTTGCCACCCTAGGGCAGAGCGGGTCCGGTGAGTGCGGATTCCTCCTCAACATATAGGATCGGGCGAAGCACCCGCCCCTGCACTCGCTGGCGACAGGGCATGAAGCGCAGGGCTCCACGCGAGGAGGTCTCGACACGGACTTAATTACCGGGTGACTCATTAGCTTCGCCCACGCACCCCTAACGCCGTCCTTAACTACGTTCGCTACCTCCACGTTCATCACGTCGCAAAGCACTACCCTGCCGGAGGGCGTGACGTCCATAACTCCCCAGTCCCTGCAGTTCGCCGTCCTAAGCCACGGCGACTTACTGACCACTCTTAGGAAGGGTGTGCACCACACGTCAACGACCACGCCAAGCTCCTCCGCAACCCTCTCAACAGCCTTCAACGCGGCAACGTAGTGCCTGCTACTGACGTAGGAATGTATCCTTAAAGCCGTTCCCGCGGGCATTGCCGGGATAATGGACACTGACTCGGCCCCTAACTCCAGCGCCTTCTCGATAGCCTCACCAACGTACCTCCAGTTAAGCTCAGACACCGACACGTTAACGTGGAAGGGGACGCCGTGATCCCTCAGCAGGTTAATCCCATTTAATACTGCGTCCCAAGACCCCCTCCCCCTGATTAACTCGTGTACGTCCCTTGACGGGCCCTCTATACTTGTGAATACTTTCACTCCTAACCTGCTTAGCTGTGATGCTAGGTCGTTATTTAGGAGCGTGGCGTTCGTGAACACGCTTGCCTCCATACCCAGCTCAACTATTTCGTTAAGGATCCTCACTAAGTCTCCCCTCAGCAACGGCTCACCCCCAGTCAGGTGGATGTGCTCAACCTCGGCGTCCGCGGCGTCCCTGATGATGTCCAGCACCTTCTCAGTCGGTAACTCCCGCTCGTGCATGTAGGGGGTGGCGTAACAGTGTTTGCACGCCAGGTTGCACCTGGCTGAGATAATCCATATTATCGTCTCCAATTCCTCATCGCTCACTCGTCACCACCTGATGCCGTAATAGATGCGGTGTTGGGGAGCATTAAGCATTCCGCGGTGGCGCTACTTGGCTCCAGCGTTTCGAGGGGTGCGGGCACACGATTTAATCGCGTTAAGGTACTCCTCGTCCCTTAAGATGGTTTCCTGCTCCTTAACAACGTAATCAATCACTTGCTTACTCTCGCTTAACAGCACCGACGTCACCTTTCTTGAGACCTCCCTAACCCTGCCTAGGTTCTGTGGGAGAGGTATGCCGGCCCTACCCACGGATACTTTAGCCAGTAACCACGCACCTATCAGCGACGCGTTTACCGACGCAAGGGCATCCTCGATATTCGGTCCGCTAACCCAGTACAGCTCCCTAACGAAGCCGTATGCGAGCGCCTTAGGTCCCTTAACCCTAATCTTAGAGAGTAGCTCGTCCCCCCTACTCACGACCTCATTAAGCAATTCACCTTCCCTTACCCCACCGAGCCCCGTCCTAGCCGCTAGCCTCAGGAACCCTGTGCGGGCAATCACCCCTAGATCCTCATGCACTAGGAGGACGGAGAGCATGTAGGATGATGCTAGCACTGTCTTAACTAATCTCTCGTAGGCCTCCTCCACATTGCGGGGGACGTACGGCCTCGTATCGCCGCCCCTGAGGAGAGCTGCCACTAGCTCCGGTTTGAGGGGGTCCGTGGCTAGGGCCTCACCCTCACTGGCGAGGAGGGGTACGCTCAGCACGCCATGCTTGATTGCGTCATCGGGTGGGTGATCAAGGCTAACCACCCTTACCTCATTGCTTAGTAGGTCTGTTGAGATCAGGTGTTTAACCACTCTGTAGCTCGACCAGCATGTTGGGTGTACGTACAGCACGTACCTGCTCAACGCGCTAACCCCGCTAGCCTTGCAATTAGCCTTAATCTAATTTTCTTGGATGATGAATTCCTTTTAAATCCATTTACAAAAAATAGATTCAGTCACGAGCTGATGCGTCGCACCTCAAGCACTGGGAGGTTCCCCGACGTATCAGCCCAGCACAGCGTAGCGTGTCCCGGGTGTTACGCATGGGTACTGAAGCAAGTGATGGCGGCAAGCTTAAGAGGGTCCTTAACCTACGTGACCTGCTGGTTTTCGCTATAATGACAATGGTACCCATAGCCCCGATGGGCGTTTACGGCATCGTCGCCTCAGTGAGCCACGGGTACGTGCCGCTAACCTACATCGTGGCCGCCGCGGCGATGTTTTTCACTGCGTGGTCCTACGGGCAGTTCGCTTTCAGGATCCCTGAGGCTGGCTCGGCCTACGCGTACGTGAGGGAGACCTTAGGACCGCATGCTGGCTTCATAACGGGGTGGGTCATCCTCCTTGACTACATACTCATACCCTCACTAGTGATACTCGTTGCCGCACTATGGTTGCAGGCGGTGAGCGGGGTTCCGATGTTCGTGTGGGCCCTCGCCTTCATAGCCTTCGCGACCGTGGCGAACATACTGGGGGTTGAGATGACGATGAAGGCGTCTATGGCGCTCTTCATTTTTGAGGCGGGCGTGCTGGCGGCGTTCGTCGCGGCCGCCGTGCTCAAGATAATCACTGACCCGAACCTGCACTTCAGCCTAGCACCTTTCTACAACCCCGCAACGTTCTCGGTGGGCTACGTCGTGGCCGGGGCGTCCATAGCTGTGCTGAGCTTCCTGGGGTTCGACATCATGACAACGCTTGCCGAGGAGACGAAAGAGGCTAGGAGGGTCGTCAGTAAGGCGGTGGTTCTAGTGGTGCCCATAATAACCTCCTTCTTCGTGGTTCAGACGTACTTAGCCGCCGTGGTTCACCCGAGCTACACGTTCAAAGACACGGACGTGGCATTCTACTACATAGCCCGGGAAGTGGGTGGGAGGTGGCTACAGTTACTCACCATGGCTGGGACGGTGCTGGCGGCAGGCATAGGCGACACGCTCGCGGCCCAGGCAGGGATCTCCAGAGTGCTCTTCAGCATGGGGAGGCAGGGGCAGTTACCCAGAATCTTCTCGAAACTGCACCCAAGGTTCAGAACACCCTACGTCTCGACGCTGGTCGTCGCCGCCATAACGGCGCCGATCGTGTACGTACTAACACTACGTGACCTCTCCTCAATAGTGAACTTCGGTGCCCTAACGGCATTCCTGCTGATGCAGTTCTCGCTGGCGTACAGGTTCGTTAGGGTTGAGGGCAGGCCGCTACTCGCCTTCCTGCCGGCCATAGGCTTCGCGATAACTGGGGCGGTGTGGTACGGGCTCGATTCGAGCGCTAAGGAACTGGGCTTCATCTGGATAGCGTTAGGGGTGGCGTACCTAGCCTACATGACGAGGGGCTTCAAAACGGAAGCTAAGCTATCTATCCCGGAGGTGTGAGGACCTATCACCTCGCTTACCTAACCGCCACCAGTCCTCGACACCACGTAAGCTAAGAGGGCTGAGGTGAGGACGTAAAGTTCCACAGGCTTCTTAAGGATCTCTAGGCCGTCAAGAACCTTACCCTCCCTAACCACGTACTCCCTGCTTAACCTCCCGTGAACTAAGTGGTTCCTTAAGTCCCTCAACCTAATGGGGCGCTCGGCAACGTACCTAGTTAACGAGTCCTCACCACCCCTTAACTCCTCCAGAACACGCGAAATCACCGCCACGCCATCACCATTACCTCCCTCCCTAGCCTCCCTCAGGGCGGCCTTCAGCTCCCCACGCAACTGCCTTAACTCCCTACGAACCCCTACCGAATCCCCCGACATGACGCCTAAGTAAGCCCTCAGCACACGCGCTTCAAAGGACTTCGCAACCCTACCGCTCGGGTCAGCAGACCTTAAAGCGTCGTGAACGTCCTTCCTCACCTCCATGATCCTCAGCTTACGTAACTCCTCAACTACGCGTGGCCCCACCTTAAGGGCCCTAACGCCCCTTAAGGCAGGAGCCACGATCTTCAAACCCTCGCTAAACGCCTCACCGACCTCAACGCTCATTAAGGCCCTCCCCTCAGCACCTAAGGTCTCAACATAGTTGAACAGGTTGATGAGTGAGGAGGGGTACCTGAGCCTATAGTAGTCAGCGGTGCTTGACCTGAGGAAGCCAGCATCCTCGACACGGGCTAAGTAATCATGTACGGCATCAAGCACTAAACCGTGATTCAGGAACACGCTCACCGCGAAGGAGAGCGCGAGCGACGCGTAGAGGTAGGAGAACGCTATCCCCAACCCTAGGTAGGGCCTCTCCCCCGGCTTGAAGTTAGGTATTAACACGACCACGATCGCTAAGGTGAAGGCAAAGAACGTCAGGAACTGGGTGAAGAGGGGTTCATCGCCTCCCCGCCCCGCCTCCGTCGACGCTATTACGCTCAGCACCCTATGAAACAGTAGCGAGTCATACGTGAGGAACAACGCAGCTAAGAGAATCGAGAGACCTATGATTAAGGCGGGCTCCAAAGCAAGCTCGCCCGCGTGGGGAATCACGGAGACGTAGAGCAGCATGCTTAGGGCCAAGCTAACCACGCACGCCAACCTGAGAACCCACTTAACGCTGGAGTACCTTAACCTAAGCGTACGTGCGGCCGCCCCAGCACTGACGGACCACATGATCCCCGTCACGAAGGCAAGCAACGCGTACAGCACCCAAGCAGGCATGAGGGGCACGGACCTAACCCTAAGTAGCGTGACCCCGCTTACAACGCTCGCTAGGAGGTACGTGGAGACCAAGCCAACGAACGCGTGCTTCTCCCCGCCGAGGAGGAACTGGGCAAGCATGAACGCGGCCACGACGGCGACGACGTAGGCAACCACGTGACTCTCAAGGAGGTAAACATACACGCCGAGCGCCAAGAGAGCCGGCACGTAGAGGAGAAGGAATAACACGTGCCTCCCCACACGTGCGGAACCCCTAACCACCCAAGCCACCCCGAGGACGCGTTAGTGGCCTCAACCCCCAGCAACCACGTACTTGGGAGTAATTAATAAAGCAACGCATGGGTAGGGCACCCCGTGCTGAAGCCTCAAAGAGAGGTGCGGCCACCCTTGGGGAGATCCCTCACGTGAACGTCGAGTTGTGGGTAAGGTATCTCGATCCCTGCTTTGCCGTACTCCACGTACACACCCTTAATTATGTCCGTCTTGACGGTGCCGTAATCTTCCTTCCTAACCCAAGCCCTTATCTGGAGGTTTACACTCGAGTCTCCCAGTTGCGTGACGACGACCGCTGGCTCCGGTTCCTTAAGTACCTTGGGGTGGTTGCGTAGAATGCTCATGGTGATGTTGACCGCCTTATCGAGGTCGGTGCCGTACGCCACGCCTATGTCGAGCGTGACCCTCCTTAAGGGCTCCCTAGAGTAGTTCACTATGGGTGAACCCCAGATCTTCTTGTTAGGGATGGTTATCACGACGTTGTCGAACGTCTTAAGCGTGGTGGACATAACCCCTATCCCGTCGATGAGGCCGGAGTAGCCCGCCACCTCCACATAGTCGCCCTTGTTGAAGGGCCTTATGACGGCTAACCAAATGCCTGCCGCCATGTTCGCCCACGTGTCCTGAAGCCCGAACCCCAGTATTAGGCCGATGATCGCTGAGAGACCTAAGCCTAAGGTGCTCGTGTCAACACCTATTATTGGGAGGGCTGAAATCACCACAACCACGTAGCCCAAGCCCCGAACAACGCTTGTCAGCAACCCCGTTATGAGTGGTGGGGCCCCCGCCTTCTCCAGAGGCTTCCTGACGATGCGGGAGATAACCCTAACCACTAGGATACCGACCACCAGCACTGCTAGGAACAGCACTAGCTGGTATAGGCTGAATCCAACCACGGGCAACGGCGCCATGAACATGCTTAACGGTGACTCCATGCTCCCTCACCACGTAACGCGGGCTATGTTGTTACGTGTTAAGAGTATTTAAGTACAACACGTGAAGTGTTCCCCGACGCGTTCTAAGGAGTTGTTATTAGCTTTATTAATCCCTATAAGGAGGGCTAGGGGTGATGGTGCGGTGAGTGTGGCGGGCGCACTGAGGACGCTGACTGACATGGCCTCCACAGCAACCACCACGCGGACGACCGCCTCGGTCAGCGGAGGTAAGGCGGTGAACGCGACCATCATGGAGGAGGCCTTCAGGAAGGCGGTAGCGGACTTTGTCTCCATGATGCCCTACATATTCATAGCCCTAGCAATAATCGCGATTTACGTAGGCATAGCCGTAATACTGACCAAGCTCGTAAGGAAGCTGCTCACAGCACTGAAGGTGGACGAGCTGCTCAAACCGCTATTCAAGGAAGCCTACTTCAGCCTAACAAACCTCATAATAGCGCTAATCAACGTAGGCATAGCCCTCCTAGCACTATACTCCATAGTCCTCACCCTATTCCCAGGGCAGGTACACACGCTCAACACGGTCCTAAACTACACGGCCAGGGTAGTCAGCGTAGTCTTCCTCATAGTCTTCGTGTTCCTCGCATTCAACGCCATAATACTCAGGATAAGGATGGAAGCAAAACTAAGGGGCTTCATATTCCTTCTCTCATTCTTCATAACCATAGTCCTAATACTCGACATAACAAGCATATCCGACCAAGTAAAGACAGCCCTTGCATGGGGCATAAGCGTCGGCATAGGCCTATCAATAGGGGTATTCGCCGCCTGGTACTTCTTCCACGACTACCTACGCGGAAGAGAATAACGTGTAAGGGAAAAACTCATAGTTTGGTTATTGTTACTTACTTGAGACGCGGGTGATTAGGATGTGTAGGTTAGTTGCTTTCGCTGCTACGGCTGATGGGTTGCCCGAGCTCGCGGCGCTTGTTAAGGCGTTGGTTAGGTCCGCCGCGCATGACCCGCTTCTTGAGGCGTTAGGTGTTAAGCATCCTAGCCATGGGGATGGGTGGGGGCTCGCGATAGCCGTGCTTAAGGGTGGTGCTTGGCGCTTCCACTACATGAAGTTCAGGAACCCGATATTCAGGGATTCCGAGGGCGTGCGTGGTTTGCTGAGGATCCTTTCCGACTCTGAGGGCGAGGTCTTCATGGGCGTTATACACGCTAGGAAGGCTTCTAAGGGTGAGGCGGTGACGTGGGTTGATGCGCACCCGCACCACGCCATAGTTCGTGACGGTACCGAGATCTACGTGGCGCATAACGGCAGGGTTAATAAGGAGGCATTGGGCGGCCCTCTGAGGCGGTCTGACACGGTCTCGCTAGCGCTTTACTTGGCTAGGAACCCGCCGGTGAGTGAGGGGTTGAGGAAGGTCATAAAGTCTGGTTACGTTGAAAGCGCGTTGAGCTTAGGCATACTCATAGCTGGTTTAGGCGGGGCCGTTAGGGTTGCCTCGCTGAACTACGTGTCGCCTAAGGTGAGTAGTGAGGCTAGGAGGGAGTACTACGCCGTTAAGTTGCTGAGTGGGGGGAGGTACTTCGTGGCCACCGCCTCCTCCACGACCGCCTCAGTATTTGAGGAGCAGGTCGGGATTAAGGCTAGGGAGTTGAGGAACGGTGAGTTAGTGTTCATGGAGGCGGGGCCTGAGGGAGTGAGTTACTCTAGGGAAAACCTTGTTGAGGGCTAATTTTAGTCGGGGTATATCTTCCTTAAAGCATCCTCAGTAGCCTTAATCGTTGCCGGGGCGGTTGGCGCCGGGGTCAGGAACGGGTGGGTACCTATCTGTAGGTTCATGTACTGCGCGGCAGTGAAGCCTGCCTCGATGGCGAAGCCTATGAGGTTAATCATCTCGCCGATCGTGAAGCCGCCTGCTAGCTGACCGCCTAGGAAGAACCCTCCGTGCCTAGCGAATATTAGCTTAGCCCGGACCTCGTGGGCGTCGGGTAGGGCCCCGGGGTGCTTGTCCAGCACCTTGCTAGTGCCTACGACGTAGTCGAAGCTCTCCTGCTTAGCTATCCTCTCCGTTAGGCCTGCCGCGCCTAAGGCTAAGTCACCTACCTTGGTGGCGAATATGCCTACGGTGCCGCGCATCAGCCTGAACGCCGTTATCTTGTATAGGTTCGCCCCAGCTATCCTCGCCTCGGCGGTAGCTACTGACGCGAGCATCACTGACTTAGGCTTCCTCGTGAAGAAGTCCCTTTTCTCGGCGCAGTCCCCTACGGCGAAGACATCAGGGTGCGAGGCCCTAAGGTACTCATCCACCTCAACGCCGTACCTACTCACCTTGAGACCCGCCCTCTCCGCCAGCTCGGTGTTGGGCTTAGCGCCCGTGGCGAGTATGACTACGTCACTCTTGATCCTCTCACCGCTCTCGAGCACGACCGCCTCCACCGCGTCCTTGCCCTCTATCCTCACGACCTTAGTCCCGGTTCTGAGTTCAACGCCTAACTCCCTCAACTTAGCCTCCGCCAGCTCACAGAACTCGTCGTCGAAGGACAGCGCCAGCACATGGGGAAGTAGCTCAACTAACGTCACCTTATAGCCAGCACTCGCTAGGTCGTCGGCGAACTCAACACCTATGAACCCGCCCCCTATGATTGTTATCCGCTCGCTCCCCTTGATCGCCTCAAGCATTGCCTTAAGGTGCTCCGGGTCCTTACGTACGGGGAATACGTTCCTTAGCTCAACGCCCTTAATCGGGGGTACGGAGGGCTTGGAGCCTGTGGCGAGGACTAACTTATCGAAGAGTATTTCCTCACCGCTACGTAGCCTCGCCTTCTTGGACTTGAGGTCAACGTCCGTGACCTCATCAACCACGATGTTGACGCCCTTCTTCTTAAGTCCCTCATCACTGATCTTATCCTTCTCAACACTCTTCAGAGTCCCGAAGATGTAGGGTATCCCGCAGGGAACGACGACGTACTTCTCCCTCCTGACAATCGTTACCTCCTTGTCAGGGTACCTCTGCTTAGCGGTTAAGGCAGTCACTATTCCGGAGGGGCCTCCCCCGATCACGAGTACGTCCGTTTTCAAATGTAGAACCCTGTAAATGTTGGTTCTGGGGTAATATCTATTAGTTAAACACAGGCACGCACGCCGCCCAAGGCGCGTGGGGCGGGACGGTAAGAGGCTTGCTTACCTCGTTAGTATGACTAAGTAGTAGAGTGTCTTGTAGATTATGAAGAGTATCGCCAGCACCGCAACCAGCGCGGCAGTCTTCAATGCCGCCTTAACGCTGCTCTCAGCCGCCATCATGACGTAGTTGTAGCTAACCACGCTGGAGTGATACAGTATCCTGGCGTATAGGCGGACGTGGGACGGGGGTATAACTGCTAACTCCCTAAGCGTTGTTAGCCCTATGGCTAACGCGCCCACGGAGAAGGCGGCGGCCGCGGCGAACACCAGCGCGGTGTTGAACACTAGGGCGTACCCAGCTAAGCTAGCCACCGTGAGTGAGAGGGCGTAGGCGCTGGTTAGAAGCGTTGCCGCCCTTATCACGCCGAGGTGCTCGACCACGCGCGAGTACGCGAAGCTCGTGAAGAGGTTAGCACCCACTAGGGAGAACCCGTAGAGCACGGCGATACCTACCTGCGCTAGCGGGTAGGGGGTGAGGTAAACGAGTATCGGGACCGACGCCAGCAGCAGGAACGCGTACCTGTAGGTCCTGAAGCTCCTCTCAGCCCAGAACCAGCTCGCGAATATGTTAGCTAGGGTCTGCATGAACCCGATCATGGCCGCTAGGTAGTCGGGGGCGCCGAGATCCCTCATGACGTGCGGCACCCACGCGATGCTGAGTAGGCTGGTTGAGGAGAGCACCATCACGAAGAGTATGTACGTGTTGCTCGCCTCAGCCTCAACCTCCTCCTCACCCCTAACCACGGCCTCCTCGGCCCTCACAACGATGCTCCTTATCGGGGCCGCACCCACGAGGAGTAGCGACACTAAGCTAACGGCGAAGGCCGCGATGTATAGGGTCACGTACTTCCATACGCCCTCACCGAAGGCCAGCACGGTCACCGTTAAGCCCTGGCCAAGCACCGCGGCCGCGCTCGACAGCATGACCCTGTAAGCCATTAACCTCCTGTACCTGCGTTCCTCGAACCCCTTGAGGAATGTTGCCGACATGTAGATCCCCGTGGGTATTGTGGAGGCGAACGCCAACCCATACACTAAGGCGGTAGGTACTGCGGGGCCGGCCACCCACGGGATGGAGAACCACAGCGCCCTCTCCACGGCCATGGCTGCGAGCATCCTTCCCTTAAGCGCCGCACCCCTCCTACCCACGTGCCTGTAGAGCGCGACGGCAGCAACTAACCCTAAGGTCCCTGCGAAGGCGTTCAGCAGGAGTAGGTTCCTTAAGTCGTAACCCATGTAAACCAAGAATACGGGCGTCACGCCCCTAGACACCGCCACGTAGAACCCGCCGAAGAACCCCTCCAGAGCTAGTAACGTGAAGGCTAGGTCGGCAGGCCTCCTCCTAGCGGCGATCCTCCTCGCGATCCCGACCCTCGGCAACATCTTCGGTATTGACCACACATCACATCACCTCCGTCCCCAGCGTCACTGTATTCTCCGTACATACTCATCTCACAGCATGGAACCACCGGCCCTTATAAAGATTGCCCCGCCGGACGACCCTGTCTTTAAACTGAAAAATAACTCGTCGTGTGGATTCAGGTATTACTTGGGGCTTACTTATACTTAGTTTAAAGAATCCCTCGAGAGCAAGTACTACATATTTAATGTAAGATGCGATATAAATCTCGGGGAGGATGTTTTGAAAGTTAGGAAGACCGTGGTGGGCGGGCACTACTACGTCAGGTCCACGAGCGAGGAACTCGTGAAGAAGGCAACGCTAGGGGGAGTCGTCCCGGAACTAATGAAGTACCTGCTCACTAAAGGCGTTGTTGACGCGGTAATCACCGTTAAGTCAGGCCCAACACCCCTAGGCGGGAAGCCAGTATTCATAACTAAGCCCGAGGAAGTTGATGAGGTGGTCGGTTCCGTAAGCTACGCCCCCATAAACCTAGCTAAGCTACTCAGGGACTACGTGAGGCCCGGCGAGAAGGTCGCGGTGACGGTGAAGCCCTGCGAAGAAAGGGCTGTGAAGTACCTCGTGGACACGGGGAAGCTAAGGAGGGAGAACGTGTTCCTGATAGGGCTTAACTGCGGAGGTCTCTTCAACCCCTTCCTCCTTACCGAAGCCCTCAGGAAGAGGGAGGTCAACGTCGGTGAAGTGAAGGACATTAAGTTCGAGAAGGACCACCTTGAGGTCGTGCTTAAGGACGGCTCAGTCCTTAAGGTCAGGTACATGAAGGACGCCGTCAGCAAGGGCTACAGGCCAGCATGCCTAAGGTGCTTGAACCACGTCCCCACGTACTCTGACGTAGCGTGCGGTTACTGGGGCCTCCTACCCGGCTACGAGGGCTACACCTACACGATACCGCTGACAGCCTGGGGTGCTGAGGTACTGAATAGGATGATCGATGAGGGCCTGCTGGAGGCGGTGGAGGTTCCGCAGGAAGGTAAGGCATTAAGGAAGGAGGTCGTGTCCTTCATTAACTTCGTGGCTGAGATCTCGCGTGAGGCGCAGTTCGAGGAACTCGATAAGTCCAACATCGAGGAGATCCTGTCTAAGTGCATCATGTGTTTAGAGTGCTGGCACGCCTGCCCGATAAGGAGTGAGAAGGAGGTTCTTGTCTGGAGGGAGGAGACCTCGCCAGTGATTTGGCAGATAAGCGCGGTCACGTACATGTACGATAAATGCATCGAGTGCGGGTCCTGTGAGGACGTGTGTCCCGTTAACATACCCTTCGCCCTCCTAGTCCAGAGGGTCAGGGCGTTGAGGGATAGGTTGGGGGTGTGAGGAATGAGTGACGCGGCCCGTGCCGAGGGCGGTAAGGTCAAGTTAATTCAAGGTGTGTGCCCTTTCTGCGGGGCTGGCTGTGGCTTCTACCTAGTAGTTCGGGACGGGCAGATACTCGGTATTGAGAGGATCTTCGACCACCCTGTGAGTGCTGGCGTGCTGTGTCCTAAGGGTATTTACTCATGGAGAATCGTGAACCACCCTGACAGGCTCAGGAAGCCCCTCCTGAGGACCGAGTCCGGCTTCAAGGAGATTGAATGGGGTGAGGCCATAAGGATACTTACGGAGAGGTTCAAGGAGGTTAAGGCTGCAGGCGACCCGAACAGGATGTACTTCCTTTCCTCAGCTAGGTGCACTAACGAGGAGAATTACCTAATGCAGAAGCTCGCTAGGGCGGTGGCGGGCACGAACAACGTGGATCACTGTGCGCGCCTGTGCCACTCACCCACCGTGGCGGCGTTAAAGAACGCGTTAGGATCCGCGGCCATGACTAACCCCATAAATGACGTCGTGAACGCTAAGACCTTATTCATCATAGGGTACAACCCGGCCGAAACGCACCCGGCGATAACTAGGCTCATATCGGAGGCCCGGCAAAGGCACGCCGTGGCCGCTAGGGTAGCGATAGCTAGGTTCGGCTTCAGGAGAAGCGGCTTCAAAATGATCGTCGCTGACCCAAGGAAAACAATGACTGCCCTAGAGGCGGACATACACCTTAGGCACAGGCCCGGCACGGACGCGTGGCTCCTCAACGCCATGATTAAGATCATAATAGACCAAGGACTAATCGACAGGGAATTCATAGAGTCCAGGACTAGGGGGTTCGAGGACCTCGTTAAGTCTTTAGAGGGCTTCGACCTGGAGAAGGCGGCGCGCATAACGGGGGTACCGTTAAGGGACATTGAGGAGGCAGCAGTAACGTACGCTACGAACAAGCCATCAACAATATACTACGGCATGGGCATAACGCAGCACGTCAACGGCACCGAGCTAGTGCACGCGATAGCGAACCTAGCCCTAATAACCGGGAACATAGGGAAGCCCGGTGCCGGGATATGCCCTGCCAGGGGGCAGGCCAACGTGCAGGGAGCCTGCGACATGGGTGCCCTACCAGACGTCTTCCCCGGGTACGCGAGCGTCGAGGACACCGAAGCCATAGCCAAGTTCGAGAGGGCTTGGGGAGTCCTCCTCCCAAGGGAGAGAGGGATGTTCTCCCCAGTAATGTGGGAGCGCGCCCTGGAGGGTAAGATAGATTTCCTCTACATAATGGGTGAGAACCCGGTGCTAGCCGAGCCAAGCACCGACGCAATAGTCAAGGCGATGGAGAGGATTGACTTCGTCGTGGTCCAGGACATCTTCATGACGGAGACAGCCGAGCATGCTGACCTAGTACTCCCCGCGGCATCGTGGTTCGAGAAAACAGGAACCGTAACCAACACGGAGAGGAGGGTGCAGCTAATATATAAGGTGGCGGAGCCCCCCGGAGACGCTAAGCCAGACCTAGACATACTGATTAAGGTCATGAAGGAGCTAGGGCTCAACGCACCCTACGCGGGGCCGGAGGATGTCTTCAACGAGATACGCTCCCTAGTCCCAACCTACAGGGGAATAACGTACGAAAGGATAAGGAGGTCAAGGTACGGCATCCAATGGCCCTGCCCCAGCGAGGACCACCCCGGAACACCGATACTTCACGTAAACCGCTTCCCAACGAAGGACGGGAGGGCGTGGATAAGGCCTGTCCCGCCGAGAACCACGGTGGAGCCCAGCGAGGAGTACCCCTTAATACTCACGACAGGGAGGTCAATGACGCACTACAACACAGGCACGATGACCAGGAGGATAATGGAGCTAACGCTGAAGCAGAGGTCATCCCTACTCCACATATCCCCGGAGGACGCCGCAAAGTACGATGTGAGGGACGGCGAGAAAGTACTCCTGAAAACACCCTACAGCATACCGACACCCATACGTGTTAAGGTAACCCCGGAAGTACCGCCCGGCGTGGTATTCATACACAATCACTTCACCGACCCCCCAGTAAACACCTTCACGACGGGCAAGCGCCTAGACCCGGAGTCAGGGATACCGGAGTACAAGGCGACCCCAGCCAAAATAATTAAGTGGCCGGAGTGAGTTTTCCTAAATCATTAAAAACAAGCTCCCTGTTAGGGGGTACAGCCCTTCGTCGACGTGCACCAACACCCACCTCCCTCGGGGCAGGTCGCCGTGGGGTTAGGTGCGGTAGGCGAGTACCTGGTGAACTCACCCATCCCTAAAGTATTGACCCTCAAGGTAATCCCATGTATCAGCACAGTCCCCTCCCACCTTATGAAGGCCCTGCCCCAAGAGAAGCCTGAGTCGCCACGCCACCAGGTTCCGGCGCCCGTGGGCCACCTGCTCGGCCAGTAAATTACTGCCTTTCCCGTTAAGTTCAGGTACCCTCCCTTGAACCACGCCACCAGCGTGAAGGTGCTTGGTTGTAAGCCACCATTATCTCTTAATGTGAAGTTAGTTGTTGCTGCACTGAAGTTCAGTGAGGGTACGTTGATCCTTATTTGATGCTCCGGGCTCGCAGGCGGGTTGGCGGGTGATGGGTTGGAGGTGTTAGTGATCATTATCGTTAAGCTTCCTTGACGTATCACCATGCAGGAGAACGCCAGCGGCGCCCCGCCAGCGTTCCCTACCTCACTACCTTGAATCGGGAATGCCCTGTGGGACGCCCTATCAACTATGAGGTACCCGGTAACGCGGATCGTGCGCCCACCCACGCTTATGGTCGCGTTCATGGGGCCGACGTCCCAGAACCCGGCCCAGAGGTCGAAGCCTTTAGCCTTCGGGTACGCGCCGTGCACTAGGAAGGTCTTACCCCACTCACCTAGCCACATGGGTATCCCCTCACCCCTAGCAACTACCCTCAGTATGGTTCTCCCTCCTCTCTCAGCGATCACATGTACCCAGGTTCTGTTGGCTGGGTAGTACTTCAGCGTCTCAACATACCTCCCGGATAGGTCGTACTCGTACACCTCAACGTAGTTGGACCCGTTCCTGTAGTAGAGGGGGCCAGCGAACACTATGTTTGGCACGAACCACTTCCCACCGACGTATATCTTAGGCTTAAACGGGTTTTCCTCAGGCTTCATAGGTAGCCTCCCTTGGTAGAGCACGAGCCTTCCCTCGGAATCCCTACCAATAGCTCCCAGTATGAAGCAACTTAACTTCCATGAGCCGTAGTCGTTGCGGGGGTACTCAAGGTACCCTTCCTTAGTGAGGACGAAGACCGTGTTTAAAGGAACGAAGTCCCAGGAGGTGGGTACCCGCTCAACGCTAGTGACGTTAGGAACTACCTCGTACCTTATGGCGGGGTTACGTGCTTCAGGTAGTAGCGGTGGGTTCCTCAAGTAGTCCTCCGCCGCCCTAATCATTTCTAGTGCGGCGTCCCTCCTCCCACTCATCCACAGGTACTTAGCTGAGAGGAGGTAGTACTCCGCCTTGAGGACGTCGTACCCCTTCTCCCTTAGCTCCGCTATCCTAGACCGCAGTTGCTTGAGGGTTTCCGTGTAGTTGTTGCTGGGCGGGGTCGTGGTGACCGTTACCGTGGTTGTGGTGGTGACAGTGGATGTTACTGTGGTTGGGTTCATTAGCACGTAGGCTGACACGCCCACCGCTACCGCGGCTACGATTATTAGGGCAGCAACCACGGCTTGCACCGCACTACGCAATGTCTCACCAGTTACTTACGCGTGTTCGTTCTCCTTTTAAAACACGTAAATACGGGTAGCAACAGAGGTGGAAACGCGTTTCACCATCCTTTACAAATGTTTCGAACATTGCCAGTAACGCTTAGCCCCCGTAAATAGTTAAATGCTCGATGCGAAGTTCAAGAGGTGGTTGGCTTGGCGGGTACCTTAGTGATGGTGTCGTTCGACGTGTGGAATACCTTGCTGAGGCTCGACGTGATATACGCATCAATAGCTGGTGCCGCCGCCAAGAGGCTAGGCATTAAGGGGCAGGAAGCGCTGGAAGCAGTGATTAACGCGTACGCCGAGGCCAAGAGGGCTAGGCGCAAGGGCTTAATACCTAAGGGTAAGGACATAGTCAGCGTTTCTAGGGAGATCTTGGCGAAGTCCCTGAGAACCGACGTGAGTGTTATTGATGAAGTGATTAGCGAGGCGTTCAGCAACGTCAGCCCCGAGGCCCTCGTCGCCAAGGGTGCTTTAGAGGCCGTAAAGTACGTTAAGGATGAGGGTCTCCTAGCCGTCACGATAGGTAACGTGCTCTTCTGGCACAGCGATAAGACCGTGGAGGCACTGAATAAGGTCGGTATAGGGCGGTTACTCGACGCTCAAGTATACGCCGATAAGGTAGGCACCCCCAAGCCGGACAGGAGAATATTTCACGAGGCCCTAAGGAAGTTCGGGATCGAGCCCGAGGAAGCGCTCCACGTGGGCGACGGGGTCATCGAGGACTTCGGGGGAGCGCTGGCCGCGGGGATGAAGGCCGCCCTGATAACCCAGCAGGTGCAGGCGGTGCTGAATGTGGGGACGGACATATACTTTATTCCTTCAGTCGCTTACGTACCAAACATACTTAAGATACTCAAGGAAGGAATCCCCGTCCCCAAGCCGGAGGTCAAGGGAACGTGAGTAGCGAGAGCAAGGCGGAGGAGGGTAAGCGCGCCCTCTACCTAATATCCGTTGCCGGGGAGATACCGCTCAAGTCACGCCGCACCAGACCTAGGTTCTTCAAGGCCCTTGAGAAGGCGCTGGGGGACGCGCTGGGCAGGCGCGGCATCAAGGAATTCAGGATATGGCGTGACGGTGCACGCCTATTCCTTAAGGCGCCGCCGGACGCTGGCGCGGCCTCAGCTAAGGTATTCGGCGTCGGGAAGGTGTGTGAGGCGCTGGAACTAAGCTTTGAGGGCCTAAACGACCTAGCCGCCAAGGTTGCGGAGGTTGTTAAGGGGGATGTGAGGGGCAGGAAGTTCGCGGTCCGCGTCAAGAGGGTTGGGGAACACGACTTCACATCCCTCGACGTGGCTAGGAAGG
>Ga0256914_1001865_pt1 | contig 18217 bp, 15 predicted proteins | sample HulkmetaG_FD_191571 | JGI IMG/M metagenome (GOLD analysis project Ga0256914, IMG submission 191571) | Hydrothermal chimney microbial communities from Main Endeavour vent field at the Juan de Fuca Ridge, Pacific Ocean - Hulk | ecosystem: Environmental > Aquatic > Marine > Hydrothermal vents ... | reverse complement strand
GGAGTTGCTCCACTATCATCGCTATCGCAAAATGTACCCAGATATTCTCTCAATCTTTTGATCATATACCTTACATCCGGATCAGATGTATTTATATTGTCATTATCATAAGCACTTCCTACCATTTTCGGAAATCCGTTTCTATCCCAATATTCTAAAAGTATAGCCCATGCTACAGGAGAACATCCCGCAACGCAATATCCGTTGTTTGACCAGTTTCTATACTCTTGGTAAAAATCGCTGAAATTATACCTTCCCATATTTTTTGTATTTCTCTTTTTCTCAACAGACTTTATCGATTTTACTTTAATATCTTTAAAAAGCTCCTCCCCCTTTCCTTTTAGCAATTTCTCTTTTAATTTTACATTCTCTTTGATAAACTTTAAACTTCTTCTTTTTTGATTATTTTGAAAGTATTTTACTTCTTTACACTCTTTTAACGGAGAAAAAACAAACCACCCATTCTCTTTGGAAACACCGTTTAAAAAACCGATCTCTTTATCTACCTTAAATCCAATCCCATAACATACAGGAAGAGCTATGAAAAATCTACTCTCAAGGACTTTAATACCCGCTTGTTTGAAATTTTTTCTTAACTTTTTCTCATAAGACAAGAGGTTTGCGCTTATAGATTTGCCATTTTCCAAAACAATTGGAATCAAAGGAGTATTTTTATCATTGCTTATAAAAAAACCTCCGCTCTCATTTTCCAAAGATACTTCATATCCAACAATATTTCCCTCAATATCATAAAATTTTTCGATATTAGATATATTGGCTTCTCTCCATTCCTTAAAAATATTTTCCTGCACTCTTTTTTTGTAATTTTGTGCTATCAAAGTAGCTTCATCAAACTTTATGAAATCCTTTCCGTTTAAAAAACCTGCAATTAATACCAATATCCAGATAATTCTGCCCATCATCACTCCCTTAAAAAAACCTCCATACTGTTTATCTTATACTATATCTTGGATAAATAAAAAATATCAATTTTTTTTACTAATAAAATTTAATTTTACAGCTTACAATCACAATTTGATATTTAAAAATTAAAAACAGTTAAATTGATTTTAAAATAGAAAAGTACCTACAATCAATATCTTTTACAAAGAAAGGTTAAAAGTAAAATTATGAAGGAGTATAGAAATATATATTACAACTTATACAAATCTATTCTTTTTGTGCCAAAAATTCCCTGGCCTGTCTTATCCATTCATCTCTTTCGATTCTTCCGGGAAATTTTAGATAGGTATCGACCTTTGCGGCATCCTCTTTTGACCAGTTGGCTATCTGTTTGAAAGTATATACGCCCAAAGAATTTAAAAGTTTTTCAAGTTTTACACCTATACCTTTGATCTGTTTGAGATCATCAGCCTGTGCCATCCCCTCCTCTTCATTCAAAGCATTGGGAACTATTCTTCTGGCTATCATCGCACTTTCATTTTCAGCCTCATCTGCATCGAGAGTTTCCGTATTTATATTCTCATCCGAAAATTCTTCACCGGGGAGTTCTTCCAGAGGAGATTCCTCTTCAGATTTTTCAGAATCTTCTTCACTGCATACATAAAAACATCCCATGCACATAGCTATCAACAAAAACAGAAGGAAAAAACCCAGGATAATAGAGGAACCGGAAAAATTCATGACAAACCCTTTAAAAATAGAACTTATATTATTGTAATCTAAGCTCAATAAAAAATAGATTAATCCCTTCTATTAAATGATATTTTTATTGACAATAAAACCGCCTATCACCTCAAAGAGCGTTATCAGAGCCGATCTCAGGCTTTTGCCAAAAACCATTATCCCCTCTTGATGTCCGCTCATCACAAATTTTGGATTTTCAAGAGGATTTATGTCTTGATATATCCTTTTAACCTCTTTGATCATCTCTTTGGAACCGTAGGGAACATCTTTTGTTTTCAGATAATCGCCCTCTAACATAAATCTCCACAAATTCAAAGAGTGGATATGTATAACAGCGTTTATATCCTTGTCAAGGTTATAGATCGTAGCATGGGTGAGGCTTTCACTGCTTGGTTTTATCATTCCGCTTGATTTGAGATAGAACTTTTCATCTTCAAAATCCTCCACAAGAGTATAGTCGTTTGCATCCAGACTTTTTTTATCTCCCGTTTGGGTACCTGTTATGACAAAAGATTTTTCACCCTCCCTTTTGCTGATATTGCCGTATCCTATACCATCTTTCCAACCGATGAGTTTCATGGCAAAAAGCTCTTCTCTGATCTTCTCTGTCTCTTCCCAAAGTTTTTTATCCAAAGGAGAGGTTTTTGTAAATTGAAAATCATATTTTATAATTCCGTCTTTCATTTGAAAATTTCCCTTTTACTGCACAAATCCTCAAACATCTCTTCTATCTCTTTTTGATCTGCCTTACAGATTCCTCTCTCGGTAATCAGCCCTGTTATCAGTTTTGCGGGAGTTACATCAAAACCGTAATTCAAAGCGGGTGAATTATCCAAAACTATCCTTATCTCTTTTAGCTCACCTCTCTTATCAACCCCTCTTATAAATTTCACTTCGTTTTCATCTCTTATCTCGATGGGTATCTCTTTGATCCCGTCTATGATCTCAAAGTCAAATGTCGAAGCCGGAAGAGCTATATAAAATGGTATATTGTTCTCTTTTGCCGCAAGAGCTTTCAGGTAAGTTCCTATCTTGTTTGCCGCATCTCCTCTTCTGCTTACGCGATCCGCTCCTGTGATACAGACATCAACCATCCCTTTTTGCATCAAAAGTCCGCCGGTATTGTCCGCTATGACCGTATGGGGAATCTTCTCTTTTGAAAGTTCCCATGCCGTCAGATTTGCTCCCTGATTTCTCGGTCTTGTCTCATCTACCCAGACATGTATATCAATACCTCTGTTTTTCAGCTCATAAATCGGTGCAAGTGCTGTTCCTTTATCGATAATGGCAAGATATCCGGCATTACAGTGAGTCAGGATATTTAACTTTTTGATCCCTTTTTTTCTCATGATGTTTTCAAAAAGATCAGCTCCGAATTTTGCGATATTTTCGCTTCTTTTTACATCTTCGTCACATATCTTTACAGCCTCTTTTTTCAAAACTTCCTCTCTTGAGAAAGTATCACACTCTTTTGCTTTTTGCATCATGCGATCCACCGCCCACATCAGATTTACGGCGGTCGGTCTTGATTCTCTTATCGATTTTGCTTTTTTTTCAAGTTCTTTTATGTCTCCATTGCACTCTTTGGCGGCAAGATAAACCCCAAAAGCCGCCGTATTGCCTATCACTCCCGCACCTCTTACAGTCATATCTTTTATGGCTTTTATGCACTCTTTTGTATTTTTGATAACAACCGTACTCTCTTTGAAAGGAAGATATCTTTGATCCAAAACCTCAAGATATCCGTCATCTCTTAACCAAAGCGCTTTATATTTCACAGTCTCTCCCTTACAGCTTCTGTAAATTCTTTTGGAGAGTTTATCTTGTTATGGGATTTGACCATCATTACTCCTATATCAAGGGCTTTTCTTTCTGCTTTTTGTCTTAGGGTTTTATCTTCTATCCCCCTTATCTCTTTGACTCCTGCTATTCCGAACACTCTTCTTGCCATTTTGCAACCTGCAAAACCGATACTCTCTTTAAAGATATTTTGCATAAACTCTTTTTTGAAAAGAGAGAGATTTTTTTCATCTATAAATCCCTCTGTTATCAAAGCGCTGTTTTTCTCTTTGTCCCAAAGAGCCAAAAATTTCTCTTCAAACTTCTCATAAATCTCAATAACCGTTTTATAAATCCACTCCTGATAATCGTTGTCTTTTGTTACGATATGATGATAGATGGCTGCACTAAAGAGATTGGCTATGATTGCTCCGATATCAAAACCAAAAGGACCAAAAAATGCAAATTCGGGATCGATAACAAAAGTCTCTTTTTCATTTATCATGATGGAGCCGGTATGCAAATCACCGTGTAAAAGAGCGTCGGTATGGGTCATGAATATATATTTCAGTTTTAAAACCTCTCTTTTAAAATCCATATCTTTAAACAGTATCTTGGCATCCTCTTGCATCCCCTCATCGATAAAATCGGTCTCATGATCCATATATGGAAATGTAAAAACAAAATCCTCAGTCAGTTTGCAAAGTTCGCTGTTGTTGTTAAAACGAGACATCATCTCTCTTTTTTCCTGACTTGAGAGATGTAAAGAAGAGGTAAGAAAGAGGGTATTTGCCAAAAAAGATGAGATATGTTCGCTAAAAAGAGGATACTTTTTGCCATCTATCAAACCCAGACGCATGATGATATGATTTGAGAGATTTTGCATAACGACAAGACTCATTTTTTCATCGGCATAATAGACTTTCGGTACAAAATCCCCTATAAAATCGCCGTATGTTTTGAGCGCTCTTATCTCATAGGACATTCTCTCTCTTGAGAGCGGATACTCCTCTCCCGCACATCTTAGATACGGAACCGCCTGTTTTATGATAAGAGATCTGGTGGGATCATCTTTGCTTACAGCCAAAAAAACAAAGTTTACATTTCCGTCTCCAATCTCTTTTATATCCAAAGAGGAACCCTCAAAATACTTTTTGATCTCATCGATTCCCAAAAGAAATCTCTCCAAATTATCAACATTCAGTATCTCATAGCCCATAAAACACTCCTAAGTTTTTTATCAGATTATGCAGGATATTATATCACACTTTAGAGATGCCCTTTAAAAAACAAAAGTGTTATTTTGTAAGAAAATCAGCTATGAGAGGAGCATGATCGCTTGGAGTGGGTTTTCTTCTTTTTCTCGTCCACATATCAACTTTTATATCTTTGAGTTGTTCGGACAAAGAGGAAGATGCCAGAATATAATCTATCCTCATCCCCTCATCTCTGAAAACTCCGGCAGTTCTGTAATCCCACCATGTAAAGCCCCTCTTGAGAGGATGTGCATATCTGAAAAGGTCGATTAGACCTATATCCAAAAACTTCTCAAAAATCTCTCTCTCATCATCCATAAAATCTGTTTTTCCCTGAAAGAATACGGGATCGTAAACATCAATATCCTCTCTGGCAACATTCAAATCTCCTACGATAGAGATTTTTTCATTTTCAAGATCATGTTTTTGTTTTATAAATTCTCTCAGATATTCAAAAAATTCCAATTTATACCGGTGTTTTTCACTTCCCTCCTCACCGCCGTGGGGAGCATAGACATTATAAACTATTATATCTTTGATTTTTGCTTTTATCATTCGCTTTTGAAGATCAAATCTCTCGTCTCCAAAACCTTTTTGGATATCACTCATAGGATATTTTGAACAAATCGCAACACCGTTATAGGCTTTTTGTCCAAAAACTGCACATTCATAGCCCAACTTTTCAAACTCTTCAAAAGGAAAATTCCGTTCTTCGCATTTTATCTCCTGAAAGCATAAAACATCTATCTTGACCTTTTCCTCAAGCCATCTGATTATCAGATCTTTTCTTGCTTTTATAGAGTTTACATTGAATGTTGCAAGAGTCAAATCAAATCTTTATGCCACGGAAGAACACGCTATATGCATTTTTTTGTGTTTTACCGGTTTTTTTATCCTCACTCCCTTAACACTTAAAAGAGTGATATCTTTTGAGAGATATCTTGCTTTTACCGGCTCTTTTTTAAACAGATCCGTACTTAGATATTTCTTGTTGTCATCTGCAAAAACCGTAACTACCGAAGCATTACCGCCCAATCTCTCCTGAGCTATCAAAGCTGCCAGAAAATTGGCTCCCGAAGATATACCCACACCCACACCAAGTTCAGATGCCAGTTTTTGAGCCATCAAGATAGCATCTCCGTCATCAACCGCCAAAACCTCATCCAATGAACACATCTGTACGATAGAGGGAATAAATTCATCAGATATTCCCTCTATCCTGTGAAATCCCACTTTATGCCCTGTTGAGAGAGTCGGAGAACTTGCAGGTTCTACAGGATGGAGTTTTATAGAGGGATTTTTCTCTTTGAGATACTCTCCGGTTCCCATGATAGTTCCGCCTGTACCGACTCCGGCTACAAAAGCATCGGGTATGACATTCAGTTCTTCCAACTGCTGCCAGATCTCAGGACCTATCAGGGAATAGTGAGCTTCTATATTGTCTATATTTGAAAATTGCCTCGGTAAAAATACATTATCCATTTTTGCCGCCATCTCTTCGGTTTTATTGATACTGCCTATAAAACCGCCCCCGTTTTTATCGACAAGATGAATTTCCGCCCCAAAAGTCTGGATCAGTTTTACTCTCTCTTCACTCATCCAGCTTGGCATAAATATAATCACTTTATGCCCCAAAGCTCTGCCTATTGCCGCAAAAGAGATACCGGTATTGCCGCTTGTGGCTTCGGCAATGATATCATCTTTTTTAAGTTCTCCTTTTGAGTAGGCTTTTTTGATGATATGAAGTGCCATTCTGTCTTTGATACTTCCGGTAAGACTAAAATACTCCGCTTTTGCGTAAATTTTTCTTCTTCTGTTTTTATACAAAAACTCTATAACCAAAAGAGGGGTATTACCTATAAGATCTTCCAAACCTTTTATGAGTTCTTCTCTCAAAACATTCTCCCTAATAAACTTCGAGCGTATTATTACATTTTTAGTTTAAGATTATAATTAATATCGAACTTTTAACGATAAAATTTATAATTTTTTATCCAAAATATGATTTACCGCCTATAAATGAAAAGAGTAAAAGAAAAAGTAAAAAAGAAAAAAGTCTGATATAAGTTTTTTTATTGAAAAGTATGGAGATGATAAGTCCCGCAAGTACGCTTAAAAGATATCCTATGAACAAAAACAGAACGGTTTTTATCTCATTTTCGGGAAAACCGAGAATATCGGGATGTACGATAAATGTCTGTAAAACCACCGAAGCAGCCCAGGTATATAAAAACACGGCTGTAAAAAAGAGAATCAAAAGATATCGTTTTATTCCCATCTGTTATCTCTCTTCATAAAAACCTATATCGGGAGATTTTCCTTTAAAACGGTGATTTTTTTCAACAGCAATTCCGGCATCAATACACGGTGAAGATGATTTTAAATGCAGATCTCTTTTTTTGACATCCATAAACTCAGGATCTTTTTGAATATTATTTGATATTTTATCTACTTTATTTATTTTATTAAATTCTTTGACAGTTAAAAACTTTCCTTTGTAAAAGATAATTTTTCTGCTTGTTGAGCCGTTATAAATACAGTTATTTAAAAAAGTGTTGTTTTTTACAGATTTGTGATTATCTATAACCAATCCCATTCCATCCAATTTGTCTTTTGAATTGATACCGCAGTTATATATGATATTGTTTCTTACAAAATTGTTATATTTGTCATTTTCACCGGCTCTTATCCTTATACCGGCCTCTTCGCAATCTATGATTACATTGTTATCAATGGTATTGTCATGACTTACATAATTTTTCCCATACCCCTGTATCTCTATACCCTGAGCCGTTCCGTAAGGTTTGATGGGAGAGTTTTTAACCGTATCAATGATATTGTGATGAAAACGGTTATGATCTCCGTTTAACTGACTTCTTACGGTCGTATTTTTGATAATGTTATAAAAAAACTCGTTATGATGCGCTCTGTTTTCCACTCCGTCTATTCCTATGCCTCTTGAGTAGGATAGATTTTCACCTGTTATATAATTACTGTAAAATTTATTGTTATAAACTCCGGGATTTTGTCTGTTTAGGGCTACAATGTTTATGCCGGTATGTCCCCAGTCTTTTATACGGTTGTTTCTGACGATACAGTCATGCGCTCCGCTGTTTAATAAAATTCCGTCTATTGATCCTCTTGTGGAGGGAGCTTTATAGCCTTTGAAATGAAATTTGGAATCAACAAGACAGTTTTCTACGATAACATCATGAGAAGGAACAAATCTGCTCTCTTCTTTGTTATCCATGATTTGAAGTCCCATTCGCGAATAACCGCCTATAGTACAGTTCTTGACAACTATATCATGTGAACCTCTTATCGCCAATGCATAACCGTTTCCGCCCTGAATATCAAGATCTTGAAAAATAATATTATGTTTGTCTTTTACCAAAACGGTCTCATAGCGGATATTTATCTTTATAGAGTTACAGCCAAAAGCCGGATTTTGTTCACTGTACACATAGAGTTTATTGTTATTCCAAAACCATTTTATCTTCCTGCCGTCAATCTCCAAAGGCATTTTTCCTGCTCTTAGAACCTCTTTGTCATCGATTAAAATTCTTTGGGGATTAAAATTGAGATTGAATGACCAGATATTTTTACCATCTACATTTTCCCAGTTTTCAGGGATTTTACTGCCCGGCAACTCCTTCATTGAAGTTATAACGGGTAAATCTCCCTTTCCGTAAGAGGTAAAAACTATGGGTTTGTTTTTGTTTCCTGATGAAGATACGATAAAATAACCTCTAAAAACAGAACCTCTTTTAAAAGATATCGTATCACCGGGCTTAAATCTGAATCCGTTAAGTTTTTTTATGCTTTTCCATGCGCTTTTGGGAGATTTCCCGGAAGAGAAATCGTTTCCATTCTCAGCATCAAGATAATAGATATCCGCATTTGAAAAAGTTATAAAAACAAAAAAAAGTATCCAAAATTTTGTCATAATCTACTTACTCTTATTAAACAGTATATATAATTTTACCAAAGCGGGGATTAAACCTGCATTATAGCTGATAGAGACTTCATTTGCTATATAATCATCTCTTTTGTCTTCATAATCAAAATCATCCAGACTCTTAGGTCCTCCCACCATGGCACCTGTTAATTCATAAGTGTTGTTTTTTGGAACATCTATATCATCTGTTTTTGAATGATGAGCGTTTGCATGATGGGGATTTTTCGGAAAATTTCTGCCAAATCCTATCAGATAACTGCTCTGTCTTGGATTTTTACCCAAAATATAATCTATCTGACTTTTTGCAAAACTGATATATTCTTGTTTTTTACTCTCTGAGGGAACAAAATCTGCATAAACAAGAGCAGTAAAAGCCAAATTTGCAGCATACTGAAGGGAACCCCATTTATCTGCAAATACCAATCCTCCTTTGGTTCTTTTTTCTTTATGTATCCAGTGATTTAGATGCTGTTGCACCAAATTGTGATAGAGAGGTTTATCTGTCAAAATCGCCAAAAGCAAAAAGACACTGTTTTGCATATCTCCCCAGTTTAACGGCCAATAGATATCATCTTTGTCCAGCTTGGATGCAAAATTCACGGCATCCAAAAGATATTTTTTCTCTTTTGTGGCAATATAGAGCCATAGCGCACTATAAGAGAGTTCATCAATATATCCCGAAGAGTCATAAGCTCCTTTTGCCATCTTGTAACCGCTGTTTCCCTGAAAAGTTTTTGAAAAGAGATAAAGCCTTTTTGCCCTTGTCAAAAGTGTATCGGCATAATCTTTGTCACTGTTTTTAAAAACAAGATATCCTATCGCCAAAGCCGCCGCCGTTTGCGCACTTACTTCACTGCAAGGAGAGGAGGAAGTACAGTAAAATGAACTTCTTTGATAGTTGATATCTTCCGCGCTCATCCAGTATTTGTGATCGATTGCAGGATCACCCACCTGATAGAAAAAAATATCATCTTTTATATTTTTTTTGATTTTATATGCTTTTAGAAAATAGTCCAAAACATATTTGAGATTGCTTTTTGCATAATCATAGAGTTTCAGTTCCTTAAAAGCCTCCGGAGAGAGGAGAATACTCCATCCCGTCATTGAAGCGCTGTATGCCATCGGCAGACCAAACTTCACATAGTCTCCGGCATCATACCATCCGCCGCTTAGATCGACTCCGTTATCTTTACCGTCATCCAAAGCGGAGGATTTTGGCCAGTTTAATTTGTATATATATTTATCTGTCTCTTTTTTACCGGATCTTTGGGCTTCATAAAAAAGAAACGATTTTTTTAAGGCATCACCGTAATCAAAATCTTTTGCCATTGCACCTGTTGAGATCAAAATCAAAGATAAAAAAAACAGAGATATCTTTTTCAAAACAGTCCTTAAACATTAAATCTAAAGTGCATCACATCACCGTCAACAACGATATAGTCCTTTCCTTCAAGTCTCATTTTACCGGCTTCTTTTGCTCCGGATTCTCCACCGCAGGAGATAAAATCCTCATAGGAGATAACTTCGGCTCTGATAAAACCTTTTTCAAAATCATTATGTATGACAGCGGCTGCCTGAGGCGCTTTAGTTCCTTTATGTATCGTCCAGGATCGAACTTCTTTTACTCCTGCTGTAAAATAACTTATGAGTCCGAGTTTTTCAAAACTGGTTCTTATGATCTGCTCAAGTCCAGATTCCTCGACTCCAAGCTCTTTTAGAAACTCCTTTTTTTCATCTTCTTCAAGAGCCACCATCTCCTCTTCTATTTTAGCGCAAAGTTTTATAACATCGGAGTTCTTCTTTTTTGCATATTCAAAAACTCTCTTTACATACTCGTTATCTTCCAAAAGATCATCCTCCCCCACATTTGCGCCGTAAATAATCTCTTTTGCCGTTAAAAGTCTTAGATCTCTGTTTAGAGATTTAAACTCCTCACTCTCTCTTTTTTCAAAATTTGCAGCCGGTTCTCCGCTGTTTAGATGATCCAACAAAGAGTTTGTCATATCCAAAAGGGGTTTTATCTTTTTGTCCGATTTTGCCTGTCTGTTTAATCTCTCCAGTTTTTTTTCAAGAGACTGAATATCTGCCAATAAAAGCTCTGTCTCTATGATCTCTATATCTCTTATCGGATCGACTCCGCCTTCGACATGAGTTACATTCTCATCTTCAAAACATCTGACGATATGCAAGATTATTTCACTCTCTTTGATATTTCCCAAAAACTGGTTTCCAAGTCCTTCACCTTTGCTTGCTCCCTTTACAAGACCTGCAATATCAACAAAATCGATTGTAGAGTGCATAACCCTTTGGGGATTTACTATCTTTGAAAGCTCTTCAAGCCTTGGATCCGGCACCGGCACAACGGCTTTGTTCGGCTCTATTGTACAAAAAGGATAATTTGCAGATTCTGCATTTTGAGCTTTTGTCAAAGCATTAAAAGTTGTTGATTTTCCCACATTCGGAAGTCCTACGATTCCTACACTTAAACCCATTATTTCTCTTCCTTCGCTAATTTTTGCATCCAGTAAAGAGCAAGTCTTACCCCCGCTCCCGTAGCTCCTTCTTTATTGTATCCCCACGCTTTTTCCACATAAGCGGGACCTGCTATATCAAGATGAAGCCATTTGTCTTTATACTCTTTCTTTATAAAATTATCCAAAAACAAAGCTGCCGTAATGGCACCGCCGTATCTTGAAGAAGAGATGTTTGAAATATCTGCAACAGAGCTTTTTAAAAGTTTTTTCAGATATCTGTTAAAAGGAAGACTCGAACAAAGCTCCCCGCTCTCTTTGGAAGATTCTATGATAGAGTGTTTCAGTTTTCCGCTGTGTCCCATAACTCCTATCGTATATTCTCCAAGAGCCACGACACAGGCACCCGTCAAAGTGGCAAGATCTATCAGATAGTCTGGTTTTTGTTCCTGCGCATAGCACAGACAGTCTGCCAAAACAAGTCTTCCTTCGGCATCGGTGTTTCTAACTTCTATCGTTTTGCCGTTTTTGGCTGTCAATACATCATCCGGTTTATAGGCATTTCCTCCTATCATATTTTCGGCGGCTCCGATGATAGAGTCTATCTCAAAAGGAAGCTCCAATGCCGCTGCTGTTTTTATGATGGAGATGGCCGCTGCCGCTCCGCTTTTGTCCGATTTCATCGTAACCATAAAATTGCTCGGTTTCAGGCTCAAACCGCCGCTGTCATAAGTAAGACCCTTTCCGACAAAAACAAATTTTGCTTTTGCCTTGTTTTTTGGTCTGTATTTTAGATGTATCAGTCTCGGAGAATGGGTACTTGCTCTGCTTACCGCCAAAAAAGCCCCCATCTTCTCTTTTTTCAAAAATTTCTCATCTCCCACAAAACACTTGATATTTTCATACTTCTTTGCCAGTTTTTTCGCTACTTTTGCCAGTTTTTTGGGTGTCATATCATCAGGCGGAGTATTTACGATATTTTTTGCAAAATTTGCTCCTTTTGCGATGATTGAAGCCTCTTTTACCAAATCTTCGATCTCTCGCTCGTCTATCGTCTCCTCTTTGTATCCTTCGGTGGAGATGACAAGAGTCTTTTTGTTTTTGCTCTCTTTTTTTGATTTGTATCTGTCAAATTCATACTCTCCAAAAAGCGCTCCCTCTACGATAGCTTTTATACACTCTTTTGAATATCCGCCTATTTTTACTCTTTGGTATTTTGTTTTTCTCAAAGCATTTACAGCTTTTGCCACCGCAATCCTTATCTCATCACTCTCAAAACTTTCACATCCTGCATAAATTTTATGACAATGCGGCAAAAACGCCGTCTCTTCAGAGTTTGCTTTGAAACTCAGTGTTTTTAGATCCTCTCTCTCTTTTACCCATTTGTGATCAAAGTTTTTTTCCATTACCAAAATAATTTCACAATCACTCTGTATCTCTTTTAATTTTTTATTTTCTATTAAAAACTGCATTTTTTTTCTCCTCCAATCTTTTTTCTACACTGTGGAAAAAGTACCAGACACTTCCCAAAAATATTCCGGCAATCGGAATTGCCAGATACCAGTGTTTTTTTGCAACCTCTATAATCTGTAAAATCTCTTCTCCAAACAGATAAGCCGGAGTAATGGTTATGGCTGCCCACGCCCATGCGCTCAGAAGATTGATAAAAGCAAATTTGTATCCAGAATATCTTGTAAGTCCTATCGACATAGGTATAACGGTTCTTAATCCGTAGAGATATCTTTGAACAAAAATGATAGGCCAACCATATTTTTTTAAAAGCAAGTGAGCAATGGCAAATTTTCTTTTTTGGTGTCTGAATTTTTTATAAATGTAATCTTTATTGTACCTTCCGATATAAAAATAGATCTGATCTCCTGCAAATCCTCCCAGACCTCCTATAAAAATAGCCATATAGTGATTCATATCTCCCGTATGGGATAAAACTCCCGCCATAATAAGCCCAAGTTCTCCCTCCATAATACTCCATATAAAAAGTATTATATAACCATACTCTTTTAGTAAATCTATGAAAAATTGTTCCAATGTAAACCTTAATCAGTCAAAATGAAGTAAATCTTTGGCCTGGATCATATCTTTGTCTCCACGCCCTGAAAGGTTTACAATAATAAGAGAATTTTCTATCTGCTCTTTTGGCATCTTTTTAAGATATGCTATGGCATGAGAACTTTCAAAAGCCGGAATTATCCCCTCTTTTTGAGAAAGCCAGACAAAGGCATCTATCGCCTCTTTGTCCGTTATAGAGTTATAGTATGCCGCTTTTATATCTTTTAGATAGGAGTGTTCAGGTCCGATTCCGGGATAGTCAAGACCTGCCGAAACAGAGTGGGCTTCAAGTATCTGTCCCTCTTCATCCTGCAAAAGATAACTCATCTGACCATGCAGTACACCGGGACTTCCCTTTGCCAGACTTGCACCGTGTTTATCAGTATCAAGTCCCAGCCCTCCGGCTTCTATACCGATACATTTAACTTCATCCTCTTCCAAAAAGTGGCTGAATATCCCCATCGCATTGCTTCCGCCTCCGATACAGGCTATGATATAGTCTGGAAGTCTGTTTTCTTTTGCCATAATCTGGGCTTTTGCCTCATAACCGATAATTGCCTGAAAATCTCTCACCATCATCGGATAGGGATGGGGACCTGCCACTGTTCCTATGATGTAAAAGGTATCTCTTGCATTTGTTACCCAGTGTCTTATCGCATCGTTCATCGCATCTTTCAAAGTTCTGCTTCCGCTTTTTACGGAGTGTACTTTTGCTCCCAAAAGTTTCATACGAAAGACATTTAACTCCTGCCTTTTTACATCTTTTTCACCCATAAATATTTCACATTCCAATCCCAAAAGCGCAGCTATCGTTGCCGTAGCCACTCCGTGCTGTCCTGCACCGGTTTCGGCTATAACTTTCTTTTTGCCCAGCCTTTTGGCAAGAAGTCCCTGGATTATGGTATTGTTCACTTTATGAGCACCTGTATGATTTAGATCTTCTCTTTTTAGGTATATCTTTGCATTTAACTCTTTTGAGATATTTTCGGCATAAAACAAAGGAGACGGTCTTCCCACATAGTCTTTTAGATAGTAGCGAACTTCTCTCCAAAAGTCTTTGTCAAAACGGATTTTTTCATACTCCTCTTCAAGCTCCAGCAAAACAGGCATCAGAGTTTCAGGCACAAACCGTCCTCCAAATATCCCAAAATGTCCATTTGAATCGGGATCAAATCCCGAAGGTTTGGGAATATACATCTAATCTATCTCCAATATCGAATAAATTTCAGTCATTTTTACCAATTCTTCATCACCTTTTAGAAATTTTAGATTTATCAAAAAACATCCCTCTATGCAGTTGGCACCCGATTTGTTTATGAGATTTACGGCAGCTTTTGCCGTACCGCCGGTAGCTATGAGATCATCTATCAAAAGAACATTGGGTTTTTCTTTATCAACTGTTTTAAAAGCGTCTATATGAATCTCTATCTCATCAAATCCGTACTCCAAAGAGTACTTCTCTCCCACCGTCGTATATGGAAGTTTGCCAACTTTTCTTATCGGAACAAATCTGTTACCCAGTCTTGCCGCAAGTGCCGCACCGAAGATAAAACCTCTGCTCTCAATTCCCGCGATGTAATCAATCTCTTTTTCTTTGTATCTTGCCTCAAGATGATCCATCAATAAGGAAAACGCCTCTTTGTTATTCAAAAGAGTAGTAATATCCTTGAAATTGACTCCGGGCTTTGGAAAATCTTTGATAGTTCTAATCGAGCTTAAAAGATAAGCCCTGTCTTCATCTCTTAATATTTTCATATTAACCCTTATTTAAAAATTGCAATTTTCAGATATATGAATATACCAAAAAGCAAAGCAAACCCTATGTAAGATACCATCTCTATTCCCATCACTTATCCTTTATAAAAGAGCTTCTATCTTTCCTTCTAGCTCATTGATTTTTCTGTTAAGTTTTTCGTTTTCAACTCTGTATTGAGAATTTCTTATACGAAGAGCTTTTATATCATTTTTAACTTTGTTGAGTTCATTATTTAAAAGATCGATATCTCCTAACGATCTTTGCAGTTGCATCTGATATTTTCTTATCATTATCTCCGCATCTTCAAGTGTCGTTTGGATAATTTTGTTGTTTTTTCTCTCCTTTTTCAGAAGGGACTGCGTATATAACATCATAATCAAAAGATATATAACGGCAAATACAAAAACGGTTAGAATAAACCAGTTTAAAAACATCTAGTCTGTTTCTATCTTTTTTACTCTGTCAGCATGTCTTCCGCCTTGAAATTCAGACTCACACCATGCTTTGCAGATAGACTCTATGACTCCGAGTCCTACCACTCTTTGTCCAAAACACAAAACATTGGCATCATTGTGTTCTCTTGCCATTTGAGCGGTATAGGCATCATGACAAAGAGCCGCTCTTATGCCTTTGTGTTTGTTGGCACTCAGACTCATACCTATTCCGGTTCCGCAGATGAGTACTCCAAAACTCCCCTCTTCTTCCAAAACCCGACGACTCAGTTTATGGGCAAAATCGGGATAATCAACTCTGTTGGATGAATCGGGTCCCAGATCCGTAACCTCATTTCCCAAACTCTCCAATATCTTTATAACATCATCTTTTATAGCAAAACCCGCATGATCCGTTGCGATATAAAATCTCACTTTCAACCTCTTGTTTTAGTTTTATGAGATTATAACATATTTCTTACTTTTTTTATATGCAAACCAAAATAGCAAAATTATTGAATTTAATAATAAAAAAGTTATAATATGCTTAGATAGTTTAAAAGGATTTTGCTATGAGAATAATATTTTATATTTTGTTTATTTTAAATTCTATTTTTGGCTCTGTTTACACCGTTACCAAAAGTTCAGATACCAACGACGGTATCTGCGACAAAGACTGCTCTTTGAGAGAGGCTGTTGTAGCTGCAAACAAACATGAGGGATTTGATGTGATAAAAATTCCCGCAGGAGAATACAGACTCACTATAAAAGGTCTAAAAGAGCTTTACGGAGAAAAAGGCGATCTCAATATCAATGATGATCTCTATATCATGGGAGACGGAAAAGATAAAACCGTTATCACGGGAACAAAAGATGACAGGGTATTTTATATAGATACCTTTTCAAAGGGAAAGAGGGTCAAACTCTTTGGTCTTACTGTCAGAAACGGCAAAAGCGATTACGGCGGCGGTATATTGAGCAATGGAGATTTGACACTTGAAAATGTCAAAATCACAGATAACGAGGCAAACAACGGCGGCGGCATACTGAGTTCATCCTCATTAACTATCCAAAACTGCGATATTTTAAACAACAGTGCAAGAACCACCGGTGAGTTAAGTAACGGCTTTGGAGGCGGAGTGTTTGCAAAAAATCTCATCATTATCAAAAACTCCATTTTAAACAACAACTTTTCAGACAGAGACGGAGGAGCGATTTACGCCAAAACAGACAGCAATCTGACGATAGAACAATCCTCTTTTATCCAAAATACAAGCTCTTCCAACGGAGGAGCGATCTTCACAAATGCCAAAGCACTCATAACAGATACGGTTTTTGAAAAAAACGAGGCAAATGACGGTGGAGCGATAGCCGATCACCAAAAGGCAGATATTACGATTAATAACGGCAGATTTTTACAAAATCATGCAAAAGGGGAAGACCTCGGCGGTGGAGGAGCGCTTTTTAATTATCAAGGAACCATAACGATAGACAGATCTCTGTTTGATGCAAACAGTGCGCTTGGAGAGGGTGGCGGAGCTATCGAAAATACCGGAACTTTGCATCTTTTTAACTCTATTTTGAGAAACAATGAAGCTCTTTTTCACAGCAGCTCTTCACTGCCTGACAATACAAGCTACGGTTTTGGAGGAGCGATGCTGCTCATAAAAGGATCTTCCAATATACTTGAAAATATAAGATTTACAAACAATACCGCCAATATAAGCGGAGGTGCGATCTATAATGATGTAGAATCAGACTTAACGATAGAAGATTCTTCGTTTATCCAAAATGAAGCTTTAAACAAATATGGAGGAGCCATAATAAACGAAGGCTTTTTAAATATCAAAAGATCCCTCATCTCACAAAACAAAGCAAAACTTTTGGGAGGCGGAATCTCTACAAGCACGGCAGAAGCCACACTCACAGATACAACCATACAGGATAACAACAGCTCCAAAAACGGGGGAGGATTATACAACTCGCCAAAATCAAAACAGATGAATTTATACAACTGCAAAATTTTATCAAACAATGCCAAAGAGTATGGAGGAGGAGTACTTAACCAATCAAAACTCTATATGATCTTTTGCAATCTTGAAAAAAACTATGCTGTCAAAAGCGGTGGAGCCATCTATAACGATAGGGAGAGTTTTATCGATATAAACAGCTCTCTCATCTCTCAAAACAGCGTCGATACAAACGGAGGAGGGATATGGAATCTAGGTACCATTTTCCTAAAACAGAGTCAAATCACCGATAACAAAGCCTCACAAATCGGAGGAGGTATCGTAAATTCAAGAGGAAAATTAACTCTGATACAATCTACTCTCTCCAAAAACAGCGCCCAAAGCGGAGGAGCATTTGGCAACTATCACGGAGCTGTTTTAAATATAGAAGACTCTACGATAAATTCCAACTATGCGATAAACGGCTACGGAGGAGGAGTCATAAACTCCCAAAGTACGCTAAATATCAAAAATTCAACGATTACTCTAAACAGTGCCAATTTGGGAGGAGCTGTCTCAAACAATGACAAAGATGCAAATATAACTCTCACTCATGTAACGATTGCTCTAAATTCAGCCACCCAAAACACAGGCGCTCTTTTAAATTATCAGGGAAATATAGATATAACAAACAGTCTGATAGAGGGAAAGTGTAACAATCAAGGAGAGATAAACTCTTTTGGAGGAAATATCGAATCTCCCTCAAATACATGCTCTTTGAATAACACAGATGATCTGTACGAAATATCCGATCTTCTTTTAAAAGGGCTTGAAAACAACGGAGGTTACACCAAAACAATGGCTCTTGATGAACAAAGTATCGCACTAAACAGGGCAAAAGAG
>Ga0256914_1001864_pt1 | contig 18218 bp, 13 predicted proteins | sample HulkmetaG_FD_191571 | JGI IMG/M metagenome (GOLD analysis project Ga0256914, IMG submission 191571) | Hydrothermal chimney microbial communities from Main Endeavour vent field at the Juan de Fuca Ridge, Pacific Ocean - Hulk | ecosystem: Environmental > Aquatic > Marine > Hydrothermal vents ... | reverse complement strand
ACCAATGCTTCCGGTCTATTTTGACTTTGACAAATACAACATTAGGCCAGATATGACGTCCAGAATGGAAGAAAATGCCCGCTTTTTGATGGATCACCCAAATGTGAAGATAGAAATACAGGGTAATTGTGATGAGCGCGGTACAAATGAATATAACCTTGCCCTTGGTGAAAAGAGGGCCCTGAGTGCCAAAAGGTATCTCGTTAATCTCGGTGTGGATCCTTCCAGGATAGAAGTGGTGAGCTTTGGTGAAGAAAAGCCCTTGGATCCCGGTCATAACGAGATTGCCTGGGCAAAAAACCGCCGGGCCGATTTTGTGATCATAAAATAGGTCCAGGCCCCAAAACGGTAACAGTAAGACAACCAAAGACCACGGCGATGATACGCTGTGGTCTTTAATTTCTTTGGAGGTATAGCTTGTATATGAAGAAATGGACAGAAACTAACCGTTTGATACCACTGTTCGTTTGCCTTTTGTTCTTTGTTTTTGCTGGAACAGGGGTTGAGGCTGCTGAAAAAGTTGCGGTCATCAACATGCAAAAGGTTTTGAGGAATTGTGAAGCAGGCAAAAAGGCCATGAAGTCATTGAATGAGAAATTCGATGCCCTTCAGGCCAAGCTCAAGAGAAAGCAGGAGCAGTTGAAGGCCTTCAAGGCCGATCTCGAGAAGAAGGCCCCATTATTGAGTGAAGAGGCAAGGCTGGAAAAGGAAAGAGAGTACAAGCGCATGCTCCGTGAATTCAAAGGGCAGAGCGATGACGCCCAGTTCGAGATGCGCCAGCTTGAAACAAAGGTTATGGAGCCTATTCTCAAAGATCTCGAAGCTGTGGTGAATAAGATAGGAAGAGAAAGGGGATATACCTTAATCCTTGAAAAGAATATGCCAGGATTATACTATTCTTCTCCTTCTATAGACATAACTGAAGAGGTCATCAGAGAATATGACAAAGGTAGATAGGGAGATTTGTTGACCATGATGAGAATCGATATAAACCAGCAGGAGTCCCTTACAGAATCACAAATTGACGCACTAAAAGAGATGCGCAACCGGTGCGCCAAGCGTATCCTGCTAGCAACAACACTTGCCAAGAGCGGCCATCCAGGCGGGTCGCTTTCGTCTATAGATACCTTGCTGGTACTTTATTCTATCATGAACCACCGGCCTGAAGAGCCTCGTTGGGTGGACAGAGACAGGCTTATCGTAAGTATTGGTCATATATCTCCTGGGGTCTACAGTACGCTGAGTGAATTTGGCTATTTCAAGGAAGAAGACTTCATTGAAGAATTCAGAAGGGCTGGTTCTGCGTGGGCCGGCCATGTTGAGAGGGTCGTTCCAGGCGTGGAGTGGAACACAGGTAATTTGGGTCAAGGATTGTCGGCTGGTGTGGGCTTTTCCCTGGCATCACACCGCCTTGGCAGGCATAACAAAACCATTGTGCTTATGGGCGATGGCGAGCAGCAAAAAGGCCAAGTGGCGGAAGCCAGGCGCTTTGCTGCCAAATACCGGCTTACCAATCTCATTGGTATTGTGGACAGGAACCATCTCCAGATTGGCGGAGATACTGAAGATGTTATGCCTGTGAGGGTAAGAGATGAATATGCTGCCGCCGGGTGGAATGTAATATATGTGCCGAATGGGCATGACTATCAGGCTATTTACAAGGCCCTGCGGAGGGCTTGGACGAAACAGCATCTGGAGCCCGACATGCCCACTGTTTTGGTGGTTCGCACGGTCATGGGCAAGGGTGTTTCCTTTATGGAGAATAAGGCAAAATACCACGGTTCTCCTCTTCCCGAGGATGACTGCCGTAGGGCTCTGGAAGAGATTGGTTGGCCTGCTGAAGAACTGGACGTTTGGAAAGCAAAGAGGAAAGAAAGAGTCACCATTCTTCCAGTGAGAGAACCTGGGCTCGATGTCCCCTCCATAGACCAGGGCGTGCCAATCCTGTATGGGGCAGATAAAAAGACAGACTGCCGTTCTGCCTATGGGGCAGCTCTGCAGGATTTGGCGGAGAGGAACAATTTGGCGGGAAATGCGCCAAAGATAATTGGATTCAGCTGCGATCTGGAGGGTTCTGTGAAGATGCAGGGCTTTCACAAGGTCAGCCCTAATGCCTTTTTTGAAACAGGCATTCAGGAGCACCATGCAGCAGCGTGTGCTGGTGCAGCCAGCCTTGAGGGTGTTGTGCCATTTTTCAGTACCTTTGGCGTGTTTGCCGTTGCCGAGACTTACAATCAGCACAGATTGAGTGATCAGAATCACACAAACATCAAAGTCGTTTCAACTCATTTAGGCCTGGACGTTGGAGAAGATGGCCCAACCCACCAATCCATTGATTATTTAGGGTTGTTGAGCAATCTGTTTGGTTTTTCCATTTTCATGCCTGCCGACCCGAATCAGACCGACCGCATAGTGCGTTATGCCGCGGCTCACAAAGGGAATGTCTTTGTGGGCATGGGCCGGTCCAAAATGGACATAGTTACAGATGAACAAGGAGCACCTTTTTTTGGCACAGATTATAAGTTTACGCCTGGCAAGGCTGACCTGTTGAGAAAGGGCGGCCAGGCCACCATCATTACGTACGGCGCCCTGGTCCCATACGTCATGGAGGCCCACAAGTTGTTGAAGCAGGACGGTATTGACGCTGCTGTGCTGAACATGGCTTCGTTAAAACCCATCGATGAAGAGGCAATCATCGAGGCAGCCGAAAGAGGTCCCATCGTAACAGCAGAGGATCATGTGGTGAATACTGGTCTTGGCAGCATGGTTTCAAGGGTGCTGGTTTCGAAGGGGATTGCCTGCAAGATGCTCAATCTGGGTGTCTCCCGGTATGGCTCAAGCGGAAAACCAGCAGACCTTTATAAAATGCAGGGCCTTGACCCGGAATCTATAGCAAAAAGCGTAAAGGCTCTTATAGGCTAGCCGAATTTTGATTATTGCTCCTAGTCTGTAAACGCTCTTTCCTCTTCACTCCTTGCTTTAACTGGTGAAAGTTCAAGCTCGGACATTGACCAGGAATTTATTCTGAGCCAGTGTGCTATCTATGCGAAAAATAGGTTAGACACGACCTGGCGCCGCACCTTGTGATTTTTCTATTATCTTGATGTTTCAGGCCTCCAGCCTTAGAATGTTAAATACATGCAACATTGTGGCCTGTGGTTCGGCCAGAAAATGCCCAATAACACAACTTAAAAGTTTTGCGAGAGAAGGAGGCGGGCATGAACTGTGGTAGAGGTCTATTATATGGGGTCGATGTGGGCTCCACCACTGCCAAGATAGCCATATTGGACAAAGATTTTTCACTTCACCATGAGCAACGCACCAGGACCTTGGGAAGGCCTGCTGAGGCTGTTCTGAGGCTCCTTGAATCCATCCCACAAGATCTCAAGCCTATAAAGGGGTGTTCACCTTTTGTCTTCACAGGGACAGGGGGCAGGCTCCTTGCAGATGTACTAGGTGGCATCTTCGTGAATGAAATAATTGCCCATACGGCAGCAGCTTTGTTTTATTTTCCAAACGCCAGGACGGTATTGGATATTGGTGGCCAAGATACGAAGCTCGTTCTGCTAGCTCCTGGATGGGCAAACAAGATGCAGGTGGAAGACTTTTCGCTCAACAGTCTCTGTGCTGCTGGAACAGGTGCCTTTTTGGATCAACAGGCCGCCAGGTTGGGCATGTCTATCGAAGAGTTCAGCCGTTTAGCCTTGAAGTCTGAAACCCCAGCCCGCCTTGCAGGAAGGTGTACAGTCTTTGCAAAGAGTGACATGATTCACCTTCAGCAAGCTGCCGTGCCTGATCATGACATTGTTGCAGGGTTGTGCCTGGCACTGGCTAGAAACATAAAGGCTACCCTGGCCAAAGGCAGGGCCTTGGAGCCACCCATGGTTTTTCAGGGGGGCGTGGCTGAAAATCATGGCGTGGTCCGTGCTCTCAAAGAGGTTTTCGGGCTTAAGGACGATGAATTGTTGATTCCGCCCAACTTCCGTACCATGGGAGCAATTGGAGCAGTTATGAAGGCACTTGGCGAGGGGTCTTTAAAAGAAGGCTTTGCTGGCCAAGAGGCCCTTGAAGATTTCATAAATGGACGATCGCCAAGCCTAAAGCGGCTGCCATGCCTCTCTTTAAGAGAAAAAAGTAATCTGGACTATAAGCATGACGGACACACGCCCTCTGCCAACGTATCCCACCATGACCAAGAACTCTATCTCGGCGTTGATGTCGGTTCTGTGAGCACCAAGATGGTGGTGTGTGACAAAAATGGTGACCTGATTGCCTCATATTACGGAAAAACTGCAGGTAGACCCATTGAAGCATTGAAAGAAGGCTTTTTGCACCTGCAAAAAGAAATGGGGAAAAAGTGCCGGTTCGAAGCTGTGGGCACTACGGGTTCTGGGCGGTATCTCGCAGCAGACTTTATAGGGGCAGATTCCGTGGTGAATGAGATTACTGCTCAAGCCAAGGCAGCAGCTGCCATCGATCCGGATGTAGATACCATTTTTGAGATAGGAGGGCAGGACTCAAAATATATCAGGATCGAAAGGGGTGTGGTCAAGGATTTCATGATGAACAGAGCATGTGCCGCGGGTACAGGCTCTTTTTTGGAAGAACAGGCCGTGAAGCTAAAGGTGCCCTTGGAGGATTTTGGCTCAACGGCACTTTCTGCCAAGTCTCCGGTTAAAATGGGAGAAAGGTGCACCGTTTTCATGGAATCGGATTTGGTTCACTATCAGCAGCAAGGCGCCGCCACACCAGACCTTGTGGCAGGACTCTGTTATGCCATAGCCCACAATTACTTAAATAAAGTCGTGGAAGGCCGGCCCATAGGCAAAAAAATATTCTACCAGGGTGCAACGGCCCTCAACAAAGGTGTAGTGGCTGCCTTTGAAACCATATTAAACCGTACCGTTACTGTACCTCCAAACTGCAACCTTACAGGCGCCATGGGAGCCGCTCTCATTGCAATGGAAAAGGCAGCTGGACCGTCGAAATTCCGCGGTTTTGAATCTGTCAATGCCCAGTACAAGATTCGAACCTTTGAATGCAAGGGATGCCCAAACCTTTGCTCCATCAGCAAGGTGAGCATCGAGGGCCGGCCTCCGCTTTTCTATGGAGGAAGATGCGAGCGCTATGAGACCTCTAGCTTGGATGACAAGCGTGCCAAATCCCCCCCCAAACTTCCTAATTTGGTCCAGCAACGGCAGGAATTGATTTTTGAATATGCATGCAAGGACCTTGATGAGGCTCTCCAATATCCCAAAGGGGCAATAGGCCTGCCATATGCATTGGCCCTTCAGGAATGGATGCCTTTCTTTGCAACCTTTTTCAGGGAGCTGGGTTACGGGCCTCTTTTGTCAGGCAGCACCAACAAGGCCCTGATCCGAAAGGGGTCGGAGGCAGTGGTCAATGAGCCATGCTTCCCTGTAAAGGTGGCACATGGGCATGTGATAGAGCTGATCGAAAGAGGTGTATCTGATATATTCATCCCAGCCATCATAGATCTTCCTGTGCCCCCTCCTGCTCCAGCCGGGCAGGTTTGTCCTTATGTGCAGAGCTTTCCTTACACTATCCAGGCAGGAATAGACTTCGCTTCCCGAGGCGCACGGCTTCTGACACTGCCTTTGAGAATGGGAAATGGTAAAAAACTGGATCTTCAAACCATTGCCCGGTTTTGTACCATGTTGAAAGTCAGCCCGGGCGCTGTGAAAAGGGCATGGAATTCTGCATGGGATGCCCAAAGGGCCTTTGCCAAGGAGTGCCTAAGAAGGGGTAAAAAGGCCATGGATTCCCTGAGGCCTGGGGAGAAGGCTGTGGTACTGGTGGGCAGGCCTTACAATGCTCTGGATCCAGGGGCAAACCTTGGGGTCCACAACAAGCTGCTTAAACTTGGCGTGCTGCCTATGCCCATGGATCATCTTGATATTGACAAACACGTCAAGGATATTCCTGAACTCGAAACCATGTATTGGCGATATGGCCAACGTATTCTTGCCGCTGGACTGGAGGCCGCCAAAAATCCGACCCTAAAGGCAATATACATTACTAATTTTGGATGCGGCCCTGATTCGTTTTTGCTCCACTTTTTCAAAGACATCCATGGGGAAAAACCATTCCTGGAACTTGAAATAGATGAACACAGCGCGGACGCAGGCGCCTTAACTAGAATTGAGGCCTTTCTCGATACAGCCGAGCAGGAGGCAAGAAAAACTCCTCTGGCTGAAGAAGACAATAGAAGAATGGGCAGCCTCAGACCTGGGCCAGAACGTACCATATACATACCCCATATGTGCGACCATTCTTATGTGGTAAAGGCTGCTATGAATGCCTGTGGATGCAGGGCAGAAGTACTGCCTAAGACAGACGAAGAAAGCCTGGAACTTGGCCTGAAGCATACCAGCGGAAAGGAGTGCTATCCGGCCATTTTGACCACGGGTGACATGGTCAAGATGACCAAGTTGCCAGATTTTGATCCTGACAAGGCAGCATTTTTCATGCCATCGGGTGCCGGGCCTTGCAGATTTGGGCAATATCCTAGGCTGCACAGGCGGGTATTGGACAGGCTTGGCCTAAATCACGTACCCATTATTACCATAAATCAGGATATCTCCTTTTATAGCGATGCCGAAGAGCTGGGCCGTTCCTTTCCACGTTTGGCGTGGCAGGGAGTGGTAGCTGTGGATTTGCTAGATAAGATGGCCAGAGCTGTGCGCCCGTATGCTGTTGACAAGGAAGAGGTAAATGGCCTCTATCAGCAAGGCCTGGAGATGATTTGCAGGGCCATCGAATCCCATCTTGATCCAGGTCCGGTGTTGAGCGGCTTGGCTGAATCCTTCTTGGCATTGAGGTCCGGTGACCATGCCAAAAAGCCGCTCATTGCAGTGGTAGGAGAGATATACACCAGAGTGAACGCATTGGCCAATGCCTGGCTCGTAGACAGACTGGAAGAGCTGGGAGCTGAGGTGATTTTGCCATCTATGACAGAATGGATTTTGTATACAAATTATACGGCCATAAGGCGTGCTAGGCGGAAGGGAGAGTGGAAGAACTATATGCGCCTTGTCACGGAGAATGCCATCCAGATCAAAGATCTCCGCAGGCTTGAAAAGAGGGTCTTTAACCTTCCAGGCGGACGCGAACAGATAATAAGAAAGGTGCTGCACAAGGCAGATCCTTTTGTGAGCAGTGAGTATGAAGGCGAAGCAGTGTTAAGTACTGGCAAGTCTGTGGAATATATTGAAAATGGCGTCAGCGGTATTGTAAATGTGATGCCCCTTACTTGCATGCCAGGCACCATAGCCAATGCCCTTATTACCAGAATTAGGAAACAGATAGGCTCAAAACCCTTCTTAGCCCTTGCGTGCGATGGGCAGCAGGAAACAGGCAGGTTCCTACGCCTCGAGGCCTTTGTTCACCAGGCCAAGGAAAACATGGCATCTTTGCAAAAATAGAAAGGGCGGCTTAGCGCCGCCCCAACTTCATCAGCAATTAAAGCATGTGAAGAGTTAGACTTCCTCCACTGTAATGGCACCTGTAGGACATACTTCCACACAGGTTTCGCAGCCAAGGCAATCCTCTTCCCTGGCGATTACGGGTTTGTCATCTTCGAAGTCATAGACCTCTGCGGGACAGGCATTCACACACTCTTCATCGCCTTGACATTTGTCATAATCAATAGTGATCTTAAACATAGCTTCCTCCTTAATTTTGAATGTACCTGATTAACTTACACAGGTTTATCAGCTTGAGTGTCCATATAGACGAAGGTGAATCCTTTTGTCAAGACCGATTTTTTGAGAAAATGCTCATAATTTGATTCGATCCCTGATTTCTTGCGCTTTTTTTCTCATAATGTCCCTACTTTTTCATGATTTTTTGTGTCTTTGTTTCCCAAATTTCGTGGCTGCTGCGACCAGTGCTTTAGCCCATTTAGGACAGGATAAGGCGTGTATGTGCGTGTAGGTGGCAAAAAGGCCTTTGTAACACAGGCCCTCTAAGTTGTCGCAGAATCCGGCCCCCCTGGTAACCTTGCAAGAAAATTTGCCCCTTGGCTTACCGCTGCACGGTACCGGACGAGAATAATGAAATTCGTGGCCGCGTAACAAAGTGCCTTTTGGATAGAATGGGTTTGGCTCGATCACTTCAAGGTTAGTGTAGCCGTGGCCAGCCGGCTTTTTTTCCACAACAAAGTCCCAGTCTATGGCCCCAACCATCGGAAATTTTTTATCCTTCCAAATTATGTTTCGGCCTAAAAACATAAGGCCTCCGCATTCTGCGTAAACAGGCATGCCAGACTCAACGGCTTCCCTGATAGACAGTCGAAGTTTGGTGTTGGCAGTAAGTTTTGCCGCTTGGGTTTCTGGAAAACCGCCTCCTATATACAAGGCGTCGATCCGGGGAAGGTGTTCGTCTGTAAGGCTGTTTATGAAAAAGAGCTTGGCTCCATTTGACTCCAGGGCTTCCAGGTTTTCTGGATAGTAAAATTGAAAAGCAGCGTCCCTCAACACGCCTATGGAAGGTCGGCCAGATATGGTTTCCTCTTGGGACACGAGGTTTTCACCATTTTGCCTAACTGCTGAAAAGTTTAAAAAAGGAGCTGTGGAAGCCAACCGTTTTATTGAGTCAAGGTCAACATCTTGTTCAATCAAACGTTTGAGCGAATCAAGGGCGTTCAAGAGATCAGGATGTTCGTCAGTAGGTGTAACGCCAAGGTGGCGCATAGGCAAAGGATCCTTTTTAAGCCTCTTGATGACACCAAGGACGGGTATGCCGGTGTATCTTTCTATGGCATTGCGCACCACGCTCTCTTGCCTTTTGGTTCCAATGCGGTTCAATATTACCCCACCGATATCCAAGTTAGGGTCAAAGGCCTTGCAGCCAAGTACCAACGCCGCAATAGTCCTGGTGGCCTTGGTGCAATCCACAACCAGAATTACAGGGGCTTTCAGCCATGTTGCCAGGCGGGCCGTACTGGTTCTTCCTTGTTCATCAACCCCATCAAAGATTCCACGGTTTCCTTCGACTACTGCAAGCTCTGCCTGGCTACTCCTGGCAGCAAAAGAAGATAGAATGATGTGCTTGTCCATTAAAAACGGGTCTAAGTTGTAACAGGGCCGTCCAGCTGATTTGGAAAGCCATTCCGCATCTATGTAGTCTGGCCCCTTTTTGAAGGGCACTATGTCAAGGCCCTGGCCAGCCAAGGCATGAACGATCCCCAACGCTGCAATGGTTTTGCCTGAGCCGCCCTTAAGGCCTGCTATCACGATTCTTGGGCATTTTATGGTCATTTGGTTTTTTTAAAAAAAGGCGCCCATGTTGTCAAACCTGATTAGACTTCGTGGGAATAGAACCCTTGCAAAATTTTATAAGCTCTTCGTTATTGCGGTAATCGGGAAATTTCTGGAGATGAGCCAATGCAGCCTGCGTGTCTCCGAGGTTCATGAAACTCAGGGCTATACAACTGTTCAGGTCTGGGCTGGCTGAAAAATGGTCCAGGCCTTGTTTCAAGATCTCAATAGATTCCTCAAACTTTCCCTCCTTCTGATAGATTATAGCAAGGCCCAAAAAGGCGCGCTCAACAGGGTGGTACTTGAGTGCTTTTTTAAACAATTCTTTGGCCACTTCGTCTTTGCCGGGTATTTGGTCGTTTGAGGCATATTCGCCATGGGTAAAAGTCAAGGCAAGCCTGGATAGGAAATCTGCATGTGCAGGATAAAGCTCCTTATTGTCTACTAACTTGATTTTCCTAACAAAACGAGGGAGATTTTTGTAAAAGGCCTCTCTTAACATGGCGCCAAACTTCAGCACACTTTTTTCATCCAACTTGGGATCTGTTTCAAAGTACATTATGTCTTCGATTGGCTTGAGCCATATCTCGTCTGGCACGCGGCATCTCTTCTTGAAATCATCATACAACGCTGTACCAGGAAAGAGATCCAATATATAAAAAACCGAGCTTAGCGGCCTGATTTGCTTCATTAAGTCAATAGAAGCCTTTATGGTGGATCTGTTTTCACCAGGCGAACCATAAATAAAATAGGCCCTGGGTAGTATCCCATACCGGGTGGTCAGTTCGAACGCCCGTTTAATTTCGTGGTCAGTTATGTTTTTGTTGAAAATCTTCCTGATGGCTTTGGAGCCGCTTTCAACACCATAGCTTATTTGTATGCATCCTGCCCTCCTCATCCAAAATAGGATCTCTTCGTCAACCAGATTGACCCTGGAGATTGCAACCCATGAAATATCTAGCCCTCTTATGACGATTTCTTTACATATTTGAATGACCCGATCTTTTTTAAGGGTAAACGTGTCGTCAGAAACGTAAAAGTGGTTCAAACCCTGCTGGGTAAGCAACTCAAGCTGGTCTACGAAATATTTTGGGGAGTGGAATCTAACATTTCTTTTCCAAAAGCGAGGAGATCCGCAAAAGGTACAGTTCCATGGACATCCCCTTGAAGATACCACGTGTTGGAAACAGAAATATTTCGCCGGATTGGGCAAAGTGTCGATATCTTCAACAAAAGGCCTAGGATTGTTAATTTGAAGGTTTTGACCGTTTCGCCAGGCAAGGCCTTCCACCTCAATAGGTTCACTTTCATTTTCCAAAGCTTTTACCAACTCCAAAAGGGTGTGCTCCCCTTCTCCAGTAACTACGTAATCGACTTGAGGGTAGTGCTTCAAAAAATGGTTCCATAGATAGGTGGCAGCTACGCCCCCAAAAACCACCTTTGTTTCTGGCATGCTTTTTTTTGCCATGCCAGCTATTTCAGCGGCTCCAAGCCTGTTTGCTTGCAGAACTGAGAATCCTATTAAATTTGGTCGACTGGCCTCGAATATTTTTTGTATTTGCTCCTTTTTGTTTTGAAAATCAAACAGATTCAAAACTTCAACATTGTGGCCATTTTCTTTAAGAACTGCTCCAATATAATAGAGGCCTATGGGAACAACCTTTACATCATAGTCCCGTATTCTTTTTTCCAAGCAATAGGGGTGGACCAGAAGAATGTTCAAAACTTCAAATTCTCCTTGACATGGATTGAGGTTTTATCTATAAGATAGCTCCATAAAATGAATCATTATTCACAAGCGCTATTTTGTAGTATAGTCTGAACATGGACAATCGTCACGGGGAGAGGCGGTAAGTGGCACTGAAGGAGATACTCAAAAAAGAACGTGACCGTGTTGTGGACATGTGGTTGAATACTCTATTTTCAACCTATCACCCAAAGACGGCCAAATTTTTAGAAAATAAGCGCAATAAGTTCGATAATCCCGTCGGTTCTACCTTTAAAGAGGCAATTTCTCCACTATTCGATGAAATAATTGGTGACTTCAATCAAGAAAAGATAGGGCAATATCTTGATGACATAATCAGGATAAGGGCGGTGCAAGATTTTGTTCCGTCTCAGGCGGTGGGAATATTTGTAGTCCTCAAGGACATCGTGAGAAAGGCATTGCCGTCCAAGGATATAGTGCCTGAAATTTATGAAGAGTTGTTCATTTTTGATGCTAAGGTTGACCGTGTGGCCCTTATGGCATTCGATATTTACATGGCCTGCAGGGAAAGGATTTGGGAAATCAAGCTCAACGATTTCAAAAAAAGGCCGATTTTTGCCGAGGGCCAGATGTGTCTTTCTTATATGCTTCGGCGGGGCTTGAAGCACCAGCAGAAGCGTAAGGATGCGGCGAAGTTTACTGACATTAGACCACAGGAAAATTAATTAGCAGAGTGAGGTAACTTATGGCTATCCTTGTCTCCCTAGGTGCAGTTTTGGCAATAGTCCTGATTGCCTTGATTGGGGCACAGGTGGGTCCCCTGCAGTATCTACTCGGGATTCTGGTTCCCTATGTGGCTTTTGCTATCTTTGTTGGGGGGTTCATCTGGCGGGTGGTATATTGGGGCAAATCCCCGGTGCCTTTCCGCATTCCAACTACCGCTGGCCAGGAATATTCCTTTCCTTGGATAAAGCGCAATAGGTTTGATAACCCCGTTAAGCTTTGGGAAGTTTTGGTGAGGATGTTCCTGGAGGTCTTTGCTTTCAGGTCTCTGTTCAGGAATACCAGAGCTGAGCTTCGTGGGGGGAATCTGATCTACGGTCCTTCAAAATGGTTGTGGCTGGGGGCTTTGATGTTCCACTACGGATTTCTGGTCGTTGCCTTGAGGCATATGCGTCTGTTTGTTCAGCCCACACCAGAGTTTATTAAATCTATAGAGGCCGTGGATGGTATGCTCCAAATTGGGGCTCCCCACATGTACCTCAGTGAAGTAATGATCTTGGCTGGTTTGGCCATTCTCATAGGCAGGCGCTTTTTTGCACCGCGCATCAGGTATATCTCTTTGGCGAACGACTACTTTCCTCTTTTTCTGATTGGCGCAATTGTTGTAACGGGCCTGTTGATGAGGTTCTTGTTCAGAGTGGATATTGTAGGGGTAAAAGAGTTGGTGGTAGGCTTGGCTAGTTTCCATCCAACCCTGCCTAAGGGAATCGGTGCTATGTTTTTTATTCATGTATTGCTGGTGAGCGCTTTGCTGGCTTACTTTCCGTTTAGCAAGTTGATGCACATGGGAGGGGTGTTCATGAGCCCAACCCGGAATTTGGTCAACAACACCCGTATGAAAAGGCACGTCAATCCCTGGTGGACTCCACCCAAATTCCATACATATGAGGAATATGAAGAGGAATACAGGGATTTAATGAAAGAGGCCGGAATACCTGTGGAGAGGGAATAAAATGGCTAAGGAATTGACACCCCAAGAAACTCTGAGGATAGATCTCCGTCCTCCCAAGCAGGATTGGATGGATATCCCAGTAAACATTAAGGAAGGGATTTACTGTTATCCAGCCAAACCTGAAAAGATCGAGTGCGTAGATATGCCGAACGCGCACAAGTGGTCGCCGGTTGAGGAGGATTGGGGGCTGCCCGAAAATTGGAAAGAAATATTTCTCGAAGGTTTCAGGGAGAGGCTTGACAAACACCGCACGTTCAAAATTTTCATGGATATATGTGTCCGTTGCGGTGCGTGTGCAGACAAGTGCCACTTCTTCCTGGGGTCAGGTGACCCTAAAAACATGCCTGTGGTGAGGGCGGAACTGCTACGTTCAGTTTATCGTGGCGAGTTCACCAAGGCAGGTCAAATCCTTGGTAGGCTCGCAGGCGCTAGAAAATTGACAATGTCTGTGCTCAAGGAAATTTGGTACTACTTGTTTCAATGCACAGAATGCAGGCGCTGTTCTTTGTTCTGTCCTTATGGAATTGATACCGCTGAAATCACCATTTTGGGGCGGGAGTTGATAAATCTGTTTGGCCTCAATATCAATTGGATTCAGGAGCCGGTTTGTAATTGTTACAACACAGGCAACCATCTGGGGCTCTTGCCTCACACCTTTAAGCAGAATATCGAGTTTCTCTGTGACGACATAGAGGAGTTTGTTGGAATCAAGATAGAGCCCACCTTCAATAGAAAAGGGGCGGAGATCTTGTTCGTCACACCTTCAGGCGACGTTTTTGCAGAACCAGGAATCTACACGTTGATGGGCTATCTGATGCTCTTCGAACACATAGGGCTTGACTACACCTGGAGCACATACGCTTGCGAAGGTGGAAATTTTGGTTTTTTCACCTCTCTCGAAATGGCCCAACGGCTGAATGCGAAAATATACCATGAAGCCGAAAGGCTTGGTGTAAAATGGATATTAGGTGGAGAATGCGGCCACATGTGGCGTGTTATCCATCAATATATGAATACTTTTCAAAAGCCAGTGGACTCCTTGGAAGAGCCAGTGTCACCAATAACCGGAACCAAGTTTGAAAATGCCAAGTCCTTGAAAATGGTGCACATAAGCGAGTTCACTGCTGATCTGATTAAGCATGGAAAACTGAAGCTTGACCCAAGCAGAAACGATCATTTGAAAGTCACGTATCACGACTCGTGCAATCCAAGCCGGGGCATGGGTATGCTTGAAGAACCAAGATATGTGATCAAGAACGTGTGCAACCATTTTTATGAGATGCCGGAAAATACTATACGCGAGGAGACCTTCTGCTGTGGAAGTGGTTCTGGGTTAAATGCCGGCGAAAATATGGAGTTGCGCATGAGGGGTGGCCTACCACGGGCCAATGCGGTGAAGTATGTGAAGAACAAGTATGGAGTGAACACTCTGGCTTGTGTTTGTGCAATAGATAGGGCTGTTTTACCAGCCTCAATGGAATATTGGGTGCCTGGGATCGATGTAGCAGGAGTGTCTGAGCTGGTTGCAAACGCCTTGATAATGGAAGGCGAACACGAACGGACAGTAAATCTGCGGGGCGAAGAGATCCCGGGACGGGCCCCAAAAGAAGAGGAGGCTCAAGAAGATGTATGATTCAAGTAAGATCATAATCGGGCTGGCCATATTCGTGGGTCTGGTGACTTCTCCTTTGTGGCTAAATAAAGGCAAAGCTGCGCCAAAACCAACTCCGAAACTAGACACGCCTGCAATACAGCAGCTTGAAAAGAAGGAATGTGTGGAAAGCCGTGCATTCATGAGGGCGGCCCACATGCAGTTATTGAACGTATGGCGTGACCAGGCACTTAGAAAGGGTGAGAGGACCTACATCAATAAAAAAGGCGAAAAAATAAAAATAAGTCTCCAAAATACTTGTATGAAATGTCATTCCAACAAAAAAGAGTTTTGTGATACGTGTCATAACTACACAGATATCAAACCATATTGCTGGGACTGTCATTTCATTCCCGAAGGGAGAAAGACATGGGCATCAACAGAAGGTCATTCTTAAAGATAGTAGGGCTTTCTGCCCTGGGAGTATCTAGTGGAGCATGGGAGGTGCTCCAGCCGGGCGAAGTTGACGCTGCGCATGGCCACGCAGCTGCGGAACATGGAACCAAGGCTGCTGTTCGGTGGGCCATGGTGGTGGATATGCGAAGGTGTAAGGAAGAAAAGGGCTGCACCAAATGCATCGATGCGTGCAGGCTCGTTCACAATATCCCAGTCATAGATAATCCAAAGCGCGAAGTAAAGTGGATTTGGAAAGAGGGATATGAGCACGCCTTTCCAGACACGCATAATGAATATATGTCTGAGGAGTTCAAGGAAGCCCAATTCATTTTGATGTGCAACCATTGTGACAATCCTCCCTGTGTCCGAGTATGCCCCACCAAAGCGACGTTCAAGCGACCGGACGGAATTGTTGCCATGGATTACCATCGTTGTATAGGCTGCCGATTCTGCATGGCAGCATGCCCTTATGGGTCACGAAATCTCAATTGGGTTGATCCAAGGCCTTACATCAGGGAGGTCAATCCGGAGTTTCCCACCCGAATGAAAGGTGTCGTGGAAAAGTGCAACTTCTGTGTGGAACGCCTTGCCCAAGGATTACTGCCAGCTTGTGTAGAGGCTTGCCATTGTGGTGCCCTTTTGTTTGGCAACCTGCACGATCCAGAGTCAAAAGTGAGGCGTGTTTTAAGAAGCAATGTAAGTATGAGGCGTAAGCCTGAACTTGGCACGCATCCGTGCGTATTTTATTTAGTTTAACAGGGAGAGAAGGCCATGATTGAAAAGGCACTCAAAGGAGGTCCCAGATACTGGGCCTGGATTTCATTCCTGCTTCTGGTAATTGTCATTGGATTCATGTTCTACTTAAGGCAGTTGAGCACTGGCCTTGGTATCACTGGTATGAGCCGGGATATTTCATGGGGTGTGTATATTGCCCAGTTCACTTACCTTGTTGGAGTTGCAGCTGGCGCAGTGATGTTGGTCATGCCCAAGTATTTGCATGGTTACAAGAGGTACGGGGAGATAATCATCTTCGGAGAGTTTCTGGCCATAGCCGCAGTTACCATGTGTCTCTTGTTCATCGTGGCTGATTTGGGCCAGCCAATGCGCTTAATGAATGTGCTGCTTCATCCAACTCCTAATTCGATCTTGTTTTGGGATATGATCGTGCTCAACGGTTATCTTTTGATAAACTTGATCGTTGGATACAATACAATTTTGGCAATGAAGAAGAACGTGCCTCCGCCAGGCTGGATAAAGCCTTTTATATATCTTTCCATACCGTGGGCATTCAGTATTCATACAGTTACAGCCTTCCTGTACTGTGGTCTTCCTGGCCGTCATGCCTGGCTTACTGCTATCATGGCACCACGCTTTTTGGCGTCTGCCTTTGCATCAGGACCAGCATTTTTGGTGATCATGCTCATGATCATAAAAAGAGTTACCCGTTGGTCTCCAGATCCTGAGGCCATTCAAAACGTCGCCAGAACAATATGTTACGCCATGATCGCCAACCTCTTTTTCCTTTGCCTGGAATTTTTCACTGCCTTCTATAGCAATATTCCAGGCCATATGCACCCGTTGAAATATTTGTTCTGGGGGCTTTGGGGCTACAATTCTTTGGTGCCATGGATGCGAGTTTCAATCATAGCAGGCGTCATAGGCGTGTTCATTATGCTCATTCCGCCTCTGCGTCGTAAAGAGGGCTTTCTCATATTGGGATGCGCTGCCATAGTGCTTGGAACCTGGATCGACAAGGGCGTAGGGTTGGTCATTGGTGGTTTCATTCCCAACCCCTTTGAAAAGATCACAGAGTACCAGCCAACTCTTCCAGAGATATCCATCACCTTGGCAATTTGGGCCACAGGTTTCTTGATCCTTACAGTGTTGTATAAGATGGTCATATATCTCAAGGAGAGAGACTTGGCCGTCGAATAAGAAAATGGCCAACTTGAAAGCCGGCGTTTGGCCGGCTTTTTTTTATTTGGTTTCACCAATAAAAAAATGATTGTTAAGAGTCGTCTTCGCTGAACTGTTCAATCCAGCGTTCCTTGGCTTTTTCTATCTGGTCTGCATAAAACTTGGCTGGAAGCTCGAGGTCGCACGCCGTGCACCTTACCATGGCCTTGGCTCACCGGCCACGAAGTATTGCCTTTCCACCACAGCCAATACAATAAAGACCAAGATCATTTTTTGTGTTATTTTTAGCCAGTGGATTGGACCGTGATACAGATTGTAAAGTGCAACCTGCCTTCGAGCCGGTATTGGCGCATCTTTTGTTATTCATATGAATAAGATATTGATTAACAGGGAAAATATCAAAAGGAATTTGCTGGCGTTGTGTACCAGGGTTTCTATTGAGCCCAGACGGGTGATCCCTGTTATCAAATCAGATGCCTATGGACATGGTCTTGAACAGACTGCCGCTGTATTGGCAGACCTAGGAGTATGGGGTTTTGCTGTTTCTGATGTCGAGGAAGCGCACCAAGTTAGGGAGTTGGGAATAGACCTCCCTATTTTGATGCTTTCAGGGATTTTTCCCGGCCAAGAAGAGGCCGCTGTCGATTTAAGCCTTACTGTGGGCGTGCACAACCATGAGCTGCTCGACTCTCTGAACAAGATAGGATTTGCACGGAAAAAGCCCATATCAGTGCACATAAAGGCAGATACGGGAATGACGAGATTTGGTTTCTCGCTGCCTGATTTGTTTGATGTTGTGTGCCGAAGGTCCTCCTGGCCTTTTTTGAAATTTGAGGGCCTTTATTCCCACTTGACATCAGCAGACAATCCCCATGATCCATCTGTAAATAGACAAATAAAGAAGTTTGAGGAAATTCTTGAAGTGGCCAAAGGCTGCAACTGGCATCCAGCATGCGTCCACTTGGCCAATTCGGCAGGTTCTATACATTTCAGCAAGGTTGTATATGATTGTATCAGGCCGGGCCTAGTACTGTATGGCGCCTATCCTGGAGATGCCAGCCGCAGCTTGATAGAACTGCGGCCGGTCATGGAATTTCGTTCCAAGATAGTTTCTTTGCGCAAGGTGGCCGCCAATGTGCCAGTTGGTTATTCTCACACATTTTCCACACGATCACCTTCCAAAATAGCGGTGATTCCAGTAGGATATGACGACGGTTACATGAGGTCTGGGTCAAACAGGGCGAAAGTGCTGGTGAAGGGTGTGCGTTGCCAGGTTGTAGGTAATATTTGTATGAAATCGTCCATGATCGATGTAAGCCAAGTGCCAGACCCCAAAATTGGGGATGAAGTGGTATTGTTGGGCTCGCAAGCAGGCGATCAAATAACCATAGAGGAACTCGCCTCATGGACAGGAACCATAAGTTATGAGCTGTTGTGCCTATTGGGTACACGGAATAAAAGGGTGTATATTTGAGGTCAAAAGAAAATGAATTTTTGTGCGGTGTAAATAATGTTTGGTATCGGGCTTCC
>Ga0256914_1001863_pt1 | contig 18221 bp, 9 predicted proteins | sample HulkmetaG_FD_191571 | JGI IMG/M metagenome (GOLD analysis project Ga0256914, IMG submission 191571) | Hydrothermal chimney microbial communities from Main Endeavour vent field at the Juan de Fuca Ridge, Pacific Ocean - Hulk | ecosystem: Environmental > Aquatic > Marine > Hydrothermal vents ... | reverse complement strand
TTGGCTACTACTTAAGCAGGCTGCTCCCTTTTTTTTATTTGGCCTTTTGCTAGCCGGGCTTTTAAAGATGGTTTTGTCACCGGAACAGGTAGCAAAACATCTGGGGGCCAAGGGGATAGGCCCTATTATAAAAGCTGCTGTCATTGGCATTCCACTCCCCCTTTGTTCCTGCAGCGTGCTGCCAGTAGCAGCCTCATTGAAAAAACAAGGAGCCGGCAAAGGCCCTATAGCGGCGTTTCTTGTCTCCACCCCGGAATCAGGCATAGATTCCATTGCGATCTCATGGGCCCTTCTGGACCCAATAATGACATTTGCCAGACCCATAGCCGCCTTTTTGTCTGCGGCAGTAGCTGGCCTTTTTCAAAATATTGTGTCAGATCCTATGCCAACAGCACAAGCAACCAACCTGAAAGGATGTTCGTGCAGTTGCTCTTGCAGTTCTCGACAGTCAATTACAACATACAGAGGAACGGTTACAGAAAGAGTCCATAATGATGATAAAAAATTTGCCAGACAGCTTATGGAAGCTGTACTTGAAATCTGGGACGACTTATCTCCCTGGTTTTTTATAGGGCTTATGGTTGCTGGTGTAATCGCTGGCCTTGTGCCTGCTGACTTTTTTAGTAGTCATCTTGGTGGGGGCCTCTCCTCCATGCTACTTATGCTGCTTATTGGAATTCCAATATATATCTGTGCCACCGCTTCCACTCCTGTTGCTGCAGCAATGATATTAAAGGGTATGAGCCCTGGAACGGCCCTTGTCTTCCTTATGGTTGGGCCTGCAACAAATGCCACCTCAATGGCAGTGCTTCTTAAAATTCTTGGGAGAATCGGTACTGCAATATACCTTGCATCCATTGCCGTTTGCAGCATTGCATGCGGTCTGACCCTAGATTGGCTTTACAGCGCTTGGAATATCAAACCAACTGCAATCATTGGAAAGGCAGCAGAAACGATACCTGAATCTCTAATGCTTGTGTCTGCCCTTTTGTTACTTGGAAGCTTTGCTTACCTGCGTTTAAAAAGGCTTGCGTCTATAAAGAAATTAAACAACAGCACAGCGCACCAGGATTAATCCAAACTTTATCAATGCAACAAAACTGGACAAAAAAATTTTTATTGTTATCATCCCAGCGATTCCTGTTTGCACTGTTAGAGGATGCCTGATAAGGTATCATATAATTTGCAAATAGAATCTACAGTTGGTCTTAAATTTCCTAGTTGATGTAAAAAGTGTTTTCTTGTCTGCTGCATCCCGATTAATGACCACCAAGTCGGTCTTGCTGGAATCGTCTTCTTATGACCGTCTCGATCTTGCTAAGGGCAACTGTAATAAAAAAATAAATAAAGGACCAATCTAATGACTAACAATGCTGACGGCCATTGGCCTTGCAATTTTGTAGTGTTTGGTGCCCTGGGAGATCTTTCCAGGAGGAAACTGATGCCCTCTCTCTATCACCTGGAACGGGATGGCCTGCTGGAACCCGAAACAAAGATCATAGGTGTAGCCAGAAGGGATAAAACCGATGAGTCTTTCAGAAACGAGATTTTGGAAAACATGAAAAAATTTCTCAAATGGGACATGGAAGACAAGATCTGGCACAAGTTGTCAGGCAGGCTCAAGTATGTACGGGTCAATCTAGACCAACCTCAAGAGTACGAAAACCTAAAGGCCGTTATAGGCCAAGAACAGCGTGCAAATGTAAACTACATGGCAGTTCCGCCTGGACTCTTTGGCAATATATGCAAAGGGCTTGCATCGGCTGGTCTTATTGAAGAAAACAGCCGTATTGTCATGGAAAAACCAATTGGCCACGACCTGACATCTTCTAGAAAGATCAACGATACCGTTGCCGAGTTTTTTAGAGAAAAACAGATCTACCGTATTGACCACTACCTTGGGAAGGAAACGGTGCTAAATCTTTTGGCCATACGGTTTGCAAATTCTATCTTTACCACCAATTGGGACCATAACACTATTGATCATGTGCAAATTACTGTGGCTGAAGAGGTCGGTATAGAAGGACGTTGGGGCTATTTTGATAAATCAGGCCAGTTGAGAGACATGGTACAAAATCATTTGCTTCAAATACTTACCCTCGTAGCTATGGAGCCTCCGGCATACTTGGACAGCCACAACATTAGGGCAGAAAAACTTAAGGTCTTAAAGGCCCTTCGTCCCATAACTGCAGACAATGCAGATGAAGTAACGGTAAGAGGACAGTATACTGCAGGTTTTATGAAGGGGGGTCCCGTGCCCGGATATAACCAAGAAGAAGGTGCACAGCATGAAAGCTCCACAGAAACCTTTGTGGCCCTACGGGTAGACATAGACAACTGGCGTTGGGCAGATGTTCCCTTTTATCTACGTACAGGGAAACGTATGCCCACCAAGTTGTCTGAGGTTGTTATCGTCTTCAAGAAACTGCCCCATAATATATTCACAGGGAACAGGAAAAACCTGCCTGCAAACAAGCTTATTATCCGCCTTCAACCCCATGAAGGAATAGAGATAATGATGTTAAACAAGGTGCCAGGCATCGCAAAAAACGTGCGCCTTCAGAGGAGCATGCTTGATCTCAGCTTTTCCGAGGCCTTTAAGGTTGAACGCATTCCAGATGCATACGAACGGTTGATCTTGGAAACCATGCGAGGGAATCAGGCCCTCTTTGTTAGCAGGGAAGAGGTTGAGGAGGCCTGGCGCTGGATCGACTCTATCCAAAATGCATGGGCTGAACAGGCAGAAGCTCCTAAACCCTATCCTGCTGGAAGTTGGGGGCCTGTTTCTGCAGTCACGCTCCTTGCAAAGGACGGACGAGAATGGGCAGAATAGTAAACGACGTTGAGTCAGTGGTAAAAATAGAAAAATTTCCAGACCAGACCCGCCAGGCCAATGCCCTGGCAGACAGGGTTTCAAGACTCTTGGATAGGGCTGTATCTCAGACGGGAAAGGCAACTCTTGTGGTATCAGGAGGTTCAACTCCGGTCTTATTCTTTGAGGCCCTTTCAACCAGGGATATCAGTTGGAATAAAGTTACTGTGACCCTTGCAGATGAACGTTGGCTTCCGCCTGATCATGAGGCCAGCAACGAGGCCCTGGTTAAACGCCATCTCTTAAAAAATAAGGCCGCTAAGGCCTGTTTTGTGGGCCTTTATACCGGTAGTGATTCTGCAGAAGAGGGACAGGCCCAATGCCATAAACAAGTGAAAGAAATAGGGCTTCCTTTTGACGTGCTGATTTTGGGTATGGGCACAGATGGGCACTGCGCCTCTCTATTTCCAGGCGCAAATGGACTAAAAGAGGCGGTAGAGCTGGAGTCCAAAAGATTCTGCGTAGCCATAAAACCTGTTTCAGCCTTGCACGACAGGATAACCCTTACCCTTTCATCCATTCTTTCAAGCAGAGAAATCTTCCTTTTGGTAACAGGGAAAAAAAAGTTTCATGTACTTCAGAAGGCCTTGGCTCCTGGACCTCTTCATGAAATGCCCGTAAGATATGTGCTACACCTTTCTCATAGACCTGTATCAGTCTTTTGGGCCCCTTAGACAGTAGTGTCCCAATCTGTAAAATACAATTCATTTAAGGAATGATTTTATGAAAAAAACAGTCCTAGACGTAACAAAAAGAATAATAGAAAGAAGCAAAGCCAGCAGGCAGACCTATCTCAGCAGGCTAGAAGAGGCCCTTCGTTACTGCGAGGGACGCTCGTTTCGCCATTGTCTTCCTGCGAGCAATTTGGCCCACGCCATTGCCTCAGCACCACCTGAAGCTTCGAAGTCCCTTTTCGATGCAAAGGAACCGCTGATAGGGATCATCACCGCCTATAACGACATGCTTTCTGCCCATGCCCCTTATGAGCATTATCCTGCCATAATAAAGAAGGAGGTTGCCAAGGCGGGAGGGACAGCCCAGGTGGCGGGAGGAGTCCCAGCCATGTGTGACGGGGTGACCCAGGGAGAACCTGGGATGGAGCTCAGCTTAATGAGCAGGGACGTCATAGCCATGTCTGTAGCCATAGCATTGAGTCACAATCTGTTTGACGGGGTCCTGCTTCTGGGAGTATGCGATAAGATAGTGCCAGGACTGCTTATGGGTGCACTCCAGTATGGCCACCTGCCCATGGCCCTAGTCCCGACCGGCCCTATGCCATCAGGCATTCCCAACAGAGAAAAGGCCAAGGCACGTGAACTCTTTAGCCAGGGAAAACTTTCCAAAGATGATATGCTAAAAATAGAATCAAGAGCCTATCACGGCCAAGGCACCTGCACCTTTTATGGTACTGCAAACAGCAACCAGCTCCTTGCAGAGGTTATGGGACTTCATTTGCCGGGCGCTTCATTTGTCCAGCCAGACAGCCCTATCCGAAGGGCCTTTACAATAGAAATATCGCATCGTATATGCAGACTCGCGCGCCATGGTGTCGAACACCTGCCTATTGGAAAACTTATAACAGAAAAAACCATTGTAAATGCCATATCTGCCCTTCTTGCTACTGGCGGCTCTACCAACCAGACCATACACCTTGTGGCAATTGCCAGAGCCGCGGGCATACGAATAGATTGGCAAGACTTTTCAGACCTATCCGAAGCAGTACCTTTTGTGGTGCGTATTTACCCAAATGGTCCAGAAGACATAAATGAATTTCAAAAAGCCGGGGGCGTGGCTGCCCTCATTACTGAACTGCTAGAGGCCGGATGCCTTCATGAAGATGTAAATACAGTGGCAGGACCAGGACTTGAGCGTTACACAAAAACACCCATCTTGCGCGAAAATAAAATAGTTTACCAGAAGGCTCAGACACAATCATCAAATCCCAAAATCATTGCATCTGCAGCAAAACCCTTTGATGAAACTGGGGGGCTAAAAGTCCTCAATGGCAATCTGGGCCGAGCTGTTATAAAGACCTCTGCCTTGAAAAAGGGGGCCAGGACTGTCATAGAGGCCCCTGCCCTGGTATTCAACGATCAACATCAGTTAGTTGAGGCGTTTCATAGAGGCGAACTCTATAAAAACCTGGTGGCGGTAGTACGATTTCAAGGGCCTCAAGCAAATGGAATGCCCGAGCTTCATAAACTTATAGCTCCCTTAAGTGTGATAATGGACAGGGGCTTTAAGGTGGCCCTTGTAACAGATGGAAGGCTTTCTGGTGCATCTGGCAAGGTCCCTGCCGCCATACATGTCAGCCCAGAGGCCTTCTGTGGAGGTCTCCTTTCAAAGGTGATGAACGGAGACACCATAAGGATAGACATTGAAGCAGGACTTTTAGAACTAAAAGTTGCAGAAGAGGAGCTTGAAGCCAGAAATCCTGTCCAGATGGATTTGAATGACAGCCACTTTGACTTTGGCAGACAGATCTTTTCCCCATTGAGACGATGTGCCATGGATTCCGAGGATGGGGGAAGCTCGATATTTACTTACAATCAAGAGGCCCATACATGGTCTGAAAGATTTGCCCATGTAGGAAGAGAGGAAAGTCGCTCATGAAACATAACTGGAGGATTCCGGCTATAGATATCCTGAAAAGTGGGCCTGTGGTCCCTGTAATAGTAATAGATGACTCCGACAGGGCCCTAGGATTGGCAGAGGCCCTTCTCGAGGGAGGCATCAAGGTGCTTGAAATAACCCTGAGAACAAGGGCTGGCCTTTCTTCCATTGCAAAGATAGCCAAAAGGTTGCCTGAGGCGATAGTTGGAGCAGGAACCGTACTAAATCAGGACGATCTTATGGCAGTAACAGAAGCAGGGGGCCTCTTTGCAATAAGTCCAGGCCTTACTCCCAAACTCCTAGAGGCCGCATCCAACGGCCAGATAGCCCTGATCCCTGGAATCTCTACTGTCTCAGAACTGATGCTAGGCCTTCAGCAAGGTTACAACTGTTTCAAGTTTTTCCCTGCCGAAGCTGCAGGAGGGCTTAATATGCTCAAGGCCATCTCAGGCCCATTTCCAAATGTGCGTTTTTGTCCGACAGGCGGCATATCTCCCTCTAACTATCTGGATTATTTAAGGCTTGAAAACGTATTATGCGTAGGTGGTTCTTGGCTGGCCCCAAACGAACTTGTAGCCAGAAAAGACTGGGCAGCAGTAACGGCTCTAGCCAGAGAGGCTCTCTCAAAGGTATATTATAGCCATGGATAAAAAAACACAGAAGATCCCTGCCTGCAAGACCCGCCTTGTCTGCACAATTGGACCGGCATCGCAAGAAATTGATACCCTTGAGAAAATGCTGAAGGCTGGCATGGATGTAGCACGGCTAAATTTTTCTCATGGTGAGTTTGACTTTCACGCAGAGTTAATAAAAAGAATCAGGCAGGCATCTGATAATACAGGGCTCCCTGTTGCCATCATGGCCGATCTTCCTGGTCCAAAGATGAGAATAGGCGATTTTGAAAAGGAACCTGTAATTTTAAAAAAAGGGGCAGAATTCATCCTTACATCTAAGGATATCTTGGGAGATGAGCACAGGGTCTCTATCACTATGAAAGAACTGCCTTCCGTGGTGAAAAAAGGGGATATGCTCTATCTCAATGACGGACTAATCCAGCTCCAGGTAATCGAGGTTGCCATTCCTGACATACGATGCCAAGTGGTGGTTGGCGGTGAGCTGAGATCAAGAAAAGGGCTCAATGTTCCGGGAATCGATCTAGGAAAGAGCGCCTTTACCAAACGGGATCACGAGTGCATGAAATTTGCGCTTGAACACGGTGTGGATGCAGTAAGCCAGTCTTTTGTAGGAAGTCCTGAAGACATAACCAGACTTCGAGACGCAGCCAGGGCCCTCGGTTGCGATCCCTTTGTAATAGCCAAAATAGAACGCTCAAATATTGTAAACATTATAGACAAGATTATCGCTGCATCTGATGGCATTATGGTGGCCCGGGGAGATCTGGGTGTAGAAATTCCCATAGAACGTATAGCCATTGTTCAAAAATTTCTCATGAGAAAAGCAAATGTGCTGGCAAGACCTGTAATCACAGCAACCCAGATGCTGCAGTCCATGACTCACAGTAGGCGGCCTACCAGGGCCGAGGCCACAGACGTCGCAAACGCGATACTGGATGGCACAGACGCTGTCATGCTTTCTGAGGAGTCAGCAATGGGAGACTATCCAGTGGAAGCTGTAGAGATGCTCCAGAAAATCGCCTCTGCAACAGAACCCTGCATGGAGCAGGCCCGTTTTAGGAGGCTTATTGAGGAACATGCCCAAAAGGTGGATCAGGAGCAAGGAATAATCAGAAAAGAGGTGGATCTTATAGCCCTGAGCGTGGACAGAATAGCTGCCCGTATGGATACGGCTGCAGTTTTTTGTCCTACAGATTCTGGAGCCACCGCAAGAAGAATAACCAGATTCAGGCTTCCATGTTGGATTGTAGCGCCAAGCCCTAGCAAAAAGACCTGTCGGCAGTTGCTCTTTTCCTTTGGGGTGGTGCCAATCCATAGCTTACATAAACCAACAAGGTGGAAGGGCTTGGTGGAGGATCTGGTAAAGGGCCTTGGTCTTTCAGGTCATGCAGTTATAGTTACAGAAGGTCCGTCAATTCGGCATCCTGACATGGAGTATAGGCTCGAAATCATAGAACTTGCTTAGGGGGCCTAAAGGTCTTCCTGTACCAATTAAAATGCAAAGAAATAAGGAGCATCAAATGACGATCAAAAAAAACAGAAAAGAATCTCCTGGCAGGGGTTCCGGTGCTAAATCCATGCCTAATAGGGCATACAAAGCCGAAATTAACGAATTAAAACGCGCCTTTGCCTATAATCTTTTTTATAATCAGGGGAAACCCCTCGAAAACGCATCAATAAACGACTATTACATGGCCGTGGCGTACACTGTACGTGACAAGATGCAGCATCTATTTATCAATTCTGTGGAAGGTCTCCTTGAGACCCCTTCCAAGATAGTATGCTATCTTTCTGCAGAGTTTCTTGTAGGCCCTCATCTACACAATAATCTTGTTTGTCTTGGTCTGTACGAACAAGTAACTCAGGCACTTTCAGAGATGGGTCTGGACATAAATGAAATAATAAATCATGAAGTGGAACCAGGCCTTGGAAACGGTGGCCTCGGACGCCTTGCTGCCTGTTACATGGATTCTTTAGCCACGCTTCAGATACCCGCCATAGGCTATGGAATCCGCTATGAACACGGAATGTTTCATCAAGTTATAGAAAACGGCTGGCAAAAAGAGTTGAGCGACATGTGGCTCCACCATGGAAATCCTTGGGAGATAAAGAAGCCCGACATCTGTTATGGCATAGGTTTTGGAGGCCACACAGAAAGTTATACCGATAATGATGGCAAACTCAGGATGCGCTGGGTGCCTGCCCGCATGGTAAATGCTGTGGCTTACGATACCCCTATTCCTGGTTACCGCGTGAACAGTGTCAACCTGCTTCGTCTTTGGAGTGCAGAAGCGGTGGATTCGTTTGACTTTGAGGATTTTAACGTAGGCGACTATTTTGGTGCCATAGAAGAAAAGGTAAAAGCAGAAAACATTTCAAAGGTTCTTTATCCAAATGATGAACAGTGTGCTGGAAAACAACTGCGGTTGGAGCAGCAATTTTTCTTTGTCTCTGCTTCTCTCCAAGACATGATCCGCATCCATCTTATAAAACATGATAATCTTGACAGCTTGCCAGAAGGCTTTGCAGCCCAGCTTAACGACACTCATCCTGCAGTGGCCGTTCCAGAGCTTATGCGGCTCCTTATGGACGAACATGGCTATGGTTGGGACCAGGCATGGCATATCACTACCAAGACCCTTTCATACACCAACCATACACTGTTGCCAGAGGCCCTTGAAAAGTGGCCTCTACCTCTTTTTGGCCATTTGCTACCGCGTCACCTGGAGATCATCTTTGAGATAAACAGGCGTTTTCTTGAAGAAGTAAAAGAACGCTGGCCAAACGATGAGGCACGTATAGAACGCATGTCTATTATCGAAGAAACAGGCCACAAATTTATCCGCATGGCCAATCTTGCCTGTATAGGCACCCATGCCATAAACGGTGTGGCCAGCATCCACACTGATCTTTTAAAGGCTCATACCCTAAGAGACTTCAATGAGTATTGGCCAAGGAAAATCAAAAATGTGACTAACGGAGTAACTCCACGCCGTTGGATGGTGGTTAGCAATCCGAGGTTAGCCGCCCTTATTACAGAGGCTATAGGAGAAGGTTGGATAAAAAACTTGGATGAACTTAAGGGCCTTGAAAAGTTCGCCCAAGACCCTTCTTTTAGAGAACAGTGGAGAAAAGTTCAGAAAGCAAACAAGCAAGACGTAGCATACAAAGCAGCGCAAAGAGATATAAAGATAGACCCAGAGTCTATGTTCGACGTGCAAGTAAAGCGTATTCATGAATACAAACGCCAGCACTTAAATGTGCTCCACATAATAACACTATACAACAGGATCAAAAACGATCCGGACATAGACATAATCCCCCGTTCCTTTGTATTTGGAGGGAAGGCAGCTCCAGGTTATTTTATGGCCAAGCTCATTATAAAACTTATAAACTCGGTGGCAGACGTCGTAAATAACGATCCAGACGTAAGGGACAGGCTCAAGGTTTTCTTTATTCCAAATTACAACGTAAAGGTGGGACATACCGTTTATCCAATGGCAGACCTTTCAGAGCAGATCTCCCTTGCAGGTAAAGAGGCCTCTGGAACCGGCAATATGAAATTCTCTATGAATGGGGCACTAACCATTGGCACTCTAGACGGAGCAAACGTGGAGATTCGTAAAGAAGTGGGGCCTGATAACTTCTTTCTTTTTGGCATGACTGTAGACGAAGTTATGGCCAGAAAGGCTGCAGGCTACAATCCCCGTGAATTTTATGATACCGATGAAGAACTCAGACAAGCCCTGGACCTTATAGCTTCAGGACACTTTTCCAAAGACAATACCCAATTATTTCAGCCAGTTGTTAATTCCCTTTTACATCATGATGAATACATGCTTCTTGCAGACTACCGCTCTTATATTGATTGTCAGGATAAGGTGGGGGAGAGCTATCGGGATCAAGAGCTTTGGACTCGAATGTCCATCCTAAATACTGCCCGCATGGGAAAGTTTTCCTCTGACCGATCCATAAAGGAATATTCTAATAAAATCTGGGGAGCCAAGCCCTTCTTCGTAAAGCTGAAATGGGAAAAAATCCCTGAAGAAGGCCTAACGTTTAGGCAGTAAAAGCTACACAGGGAAAATAATTGCAGGCATATTGTGGCCAATCCCAAAAACAAAAAATACTATGCACTATGGGGCAGACAAGGATTCCTGCTGCCCCAGCCTCCTCTTATTTAAGCACCTTGCAACCCAATCTTCCGTCGTTTTCTCTGCATATGGCAGAACCTATTTTCTCATATCTTGATATTGTGACAATAAATGTAACATAATGAGGTAGCCTCTCCCTTTTAATCGCTGGCCTGAACTGTGGTTTGGCCCAGCCACCAGCTTCACCTTGTTTATAATGTCTTGGAGTCCATATGGAATATTCCATAGGTATCCTGCCAGGATTGTAGCATGTAAAAACAAGCTGTCTTCTTCCAAGATCTGCCTCCACCTTACCAAGGCCAGGGACAGCAAGAATGGTTCTTGAAGCAAAGGCACTAGAAACAAAAAGTACAATGGAAATAAAAAATGCCAATCCAACACCCAACTGTATTTTTTGTACTTTCATTTCCAAAACCTCCCTTCGATACACAATTATTTCACAAACTTAATGCGCCATACAAGTTCCTCTATTATGGCTCCAAATTGGCAGGATTGTCAATTTTGATACCTGCCCAAAAACTTTTTTCCGAAGTGCAAAGACATAGACAGATCCGATTTATGAAAAAATAAAAAAGGGGGGAGGGAATAGTTTTATACACTAAGGACCTTTTATCACATGCTCCTTCTTGTCACTAACCGTTCATAAAGCCCTTGCAACCTCTTATTTGGCTCGACACCAAACTCTTCTTTTAGCTGTTTTCTACACTGTTCATAGATCTTTAGAGCCTTCAACTCGTCACCATTTAAAATATGAAGCTCCATAAGATTATAATATGCGTCTTCATCCCAAGGCTCTGCTCTTATATCAAGATGCATAAGCAATATGGCCTTATCAAAATCTCGCCTATCCTTGTAAATCCAGCTCAATTTTTTCAGCACCTGCAAAAAAAGCAGTCTCAACCTCTCTCTCTCAGGAGCGCACCAGTCTTCGTATCTGTGCTCAGGAAGCAAATCGTCTTCGTACATGGAAACGGCTCTTTCAAAATGGAAACATGCAGATGCAAGATCCTCCTTTCCAAAGGCTTCCATACCCTCTTTGGCCTCCTTTTGAAACGAGTCGATATCAACTGTAGATCCAGGTGGCAATACGAGCCGGTAGCTCTTGTCCATACAAATAAGGTAGTTTGACCTAGCCCTTGCGCCAAGCTCTGGCTCAAGTATCGAGCGTATCATGGTGACTGCGTTCCAGAGCCAATTTCGTCCCTTTTGGGGGTCTGAATCGGGCCACAACACCTCGAGCAACTGCTCTTGGGTAAAAACCTTACCGTGGTTCATGCATAGAAACTTGAAGAGGATCTTTGCCGCCTTTCTCTTCCAAACCCCTTGAACGATTGGCTTGGAACCTTTTTTCAATTCAAAGCCTCCAAACATTTTTATGTGAAGGGGTTCTGGGGGCAGCCCCGAAAGACTTTCAAGCATTTGTCCTAGACAGGCCCTGGCTGTTTCATCTGGCTGGACCCTCATTGCCTGTTTCATATGCACCATTGCCTCTCTATAGCCCATCCGCTTCCAATGGTTGCAAATAAGCATTTTTTCATGGAGTGAAGCGTGGTTGAAAATTTCCTCTAGCCCCTTGCATCCCCTGTATCCAAAACCTGGCATCAACTCCATGACGTAGTCCCATTCGTAGCCCTTTGACAAAGAAAAGAGGGCCGTTTCCAAACATGGAATCAAGGGATCGCAAGTTAATAGAAAACCGTGACCACTTTGTCTCATAAGCCTGAGTGCCCTTTGAACAAATCCCTCTACAGAGCTTCCCTCTGTCTCCCTTTCAAGCTCAGCCAAGTAGAGAAGGCAGCGAATCTCCCTGTGAAGAATTGACAATCTCCTGCATCTCTCCATGCAATCTTCCAGAAGCCTTTTTACAAGACCCATGTGCCCCAGCCTCCTCCTGATGGCAAAAGCAGTAAACGCTGTAAGAGCGGCGAGAAAAAAGATATTTCCGTGAACGGCCAGATGATAGGCCTCCTTGATGGCAGTCTCTGTATCATCCCGGCCAGTAGAAAGACAGGCGGAGGCAAGAAGAGAAAGGACCTCCACCCACCTGGTAGGCTCCTTGAGCCTGGCTTCGTAAGCCCTTTCAAGCCATTTTCTACCCTGTTTGACAAGGCCTAGCTGGGCATGGACATAGGCCAAAAAGCCTAGGCTCACCCCGTGGGCAGACCTGTTGCTAGTGCTAGCCACAGCCTCTGCCTCCCTGAACCATTGTAGCGCCTCCCGGGCCTTGAAAAGCTCAAGCTTAACCACCCCCTTAAATATCATGGCCCATCCCAACCTCTTTCTTGGGTCTTTTCTTCTGAAGATGCTTATACAATGGTCAAGGAGACTTTCGCCCTGAACGAAATCACCTCTATCCAGGTGATAAAAAACCGCTTTTGGGGCCTTTAGATAACATCTGGAAGATTCATCCAATGGAAGGAACCTTGAATTTGCTATCCTTTCCACCTGTTTCCAAAGGCCTTCGCATTCTTCAAGCTCTCCAAGCTGATGCAGCGCTATAGCCTCGAACAACATAGCCTCTGCCCTGTAACGGCTAAAAAACCTTGCCCTTCTGGAAATACTCCTCGCCATATCCCTCGCCTTTCTGGCCTTAGCATTCAACAAAAGCGCCTCGCACAGCCTGCACCCAGCCTCCATATATACCTTTGAGCCAGTCTTTAGATACTTAAAAGCCTTTTCCAGACTTTCCATGGCCTCATGAATCAGCCCCAGATAAAGTTGGGCCTGACCCTTTAGAAAAAAAAGCCTTGGAACGTCCAAAAATACGGTTTCAGGCAAGGGCTCCATCCAGCCAAGCACTTCTTTTGCAAGACTCTTTTCCAACCATTTCAGGGCATTTTCTTGTATAAGCCTTATTGATCCCTCCCAGGCCGCAATACAGTTGTAGTGCCAGACAGCCCGGCTTATGTCTCCCCGTCTTTCAAAATGTTTGGCTGCCATCTGGTGAATATGACGTCTCCCTTCTTCGCCCAAGATGGGTCCAATATGCCGTTTCAAAAACTCCTTCAACATGGCAGAAAGACGGAAAGTATCTCCATGAGAGCCAATGGCTGCCTTTTCTATAAAAAAGCTTGCATTTAAAAGGGCCAGAAATTTTCCCAGCTGCTCTGATGATAGAAGCTCCTTCATTATTTCAAGATCAAAGGGCTCTAGTAAAAGGGCGATGCAAAGGACTTTTTTTTCGCACGGCCCCATATGAGAAAAGACTTCAGAATCCAAGTAATTCAAAAGGTCTTCTGGCATATTGAAACAAGGGCCAGAATTCAAGGGATTTGACCTCAACTCGAGACACAGCAGCGCTGTAGCTGCAGGCCAGCCACCAGTTGCCTTGAAAACCTCATCTGCCACCTTGTCAGATGCATTTGGTAGAACCCGAAACAGGTAACTTTCAACTTCCTCGCGGCTGAAATACAGTTGTCCTTCAAAAAGCTCAAGCACCCTTCCCTGTATCTTCAAGGCCGGAAATTCTTTGAAGCAAACCCTTTGGCGGGATAAAAGGACAACCGAGATAAAAGAAGGCAAGCGTCCAAAGAGCATAGATATCATCTCTTTACTGCCGCTCATGTCCGCAAGGAGATGGCAGTTGTCCATTATCAAAAGCCCTGCCCTACCTCCTTGAAGGATGAGCCTGTCTAACATCTTTTCAAGTGTCGTTGCAGGACTTACCAGACCTTTTTGGAGACTAGGCGAAGTATCGAAAAGATCTGGCCAGATACTCTCAAAGGCCTTGGCAAGGGCCTTTAATAGGACAACTTGATCGCTTCCAAGCATCTTGAAATCTATCGTGGCACACGGAAACGAAGCTTCTTTGGCAAACTGACTGGCAAGGATGCTTTTGCCACTACCTGGGCCTGCACAGATAGACAATACCATGCCAGGCTCAAACTCCTTATGGAGCATCTCAAGAAGCCCGTGCCTTCTAATGATGATTTTACCTAGATTCACTGTTGACCTTGCACATTTGAAAGACTGCGAAACCTTACCCGTTGTTTGGGAAGTAGCTAATAACTGTTCCCCAAAGCCGTATAACCGGCTTCCATAAAAAAAACTCAAGTGAGCAAAACGGTGGGCTTAAATCTTGGAAAAACAGGAGGCTTGAAAAAATCAGCCAAACAAAGCTGCAACCCGCCATGCTCCTCTACATACAAGGTATACCTTCATTTACATTTTTACAGCTTTCAAAGGTAAAGAAAAGGGCTTTGTTAAAAATGGCCTCATACCTAACATCTTGTTGAATTTTTGGGACTATACACCCGATATCCTCTCAAGAGCTGAGGAAGTCCTTGTCTATACTCCACCTTGCCCTTCGTGAGCCAAGGCTCCAAGTCTTGCCACACGCTAGCAAAACAACAGTCAAACTACACTATGCATACTAACTCATTCCAACTCATTCACCTGTCTTTTTCGTTCATGTGCTGGGAAAACCAGCACCTGCCTTCTTTTTATGATAGCCAACCGTTTCTGTTAGTTTTTTGTTAGTTTTTTCTGCTAAAAAAGTATTTGTTTAACTGCCTGAATATCTTAGCTCTTTTGCCAGAATGCGGCTGTTTGCCGTGGCTTTCAGGGTGACAATTTGGAGGGCAACTTGAAAGGTATAAGATCCATTATATGTCAAGCACCAAAAATTACTTCAATCTTTCTGTGTGTCATTCTTTCTTTGGCCTTGCCAACCTTTGCCTTATCACAGCAAACCGCCCAGGAAAGACCGCCCTATTGGTGGGAGCTTATAGATCTTTCGACAGAAGCCGCGGTTGACTTGGTTCCCTATGACTGGCTCAAGAATCAGGCGGAAAAATTAGTGGTGCTAAGCTCAAATGCAGTGGCCCATGACGGTTCGAGAGCTGATGTGCCAGGGGATATGCCGCCAGCAGAGGCCTTGTCTCAAGAAGCAGGCCATGATCTGACCTTGGATGAGATAAGGCAGCGTTTCAGGAAAAACCATCCGCAATACTATTTCTTGCGGGGCAAAGACCTCGAGCAATTTATGTACAGGGAACGCCTATCAGACTTGCTCCAGATGAAAAATGTCCAGCTCCTTGGCTCCATAGCGCCGAACGGGAACTGGCGCAGGATTCCGAAGCCAAAGCCCATGACCTTCAGGAATTTTTTCTTTAGGTGCAAAAACCAGTGGAAGGGCTGCACATGGAATTTTTATAAAAATCAGATGGACCCTTCAGGCCATTCCGGAAAGGTCAAGCTCCTTGACTATGTCCAAACCATCCAACACATCATCGACTGCACCAAAACTGGCAAGACAGTAAGGCAATGTGCCAAAGACTACCTTTTGCCCTTTGCCCTGTCTAAGTCTGTCATGGAATTCATCAAAAGCTCTGTCAGCTTTGCAAGTTGGAAATATATGGGCCAGGAAGCAGGCGCTGCAATAGAGGCCGGAAGCACTGCCGTTTCCCTGGCAAACTTCGGATTTCTTGCCTATGCAGACTACAAGGCCCTTCAGGAAATCTCCCTCTTTCTTGAAGAGCGTGAAAAGCTCGAAAAAACCAAGCAGAGCAACAGGCAGCTTGAAGAAAGAAACCTTGAAATCGACAAGGCCCTGTGGGACGGATCTGCCAGCAGCCTTAAGGCAATATTCGATCTTTTTTGGCAGCAATACAACTCAAGGGCCATAAAATTGGAAAAGGAACTCTTGTACACCTGGGCTTATGCAACAGATACGGCAAAAGAGTTGCAGAAAAGGCAGGAAATACTCGCTTCAGAGCTAAAAAAATTCAAAAAAGATTGCAAGAACGATCAAAGGGCTCTGAACATGCTGCTAAATGGTGACAAAAGATTCAAGCCAATTCTATCAACACTAAACTTTGACTTAAACACGGCATATTCACTGTTTAAACAGGAATATTTCAGCTCTAACATATGCGCAAATGATCAACTAAGGTCCGAAGCCTTTGAAAACTATGGCAAAATAAAACAACTTTTAGCAAAAATTGATCAACAGTTGACGACGATACAGAAAAACTGGCAGCAGTTTGAACAAAAGGAAAAGGATAAAATCATAGGCCTTGCCAATCAATTCGTAAAGCCCGTTGTCTTGGCCCCTGGGCTATACGAAGCCTATCTGGATTTTCTCCTGGCCTATGGGCAAAACATGGCGATGGTAAACAGGCTGTTAAAACTCAACAGGGCTTATTATCGAACAAACACCCGATACACCCACGGCAGGCTTAGAAACCTGCTTCTTTTTTTAAACAGCAGGATTGACACCTTCCCGAATGAAGAAACCCAGGAGAAGTTCAGGGAGAAACTTCAAGAGTTTGAACAAAAAATACAAGAACGCAAACCCCATTACTGCGGTTTGTCGCCTAAGTATAATCTCAAGGCCCCATGTTCTTCCAGCGACTCCTTGATAAAAGGATACAACATGGAAATCGAGTCAATGACCAGGGACCTCTATTATGCAGATGGGACAGGCCTGCAGCTCAGAACAACAATAGAGTCAGAGCTTTCCAGGTTCAAAGATATCGTAAGAATCAACAGTAAAAATGCTTCTCCAGAACTCTTTCAGAATCTCGTCCTTGGGCTTAAAAAGGCCTACCATGATGCAAACCTTCTTGAAATTAACCTCAGAGCCTGTGAATCTTCCAAAGAACCCCAGGCCATGTGGGTGCTCGTTCGCCCCCCAGAGATCAAGAACAGTCCAAGCGGGCAACGAAAATTTTGCTGGGGAATAGACAGCTACGAACACTATCTTAGTATTGGCCAATATCAGTCCCGCCAATATGAAAATCACCGCTCATGTCCAGGAAACGCTGACTTGAGCGCTATTATTAAATTCCAGTCTCCTCCTCAAAAAATAGAAGCCGGGGCTGCCTTCAGGCTGCAGGCCATGGGAACCATTCGGGGATTTCAAGACAGCAATGGCTATCGGGGTGAATGGTTTGTTTATGACACAAGGGGCTGCCCTGGGGCTACCATCACACCTTCAAAGGGAGAACAGGCCAAGGTTTATGTGGATCTTAGAGGGCTGAGTAAAAAGCCCATGCTACTAAACTATCCACTGGCAAGAACTGGATGGGCTGGAGAGCATTCCGATTCACTGAATATCGTCTGGAAGATGCCAGAAAATCCTCGTCCTGGGGACAAATGCACCATACTCGGACGAACCCCAAATGGTCATATCAAGTGGCACTATGTGTTTAAAGTCATTAATCAGCAATGAGACGACTGAACTGACTAAAAAGGTGACCTTTATGCAAAAAAAACCCTTTGTTATTTCTGTTACAAAACTTTTTATCCTTAGCATCTCTTTTCTATTTTTTTTAAAAATGCCTGTGGTTGCAGGACAGATCGTTGCCTTCAAGCCTAAAGACCATTCAACCATTCCAGGGGTGGTGGACGAAATCTATAAACAGCAAGCTATTAAGGTCCTTACCATTAAGGAAAATCCTTTTAAGCCTGGTGACATACTGGAGCTGACGAAAAATGCTGGAAAGGTAAATATTATATTAGGAAGATACAAGGTGATAAAGAGCAGTCCCCAGGCCCTTATCCTTGATCCCTTAAAGACCTTCGCCACCTTAGGGCTGGGCACAGGTGTAAACATTGCTCTTTGTGAAAACCAAGGTCAAGGCCAGCCCATAAGGGCCAAAGGACCAAATCCGGGCGCAATGGGCCAAGGCTCCTATTGGAGAAGAGTTGGCAAAGAGGCTGATTATCAAAAACGGGCAAAGTCAGCCCGCAGTCTCCCTGGGATCTATTGGCCGTGTTATCAAAGGTGCATACTTGCAAATCAAAGCCAGGATGCGCCAAGAGAAGTAATAGAAAACGGCTGCATGGACCAGTGCAAGGAAAAAGAAAAAAAGGCTCCCTTTGAAACCGCGTTGGATATGCTGGCATCCTCTGATCAAGAAACCTATTCCAAGGGTATACGAATGCTTTGCCGAATGGATGATCCACGGGCTGTCAGGCCCCTAATTTCAGCCCTTGAAAGAG
>Ga0256914_1001862_pt1 | contig 18223 bp, 14 predicted proteins | sample HulkmetaG_FD_191571 | JGI IMG/M metagenome (GOLD analysis project Ga0256914, IMG submission 191571) | Hydrothermal chimney microbial communities from Main Endeavour vent field at the Juan de Fuca Ridge, Pacific Ocean - Hulk | ecosystem: Environmental > Aquatic > Marine > Hydrothermal vents ... | reverse complement strand
GTGGCGAGGATCATACCCTCGGCGTTGATCCGTTCCGAGAAGTCGTTGACAAAGGCCGCAGTGGTCCACAAATGGCCCTGGTCGCTGTCCTCGGAATCGGTGTAGAAGTTGTCGAGCACGGTGAACTCCCGGGCCAGTTGGTGCGTGTTCGGAGTGTAGAGTTCCCCGAAAAGGACCATGTCCGGGTCCCCATCCCCCACCTCGAGGTCCCCCAGATAGGCGTCGTAGGTCTTGTTTTCGCGCAAGATGAGCACAACGTGCTTGATCGGCGTGGTGCCGCCCGGCTCGGGGATCGGGAACATCTTGCCTTCGCAGTTGATGGCGTGAAGCCTCATGGGCCGTGTGTTGTTGTCCTCCACCTGGGCATTCCCCTCGAAAAGCTGCGCCGGTGTCAAGGGGATGGGCACCAGCGACAGGGTGCCCGGCATGAGGTCGCTCGCCTCGATCCCGTTGGGCGTGGGGCCTGCTCCCAGCCCTTTCCCGTTCGTCACCAGCAGGGTGTACCCATCCGGCGTCATTGTCACCGCAGTCGGGTACCAGGCAGTGGGTATGGCACCCTGGAACTCGAGGTCTCGAGCGTCATACACTTCCACGGCGTTGTCTCCGGCGTTCGCCACGTAGAGAAGCGTGCCGTTGCGGGACAGAACCATTGAATTCGGGGAGACGCCACGCAGTCCATGGGCTGCACTGCCGACCTCGGTCATGCGCTCAAGCCGCCCGGTTGCTGCATCGTACATTTCCACCGTGTCATGGTCCGAAGCGGCCACGTAGAGATAGTTCTCATCCGGTGAAAGAAGCAGGCCAGCGGGATTCTTTCCGGTTTCGATGACCGACCGGACGCGTCGGGTGGTCAAATCGAGGATCGAAACTTCCGCTTCCCGCCACTGGGAAACGTAGGCCGTGCGTCCGTCCGAGGTGACGACGATCTGGTACGGAGTCGGATCGGTGGAAATGGAGCCGATCTTTTCGCCTTCTGCCACGTCCCAGATCTCCACCTTGTTCGAAAATGTGGTCGCGACCAGCAACTTCGTCCCGTCCGGCGTGAGCGCCAGGCCGGTGGGAAGCCGGCCCGTCTCCCAGGTGTCGACCAGGGTCAGCCCCGGCCGATCGACGGCAATCACGTGGACTTGATCGGATGTGCCTGCTGCAGCGTAAAGTATGGTGCCGGACGGATCGAGTGCGAGGCCATGGAATACGTGGTTGAGTTGCAAGGACGCCACCACACGGTGCTGGAGAATGTCCACCTGCTCGATCTTGTCCGGCCCATCGCCCCCGGCGCTGGTGTAGGCATAGCGCCCGTCCGGGGAGACGACCACGTTGAACGGAAAGATCCCGATGAAGACCTGATCCCCCCAGGGCGCCACGGCCCGGCCGTTGGGCAAAATGACTTCGCCTTCCATGGGGCCGGTCGCCACGTCGTAGGCGTCCTCCGTGGGGTCTCCCGGCTCCAGGCACGGCCCGGGAGTGGCGGCCGGAGATCCCCCGGTTTCATAAAAGGCTACTGAACCGGACGAGGGTGAGGGAACCTCGGGAACGTCTGTACAACCCGCTGTAACCAGCAGGAGTGCGACCAGGGTGCCCGTGCCAAACATGGCACTCGACCCGGGTTTCGTAGTGGGTGGTTCACAAACACTGGTCGACGGCCTTTTTCGATTCATGGTACCTCCCGACGTGCTGGATGGCAGCCTGGCCTCGTGACCCTTCCGGGCGGTTCAAGGCGCAATACGCCAGGGGCCGGTGGCAACTGCTCGAGGTCGAACTGGAAGAATGTTGAGGCATCCGACCTGTGAAACGGGCAATGTCCTCGGTCCCAGCTCCTGACTCCTATCGTAGGTCCAGCAGGTGTCCTTGTAAACCACAACGATCCGGCGGAGGACGGGGGCGTGGCATCCTGCTCCTGGTCCTCGAGACATGCTTCGATTCTTGCCTGGGTGTTTTGATGGGGGGCGTTGAATCCGGGGACCCAGGGCGGGTCGGGGAGACAACGCCGGGTGTGTGTCAGGGGACTCCGGGTCGGTGCCAATGGCGCAAGAGGTCAGTGGTCGGGCTGCAACCGGGGTGGGATGTCCCACCAGGGTGGAGGGCGTTCGCCCGTGTCTTTCAAGACCACCGCGAACCCATCCTCGGTCTGGAATACGCGGGTCCACCGGGAGGAGGCCATCAGCCTGGCGCCAAGTCGGTTTTCCGGGGACCTCGGGATCTGGTCCGGCGGGAGTCTGCCCCGGGCTCCTCCTCCCTGCAGTTGCAAGTGCTGGTCTGGAATGAGCCCGACGAGCGCGTAGCGTACTCCGTCGGCCCTGGCAGGCCAGGGCCGTGTCACTCGCCAGTGGGACGAGGGGTTGGGGGCTCCGCCCGGTGGGTAGCTGTCCGGCGGCCGTGCCACGGGGTACTGACCGGCGAGCAGGGTCGCAGTCATCATCCAGGTGGTGTCGAAAAGGATATCCCCGGGTCGCATCGTCTGTTTCGCCCATTCGTAGATGTCCCGTTCCTGACGGCCGCCCCGCCTGGGGTCGAACTGATTGGTGGGGTGGCCGATCCGGAAGGCCGACCCGGGCCAGGTCATGACAAAGGCCACCACACCGAGGAGGACGGCTCCGCGCAGCCACCGGTCCCACGCGGCTCCGGAGAAGATGAACCGGGCGACCTCGGCAAGTGCACCGACGGCAAGGAGGGGGAGGAAGACGACTGCGTGAACCACGTATCTCTCCTGGTAGTCGAGTTCGGCGAGAGGGATGGCACTGCCCACATAGGCGGCGACGCAGGCGAGTTGCGCGCCCAGGACGATTCTGGAACGCCAGGGCAATCCGGGCCGAAAGAGGGGGAGGACGAGGCCGAGGGCGCAGAGGAGAGGAACACGCCACGACACGCCGGCGTAGTCAGACTTGAAGCGATTGATGGAGTTGGTGCGTCGTCGTCGTCGCTCGGCCTGGAATTCGGGCCTGGAGGTCGCGGTGCGAATGGTATAAAGCGTTCGGGGGATGGTGAGCCAGTCGTCGAACTTGCCGAAGACGTAGGACGGGCCTTCCCACTGCTGCGGCCCCCCTCCCTCGGGGCGATACAGGAGCACGCTGGAAGCCTGCTCTTCAAGAGACACGGGGCGGACGGGGAGTGCGTGCATCCACAGGTAGGCAGCCACCACCGGGACGGGGACGAGCAGGAGTCGGCCGAGTCGTCGGAGGGGGGCGCCGGGTGCCAGCAGGGCGATGGCCAGGTCGATCGCCAGCATGGTCAGCCCGGGGGCCAGCCCTTTGGGCTCGAGCACGAAGAGCATGGCAGTGCCGATGGCGGACACGGCCAGAGGCAGGACCTTTCCCTGAACTGCGGCCACGGCGCCGGCGACCGCCATGGCGCCAGCAAAGGTAAACATGGGGTACGCGGTCACGGTTCCGGCGTTGTGGTGGTAGGTGGCGAGGCTCAGGAGAAGCATGACTCCGAGCACGGCGGGAAGACGGCCGTAGAGATGACGGCCGACCAGATAGAGAGGTACGGCAGCGCCGGTCATGGCCACCCGACTGATGAGTTGGAGCGAAATGGAGAGGTCCATCCCGGACAGGGAGGTGAGGGTTGCGGCCAGACCTGGGTAGAGGGGATAGCGCCAGAATGAATAGAACGGGGGGTCGTTGAACAGGAACGCATAGGCACAGAGGTAGGAGTCGTGCCAGTCCACGCCGCTCGCAATCCACTCCGGGTTGACCCGGTGGTATAGAAACGCCCACAACACGGCCCATACTGCGGCGAGACACGCGCCCAGGCTCCAGCCGGGCAACTGTCCCACCCGACGCGCGATTCGCTGCCACCGCGCGCCGACCTGGAGGCGCGGGACGCGAGCAAGGACGGAACGCTTCCTGAGGAACCACCGGCGCAAGGCGAGCGCGGCGAGACAGAGTGCGATGAACAGACTCGCAGCAACCACTTCCCAGTCCGGGTTCGTCTGGACGGTGGGGACGCCCTCCTCGCCATGGACCGCAGGGGCGCACGTCGAGAGGAGGAGGGGAAGCGTGACCGCGACCCAGCGCCGCAATCGGAGAGGGGACGATTCGCGTGGAGGAGGGGTCAAACCCTTTGAACGGACCGGGCATGTGGATATCGATGTGTGGGTGCGCCTTGTGAACATGCCCGCTCCCGCCCTTGGTCTGCACTCCGCTCCTGAACTGGTCATCCCTCGTCCTGCGATGGATCCTTTCGAGGTGGTTCGCCGGTTGACCGGCGCATGGGTCCTGTTCGCAGGACCAGCCAGCGGACAGGAGGTTCGCCGCCCGCTGGTCCTGACCGGTGACAGGGGGCCCGACCGATTGTACCATACAGGCGTGGACGTGCAACGGCGGTGCAAGGGGGGAAGGGAGCGTGGGTATGGGCTGGGACAGGGAAGGGGTGAGAGCGATCGTGCGCGAGGTGGTGGAAGACGTGTTGGGCGATACGACGGGAAATCCGGTTCCCGAGGACCTCGCGGCGCGGATTCGAACCGACCCGGAGTTGCGGGCGAAGGTCCTGAGTGCGGTGGAACGACGGCTCGATATCTACCTGCTGGACGGCCTGTGGGGCAAGGCAGAGTTCACGCTGGAGGACATCGTGGGTTGCTACGGCCCGATCTGGTCGCGGCGGGGAGCGGGGCGAGGGTAGCCTAGAAGCCCTTGTACGGATTGGGCCCGACCTCTTCGATGGTTTCGGCGAACGACTCGAAGATTTCGGGGATTCGTGCCCAGTCGTGGCGTTCCACCTCTTCGATTCGCACCCGGTCCGACTCGAGAGTCAGGCGCTCCAGCGTCTCCTTCACGTTCTCCATCCGACGCTCCGCCAGTTCGGAACCTCGGATGTAGTGGCACTGATAGTCCTCCCCCTTCTTGCAACCCATCAGCAGTATCCCGTCGATCCCTCGGCTCAGCGCGTCCGCTATCCACACAACGTTCACCGCACCAAGACACCGCACCGGGATCACGCGCATCCAACTGTTCCACTTCAGTCGTCGACGCGCTGCCTCGTCCAGCGCCGGCAACGCATCGTTCTCACACACAAACGCGATCATTCGAGGCTTCTCCTCGAACTCGTCCGGAACCTCAAACGCCTTGATCATGCTCGCCACGCTGTCCACCGAGTAGTCCGGGAACGAGATGATCCGCTCCGGACACGCTCCAAGACAGATCCCACAACGACGACAACGCAACGGATTGTACTCCGGCGTCCCCTTCTCGTCCTCGTTCAACGTCCCAAACGGACACTCCTCCGTGCAACGCTTGCACTGCGTGCAACGCTGCAGGAAAAAGTCCGCTATCCCAATGTCCCCTGAACGCGGGTGCACCGCCTCGCCCCTCGCCGTCGACTCGATGCACTGCACCGCCTTCATCGCCGCTCCGTACCCATCCTCGGCAGCTTGCGCCGCGTCCATCGGCGCATGCACCGTCCCCGCCGTGTAGATCCCGGTACGCCGCGTCTCGTACGGAAAACAGATGTAGTGCGAGTCCGGATACATGTACTTCAATACCGGCAAATCCGGACCCTGCCGGTACGTCAGATGCAAAATCTCCGTCCCCTCGTGCTCCTTCAGACGCTCCACAACTTCCGCAGCGTCCTTCCGCTGCTTCTCCGAATCCCCCGTCTCCATCCGCTGCTTCGCGTCCAGATACTCTCGGATCGACTCCCCGTCCGCTGACGTCGGTACCTGTCCCGTCGCCAAAACCACAAGGTCCGCCCCAAGAACAATCTCTTCCCCTAGCAGACTCTCCTTCACGTGCACTCGAAGACCTCCCTCCGTCTCCACACGCTCCACTTCCCCACGCGTGAAAAGACACCCCGTCTCCTCCTGCACTCCCAGGTAAAAATGCTCCAGTTGCCCTGGCGCTCGAAGGTCTCGGTACACAACCGCACACTCCACCTCCGGATACTCCAGGTGCAACGTCGAAACTTGCCTCAACGTCCCAACACAACACTCCGACGAACAGTACGGCAGGTGCTCCTTGTCCCGTGAACCCGCACACTGCACAAACACAACCCGCTTCGGAATCCCACCACTCTCGGGAGCCCCAAACTTCCCTTCCGCCAGCAAAGCGTCCAGTTCCACCGACGTCACAACCCGACTGCTCTTCCCGTAGCCAAGATGACCCAGTCGACTCGCTTCATACGGACGGGAACCCGTCGCCTGCACAATCGCTCCAACCCGTATCCTCAATGTCCCGCTCGCGGTCTTCACTTCCACGTCAAACTGACCCGGTTGCCCGCTCACCTGCTCAACCGCCGCTCCCGTGTACACCTCCACACCAGGAGCACCTCGAACCGCTTCCTCCAACTCGCCTATCCGGTTCTCGTGCACTCGTCCATACGGCGGTTCCTCCGGTACCACGTACTTCAATCCCGCCTGGTACCCTCCCAGACGCTCAGTCTTCTCCACAAGAACCACTCCGTACCCCATCCGGCTGCACGCAAGCGCCGCGTTCAGGCCCGCAACTCCACCCCCTACTACCAGAACCTTCCGCTCAACCCCCTCCTTCAGACGACTCGGCAACGTCGAACGCTGCAACCGCGCAAGTCCCATCCGAACAAGGTCCTCCCCAAGCATGTGCTGGTTCTCTTCCCCTTCCTCGTCCGGCCGCTCCTGGCTCCATACCGCCTGCTCTCGAAGCCCTACCCGGTACAATACCACTCGCTCAGGGTCTACCTGAAACTCCTGTACCTTCTCTCGCGGCGAACACGCCGCCACCAAAACTCCGTCCAGCCCATCCTCTTCTATCGCAGCACGGTACGCTGAAACCCCTTCCGCCGAGCACAGACACGGGTGCGTCTCAAATCGCTCAACCCCCTCCTCTTCCGCCGCCTCCCGAATACGCTCAACGTCCAGGTGCTCCCCTATCTCACATCCCGTACACAGGAATACGCCTAGCTTTTCCATCTACGCACTCCTCCCAGACATCAGGGCCTTCGCCGACGCTCCCGTCGCATCTCGAACAGACGCCGCAACGTCCTCTGGACGCCGCGCAACACCGGCGGCAAATATCCGGTTCTCCCAGTCGTCCAGTACAAATCCGTCTTCGTCCGTCTTCAATCCCTCAATCCCAAGTTCCTTACCACGAAGACTCGGAACCATCCCCGTCGCCAACACCACAAGGTCCGCTTCCGCTTCCTCCAGACGCCCGCTCTCAACATCCTCTACCCGGAGCTTCAAAACACCTCCACTCCCCGTCACCTGCCCTACCTTCCCCTTCACAAGACGGACACCCTCCATCGCCGCAACCTTCGTCAGAACGTCCTCGTTCCGCCCAGGCGCTCGACGGTCAATGTAGTATATCGTCACCTCCGCTTCCGGAAGTTGCTCCTTCACGTACAGAGCCTGCTTCAGCGACGCCAGACAACACACCGCAGAACAGTACGCCAGATGGTTCACATCCCGCGAACCCGCACATTGCACAAACGCTACACGCTTCGGCTCCACTCCGTCTGACGGACGCTCGATCTTCCCTCCCGTAGGACCGCTCCCACTCACAAGACGTTCCATCTGCACGTTCGATATCACGTCCGCCAACTCCCCTCCTCCAAGCTCACGCAGACGCTCCAGGGGATACGGCTCCCACCCCGTGGCCACCACCAGGGCGGTCACTTCCAAACGCTCCTCCTTCTCCTCCGCTCCAAGGTCAATCGCTCCGTAACTGCACGCCTTCACACACTCCTCACACCCCTCGGCACACGATGAACGCTCCAGCTCGTACCGATAGGGCCACGCTTCCCCGCTCGGAAGCCGAATCGCCGTCGTCTCGCTCATCCCAAGATTGAACGGGTCCGGAACCTTCACCGGACACACCTGCGCACAGTCCCCGCACGCCGTGCACCGCGACGTCACATACTCCGGCCCACGCTTCAAACGCACGTGCCAACTCCCCCCCCTTCGCTTCGCCTCAACCACCTCCGTCGACGTCATAACCCGTATCCGCGGATTCCGCTCCACTCGCCGCGTGTTGATCTCCATTCCGCAGGACGGTGGACACATCTTCGGAAAATAACGGTGGTTCCGAAGCACCCGACCTCCAATCGACGGACCACGCTCCACCAGTATCACCTCGTGGCCCGCTTCCGCAGCCTCCACGGCGCTCGTTACGCCCGCTATCCCTCCACCTATCACCAATAGTGAACCAGGTGTCGTCCCACTCATCGATTCCTCCCTGCTTCTCGCGCGCTCGCTCGCACGCTCATCGTTGGCTCTCCAAACAGGGCAAAACGCAGCCACCGGCATGCAAACCGGTAGAGGGCCTCGTCGTCTGTCCGTATCGTTTCGACCAGATCGTCCTCGAGTTCGAATCGTGTCAGGAACGTCGATTCGAACACGAATCTGCGGAATCGGTCCAAGTCGTAGCACGCCATGTGAAACATCTCGATCCGCTTGGGGTCGAGCTGTCGTCCCCCGATGAACCAGGGGTGTGAGACGAGCTTTCGGAACTCCTCCTCGAGGGATTCCCGTTCCATCAGTCCCTGGTTCTCCCGCCAGGAAGTCGGGGTCCAGGTTTGAGGTTCCTTGTGCCCATCGCAGAATTCATCCTCGAACAGGAAGTAGATGGGCTTTGGTTCGACGCCGGCCCTGGCCGGGGGTAGTGCCATGCCGAGGGGATACATCCTGCAGGACCACGGCCGGGCTTCGTAGACGGTGCACCCCTGGTCTCCGAGGAAATGGCAACGCTTCTCCGGGTCGTCTCCCATCTTGAGGAGCACCACGGGGAGATGGAGATCCTTGGTGATGGGGATGAGCGTGTACTCGTCCAGGAACTCCGTGGTGGAAATTCCGATTTTCCGCGCCAGGTAGAGGACGTCCAATGGAGTGAGGAGGATGTTGATGTCGGCGCAACACCGGGTAAAGCACGGGACGGAAGGGTTGCACGCAAACGAGAAGGTATCGTCGGGGGCAACCTGCCGGCGGTCTCGGAGAGAGTAGGGCAACTTTTCTTCGTGAGGTTGTTTTTTCATGGCAATCGACCACCTTTGGCAGCGAGTCTTGGCTCGTGGACGGCAAGCTGGAGCCGGGTGCTGCACGAGTGCAAACGTTCTTGAATTCCACGGCGGGGTATCGGACCGCTGTGGATGTCGGCGACGGGGCGTCGAAGAGGCGCCAGGAAACAAAAACGCCCCAGGCGGTCGCGTGGAAGGCGACACACCTGGGGCAATCATGAGAGCTGGATCAGAACATGCTGATGACGGGCACCTTGCGCAGGGTCCACTCACCCGTCTTCGGATCGTACTTGGTGTTCACGAACACCTTCCAGTTCTCCTCGTCCATCTTCGGGTAGTCCGCCCGGAAGTAGTAGCCAGGCCACCGGGTCTCCTCACGGAAGAGGATCGACCGGACGTGAGCCTCGGCCTGATACATCCGGTGCTTGTTCTCCCAGGCCCGCATGAGTTCGTGCAGGTTGCGGGCGCCCAGCTTCTCACTGTCCTCACGGAGGAAGGTGAGGAGTTCGAGGCACTTCTCGAGGTTGGCCTTGGAAGTGGAGAACTGGGCCGTGACGCCGCCCGCGTACTCGTCCATCATCTTCTGCAGGCGCATCTGGAACATCTTCGGCAGGATGTAGTGCGGATTCACGTCGTCCTGCGTCGTCTTGTCCTTGTTCTCCGCGTAGACCTCGAGCGGCTTGTAGGTGGCCTCCTTGAGCGCCTCGATCTCCGCGTCGTCGTAGTTCCCAAACTCGGGCTTCTCGTTCACCAGGTACCGAATCGCAGACTTGGCCGCAATCCGGCCCTCGGTCAGGGAGCCGGAGGAGAACTTGTGCGAGGAAGCGCCGGAAGCGTCACCCGCACAGAACATGCTCTCGGTGGTGGACAGGTTCTCGTAGCCCCAGAAGTACTCTTCCGGTGCCAGGTCCTTCGGTCCGCTCACCCAGGCACCCGACGCGCCGCTGTGGGAGCCGATGAAGTAAGGCTCGGCCGCAGCGATTTCCGACGGCTTCTGCTCCGGCTGGATGTTGGTCGCCGCCCAGAGCAGCGCCTGGGAGATGGTCATGTCCAGGAAGTCTTCCCAGGCCTCCGATTCCAGTTCCTTCAGCTTCCGCTTGGCCTTCTTCGGATCGCCCTCGGATTCCGCGATCTTCTTGATCGCCTCTTCCGTCCTCATGTAGATGGGCCCCTTGCCTTCCATCACGTCCAGCATCATGAGCCAGTTGCGCAGGTTCGCAGGCACCGGCTTCACGTGGCCGTACGGCTGCCAGTTGTCCAGCTCCGGACGCCGCGTCTCCATGTAGGCCTCGCCCAGCGCATTGGTCGCCCGGGACTTGAACAGGAGGAACCAGGCGCCCACAGGGCCGTAGGCATCCTTGAAACGCACCGGGATGAACCGGACTTCCTGGCACGTCAGCTCCGCACCCGCCATCAGGGTGAAGTAGGTGGACGCACCGCTGTTGAACGGCGGGTACCAGGCACGACCCGCGCCCTCACCCGACGACCGCGGCTTGAACACGCCCACGGTTCCGCCCATGGCCACCAGGGTCGCCCGGGACTTGAACACGTAGAACTTGTCTTCGCGCACGCTGAAACCAACCGCGCCCACGCAGCGGTTTCCGTCCATCAACGGACCGGTGATGAAGACACGCTCGTAGATGTTCTCGGTCCCAAGCGCGTTCTTCGCAGCCTCGGCCACGATGATCTTGTACGACTCACCGTTGATCATGAGCTGCCAACGGCCCTCATGCACGTAGTTGCCTTCCTTGTCCTTCCAGATCGGGAGGCCCCACTTCTCGAACAGGTGCACCGTGGAGTCCACGTGACGCGCGATGCTCGCCACCAGATCCTCACGGGTGATGCCCATCAGGTCGTTCCGGACGTAGTCCACGTAGTCCTGAATCGTGTTGGCCCCGTCCTTCAGGCCGATGTACTGGTTGATCGCGGACAGACCCATCGCCACCGCGCCGCTGCGGTCCATCGCCGCCTTGTCCACCAGCGTGACCTTCAGGCCAGCCTGCTTCGCCCAGTAGGAAGCCTCCACCGCGGCGCCGCACGCCGCCATCCCGCCTCCAAGAATCAGAAGGTCGGTTTCCACTACGACTGTCTCGATGTTGGCCATGTCTTCTACCCCCTTCTCAATTCTTGGTCCAAACTTCGGTCAACCCAAGAGAATCCGGCTCGGTGAACAGAACCGGTCCGTCCAGCGTCGGCTCCGTCGAGAACCCACCGCTCGGGTCCGCCTTCCCCTCCGGCGTCGTCCGGATGGGGAACTTGAAGCGCTTGATCATCCCGTTCCGGAACTTCACCGTCCACATGATGTTGTCAGTCGAACGCATGGGCACCACGGACGCTCCCATGGGCACGAAGTCCGCATACCCCCTCACGTCAATCGCCTGCTGGGGGCAGATCTTCACGCAGCACATGCATTCCCAGCACTGCTCCGGCTCCTGATTGTACGCCTTCATCAAGTCCTTGTTCAGTACCATCAGGTCGTTCGGACAGATGTACTGGCACGCCGTCTTGTCGAGCGCCTTGCACCCGTCACACTTCTCCGGGTTCACAAAACTTGGCATCCGTCTTTCCTCCTTGGCCGGAATGGCCGTGTTGAGTGTTTGCGTTGCTCCGTGGACCAAACTGCACGGGAGCGGCCCCAGGAAGCCTCGCGGCGTCCTCCACTCCTCCTGTATCACGGGTGGGCGAGCGTGCACCTACACCCACGATAGAGGCTCAGTTATACGCAGTTCGAAGCCCGGTTGTCAATACCGAAAATTTGAATGATTCCCCATAAACAGAATTTCTGATTCGTCCTCACCTCCGTTCCAATATCTGTATATCCCGCGCCGCCCGGACACCCCGCCGAAGCGGCTTGCTGGAAAGACCCACATCCCTGGACCGCCCCCCTCATCGAGACCGCTTTCTTCCGCCAATGCCCAGGCCCGACAGCGAGCCTCGATCCCGCACCTCACCGGAACCATCTCCGTGTTTCTGCAAGGGCCGGAAACATGCCTCCATCAGCATAGTCGGTTGATACGCTGTAATATTTCCGGCTTCCCACCAATCCCCGCAATGGCGCATCGCCTGCTGGACGCACGGCTCGCTCGATGTCCCGATCGGGCCGTCGACGCCTTCCAGGCGGGACGGTGGACCCGTGTGTGACCTGCATAGCGATTATTTATTGACAAGCGCAAAAAAGCAACAAAAAATTTTATTGACCGTTGTGGTCGCCGGTTGCTGGAAGCCCGCGGTGGAGAAGGGCTGTCGGATGGACCGCGCCGAGGTGCTCGGTGATACATCGGTTTTTGGTAGAGCACTATTCGGATATCGAGCGTGTTTATGTAGCGCATATTGAAAATAACTATTGACAAGGCGCTGAATCGATGAATTAATGCGATTGATTTCGGCTTCCAGAACCGTGGGTGATTGCTAACGTTATCAACCCAGGGGTGGAAGGGGAGGCCGGGGAAGTGGTTTTTCGGCGTCCCTGCTGCCCCGCAGGCTATTGTATGGAGTTCCGATGACGACCAACAAACGGGAAACCCCGCTGCTTGACGAACTCGAGAAGGGTCCGTGGCCAAGTTTCGTGAAAGAACTCAAGAAGAGTGCGGACAATCCGATGACCAACGATTTGTTGGGGATTCTCGAGCGATCCTACAACGATCGAATCGGTCATTGGAAGCATGGTGGTCTGGTGGGTGTGATGGGATACGGCGGCGGCGTGATCGGGCGTTACTGCGACATCCCCGAGGAGTTCCCGAACGTGGCGCATTTCCACACCATGCGCATCAATCACCCTGCGGGGTGGTTCTACACTTCGGACGTGCTCCGGAAGATCTGTGACATCTGGGAGAAGCACGGGTCTGGGATCACCAACATGCACGGTTCGACCGGGGACATCATCTTCCTGGGTTGCGTGACGGACGAACTCGAGCCGACCTTTGCGGACCTGACGGAAGCCGGGTTCGACCTGGGCGGGTCCGGTTCGGACATGCGGACGCCGAGCTGCTGCTGCGGCATGGCCCGTTGTGAATGGGCGTGCTACGACACGATGGCGTTCACCTACGACATCACGCAGCACTGGCAGGACGAGTTGCATCGGCCGGCCTTCCCGTACAAGTACAAGTTCAAGGCGGCGGGTTGCCCGAACGACTGTGTGGCATCGATCGCGCGCGCCGACATGTCCATCATCGGAACCTGGAAGGATGACATCCAGCAGGACGACGATGCGGTGATGGACTACGTGAAGAGCGGTGCCGTGGACATCGTCGAGGATGTGATCAGCCGCTGCCCGACCCAGTGCATGAGCTGGGATGGGGAGAAGTTGACCATCAACAACCGCGACTGCGTCAAGTGCATGCATTGCATCAACGTGATGCCCAAGGCGCTGGCTCCCGGCAAGGAGCGCGGGGCGACGATCCTGATCGGCGCCAAGGCGCCCATCATCGGCGGGGCGCTGCTGTCGTCGGTGCTGATTCCGTTCTACGAGATGGAGCCGCCGTACGACGACCTGAAGGAGTTGGTGGAGGAGATCTGGGACCTGTGGGGTGAGCATGGCAAGAACCGCGAGCGGGTGGGTGAATTCATCCAGCGGATAGGGCTCGGCAACTTCCTCGAGCAGATCGGGTTGGAGCCGACCCCGGAGATGGTGGTTCATCCGCGCACCAATCCCTACATCTTCTTCGAACTCGACGAGGACGAGGACGAGGAAGAGGACGAGTAGGAGATTCTTGTCGGCTTTGAATGAGTAGGAAACTGACGGAGGAATCGAGACATGTCAGCCCTGGCTTCGAAAAGGAAAACCGATATCGGCCCGCCGCACTATGAACAGTTCTTGCCCCCGATCATCAAGAAGAACTACGGGAAGTGGAAGTACCACGAGAACCCGCGTCCTGGTGTGTTGGTGCACGTGGCGGAGAGCGGTGACAAGCTCTACTCGGTGCGTGCAGCGACCCCACGTCTTGCGAGCACCCAGACCATCCGGTTCTTTGCGGACGTGGCGGACGAGTTCTGCGACGGGTATCTGCGGTACACCAGCCGGAACAACGTCGAGTTCTTGCTGACCGACGAGTCGAAGATCGATCCGTTGATCAAGAAGCTCGCCGAGGCCGGCTACCCGGTTGGCGGCACGGGCCCGTCGATCACGAACATCGTGCACACGCAGGGTTGGGTCCACTGTCACTCTGCTGCGTCGGACGCTTCCGGCGTGGTGAAGTCGGTGATGGACGAACTCTACCCGCACTTCGTGAACATGGATCTGCCGGCCAAGGTGCGGATTGCGTTCGCCTGCTGCCTGAACATGTGCGGTGCGGTGCACTGCTCGGATATTGCCATCCTGGCCGTTCATCGGCGTGCGCCTACCATCGACCACGCGGCGATGTCCAGGGTGTGTGAGATTCCGACGACGGTGGCGTCCTGTCCGACGGGGGCCATTCGGCCCGCGATGGTGGATGGGCACCAGTCGGTGGAGGTGATCGAAGAGCAGTGCATGTTCTGCGCGAACTGCTACACCGTGTGCCCGGCGATGACGTTGAACGACGCCGAGTTTGATGGTATCTCGATCTGGGTGGGCGGCAAGGTGAGCCAGGCCCGTTCCGAGCCGAAGTTCTCCAAGCTGGCCATTCCGTACATCCCCAACAACCCACCGCGGTGGCCTGAAGTTGTCGCAGCGGTCAAGAACATCGTGGATGTGTACGCCAGCCATGCCCGGAAGTATGAGCGGATGGGCGAGTGGATCGATCGGATCGGTTGGCCACGCTTCTTCGAGTTGACCGGGATCGAATTCACGAAGTATCACATCGATGACTTCACCCACGCGGGCGAGACCTACCGGCGGTCGATCCACTTCCCGCGGGTGGGATAGGAGAGAACGATGAGTGACGAGGCCCTGATCAACGAAGTTGCCGACGCGATGTACGACATGGTCAAGGAGTACCATGGCAAGAAGAACTTCAAGGCCATGGATCTCACGAAGGCCATGAAGCAGAAGTTCGGCGAGGACAAGGTCAACAAGGCGCTTTGCAAGAAGGCGATCCGACAGTTGATCGACTCGGGACGTTGCACCTACTCCTACGTGGGCGGAAGCTACATCACCCTGCCTGCCGACGGGTAGCTCGGGGAACGGTCGGTTGTGGGGCACTCCACGGTCGACCGTTGCTGCTCCGAAAGCTTCAGGTGGCGGGCCGTCCGGAAGGGCGGCCTGCCTTCCTGCAGGGACTCTCTCGTTGGAGCGAGCGATGTTCGTCCGGGTCGGCCTGTTCTGGTGTAGGTGGCCGTGAGGCTTCGACAGCGCATAGAAAGCCTGCTCGAGCAGGACGAATGGGAGGCGGTGGAAGCTCTGGTCGCCGGGGAGCGGCGTGCGATCCGGCACCTGGTGACCTTGAGCTATCGTCCAGACGAGGCGTTGCGTCGTGCGTCCGGGCGGGCGTTGGCCATTGCAGCGCGACACCATCCGGCGCAGGTGCAGGAGGTGGTTCGGCGGTTCGTGTGGGCGATGAACGACGAGTCGGGAACGAACGCGCTGACGGCACCGGCGGTGATTCATGCCATTGCGCTGGAGCGGCCCGAGATTCTGTTGCCGGTGGTGCCGGATCTGGTGAGGCTGGCGGGGGATCCAGGGTTGCATGAGGGGTTGGCGGAGGCGCTGCGGGAGGTGGCGCGTCGGTGTCCGGGTGAAGTGGGGGAGAGGTTAGGGAAGTCGCTCAACCAACGCTACATGGGGAGCCACACGTGAGTGCTGCTCGAAACACCAAGGAAGTCGACCTGGGGCGTCTTCGCCAGGCCGTTGCCGATGATCCCGGGTCCGCGAAGGCCCGCCTGTCGCTGGGGACCGCGCTTGCACAGCTTGGCGTGATGAGTGAGGCCCAGAAAGAATTGGAAAAGGCCGTCGAGTTGGATCCCACCTTGTACAAGGCCTGGGTGAATCTGGGCGGCGTGTACCTGGCGCGGTGGGAGTTCGCCCGGTGTGTCGAGGCGAACGCTCAGGCGTTGAAGCACCGGCCGGACCTGTTTCAGGCTCACTACAATCAGGGCCTGGGGCACCTGTATCTCGGTGACGCGGAGCAGGTGGTTGCGGCGTTCCAGCGTGCGGTGGCGCTGCAGCCGAACCATGCCGGAGCCCACTATCACCTTGCGGTCGGGCTGCACGCCGTGGGGAAGAGTGAGCAGGCTCGTGACGAATTGATGAAAGCGCTCGAACTCGGCTACTCCCCCCAGCCGGAGTTCATCAAGGCGATGGAGCGCGTTTTCGGTGGGGAATTGAGTCTGGACGGCTATCGGGACAAAGCCGATGAGCAACTTACTTGACCGGTAAAGGAGGTAGACGATGCCTACGTTTGATGTCGGAGACGGCCGGGTTCTGGAGATCGATGAGGACGGATTCATTCAGGATCCGACCCAGTGGGATGAGACGGTGGCCGTGGCGCTCGCCAAGACCGAAGGTGTCGAGGAGATGACCGAGGATCACTGGAAGCTGGTGCGGTATCTCAACGACTACTATCACAAGTACGGCGTTGCGCCGATGATTCGGAAGCTCTGCAAGGAGACCGGGTTCAAGCTGAACAAGGTCTATGAGCTGTTCCCCTCCGGGCCCGCGAAGGGTGCGTGCAAGGTTGCCGGCTTGCCGAAGCCGACCGGATGTGTCTGAGACACACACCGCTCTACCAGGACGCTCGAACGCGAGACGTCGCAGCGTGACACGGGAACGGCCGGCTCCCTCCTCGGCGTTCCCGTGTCGTCACTTCCATTGCTAGGGAGGGCCGCCTCCGCGTCCAGCCGGAGCGACCGTGGTCCTCCCCGTCAAGCCTGTCTGAGGCAGAGATGCCGTGGCCGCCGGTCGGGGCATCGGGCCATGTCACATATTGTTTGGGGACGAAGGACGTCAAGAATCTCCAGGACGCGGCAGAACCAGGAACCAGAGGGACGGCACACAGGAACGACACGATTGAGGTTCGAGTGGACGAGCTATCGAGGGAAGTGAGAGACCGCATCGTCGCCAGGTGGACGGAGTGTGTACTGCGGACCTATTCTCGTGAGACCGCACGGTTCCTCGAGAAGGAGCGTGATCCGTTCGCCAATCCGGTCGGGGCCGCTCTGAGAACCAGTCTGGGGCCTTTGTTCGACGCCATGCTGCGTGGAGACCCGGCCGAACGCATGGTAGAGAACCTGGACCAACTGATTCAGATTCGCTGCGTGCAGGATTTCTCACCCTCCCGGGCCATTGCTTTCCTGTTCGATCTCAAGGCGGTCGTGAGGGAGCAGGTGGCGGACCCGGGGGGAGAAGGGGGGGGGCGCGGTCTGGTGGAGGCCATTGACAGGCAGGTGGATACCCTGGTGCTGCACGTGTTTGACCGGTTCGTGAAGTACCGTGACAGGATCTGGGAAGTCAGGATTGGAGAGGTGAAGCGCCGAGTTGCGACGCTTGTGAGGATGTCCGGACTCAGCGAGCACGATCTGGACCCGGTGGCGGGCTCCAAGGATACGACAGTTTGACCGTACTCGATCAACGAGGTGGTGAGCGATGAACGCCTTTGTTTCCCTGGTCGCTGTAGTGGCTCTGCTGCTGCTCGCGTATCTTGGCGTGGCAGGTCTACAGCTCCATGTCTTGTTCGGGGTCGTCGTACCTTACGTTGCCTTGCTGCTCTTTTTGGGCGGCGTGGTGTACCGTGTGATGAAGTGGGCCAGTGTACCTGTCCCGTTCCGAATCCCCACGACGTGTGGGCAGCAGAAGAGTCTTCCGTGGATCAAGCACAGCAAGCTGGAGAACCCGGCGTCCACGGCAGGGGTCGTAGGCCGTATGGCGCTCGAGGTGTTGCTGTTTCGTTCTCTGTTTCGGAACACGAGGACGGAAGTACACCGGGAAGGGCCGAAGGTGGTGTATCACCCCACGTACTGGCTCTGGCTGGGGGCCCTGGCGTTTCACTATTGTTTTCTCACGGTGTTTGTGAGGCATTTCAGGTTTTTCGTGCCCCCGGCTTGCGCGCCCGGGCAGAGCGCGGACTGGTGTTCCGACTCGAGCCTGGTGGCCGGGGTCTGGCATGGACTCGGGGTGCTGGAGGGGGTGGACGGGTTCCTGCAAGTGGGTGCACCGCCGGTTCTGGTGTCGGGGGTGGTACTGTTGGCCGCGGTGACTTACCTGTTGCTGCGACGGTTTGTGATCCCGCAGGTGCGGTACATTTCTCTCGCATCGGACTATTTTCCACTCTTCCTCATCATCGGGATTGCTTCCACCGGCCTGCTCCTGCGCCACTTCGTTCGAACGGACATCGAGGCGGTGAAGGCGCTGGGGTACGGGATCGCTTCGTTTGCACCGTTGTTCGGCGGT
>Ga0256914_1001861_pt1 | contig 18232 bp, 14 predicted proteins | sample HulkmetaG_FD_191571 | JGI IMG/M metagenome (GOLD analysis project Ga0256914, IMG submission 191571) | Hydrothermal chimney microbial communities from Main Endeavour vent field at the Juan de Fuca Ridge, Pacific Ocean - Hulk | ecosystem: Environmental > Aquatic > Marine > Hydrothermal vents ... | reverse complement strand
TGAAAGAGCCGAGGTAACCAAAGGAGGAGTTGACACGGATGAACTTTCAGGTTTGGAGAGTAAGTTTGTCAAGAATCTCTTTTTTATAGGAGAAGTGGTAAATGTTACGGGTGAACTTGGAGGATATAACTTTCAATGGTGTTTTAGCAGTGCAAAATACATAAGCAGATATTTGAGCTTCCCTTCAGGCAAAAAGATAACGGCATGATTACAATGCTCAGATTTGCTTGAATTATCTACGGATAGTCCTACACAAATCCGTCTTGTACTCATACCGTTCTTTTTGTGCTATTAATCGAGGTTTCTTTTGGTCGGGTACTTATAAGTTTGCAAAGTAACTGAAAAGTAAATAAAAATTGAGTTATAATTATAAAGAAGAAATCATAAAATTCGTACAAAGGAGTTTAAAATGGGTACATATACCGATAAATTAAGAGATGTTAAGAGGTTGATTGGATTTTTACAAAACGAGACTCCTAATCAGATCAAGGGATTTCAGCAGTTTATGTCCGCAGTTGAAACTGAAGATACATTATCAAAAAAACATAAAGAACTTATAAATGTTGCTCTTGCAGTAGGTGCACAATGCGAATGGTGTATAGCTTTGCATGTCAAAGGGGCACTTGATGCCGGTGCTACGAAAGAGGAAATTATAGATGCAAGTATGCAAGCTGTATTAATGCATGGCGGTCCGGCACTTATGTATATGACACCTGTAAAAAATGCTTTGGAGGAGTTTTTGGCGGAAAAAAATTAAGGATATCTCAGAGATATAGCTAAGTATCTAACCATAGGTGCTTATTGACAAACGGGAGAAAAAAGTATGGAAAAAACAGTAGCTCAGAAGTTGTATTATCTTATGTATCTTGGCAGAGAATTCGAATATGCCGCCAAAGAGTACTATCTTAAAGGTAATATATCAGGATTTTTGCATCTTGACATAGGTCAGGAAGGTTTTAGTGTAGCAGCTATGCAGGCATTTAGAAAAGGAGATGTTTTTACTACCTACAGAGAACATGTCTTGTCTATCGCAAGAGGTATGGAACCAAAAAAAATTATGGCGGAGCTTTTCGGCAAAGAGAGCGGAGTCAGCAAAGGCAGAGGGGGCTCTATGCATCTTTTTGAGCCAAAGCTTGATTTTTACGGGGGTGATGCGATAGTTGCGGGACAGATAGTAAATGCTGTCGGATGTGCATATGCAAGAAAATACCAAGAGAGTGAAAATGCGGTGATGGTGATTTTTGGAGATGGGGCAAGCAATGCCGGAGCATTTTTCGAGTCAATCAATATCGCTTCGGCATGGCAACTTCCGCTTTTGTTTCTTTGTGAAAATAATGAATATGCCATCGGTACTAAAATTACAAGAGTATCACATTTTAAAAAACAAAGTAACAAAGCAAAACCGTATATGAGAACCATAGAAGTTGACGGCATGGATGCTATAGCAGTATATGAGGCAGTGGAAGAGGCAAACAGATATATTCTTGATGGTAACGGCCCATGTTTTGTAGAAGCTATGACTTGCAGATATGAAGGACATTCTATCGCAGATCCAAATAGTTACAGAAGTGCTGAAGAGATGGATATATGCAAACAAAAAGATCCTATAAAAAGACTTAAAAAAACTCTTATACAAGAGTATGGTTTAAACAGTACCGTTTTGGATAATTTGGAAAAAAAAGCAAAAGAGACAGTAGAAGAAGCTGTGGAATTTGCAAAAAATTCCAAAGAGCCGGAAATATCTTCTCTTTATGAGAATGTATATTGCAAGGAGTGTGGCAATGTTGTATCGTGAAGCATTAAATTTGGCGATAGATGAGTGTATGCAAAAAGATGACAGTGTAGTATTGCTTGGTGAAGATGTAGGAATGTACGGAGGAAGTTATCGTGTCAGCGAAGGTCTTTTTGCAAAATATTCAGAAAAAAGAGTTATAGATACTCCCATAGCCGAGCTTAGTATCGTAGGTAATGCCGTAGGAATGGCGATAGGAGGATTGAGGCCTGTTGCAGAAATTATGACGGCAAATTTTTCCCTTTTGGCTTTTGATCAAATTATAAATCATATGTCAAAATACAGGTATATGAGTGCGGGAAAGATAAATATTCCTATGGTTGTGAGATTTCCTCAAGGTGTTAGCAAACAGCTTGCAGCCCAGCATAGTGAGAGTTATGAACAAATGTTAAGTGCAGTTCCCGGTATCTATGTGTTTGCGGCATCTGATGTAAACTATGCTTATCATGCACTAAAACAATCCATATTGATGGATGATCCGGTTGTTTTTATCGAGCATGAGCTTTTATACAATAAAGAAGGTAAAGTCGATATTGCAGACAATATAGATCCATTTAAAGCAAGGATTGCAAAAGAGGGAAAAGATATAACCATTATCAGTTATTTAAAAATGGTTGATGATGTTTTAAAGGCAGTTCCCAATATAGAAGATGAACTTTCAATCAATTGTGAAGTTATAGACCTTTGTTCTTTAAATCCCGTAGATTTTGATACGATAAAAAAATCTATTGCTAAAACAAAAAGAGTCGTAATGGTTGAAGAAGACCATAAGATGGGAGGATACGGAGCCCAGATAATAAGTAGGATTAGTGAAGAATTGTTTTTTTATCTTGATGCCCCACCTCTTAGAATAGCCGGTGAAAATGTGCCTATTCCTTATAACAGGTCTCTTGAGCTATCAAGTATTCCGACTCCTCAAAGCATAGGAGAAAAAATAATTACATGGGGTAGAAAAAATGGACTATAAGATAACAATGCCCCAACTTTCAGATTCAATGAGTGAGGGAAAGTTGGTAGAATGGAAAGTAAAAGAGGGTCAAAAAGTAAAATCTGCAGATGTAATAGCTGATATCGAATCAGATAAAGCGGTTATCGAAGTTCAGACCTTTAAAGACGGTATTGTTAAAAAACTTTTGTTAAAAGAGGGAGATGAGGCAAAAGTAGGTACGGTTATTGCGATAATTGATACCGATATGAAGAGTGCCGAGAGTGATGTGATGCAGCAAAACAAGTCAAAAGAAAAGATACCAAAAAAAGAAACAATCAAACAAGAAGAAGAAAAAGTATCAAAAAAAGATAAACCGCATGAGATAGCTGTAAAAAGCGATAAAGATATAGTTGATTTTCTTTTTGGAAACGAAAAAGAGGAAAAATCTTTGCCAAAAGGTATATCCACTCCCGCCGCAAAACAAAAAGCTTTTAAATTTGATATAGATATAGAAAAATTGCAAAATGAAGAAAAACTGCCTACTCCTGCTTTTGAAAAAGATATAGATCAAATTCTGGTTGAAAAATACTTTACTCCAAAAGCAAAAAAACTTTTTGATAAATATTCTTTAAATTTCTCATATTTTAAGCTTGATCACAAGATAGACTCAGATGAAGTTAAAAACTATATAAGAAAATATAATATCCCCAAAATCATAAAACCCTCTGCCAATCAAAAATCAGTCATGAACACAGTCGTAAAAAGTTGGAACAGACCGATTTATCATATATATGAAGAGGTATCCATAAAGAAAAAAGAGAATATAAAATTGACTGCAAATATATTGAAAGCTTTGGCAAACAGTATGTGCAAATATGAGTTTACAAGAACAGTTTTGAAAAATGACACTTTTAAAGTTTACCCTTCATCTAATATTTCAGTAGCACTCAGCAAAGATGATTCTTTATATATGGTTGTGTTAAAAAATGTTGACAATTTAAGTTTAAAAGAGATAAATAATTGGTTAAAAGAGATAAAAACAAAAAAATTAAGCAGTGAAGATTTGTCCGGTTCTACTTTTGGCATAAGCAATCTCGGTATGTTTGACATAGAAAGTTTTGATGCACTTATAAATGCAGATGACTGTGGCATAGCGGCTTTTGGAGCTATGAAAGAGAGTAGAATGAAAGTAATCTTTACATTTGATCACAGAATTGTAAATGGAGTAAGAGCGGCACAGTTTGTAACGGATTTTAAAAAAGAGCTTGAAAAGATATAGAAGGACATAAAATGTATGATGCTGTTTTTGTCGGAGGAGGATTGAACTATGCCGGTGCTATAGTATTGGCAAAAAGAGGAAAAAAAGTAGCATTGGTGGAAAAAGATATGAGAGAACTTGGCGGAGTTTGTTTGCATCACGGGTGTATTCCTTCAAAAAATTTACTTCATAGAGCAAAAACATTACAGGAAATAAAAGAGGATACTTTTTCAAGGCACAAAGATGTTTTGAAATTTGACCGCTTACAAGACAAGATACAAAAACATTTAAAAAAATCTACCAATTCCATTATTTTTCAATGCAAAAGTGCAGGGGTTGATCTTGTAGAGGGTGAAGGGTTTGTAAATGATAAAGGAGTTGCACTAAGGAATGATATACTCGCTTCCAAATATATTATAATCGGTACAGGCTCCGATACATTCGTACCTAAAAATATAAATATTGACTATAAAAACATTATCACAAGCAAAGAAGCACTAAAGTTAAAAAAATTACCAAATGAGATAATGATATACGGAAGCGGTGCCATAGGATTGGAGTTTGCTACTTTTTTTAGTATTAACGGAGTAAAAACCACTCTTGTTTACAGACATAATAAAATTTCAAAAAAAATTCATCCGAGAATAGTTGATAAAATAGAACAACAACTATCGGACAATGGTGTTATAATGATGCCCAATACTGTTATAACAGAGGCAAGAAGCATAGCGGATGAAGCAGAAATTTCTTTTAACAACGGTAAAAAGATAAAAATTGAAAAATTGCTTATTGCAACCGGCAGAGTGCCAAATACCGGTGTTGTACAAAACAATCAAATAAAAGTTGATAAGCAAATTGTAACTGATGAGTATTTTGAAACTTCTGTGAAAAATATATTTGCCATAGGTGATTGTAACGGTAAAATACAGTTGGCTCATGCTGCAAGAGCTGAAGTTTTGAATGTTGTTAACAATATACTTGGAAAAAAAGAATTATTAAATCTTTCAAATATTCCGAAATTTATATATACTTTGCCGCTTTCTTATGCCGGTATTGGCATTAAAGGAGCAAAAGAGACAAGCTTTGTGCTATCTTATCTTGGCATAAGCAGTGCAATTTGCGGGTCTGATATCGGAGAAGTTATACTTTATACGGATTATGAAAATTTTGTTTGCGGAGCAGAAATATTTACTCCTAATGCGGAAGAACTTATAGGTATACTTTCTACCGCACTTTCAGCACAGTTGGATGTAAAAACATTTAAAAAAACCGTATTCCCTCATCCGACATTTAGCGAGAGTATAGATAGAGTTTTAAGAAGAGTATGAAATTAAAATAAGATTAAAGAGTCAGGATTTGACTGACCATAACCACTCTTCCAATCTAAAAGATATTTTTAAGTTTTTTGTTTGTACAATTATATGGTTATAGAATAAAGCTTTTATATGAAAGTATGAAGTGGTTTCTTTTTTATCAAATTTGTGATAAGATAACTTTAATTGTGCAAATAAGTTTTTGTGTTTTATTTTTGTTTATATAACAATTATATTGAGAGATATTTATCTGCGGGTTTTGATTTGGTTTTTGTTGCACTTATGATAGTGCAACAAAAATTATACCAAGGAGGTATAAAGCTATGAGACGATTGATTATGTTGCTTATTTTATTAAGTTCGGCAGTGTTTGGTTTAGAAGTAAAAGGCTATCTTGAGATGGGAAACAGTAGTGCGGTTTCTATGATAGATGGAACTTCAAAAGTTGTTATAGCTTATGAAAATTCTGATACTGACATTAATGGTGTAAAGATAGTTGATTATTCAGATCCGACAAATTTAAAAATCATTGGAACATATGATGTAAACAAAAGTTCTGTTAATGATATTAAAATAGTTGGCGATATAATGTATGTAACTACTTCAAACGGTATAAATGGCTCAACTCCAAATAATACTCAATTTGATGTAGTAGATATATCGGATACTTTCAATCCTAAATTGATAAAAAGGGTATCTGTTTATCAAAATGGTTTTATAAGCGGGGTAAAAGTAGCTATCTCACACGATAAAACCAAACTTGCCGTATCTACCTATTATAAAACAAAAATTTATGATATAACAGATCCTAAAAATCCTGTAGAAAAAGTTGACTTAAGTAGTGTAGATAACTCAGCAGATAGTTCTGCTATGTATGCTTTGAGTTTTTCAGTAGATGATAAATATATCTTTACTGTAAATGACTTAAATTACGATTCTGCAATCTATAATATTGAAAATCTATCTGATGTTAAATTAACTGATAAATTTAGAACTGTCGGATGGGTAAGTACTCTTGTGCAAAGCAAAGATGGTAGCAAAGTAATTATATCTGATACTTGGAATAAATATCTGAATATATATGATTTTAATAATGGTTTATTGAGTAATGAGCAAAATATATCATTAGGATCAAGCAATGAACCACAAGATATGGTTATGACAAAAGATGGAAAATATATCTATATCGCTGTTGGAGGAAATCAAGATCATCCGGGAGTTATGGTATATGATGTACCAAATCAAACTATTGCAGAAGATATAAATCTAAGTGATAGTGGTTGGTTTGCAACAAGAGGCATAGCTCTAAGTGAAGATGAAACTACCTTAGTAGTTACTACTGATATCAATACTTATATCGTAGATACGGGAAGAAGCATCTCGACAAATACAGATGATTTTTCTATCACGATAAAACCGGGTTGGAATCTTTTGGGAGCCACAACCGATATGGATATATCAATTTTTCCGGATAGTATAAAAAGTATTTGGAGATATGAAAACGGCAATTGGTTGCTTCATATAAATTCAGCTTTGCAAAATATAACTACTGATAACTTTGGATTTACCAATTTGACTCATATATCTAAAGGTCAAGGATTTTGGGTATATAATGAAACTTCAGATGATGTGATAATTGATAGCAATTCAACAACAAATGATGTCAATGGAAGTAAAAAAGACTCAGAAAAATAAGGAAAATGATGAAGAAATTATTATTTGTTTTGATTTCAAGCGCAGTTATTTTGGTTGCGGATGGATTGATATCTGCGGGGGAAAACAGTTTGTTGATAACAGATACGAACTCCTCTTTATATTGGAAAGGCTCTTATAGAATCAGCTATAATGAGGATAATATCACCATGCAACCGCAAAAGGTTTTGCAAAAAATCAACAGATTTATTGCAAGAAATAATCTCTTTTTTGCCATAGATAATAACGGAGTATTATATGCTATGGGCAGTTACAGTAACGGAGTACTGGGAAATGGCAAAGAGTATGGGGTAGTAAGAAGTTTTGAAAAAATTCCCTTTGATAAACCGGTAAAATATGTGGAGAGTGACGGAGCAAATCATACTCTAATCATCGATAGGGACGGTTTGGTATATGCCGTTGGTGAAAATCTCTACGGAGAGCTCGGAATAGAGAATATAAACCCCTATTCTTCTCTTGTCAAATTTATGCAAATTCCGAATTTAAAAGATATAGTATCCGTAAAGTGCGGAGTTTTTTTCTCATTGGCATTGGATAGCTATGGGAATGTTTATAGTTGGGGAAACAATTATCATGGAGAGTTGGGTTTGGGAGATAACGAACAAAGAGATACTCCGCAAAAAATCAAATCTTTAAAAAATGTTATTCAGATAGAAACATCCCTCTTTAGTGCTTATGCTCTTGATAAAAACGGAGATGTATATGCATGGGGCTATGGTAGTGACGGAGAACTTGGAAATTCAAATGATTCAAATTCAAATATTCCCCAAAAAATAGATGGCTTAAGCAATATTGTAATGATTTCGGCTTCAAGCAGATACGCGATGGCACTCGATAAATATGGGAATGTATATACTTGGGGATGTGGTTGTGACGGCAATATTGGCGATGGTAAAAAGGAGAATAGATATACTCCTTATAAACTTTCGCTATCTCGTATAAAAGATATTGCCGCGGGAGATTATACATCTTTTGCCTTATCGGAAGATGATACTTTGTATGGTTGGGGAAAAAATGATAATGCACTCGTAAAAGATAGTAATGATTCAGTAATTTTAGAACCTACGAAAGTGAATCTACCCATAGAGGCTAAAACAGATTTTACCGAGCTTAAGCCGGATAAAGAGTATCTATCTTTGAAAAAGGGATGGAACTTTGTCGGATTGCCGGTCGGAATGTCCATCAATATTAGTTCGAAATTTAACCGATATTTGATTTTCCAATATAGAGCCGGCAGTTGGCAAGTTGCAAGTGATATTTACAGCATAAGAGGTTTTAAACACTTCAATAGACTTGATAAAGGATACGGATTTTGGGTGGAATCGGATAGGGATCAAAACATATCGTTCGATAGATTTGATTATGATTTAAATACTACGGTGGCAGAGATGGGTTCTAACGGTTGGAGTATGTTAAGTGCACCTAAGGACGGAGAGGTTATTCCTATGCTAAGAGATGGCTTCAGAGCAGATGAGGATAGGAAAATTGTTTGGAAATATAATGATGCAGAATGGTGCTATTTTACTAAAGATCAAAATATTTCCAATCTTTTAAAAGATCATAGCGATATTAAGAGCTTTGACGGTTTTATAAAAAAAGGAGAAGGTTTTTGGGTATATACGGATAGTTACCTGTATGATTATCGAAATATCGGAGGGTTTGAATTGGTTTCGGATCTTAATCGTACGAAATTTTTATTACAAAACGAAAAACTCAATCTAATAAGTGTGAATGACGAACATATTGTCAATATGGATGGCTTAAATATTTGCAACGGTAGCGGAAGAGGTTTTTCGATGAGTGAAGATGGAGCTATCACTATATATAACTGTAGCAACAAATATAATCACCATATAGATATAATCTCCAATGCGAATAACAAATTAAAACAGCTTTCTAAGTTCGAGGCCGATGGTTATATATGGAGTGTGAAAATCTTTGGAAACAGAGCCTATCTCGATCTTGGAAATAGTTTGGAGATTGTGGATATTTCAGATTTTTCAAATCCGAAATTTGTAAAAAGCATACCTTGTTATAGCGGTTATTTTATCACAAAAGGAGATTATACGATTACTTCGAGCAAAGATGGTGATGATGTTTATCTAAATATTTTCGATAAAGAGTATAATCTTTTGAAAAAAATTCATGCCGTAAAAGGTGATTCTATCAGTATGAATAAGATATTTTCTATAGACGGGAACACTGTATTTGCAAGCTTTTACGGATATAAAAACAGTTCGGATCAAAGTAGCTATTTGAGTGGTTTTTTAACAACATCATTAGATAGCAATTTAAGTGATCGCAACATATCTTTCGAAGATACAAGTATGATACCTTTTGATTGTTATGACGGTAAAATTTTCGCAACATTTCATGATAGTCAATACGGCGGCTTGAGAATTTTCGATAAAAATTTCAAGCAATTATATAGTTATGATTTTTCATCATTCATTTATAGTTTTACAGCCGTAAAAAGACTCGGAGACTCTCTTATAGTAACCATAACGGAGAGAAATGGAGGTCAATATCTATCCATTTTCGATAGTGAGTTAAATCTAAAAGGAGAGGTTAATCTTGGAAGTGACTATTATGAGAATGGTAAAATAACTCGAATCGGTAATGGCGATTTGATAATCTATCCGGATGGCAGTGGGGTAACTATGTTTAAGATCTCTCTTGATAGTGACTATAAGCCCCATATTATCTCCAAAAAGAGTCTAAAAAGAGGTTACAATAGTTTCACCTTTGATACAAACAACGATATAATGTACAATTTAAGCGGTCAAAAAGGTAATGAGATATTTCAAATCGTAAATTTGGATCGATTTTTTTAAGGAAATAAAAGAGGATAACTATTTTTTTCTTTCCTCTTTTTTTCTTTTTTGTGTAGTCATATGCATATGGTTTTCAAATATCACATAAGCATAAAAAGATTTAAATCCTAATTTCTCCAATTTAATCATTTAAACTTATACTCTATGCCAAAGGTCATATAACCGTATTTGTGATCAAATGTAGTTTGTGTGTATTTGTTGTAAAGATACGGTATCACACCGTTAAATTGTCTATACATAATCTTTCCGCCAAGACTCAATAGTGTATTTTTATCCAATACATAAGATATGGATGCATTTATGATATGATTTGAATTCAAATACCCAAGTCCGCTTCCTCTGAAAAATCTATCATATTCATAATTGAACTCATATATAAATCGTTTTATATTTTGAGAATAATTAAAACCTAAAAACAGCATATTTTCATCTCTGTCTAGTATTTTTTTTAAATCATATCCTTTCGTTTTTGCCAATCTTACAATCTCATCTGTTGAGCTGATTGTACTTTTTATTTTGGTATATCTGTATCCTGTATACATATCAAATACTTTTTTATCGGTATTGAATCCGCTTAGAACTCTAAGAAAAAAACTGTCATCTTTTGTATTTGTTATAGATATATAAGGATCTTTTGCCAGTTTTGTCATAGTATGGTTAAAGTAGGAGTAGTATCCCTTTGTGCGTGCAAAAGGCTCACCCGAAAACGGAGTTACTCCATCGGAATACAAAAGTTTTGCATCCTTTCCCGGTAAAACTCTTTTTATCATTTCGTTTATAGCTTTTATGTCCTTAAGATAAAAATCATCCAAACTGTTTCTCATATAACCGATATCAAACGAAACCCCACTGTTGAAATATGCAAAATCATTCTCAAAAAGATGATATCTTAGATACAACTCATCTCTACTGTTTTTCATAGTATCAGAGAGATATTCTATGCTGTCCGTATCATGTTTATAATCAATCATAAGATTTGATTTTATGCCATATCTCAAAGATATACCATATCCGTTCAAATCACCAATGGAGGCAAAACCCTTGATGCCCCCAAGCTCTTTCTCTTTTAGATTAAAGATATCTACCGTATCATTTAGCAACCTGTATTCAAGCGATATATCTATCTGATTTTTTGATATGCTTAAAGTATGCAAATCAGACTTGGCATATCTTATGTTTGCCCCCAAAAGAGCCATAGATATGCTTAAAAGAAGACTAACGAATCTCAATATCACCACTGACTCCAATGCCTTCAAAAACATGTGCCAAATCAACCAGATTGGTAAGCTTTTTTGTCTCTCCCCCGACTACCTCTATACCCTCGGGAACTATGGTGATATTATAATCACTCACGGCTTTAAAAGTCTCTTCGCTTGTAATGGTTTGCTTACTCATAATCGTACCCAACTTAAGAGTGAGTATATCTCCGTCCAATTTTATAGAGTTTGCCCTTATGCCTGATGGATCGTAACTGTCATCATAGTAAACACTGCCACTGTCTCCGTTGCCCTTTGTGCCTTTTATATATAATGCATTCGGAGGTGATATCTTACCATTGCTTAATTTCAATCCGCTATATACTATCTCCCCGGTTGCACCGCTGCTCTTTTTGAGAAATTTTATGCCTATGTTGAAATTTGACAAATCTTTGACTTCTATTTTAAATGAGATATTCCATATATTTTCAACACTGTCGTTTGATGATTTATAGACTTTATCAAATATACCATCTTTGAGAGGGGTTGACAAATCGCCTATCTTGAGTGTATCTCCACTTACATTGTATATCCATACCCCACTGCCTGCTTTTACGGTATCAAACTGTTTTGCACCGTTTTTTATCCAGTATTTCCAGATACCGCTTTCATAAATCCATGCATATGCTACATCTTTATAAGTTTCGTCTTTGGTAAGATTTGCATCCGAATTACCGGGACCCACAAGATTCCATCCAAATCTAAAAGGCGCTATACTTTTGTCGGATTGAGGTATATGCAGAGTATAACTCTCTTGGCTTTTTATCCAAAATCCCTCACCGCTTTTTAAAGCAGTCATATTGCCATAAGAGGAGCCGTCTGTACTCTTTTTATAGTATTTCCACTCCCCGTCATACTTCCACAGTATATCACCTGCATGCAAATTTAAATTTGTCAGTTTTGCATCATACACAGAACTGGATAAAAGCCAACTGTTTTTGGATATATTCAAATCCTGAGCCCCAAAAACAGAACTACACAACAATACAAACAAAACATAAATCACATTTTTCATCATCATCCTTTTAACTACGCGAAGTAGAGTAATATGTCAAATTATAAAGTCACATTATAGCATAAAAAAGTAACTTTATTTGCATAATTAAGCCCAATTTAATAAAAAATATAAAAAATATATGATACAATAGGACAAATCAAAATTTAATGAGGAGTTGTTTATGAAAATAACAAAGATTAGCCTGATAGCCAGTAGCGTTATCTTAGGTGCAGCATTGTTTACAGGATGTGGAAATAGTAGTAGTAGTACCGGTAGCACTACGAGCGGCCCGGTAGTAAATAGTTATCTTGTTTATTTGCCATCTCCAGCAAAGGATGCAAGTGGGCAAGAGAGTTATGTAGATGTTAATGATACAAATGATACATCTAAAAGGGCAGTATTGTATATCGATGGAAATACAACGGGTAAAATAAAATTTCCAGGAGTTGTAAGCGGTACCGTAACCGTGCCCAATAATGCCATTATAGACTCAAATGCGAACTATAAGTATGATAAAGGTGTTGATAAGCCTGTTGGATTTGAACTAAAAGGACCTGCAAACAGTGCGATTACACCATTAACTACGCTTGCAGTAGAGAACAACATAACATTGCCTGCTTCATTACAAGGAGATCCTATTGCCAAGCTTAAAGCCGGAGATCCGACAGCATATCTTGCAGAGCAAGCAGTTATTAAAGCTGTCCAAGCAAAATCTTATAATACAGCAGTTTTAAAAGATTTAAATATTACTGAGAATGGTACAGTTAAGGCAAACAGTAGCGATGCTGCAGTAAAGGCTGCAGTTGTATTAGCAAGTGAAGATAGTATTAAACTTGTAAAAGAAGCTCTTGAGAAAGATGCAATAGATCCTACAAGTGTAATTCAGGCAGCAGAGGATACAAATTTGACACAAACTGTTGTTGCTAAACTGAATGAGAATAATATAACAGTTGAAGATGTGAATATTACCGAATTGAAACAAAGTGAAAAAGTAATACAAAATACTATTAATAATCAACCTGCCAAACTACTTGTTAGCAGTATAACTGTCGGAGATGTTACGACAACATTAAACGGTAATGAATTTAATGCAACTATAGACACCACAGATAAAAATATAACTGATTTTTATAATATATCTTTCGGTGCTGCAGTAACGAAAAAATTTAATGAAATTAGTAATGTAGGAGTTACGGTTACAATAAAAGATAATGTCGGAACTGCAAATGAAGTTTCCTTAAGTATTCAAGGTGCTACAGTTAAAGCAGATCCAAATAATTCTACAAATGTGATTGTAACTTTGCCTGCAGGTTCTACAATTAATGTTACTCAGAATGGCTTGGCTGACCTTACTCCTATTATAGGAAATAGTGCAACAGCAACCATTACAGGAGACGATTTAACAATGAATGATCTTTCGTTTAATATCAATACTGTCTTGAAAGCAATTGATAATGCCAAAATACCTCAGGCTATAAAAGCCCTAAAGGGTTATATATCAAAACCAAGAACATATAAAGTAGAAATTAAATTTACAGGAGTTGCCACAAATCCGGATAATCTTAGTAGTGATGGAATCTTTGCAGATTTTATAGATTATAAAGGTACTGTAACAGTAAAACATACAGAAGCAAGTTCTGAAGCAAGTTCAAGTTCTGAGGCAAGTTCAAGTTCTGAGGCAAGTTCAAGTTCTGAGGCAAGTTCAAGTTCTGAGGCAAGTTCAAGTTCTGAAGCAAGTTCAAGTTCTGAAGCAAGTTCAAGTTCAGGGTCTTCAAGTAGTTCAAGCTCTACGACAGCACAAGGAGCTGGTGCAGGAGACCTCTAAATTAGGCTAAAATAAAGGAAATATTATGAAAAAGTTAGTTGTATTATTATCAATGTTGATTTGTCTGTTTGCTACTGATGGAATAGTAAAGGTCAATATGAGTGATACTGTTTGGAATTTATCTGTGCCAAATGATAATCAGGTTCATGTCGTATATCTTCCTACAGATATAGATTGGTCAACTTTACAGGCTTCTATAAAATATGATCAAACATTGATTGTCTACAATTTAGCTGCATATTCAAGTTGGATGGAGCAGTTTACCGGAAAACCATTTGTAGCTGCGGTAAAGATAACAAAAGACTCTGTAACATATCTATCGAAATATGATGGTGGAAATACAGTCTCCAAGCAAGACTATTCATCATTTTTAAACTATATAAACACTCTTGGATTATCTCAGAATTCAGGTTTTGTTCTAAGCAATTATTTGACTTATTTCGGACAAATAAAAGCTGCAGGTGTTTACTATATAAAATCAATAGGTAGCCCTTTAACTTTTAATATAAATTTCGGTTCAAGTTCAGATAGTAATGCGAGTGCTCAAGCTGCGGGATCTGGTGAATTTGGTGAATCCGATGGAATAGTAAAGGTCAATATGAGTGATACTGTTTGGAATTTATCTGTGCCAAATGATAATCAGGTTCATGTCGTATATCTTCCTACAGATATAGATTGGTCAACTTTACAGGCTTCTATAAAATATGATCAAACATTGATTGTCTACAATTTAGCTGCATATTCAAGTTGGATGGAGCAGTTTACCGGAAAACCATTTGTAGCTGCGGTAAAGATAACAAAAGACTCTGTAACATATCTATCGAAATATGATGGTGGAAATACAGTCTCCAAGCAAGACTATTCATCATTTTTAAACTATATAAACACTCTTGGATTATCTCAGAATTCAGGTTTTGTTCTAAGCAATTATTTGACTTATTTCGGACAAATAAAAGCTGCAGGTGTTTACTATATAAAATCAATAGGTAGCCCTTTAACTTTTAATATAAATTTCGGTTCAAGTTCGAGTTCTGAGGCAAGCTACTATCATATCACATCTAACACTATCTCAGGAGTAAAAATTGAATTAGAGGATAACACAGAGGTAAATAATCTTACTTTCTGTCCGAATGGCAACTATAGAGATATCGGTAGTGATGCAAACGATAGTTGGGATGATGCCGGGACATGGAGTGTAAGTGACGGTAAACTGATAATGCACGATAGCGATGGTACTTATACAGTTATTTTTGACACTATTCCGGCAGTTAACTCTACCGGAAGAATTGAGAAAAGCACCGGAGAAACATCGACATTTAGTATCAACAGTATCTTAACCGGTATGACAAATGATGACTGCAATATCTCTACTCCTTCAGATATAGAGATGCCTCCAACACCACCGGAATTTGATTCAAATTCATCAGAGGGCATTGAAAAGCCTCCAAAAGTACCTTCTATGTAGATTTAGGCATAATTTTCAGATGGTTGTACTCCCAAAGATTGGCTTTGGGAGTACATGCACTTGATCGTGATGTGTATCATTTCAAATAAGGATATATGATAATTTATGAACTACAAGTTGTTATTTCCGTTTTTTATCTTGCTTATAGGATATTTTACCCTTTTTCAAAATTATCAAAATCCTCCAAAGCAGTTTTGGGATGAAAATTATCATATAGCATCTGCTCAAAAGTATATAGATGGTGTAATGTTTATGGAACCTCATCCTCCTCTTGGTAAACTTTTGATTGCATTTGGCGAAAAGATAATCAATCCAAATAAAAATATAGACAAATCCGGCTTTGACAAGACTGATTATATAAGAAAATTTCCAAAAAACCTCTCCTATGAAGGATATAGATTTTTCCCTACACTTTTTGCATGGTTAAATTCTGTACTGTTTTTTTATATATTGGTCTATCTGCTTAAAAGTCGATTTTTAGCCTTTTTGTTCACTTCTTTATATCTATTTGACAATGCCGTTATCGTCCACTCCAGATCCGCTATGCTTGAGAGTACCCAACTCTTTTTTATCTTTTCTTCCGTATTATATTTTTTATATATCTATTATGAGTCAAAATACAAACTCTTAAATTATATAATACTCTCATTTTTTATCGGACTTGGTATCGCAGTGAAATTAAATGGCTTGATTATGATTTTGCTGTTTGTGCCTATGTTTTTTCATGAATTTAAAATTTCTCTTCCCTCATATATCATAAAATTATCCAGTGGATTTGTAGTGATAGCCGTAGTTTTTCTGGGATTTATGTATATACATACAGCACTTGGAGTAAAAATGCCTGTAAATAAAACCTACGGTATGTCAAAAGAGTACAGGCAAATTATAAAAAAAGGTGAAACTTCATCAATTAAAAATTTTCCCGTTATGCTTAGGGATAATCTTATATATATGAAAAACTACAGCAAGGGTGTCCCAAGATACAATCCATGTAAAAAAGGTGGTGAAAACGGTAGCCTTGCCTACACTTGGCCTTTTGGAAATAAAACTATAAATTACAGATGGGAAAAACACAATGGCAAAGTTCAGTACTTGTACCTTATGCCAAATCCTGTAGTGTGGTTTTTAGGTTTTACAGGTATACTGTTATCTACTATACTTATAGGTTCAAAATTGATTTTCAACTTAAAAATAGAGGATAAAAAGACATTTGAGTTGATATCGCTTTTCACTTTTATATACTTTTCATACATGATTGTGATGGTAAATATCCCAAGAGTTATGTATCTGTACCACTATTTCATACCACTGGAGTTTTCACTTTTTTTATTTGTATTGGTATTTAGATATATCTATTCGGAGTATATTGAAAAAAATGATTTGGTTTTGTTGAGTTCCGTTGTGATCTTAACCATAACTGTATTTATAGCTTATTGGTATTTTTCACCACTTACATACTATAAGCCTTTAAGTTATGACGAGTTTATAAAAAGGATATGGGTTGAGTACTGGCATCTCAAAGCTGTACGATAAAAGATATCAGTTTCTTATCTTTACTTTGCTTATCTTTGTTTTTGTTGTAAGCAAGGTATCTGTGTCAACCTGCGATAAAGGAAATATAAAATTTACGATAAGCCAAAATAGAGTCAATATCAAACAAATCTATCAAAGAAGAGATATAAAATATAAAAAGAGTTGCTATACCAACAAGATAGATTTTACGGCAAACAGCAGAGAATTAACAGACGCAAATGGAAAAAAATATGGATTTTATAGAAATTTTTTTATAGATTTTGCAACAAAAATTATCTTGGATAGAGATACTAAAATTAGATTTATAATCTATAGTGATGATGGTTTTAGTTTGAAAATAGATGGAAAAGTTATATTGAAGTTTGAAAAAACAAGACCGATAGCCAAAAACGAAAAAGAGATTTTTCTTAAAAAAGGTTTACATAGAGTAAGTCTGTCTTATTTTCAAGGAGTTGGATTGTTGGGAGTAAAAGCTCTCTACCGTGTTCGGAAAAAAAGATATTTTATCGGTGTAAACAGTGATAATGTTAAGTTTGCAAAATGAAACAAATCAGTAGATTTTTCGTCTTGGGGCTCTTTTCTACAGCCATAGATTTTATCACATATACTATCCTTATCTATCTTAATGTCAATTATGTGATTGCTATAATCATAGGTTACAGTTGTGGATTTGTTTTTAATTTTTTTATAGGGAGAAAGCATATATTTGTGCAAGGTTTGAAAGTTGACAGTTTCGCCAAAGAATTTAATCTGGTTTTGGTTATCAATCTTATTGCTGTTCTTTTAAATATCATAATAGTGTATATTTTGTACTCTTATTGGCATATATTAAATCAAATAGCAGATAGAATTATAGCGATAATCTTGGTATTTTTTTGGAATTATTTTGCCAGAAAAATTTTTGTCTATAAATGACTCTTGAAGGAAAAAAATGTTTGTATCTATAGTTATACCGTGTTTCAACGAAGAAGAAGTTTTGAATTTTACAGTAAAAAAGATATCGGATTATCTTGAAGTGCTTAAGCAAAAAGAGATACTAAACAGATATGAAATAATACTGGTAGATGACGGAAGTACGGATAGTACTTGGAGTATTATAAAAATACTAAAAACTACCAATGCTTCAATCAGAGGTATAAAATTAGCAAAAAATGCAGGCCATCAAAATGCCTTACTTGCAGGACTTTTCAGTATAGAAGGAGATGCTGCGATAAGCATAGATGCAGATATGCAAGATGATATAAATGTGATAGAAAAAATGCTGCTTTTGTATAAGGATGGTTGTGAAATTGTATATGGTGTGAGAGAAAAGAGAGATA
>Ga0256914_1001860_pt1 | contig 18233 bp, 12 predicted proteins | sample HulkmetaG_FD_191571 | JGI IMG/M metagenome (GOLD analysis project Ga0256914, IMG submission 191571) | Hydrothermal chimney microbial communities from Main Endeavour vent field at the Juan de Fuca Ridge, Pacific Ocean - Hulk | ecosystem: Environmental > Aquatic > Marine > Hydrothermal vents ... | reverse complement strand
TACTACCTCGCCCAGCTCCGGGAGTTGTGCTCCAACTACGGCGAGGTGGAAATCCTCTGGTTCGACTGCCTGGACAGCCCCCAGTATCTCTGGGGGGATACGCCCGAGAAATCGGTCCGCCTCGTCCGGAAACTCCAGCCCCGCATCGTGATCAACGACAGGGCCGGCCTGCGCGGAGACTTCGACACCCCCGAAGGCCGCATCGGGCGCTTCGAGAGGGAACGCCCCTGGGAGACCTGCGCCACCATCTCCTCCGGGTGGAGCTGGCATCCCGGGAAGAAGGCCAAGTCCCTGGAGAAACTCCTGGGAATGCTCGTCGCCGTGGCCGGGCGTGACGGGAACCTCCTCCTCAACGTGCCTCCAAGGCCGGACGGAACCTTCGAGCCCGACCAGGTCGCCCGCCTGAAGGAGATCGGGGCCTGGCTGGCCGGATACGGGGACAGTATCTACGGGACCCGCGGAGGACCGTTCCTTCCCGCCCGGAAGTTCGCTTCCACCTGCAAGGGCGACCGGGTCTTCCTCCACCTCCTCTCGGGACGGAAAGAAGTGCGGCTCCCCGCATTTCCTGCCAAGATCCTCTCGGCCCGCATCCTCGGCGGAGGAGATGCCGCCCTGGAAAAGGCCCCGTCCGGCGGGACGGTCGTCAGGCCCGGACGGCTCCGCCCCATCGACACCATCGTGGTCCTCCGCCTGGATCGGCCGGCCCTGGATCTTCCCGTCGTGCCTCTTCCCGCCCGATGAAGGCCGACCTGTCCCGCCCGGCGGGGGGGCTCGAACCGTCCCCCCCTGCGGGTTCCACATGGAGGGCGGTACGTCAATAGAGGGGGCCCAAGGCGGAGCAAGCCCTGAAATCGGCCCCTTCCAGATCCTCCGTTCCGAAGGCGTTCCAGTAGGCCGGGCGGAAGATCCGCTCCCGGGGAACGTTGTGCATGTACACCGGAATCCTGAGGATCGACGCCAGGGTGATCAGGTCCCCCCCGATGTGACCGTAGCTGAAGGCCCCGTGGTTGGCGCCCCAGGAATTCATCACGTCGTAAACATCGGAGAAGGCACCCTTTCCGGTGAGCCTCGGAGCGAACCAGGTAGTGGGCCAGGTGGGATTGGTCCGCTCCTCCAGCACCTTGTCCACCTCCTCCGGCAGGTCCACGGTCCAGCCCTCGGCGATCTGGAGAGCCGGCCCCAGGCCGTGGACGATGTTGATCCTGGCCATCGTGACGGGCATCCCGCCGAGGGTCCTGAACCCCGAAGAGAAACCGCCCCCACGGAAGTACTCGAGGATGGCCGGATACCACTTGGTGGCCTCCAGGCAGGCCAGGGCCTCTTCCGGGGTGATCTCCCACCAGGGCTTCATGGCGGGCTTTCCGTCCTTCTTCTGGCGGCCCGAACCATCCAGGGCGGCGGCGCCCGAATTGATCAGGTGGATGATCCCGTGTTCCGCCCGCCCCTGGAGTTCGTATCCCGTGACCCGCTTCACCGCTTCCGGGCTCCAGAAGGTCCGGACGTCGGCGAAAACCTGGGCCGCGCCGGTGAGAAGGTGCCCGAAGAGCATGACTGCGCCGTTTAGGGAGTCGTTCTCCGTCGCGAAGACGTAGGGCTCCCGGATCCCGTCCCAGTCGAAGGAAGAGTTCAGGAGGGCCTCCATGAAATCCCCGTTGGGGAAATGGTCCGTCCAGTGGCGCTGCCCCTGGAACCCGCCCAGGATGGCGTTGTGGCCCAAGGCCTCCTCGCCGAACCCGAGTTTCTCGAGCCTGGGGTTCCCCACCATGAGGTCCCTGGCGATGAGGGTCATCTTGACCACCATCTCCCAGTCTTTCTCCTTCTCCTCGGGGGAGAGCCGCTTCTCCGGCGGGTTGTAGTCCTTGCCCTCGGGGCAGTACTTCTTGACCCAGGCCAGGGCCCGGCGGAACTCCTCGGGATCGTAGATCCCCTCCTCCACGCGGCGGACGATCTCCGTCATGTCCACGTTCTCCACCCGGATTCCCAGGTAGTGCTCGAAGAAGTCCGGGTCCACGATGGAGCCAGCGATCCCCATGGAGACCGCTCCGAGGGAGAGGTAGGACTTGCCCTTCATGGTTGCGGCGGCCAGGCCGGAACGGACGAACCGAAGGATCTTCTCCTTCACGTCCGGCGGGACGCTGGTATCTCCCGCGTCCTGGACGTCCCGCCCGTAGATCCCGAAGGCGGGGATTCCCTTCTGGTTGTGGGCTGCGAGGACGGCCGCAAGGTAGACCGCCCCGGGGCGCTCGGTGCCGTTGAAGCCCCACACGGCCTGGGGCTTGGAGGAATCCAGGTCCATGGTTTCCGACCCGTAGCACCAGCAGGGCGTGACCGTGAGAACCACGCCCACTCCTTCCCGGGCGAACTTCTCCGAGGCGGCGGCCGCCTCGGCGGCCCCGCCGATGCAGGTGTCGGCAAGGACGCACTCCACGGGAAGGCCGTTGGGGTGCTTGAGGTTCTCCGTGACGAGGGAGGCCGCCGCCTTGGCCAATTCCATGGTCTGGTTTTCCAGGGACTCCCTCACGCCACGACGCCTCCCGTCGATGGTGGGCCTGATCCCGACCTTGGGCATGGAACCGACCAGGCGGTTCCTCGGGGGATTCACCGAAAAGGAGGACGCATCGTTTTTCGTCATTCCAACCCTCCGGGATGGGTTCCATGTGAGAAAGAAGTCCAGGCCAAGGGATTGTAGGGAAGGGCCGCCGTCTCCTCTACTTCTCTTTCGTCGCCCCCCTTCGGCCCCCGGCCGGGGGGGGCGGGCCGGAGGGGAACCAGGAAAAAAACCCGGCCTCGGGCCTCCGCCGCCGGGGGATCCCGCCGGAAGGGCGTTCCCCTCCGCCCGGGATCCTCAGGCCTCCCTCCCCGCCAGGTAGGGAAGGCAGGCATCCACGGCGGCGGCCAGGTCGTCGGCCACGAGGAAGGGTCCGGCCCCCGAGTCCGCCAGTTCCTCCTTCGTTACCGATTTCCCGTAACCGGTCCTCACGAGGATCGAACGGCACCCGGCCCGCTCTCCGGCCAGGAGATCCGAGACCCTGTCCCCGACCATGAAGGAACGCTCCAGGTCCAGGCCCAGAAGGCGGGCGGCGTCGAGGAGCATGCCCGGGTTGGGTTTGCGCCTGGGGCAATCTTTCTTGTAGGGCCCGATCCCGTCGACCGGATGGTGCGGGCAATACTGGAAGAGGTCCACCCCGGCTCCCAGGGGAGCCAGGATCCTCTCCAAGGCCCTGTGCACGAGGGAGACCGTCTCTTCGGGGAAGAACCCCCGGGCCACCCCGGACTGGTTGGTCACCACGACCACGGGGATTCCCTCCCGCCTCACCCGGGCCAGGGCCCGGCCTGCCCCCGGGATGAGGCGGAGATCGGAGGGCCGGGAGAGGAAGCCCACTTCCTCCACGATCACGCCGTCCCTGTCCAGGAAAAGGGCCGGCCGGCCGCCTTGGAATCCCTCGTTTCTCATGGAACAAGAAGCTAACCTGCTTCAGGGCAGAAAGAAAACCCCGCCGGCCGACGCCGGCGAATCGAAATTCACGAGGGTCCTCCCATGGAGAACCATTTCTTCCTGGCGGACAAACTGATCCTGGCCGGGTATTTCCTGGGGATGATCGCCCTGGGGGCCTGCTTCCGGAAACGGAGCGGGACCCCCGAGGGCTTCATGATCGCCTCGGGCAGGCTCCCCGGCTGGGCTGTGGGCCTCTCCATCCTGGGGACCTTCGTCTCCAGCGTGACCTTCCTGGCCTACCCCGGGCAGGCCTACAACACCAACTGGGACGCCTTCGTCTTCTCTCTAACCCTCCCCGCGGCGGCCCTGGCGGCAACGCTCTTCTTCATCCCCCTCTACCGGACCAGGGTGAACGTCTCGGCCTACGAGTACATGGAACAGCGCTTCGGCACCTGGGCCAGGATCTACGGGAGCCTGGGTTTCATGTTCGGATCCCTCGCAAGAATCGGGATGATCCTCTTCCTGGTCTCCCTGGTGCTCCACAGCCTCACGGGCTGGCCCCACGCCGCAATCATCGTCGTCACCGGAATCGGCGTGACCTTCTACACAATGGCCGGCGGCATCGAGGCCGTGATCTGGACCGACGTGATCCAGGTGATCGTCCTCCTGGCGGGGGCACTCTTCGCCGTGGTCCTTCTTCTGGGGGACATCCCGGGAGGATTCTCCAGAGTGATCGAAGAAGGGGCCCGGGCGGGAAAATTCTCCCTGGGAAGCTGGAGGTTGGACCTGGCCGCACCGACGGCCTGGGTGGTCCTCCTCTACGGAATCGTGGAGAACCTGCGGAACTTCGGCGTGGACCAGAACTACGTCCAGCGCTACCAGACCACCCGGTCCACCAGGGAGGCCGCCCGGTCGGTCTGGTTCGCCGCCCTGGCCTACATTCCCCTGTCCCTTCTTTTCCTCTTCATCGGAACGGCCCTGTGGGTCTTCTACCGCTTCCACCCCGATCTCCTTCCCCAGGCCCTCGCCGCCGCCGGCAAGGGGGACAAGATCTTCCCCCACTTCATCGCCACCCAGTTCCCGGCGGGACTTCGGGGCCTTCTCGTGGCGGCCCTCATGGCCGCCGCCATGTCCAGCATCGACTCCTCCCTCAACAGTGTGTCCACCCTGACCCTCATGGACTTCTACAAGCGCTTCTCCCGCCGCGACGTGGACGACAGGAGGGCCATCGGCCTCCTTCGGATCTACACCCTGGCCTGGGGAGTCCTCGGCACGGCGGCCGGCCTGGCCATGATCCGGGTCCAATCGGCCCTGGAAACGACCTGGCAACTGGGAGGAATCGCGGGAGGGGGGGTCATCGGGCTCTTCCTCCTGGGACTCCTCTTCAAGAAGGCCCGGGGCCCTCATGCCGCCCTGGCCGTAGCGGCCAGCGTGGCCGCCATCTCCTGGGCGACCTTCGCCAGGGGACTCCCCGGGGGATGGAAGTGGTTCGAATGTCCCTGGCATCCCAGGATGATCGCCGTCGTAGGGACCCTCACCCTCCTGGCCGTCGGAACGATCCTGGCCGGGTTGGGCGCCCTCCTTTCCAGGAAGGAATGAAGTCATGGCCCCAAGGAAGCTGTCTTTCCTCATCGCCTCGATCCTCTCCTTTCCCCTCTCCAAGGCCTGGAGCGCCCCGCCGGCAAAGCCCTCCCTGGAGAGGCTCTCTTTCCGGAACCCCGGCCTCGTCGTGGACCTGGGTGTCGGCCTTTGGGCCTGGCCCATCCCCGTGGACTACGACGGCGACGGGGACAACGACCTGCTGGTCTCCTGCCCCTGCAAGCCCTTCAACGGCGTCTTCCTCTTCGAGAACCGCACGGGGAAGGTGAAGTTCCCCGTCTTCGCCCCTCCCAGGAGGCTCGGCCCGGCCGTTCCCAACGTCCAGCCCTCCTACCCGGGCGGCAAACTGAGAGTCCTTGCTCCCGGCCGGGAATTGGCGGGATTCCGAAAAGGAGAAATCCACCTCTCATGGAAGATCCATCCCCGGACCGTTGTCGATCCCGCCGACGTGAGAGTCCGGGCGAACCAGTGGAAATACTGCGACTTCGACGGCGACGGAGACCTGGACCTCGTCGTGGGGGTGGGGGATTGGGCGGACTACGGCTGGGACCGGGCCTTCGACGAAAAGGGCCGGTGGACCAGGGGGCCCCTCCACGGTTACGTCTATTTCCTGGAGAACCTGGGAACCGACGAGCGGCCGCGATACGCCGATCCCAGGAAGATCCTGGCCGGGGGAAAGCCTATCGACGTATACGGAATGCCCTCACCGAACCCGGCCGATTTCGACGGCGACGGAGACCTGGACATAATCTGCGGCGAGTTCCTGGACAAGCTGACCTGGTTCGAGAACGTGGGGACCCGAACGAAGCCCGAGTACGCCGAAGGAAGGTTCCTCCAGTGGGGCGGGCGCCCGATCCGGATGGACCTCGAGATGATCGTTCCCGTGGCCTTCGACTGGGACGGCGACGGAGACATGGACCTAGTCGTGGGCCAGGAGGACGGCAGGGTGGCCCTGGTAGAGAACACGGGGAAGGTGGAGGGCGGAATGCCTCTCTTCCTTCCCCCCAGGTTCTTCCGCCAGGAGGCGGACCTCCTAAAATTCGGCGCACTGGTGACGCCCTTCGCCTTCGACTGGGACGGCGACGGAGACGAGGACCTGATCTGCGGAAACACGGCGGGCTACCTGGGTTTCCTGGAGAACCTGGACGGAGGCGACCCTCCCCGCTGGGCGGCGCCGGTGCTGCTCGAGGCCGGGGGAAAGGTCATCCGCATCCAGGCCGGGCCCAACGGGTCCGTCCAGGGGCCCTGCGAAGCCAAATGGGGATATACCGTTCCATGGGTCACAGACTGGGACGGCGACGGGCTCCCAGACATACTGGTGAATTCCATCCTGGGCCGGGTGGTCTGGTTCAAGAACGTGGGGACCCGCCGCAAGCCGAAACTCGCCCCGGCCGCACCCGTCCGGGTGGAGTGGAAGGGCGCCACCCCCAAGCCCCCCTGGGTCTGGTGGAGGCCCGAAGAGGGGACCCTCCTGACCCAGTGGCGGACCACCCCGGCCGGCCTGGACTGGAACGGCGACGGCCTGGTCGACCTGGTCATGCTGGACCAGGAGGGCTTTCTGGCCTTCTTTCCCCGGGTCCGGAGAGAAGGGAGGCTCCTTCTCCTCCCGGGGAGACGCATCTTCCGGGGAGCCGGACCGTCGGCCTTCGACTCCAGGCACAGGGTCCGGAACCGCCGGCCCGGTCTCCTCAGACTCAACGCCTCCAGGGGCGGAAGGAGCGGAAGGAGGAAGATCTGTTTCGCCGACTGGGACGGTGACGGCCGGCTCGATCTCCTCGTCAACAGCCTGAACGTAAACTTCCTCAGGAACATCGGAGAGGGGAAGGGGAACGTCACGTTCCGGGATCTCGGCCCGATGGCCCGGAAGGTCCTGGCCGGTCACACCACCTGCCCCACCATCGTGGACTGGGACGGGAACGGCGTACCCGATCTCCTGATCGGGGCCGAGGACGGACATTTCTACTTCCTGAGGAACCCCGGGAAACCCTGACACCCCCCCGGCCGGCTTCGGGGCTCCTGCGGGCGGCGGGCCCTTCCGTCCTCCTCTCGAGACGGCCCGGGTCGGCGGGAGGAAGGTCCTCCGGCCGAGGCGGGATGGGAAGGAACCCAGGAAGGACGGGGCGGCGACCTTTCCCCGGAGAGCCGACCGGGCGGGACGAAAGATTTTTTTACACCCCCTTTCCCCCTTTTTCCCGGCCCGCCCCTTCTCCCCTGCAGGGGCCGGGACTAGCATCCTCTCTCCAAAGGAGGTTTCCATGACCATCACCCGCCGTTCCTTCCTGAAGCAAGTCTCCACGGCCGGCCTTCTCACCGCCGCAGGCTGCACCCTGCCCGGCCCCGGAAAGAAGTCTCCCTCGGGCAAGGGGAGGAGAAGGAAGCCCAACATCATCCACATCATGTCCGACGAGCTGGGCTACTACGAGCTCTCCTGCATGGGTCACCCTCACTTCCGGACGCCGAACATCGACAGACTCGCAGCCGAGGGAGTGCGCTTCACCCAGGGCCTGGCGGGCGCGCCCCTTTGCGCCCCCACCCGGTGCACCCTGATGACGGGCAAGCACAACGGTCACACCTCGGTGCGCACGAACGGCGGAGGCACCCCCATGCGGGCGGGAGAAGTCACCGTCGCCACGGTCCTCAAGAAAGCCGGTTATGCCACGGGTGGATTCGGAAAGTGGGGTTGCGGGGGAAGGGGCTCCACGGGCGTCCCGGAGAAACACGGATTCGACGTCTTCTTCGGTTACTACGACCAGGTCCACGCCCATACTTATTACCCGCCCTACCTGATCCGGAACAGCGAGGAAGTCCCCCTTCCCGGCGACCACGGCGGCTTCACGGGAAAGACCTATTCCCACTACGTCATCATGGATGAGGCGAAGAAGTTCATCCGGGCCAACAAGGATCGGCCCTTCTACTGCTACCTTCCCATCACCCCGCCCCACGGGTTGTTCACCATCCCGGAGGACGATCCTTCCTGGAAGATCTACAAGGACAAGCCCTGGCCGAAGGACGCCAAGGCCTACGCCGCCATGGTCAACATGGTGGACCGGAACGTGGGGGAGATCCGGAAACTCCTGGCGGAACTGGGCCTGGAGGAGGACACGATCATCTTCTTCTCCGGCGACAACGGAGGCATGGACTACTTCCGCGACAAGAATCACCCCCGCGGATTCCATGCCCCCAACGTGAACCCCAGGACGGGCGTTGCCTTCCGGGGACAGAAGGGGAATCTCTACGAGGGAGGCCTCCGGATCCCCATGATCGTCTGCTGGCCCGGCAGGATCCGCCCGGGGAGGGTGAGCGACTTCCTCTGGTATTTCCCCGATTTCCTCGCCACCGCGGCCGAACTGGCCGGAGTCCCACCGACCCCAGACACCGACGGAATTTCCATCGTTCCCGAACTCCTCGGCGAGGCCGCTGCGGGCCGCTCCCAGAAAGAACACGAATTCCTCTATTTCGAACTCGGAGGCCAGCGGGCCGTGCGCATGAAGAACTGGAAGGCCGTAAGGCCCGGCCGCCACGCCCCCTGGGAGCTCTACGACCTGGCCGAGGACATCGAGGAAAAACACGACCTGGCGGAGAAGCATCCGGAGATCCTGAAGCGGATGATCGCCGTGGCCGAGAGGGAACACGTCCCCGCCGTGGAGGGAAAATACTTCGACCACTCCCTGGAGGAGAAGGACCGGGCCGCCAAGTGGGGCGGCAAGAACGGCGCCCTCCGTCACCGGCGGATCCACAAAATGCCGAAGAAGGGCCTCGTCCCCTCCTCCAAGTTCAAGATCTTACGCGTTTCAAGCGAGGAAGAATCCAACGGGAAGCTCGCGAAGAACGCCATCGACGGCGATCCCGCCACGTGGTGGCATACCCGTTTCAGCGTTAATCTTGCCAAGCCGCCGCACGAGATCGTCATCGACATGGGAGCGGAACACACCGTGACGGGAATCCGCTACCTGGCCCGCCAGGACGGAAGCTGGAACGGGGCCTTCCGGACGGTCCGAATCTACGTAGGGAACGATCCGAACAGGTTCGGAAAGGCCGTGGCAAGAAAGAATTTCAAGAAGACCCGCAAACCCCAGGAGATCGACTTCGCCCCCGTGAAAGGCCGCTACGTCCGGATCCAGATCCTCTCCTCCATCAACAACGGCCCCTGGGCCTCGGCTGCCGAGATCGGCATCGTGGGGAAATAGACCTTCCTCCGAGGGTCCGGCCGGTCGATCACATTCCGGGAGTCAGGAGGACTCCGTTCGTGGAAACGCACCCCAGGGGCGCCTGGGGAAAGGCCTGGAAAGCCTGGACCAGGAAGGAGCGTCCCGCCAGGACGGGGGAGGAGGGAATCCGGACCTTCAGACTCCAGTCCGGGGAAGGGGCTGGATGAAAATACTTGAGGAGGAGAATCGGCCTCCCCCCGAGATCCAGGTAGATCCGGAAACCCCGGACAGGCTCGGTCAAGCTCCCGGGAAACCCGGCAAGAAGCCAGATCGGCCGTTTCACGGTCCAAGCCCGGCCTGAAACCCGGATCGCCGTTCCGAGCACAGGATCCTCCGCCGAAAGGTTTCCGTATTTTCCTCCCCACCAAACACTCTCCCCGCGGACCTGGGCCGTTGCGCCGGGGAAGAAAACCCTGGGTTCCTGGCCGTGGATCGAATCCCTGGCGCGAAAGAGGAGCCGTCCGCCCGAAAGGGTCAAGTATTCGGGATAGGACGACGAAGGCCCGGTCCAGATGTCCTTCACCAGGACGGTTCCGGCCGCCGTTCCGTCGGTCTTCCAGAGTTCCGTCCCCCTGACCCCGTCGTCCCCGGCGAAAAAGGCATACCGGCTTCCCAACTTGTAGAACCTGGAAAACCTCGCCCCGCTCCCGGGCCCGGGCATGATCTCCTTGAGGAGCTTCGTCCCCGCCGCCGTTCCGTCACTCACCCAGAGCTCGAACCCCCTCTTCCCGTCGTCGGCCGAAAAGACGACTTTGTTTCCGAAAGACACCATCCAACCCGGGTTGGAGCCCGCCATGCCCGGGTTGATGTCCTTCACCAGCACGGTCCCCGACGGGGTCCCGTCGGTCTTCCAGAGCTCCATTCCCGTCTTCCCATCGTCGGCTGAAAAGAATAGGAGGCCCCCGGCCTGGGTGAAATTCCTGGAGAACTTCGCATCCCCTGGTCCGGATGCGATGTCCTTGAGAAGCCTCGTTCCGGCCGCCGTCCCGTCGCTGATCCACAATTCGTAACCGTGTTTGCCGTCACATGCTGCGAAAACCAGGCGACCGCCCAGAACAGCCGTGTTGAAAGGATAACGGTTGTGGGTCATGAGGGTCGGCTCCGGCCCGGGCCAGACGTCCTTGACCAGCCGGGTCCCCTTCGTCGTGCCGTCGGTGGCCCAAAGCTCCCATCCGTGAACAGTCTCGTAACCGAAGAAGAAAAGCTTGTCCCCGGCCGGCGTGAGATAGGAAGGATAGGAGTCGCTGTAGTTACCTCCCGGCCGAATATCCTTGACCAGGGCCGTCCCCGAAGGCGTACCGTCGGTGGCCCAGAGCTCCCGGCCGTGGATCCCGTCCCGGGCGGAGAAATACACCCTCCCCCGGAAAGGCGTCAAGTTGACTGGAGGATCCATGTAGATGGGCCGGCCCTGGTTGCCCGGGTTGATGTCCTTGACCATCCAGGTCCCCTTTGCCGTCCCGTCGCTCCTCCAGATTTCCCCCCCGTGGATCCCGTCCTCGCCGGTGCAGAGCAGGATCCCCCCCAGGGCCGTCAGCTCCCTGGGCTGCACCCCGCCCCCCGGCCCGGGATGGATGTCCTTGACGAGGACCGTACCGTTCGGTGTCCCGTCGGTCTTCCACAGGGAGTGCCCGTGGAGAGAGTCGGCGGCGGTGAAGAAGGTGGTCCCCAGAACGTCGCAGAACCGGGCGGGCAGGGAACTCCGCGACCCGGGAGTGATGTCTTTGAGGAGGAGGTTGCCCTGGCCTGGGAGGATGGGAGGCCCGAAAAGGAAAAGGAAGAGAAAGGCCGGCAAAGAAGTAGGGCGGATAGCCTTCATAGGTACCTTCCTGGGGGGTTTTTCGGGAAGAGAAGGAAGAGCAGGGGGGGTGGTCCAGCTTTTCCATGTTATCCTGGAAGTGGGCCCTCGGGTATTCCCCCTCCTCAACCCCGAGCGAAAACGAACAGCCGCCCTCCCTTCCACGCCCCTAACCTTCCCCTCCAGGTCTCCACCTCGGAGACTCCGGGAACCAAGGATTGTTGTCCTCTCCCACCTCCTTGCCACTCCCCTTTCTCGCCGGAACACTTTTTGCGGGGAAAAGGGGAATTCCCTAACATGGATAAGGAGGTCAAGTATGCGCTCCACTTCCGCTCTCTGCTGTTTCTTCCTTATTTCCCTTCTGGACCTCTCCCTCCCCGCCCAGGAAAAGATGGATCCCCTCCTGGAGGCGCCCGCCCCGGGAAGAATCCCCGGCACCCGGAGCTGGATCCTCCTCTTGAAGGACCGGCCCTTCGACCTCTCTGCCTACAGGGAGGCCATCTTCCAGAAGGAACCTTCCTGGGAGATCGAAAGGATCGTGGCCGGCCTGGAAAGGGCGGTCCGCCGCCATCAGGCCCCCCTTGCAGGTCTCGTCCGGAGGCTCGGGGGGAGAGTCCAAGCCCAATGGTGGCTCGTGAACGGCCTGGCCGTGGAGGTCCCCCCATCCGCCGTGGAGGAACTCCGAGGCCATCCCATGGTGGACAAGGTTCTCCCCGACAGTTTCCGGGGCCCCGGGGGAGCTCCCATTCTCAAGTCGACGGACACGCAGAACCACGTCGTCGACCCGCTCCAGGCCCGTGGGATCCAGGGAAAGGGAGTTGTCCTGGCCGTGGCGGACACGGGATTCGACATCGAATACAAGGTGGGCTCACCCCCCTATCACCCCAACCCCACCTTCTACGTCAAGGGCGATCCCAGCAACACTTCGGGCGGCGGGCTCAAGGGGTCACGCCTGGTGCGGGTGCTCCAGACGGGCAGCCAGCCTCTCGGTGCCATCGACGTCCACGGGACATCCGTCACGGCGGTTGCGGCGGGGGAGAAATGGGACAAGAGCAAGGATTCCGACAAAGGACACGCCCCGGCCGCTTCCATAGCAGCCTACGCCTGGGCGGAACTCCCCAACGGATACACCAAGCTCTCCACCATGGTGACCACCTGGCAGAAGGTGGCATCGGACAAGGCCAAATGGAACATCGTTGCAGCCAACAATTCCTTCATGGGCTCCGCTCCAGCCAACTGGGTGGAGCAACAGGCCATGGATTCCCTGGTCTTGAACGCCGACATCTTCGTGGCCGCCATGTGCGGCAATTCCTATTCCAGCACCCATTTCAGCAACGGGGCCACGAACATCCTGGCCGTCGGGGCCGTGGAGCCGGACACGAGAAAGATGGCCGACTACTCTTCCCGCGGCCCTCTCTGGACGGACGGCCGCTTCTACCCCGACATCGTTGCCAACGGCTCTTTCATCACGACCCCCAAGGCGGACGGTGGAAGCCGGCTTTCCAGTGGAACATCCTACGCCACCCCCCAGGTGGCCGGAGCGGCACTGCTCTACCGGGCACTCAAACCAGGAGCCTCCGCCCTGGAGACCCGTGCCGTCCTTCTGGCCACGGCCCAGGACATAAGCGCCGCCAACACCAAACCACCCTATAACTCTAGAAACGCATACGGACTTGGTTACCTGAGGGATGACCGGGTCGCCGCCGTGGCCAAGGGCAAGATCGGGACCGTCATACCTTTCCGGATCAAGAACTCCACACCCACGGTCACTCTCAAGTTCACCCTGAAACCGGTTCAGCGTTACGCTGCCGTCCTTTCCTGGAACCGATTCACCCTGGGGAAGATGAACAGCCAGAGCAACCTGGATTTGGAGGTTCGTGTCGGCCCCCTGGTCATCGCCTCTTCCAAGACCCCCCTCAACGTCAATGAGAAAGTGGTCTTCCGCGCTCCCGGTTCAGGAAAAGTGGACCTGGTCATCCTCGCCCGCGGTCCCCTGGAGAAGTCCCCCCTTCCCTGCGTCCTCGTCGTCGTGCCCGAGACTCCTCCCTACCTCCCGGGCTCCACCCTCGGCTACGGGCAAGGCTGTGCCGGAGCGTCCGGGGGCGGGATCCCTCCCATCCTCGTTTCCACCACCGAACATATCATCGGCCGGCCCTACATCCTGAACCTCACCAAGGTCAACCTCTTCTCTCCGGCTTTCCTCTTCCTGGGAAGATCCGACAGGAAATGGGGGCAAGTGGCCCTCCCCTTGGACCTCGGTTTCCTGGGGGCCCCCAAGTGCAAGCTCCTCACCGAGATCCTCCTGATTCGGCCCTTCTTCTACGGATCCTGCACCCTGAAAGTCCCGGAGGACCCCCTCTTTCTCGGAATACCCCTCTATCACCAGGCTTTGGTGCAGGAGAAAAAGGCCAACCCGGCGGGCCTCATCCTCTCCAACGGACTCAAGATCACCCTGGGCGGCCAGTAGATCGCAAAGGCTCGGGTTCGGGACGCACCTCCTCCGGCTCCTCCCTCCCGACCCGAGCCTCATCCGAAGAAAGGGGAAGGGCGGAGGTCCGGTCTTTCCGATCTCCGGCGTTCCTCCGCCCCCCTCCCGGCTCGAAGGCACGGCGTCCCCCGGCACACCGCCTGGAAACCCGGGCCGAGCCGGGAGCCTACCCCGGGAAACGGGTCTCCGAGGAGACCCAGAAGCGTTCGCCCAGGCGGGTGACGAGGCGGGCCCTGCCGGTTCCCTCCAGTTCCTCCAGGACCTCCCGGACCCTGCCCGGGGCATATCGCTCCAGGGCGCCCAGAAGTTCCCCCTCCTTCATCGGATGGCGCCGGATCACTTCCAGGATCGCCTCGACCAGGCTCTTTCCGGCGGAGAAATCGAAATTCGCCGGGTCGTAGAGGGAGAGGACCCGGGCTACTCCGCCCAGGATCTCCTCGGCCAGATCCACCCTCTCTTTCGACGCAGGCCTGACCCACCCTTCCGAAGGCGGCCGATCGGGAACGAGCAGATGGACCTGGTCCGGCCCGATTCGAGCGATCACGCCGGCCAGCTTCTCCAGGGCCTCAGGAGTGTCGTTCAGCCCCTGGAGCAACATCACCTCGAGCCAGAGCTTCCCCTCGTATTCCTTCCGGAAGGCCTCGAGCCCCTCCAAATGCCTGTGGAAGGTGCACTCCTTGTGGTGCCGGTGGATCTTCCTGTGAAGCTCTTCGTCCCCCGCATCCAGGGTGGGGAGAACGGCATCCGCCTCGAGCAAGTCGGCCCGAACCTCGGGCAAGTAGAGGAGCGATCCGTTTGTGATCACAGCCAGAGGACGGGAGGAGATCTCCTTGAGACCTCGGACCAAACGGCCCAACCCGGAGTTCAAAGTCGGCTCACCCGAGCCCAGGACCGTGACCCAGTCCAGGGCATCCCGGCCCTTCTCCTCCACCACCCGCCGGGCCTCATCCAGAATCTCCTCGACAGGAAGGTACTCCTTACGCACAACCGTGAGCCGGGTCGTCCGCCCGAGCTGGCAATACACACAACTCCAGGAGCAAGTCTTCAGAGGAACCGGGTCCACCCCCAAAGACCGCCCCAGCCGGCGGGAAGGAACCGGACCGAAAACCTGCACCACCACCCCCTCGTTATAAAACCACTCCCGGCAAAAAATGGCAGGATAAACAGCAAAACCGCGGAAAATTCCGCGGTTTTGCCGGATCAGGAACCAATCTCGTTATAAAACTACTCCCGGCAAAAAATGGGGGGGTCAGGCGGTGGGGGTGGTTTCGAGGCCGCACTTGCGGCGGAGTTTGGTCCACTCTTCGTCCACCCAGGCCTGGAGTTTCTCCAGGAGTTCTTTGTTCTCTTCCTTGAAGAGGTGCTTGTAACGGCCCTGGGGCTTGAGCCAGTCCGCCAAGGGCAAGGGGTTCTTGGGCTCGTAGTTGAGCTTGTACTGGCCGTTCTCCACTTCGTAGAGGGCCCAGAACCGACACTCCACGGCGATCCTGGCCAGATCCATGCCGATCTCCGTGGGGAAGTGCCACCCTACGGGGCAGGGCATGAGGATGTTGAGGAAGGCCGGGCCGTCCACGGCCAGGGCCTTGCGCACCTTGTTGGCCAGGTCCCGCCAGTGGTAGGGCGTGCTCTGGGCGACGTAGGGGATGTTGTGGGCCACCATGATGGAGGTGAGATCCTTCCGGTTCTGCTCCTTGCCCTTCTTGACCGACCCAACGGGCGTGGTCGAGGTCTGGGCGGCGAAGGGCGTAGCGCCGGAACGCTGGATCCCGGTGTTCATGTAGGCCTCGTTGTCGTAGCAGACGTAGACCATGTTGTGGCCCCGCTCCATGGCCCCCGAAAGAGCCTGGAGGCCGATGTCGTAGGTGCCGCCGTCGCCGCCGAAGGCGATGAAGTGGACCTTCTTGTCCTTGGGATAGTCGCCCCGCTTCTGGAGGGCCCTGTAGGCCGTCTCCACGCCGGAGATCACCGAGGCGGCGTTTTCGAAGGCCACGTGGATGTAGGGATTCTTCCACGAGGTATAGGGAAAGATGGTGGTCACCACTTCCATGCATCCCGTGGCGAAACTCACCACCGTGTCTTCCCCGGCGTTGAGCATGACCTGGCGCAGGATGTTGGCGCCCGTGCAACCTCCGCAAGCCCGATGCCCGGGAGCGAGGAGATCCTTCTTTCCTGCAAGTTCCTGAAGATTGATCGCCATCTCTATCCTCCTCTCCTCAGAGTCTCACGCCGAGGAGGTTTACGGTCTTTTCCAGCTTCTCGCCCTTGGCGACCCGATCCAGGGCCCCGAAGACGGTACCGATCTGGTCCAGGTCGCAGTCCCTGCCGCCCAGGCCGTAGATCCAGTTGTAGACCGGTGGGGCTCCCTCCACACCGTAGAGGGCCGAACGGATCTCGTTGAACACGGGACCGCCGAACCCGCCGAAGGAGGCGCACCGGTCCATGACGCCCACGGCTTTCTTGCCCTCGAGTGCCTCCACCAGGCGATCCTTGGGGAAGGGACGGAACAGGCGGAGCTTCAGTAGCCCGGCCTTGATGCCGTCATTGCGCATCTGGTCCACCACGTCCTTCGCGGTCCCGGCCGTGGACCCCAGGACCACGACGGCGACCTCGGCGTCGTCCAGCTTGTACCCCTCGTAGACGTCGTATTCCCGCCCCGAAAGAGCACCGTATTCCTTGAAGACCGCGTCGATCACGGGGAGGGCCTTCTCGTGGGCCTCGATCTCGCCGATCTTGTGCTCGAAGTAGTAGTCCGTGAGATCCAGGGGCCCCACGGTGTAAGGCTTGTCCGTGTCGATCAGCCTCCGCTGGGGCTTGAAGGGTCCGACGAACTTCCAAGCCTCTTCGTCGGGAAGGGTGTAGATCGACTCCGCCGTGTGGCTGATGATGAACCCGTCGTAGCAGACCATCACGGGAAGCTGCACGTCGGGGTGCTCGCCGATCCTGAAGGCCATCAGGGCCGAATCGTAGGCTTCCTGGGCGTCCTCGCAGTAGATCTGGATCCACCCGGAATCCCGGCCCCCCATGGAGTCGGAATGGTCGTTGTGGATGTTGATGTTCCCCGAGAGGGCCCGGTTCACCAGGGCCATCACGATGGGAAGGCGCAGGGAAGCGGCCACGTAGACGATCTCCCACATGAGGGCGAACCCGGCGGAAGAGGTGGCCGTGATGGTCCTAGCCCCGGCCGATTCGGCCCCCACGGCGGCGGACATGGCGGAGTGTTCGCTCTCCACCAGGATCATCTCCGTATCCACTTCGCCGTTGGCAACGAACTCGGCGAACTTGTGCATCATCTCCGTCTGGGGAGTGATGGGGAAGGCCGAGGCCACGTGGGGCCGGGCCTGCTTGAAGGCGGTGGCCACCGCCTCGTTCCCCGTCAGCGCGACAAACTGCTGCTCCATCTCAAGACGCTCCTTTCGGGCTTGTTCCGGAGGAGAGGATTTATTTCTCCTCGCGCTCCATCACCAGCGCCTTGTTCCCCTTCTTGCCCGGGCAGTGGAAGGCGCAGATCCCACAACCCTTGCAGTGGTCATACTGGATGCCGTCCATCCGCCACCTGCCCGACTCGTCCTGGACGATCCGGATCGAGCTGTCGGGACAGTAGATCCAGCAGAAGAGGCAGTGGATGCAATTCTCCTTGTTCCAGACCGGGCGCTGCTCGCGCCAGTCGCCCGTCTTGAAATCCTGGCTGTTCCCGGGCTCGGTGATGATCCCGCCCGGCGCCAGCTCGTGGGCTTTCTTGAGCGTCATACCGTCTTCAACTCCTCGTAGGCGCGTTTCACGGCGCGCAGGTTCCCTTCGATCACTTTCTGGCTGAACTTCTTTCCGAACTTGTGCTCCAGGACCCGGGCCACAGTATCCATGTCCAGGATTCCCGAGGCCTTGATCAGGGCTCCCACCATGGGGGTGTTGGGGATGGGCCTGCCGAACTCGTCCATGGCGATCCCCGTGGCGTCCACGGCCCCGAAGAGGGCACCCTCCACGCCGAGCTCCTTCTTGATCTCCTCGGGGGAGAGGGTGGTGTTCACCAGGAAGATCGTCTCCTTGGTGGTTCCCTGGGTCACTCCCGCCGAAGGGGAATCCAGGAGGGTCGGATCCAGGACGATCACGATGTCCGGGTTGGCGATGCTGCAGTGCCTCCTGATGGGCTTCTCCGAGATCCGGGTGTAGCCCCGCACCGGGGCGCCCCGCCTCTCGGGCCCATATTCAGGAAAGCCCTGGCTGTGTTTGCCCGCCGCCATCACCGCTTCGGCCAGGAAGGTCGCCGCCGTCTTGGCGCCCTGGCCCCCGCGGCCGTGCCAGCGGATCTCCAAAGTATCCTTGGCCATGGTTCCTCCATCCAAGCTCGATTTCATTCACCACCTCGCCACTCGTCCCAGGTCCACCCTGGGGACGGACCCTCACCCAGGGGCATGCGGGTCCCACCCAACAACGCACCCCGGTTCCGGGCCTTTCCTTCTATCTCCTCCTTTCCCCCGTCTCTTTCATTTCCTTCCCGAATCTCTCCAGGAAGGCCCCACCCGCCGCCCTGCCCGAGCGTGCGGCACTCTCCAATGTGGCGGGAAGGCCCGTGTCGATCCAGTCTCCACCCAAAAAAAGTCCCCCATCCCCCACGACCACCCCAGGCCTTAGGCTCTCCACGCCCAGAGGCTGATGGAGCACAGCCTTCTCCCAGACCAGCCGGAGGGTCCTCCCCTCCCCCCTCCCCCC
>Ga0256914_1001859_pt1 | contig 18242 bp, 10 predicted proteins | sample HulkmetaG_FD_191571 | JGI IMG/M metagenome (GOLD analysis project Ga0256914, IMG submission 191571) | Hydrothermal chimney microbial communities from Main Endeavour vent field at the Juan de Fuca Ridge, Pacific Ocean - Hulk | ecosystem: Environmental > Aquatic > Marine > Hydrothermal vents ... | reverse complement strand
GAGACCATGGACCTCATGGTGACTGGGACCGGCGGGACTACTCAGGACAAGATGGCCGGGATTCATAGCGCGGTCCTTTTCCTTGATGCGGCGATCCCAGGGCTGAAGATCGGACCAGATTTCGTGCCCGGCAATATGACGGACGTCACGTTCCCGGAGTATTCAGGGGATTTCTTCTCCGGGCATCTGGAGACGAGCCTGAATTTCCGGGAGACAAGATACCCCCGTCTCTGTATTGCGTTTTCGAAGCCCGCTCCTTGCAAGATCCTGTCCCTTGTAGCAAGAGAGGAAATCGGTGCGTTTTAGGACCCCAAAGCATGTCGAGATCCGCCAGGCGACCAGTGGGGACGCCCGGTTCCTCGCCAGGAACCTCCGGGCCACGGACCGGAAGGAAATCCGCGCGTTTACCGGGAAGGATCCGGAGGAGATGGTCCGGGACTCGTTCGACCTCTCTTGTGTGGCCTGGACGATCTGGCTTTCAGGGGCCCCGGCGGTCCTCTCCGGTCTCGTAGAGCGATCGCCGGGGGTGGGGATCCCGTGGCTCGTCGGAACGGAGTCCCTGGATTTCAGCCTGGAGGTAAAGCGGGCGCTTGCCATGAATTCCAAGGAGATCCTGGCCGACTACCACGCAAAGACGGGGTTCTTGTATAATTTCATCTCCGAAGACAATATGTTCACGGTCGGATGGCTCGACTGGCTCGGTTTTGAAATCTGCTCGGGTTGGGGAATTCGGAACGGGGTCCCGTTCGCCTACGTTTGGAGGAAGGCCGAGGAGGAAGCGGAAGGATGACGGTTTACTACATTCACCCGGACGGATCGCCGGACGGAAGCTGGACGAGCCCTGCGGATCCCTGTCCGTCTCCCGAGCTCCTCCAGACCATCCTCACGGCGGAGACCTACGATCCGGGAGACCAGTTTCTTTTCGCCTGGGGATATACATTCCCCGGCCCGATCACGGTCACCAAAGGCGGAACCAAGAAGGATCCTATCATCTTCGGATCTTACATCCCGGACGGTGTGAACCCGGCCGATTCGCATCCTCCTTTTCTTACGGGAGAGGCGGTCTTTCAAGCGGAATGGGAATACGATTCGGGGGATGTCTGGAAGACGGTCTTCTACCCCCAGGCTCCAAGCAAGGTCTACGCCTTCATGTTCCGGGATCTTGCAGGGACCCCGCAGATCGACAAGGCGTCGGTAACACACAAGTTCGATTGGTTCTTTGACTCCTCGGCGGGCGTGCTCTACGTGTATTCCCCGCACGATATGATCCCCCCGGCATTCTACGGGATTTCCCCATACGAATTCCGGGTGATCAGTTCCCATCATGTCCTCTTCCTCAATTCCGCCGGGAATGTCGTGGTCCGACAGCTTGGGTTCAAACGGTGGTTTTCCGAGGAGACGGGCGGATCCTGGCTCCCGGGCGGCGCGGTGCATCTGTCGAACGCCTCGGACGTGGAGATCTACAACAACCTTTTCGTTCACGACGGGGTCTATCATGACAAGTTCTCATCCCCTGCGGCTGTTCGGCACGATAATTCTAGCTCCGTTTTTCATCACAATACTGTTGTTCGCTGTCCTGTTGGGGTTTACGGTTACGGTGCTGGAAATCCTTGTGATTTTTGGGGAAATCTTTTTGCCGGGTGTGTCTTCACTCAGGCGGGCGGGATCTCGGGCGTGGCGAAGGATAACAAACAGCTTGGGGTTCTCTTCCCGCTCGCCTATGGGACGCTGAAGGACGGAGGAGGAAACGAAGAGATCGACGCCCACGGCCTCGGGCCAATCGCCAAGGTGAAAGGCGGGGATTGCGCGACCTTTGTCGTGGACGATCCGTTCTTGAACGACACGGATTATACCGTTTGGGGAGCCATCCCGGTCGATTTATCTGAGATTTTCGAGAGGATGGGGAGGACTTACCAAGACAGGGGTCTCAAAGGTCCGGCGCTTGCCGTTGTTCCTGCACGTCTTTCTGAAGATCCTCTATGTCCGACGGACGCAGTTAGGATGCTGAAAGAAGCCGCAGAAAGAGGTTTTGAAATATGCAATCATTCTTGGTCGCATCGAAACGCGACTAGTCTCGCTGGGTTTTTTATCCAGTGTACGGCCGGTTTTCATACCTCGGCGGCGTATTCCGTAGACCAGACGACGAAGACATTCAAAACGATCCTCGACGGCACGGACGATATTGTCTTGGATCTCGGGATGTATGACACCTTGGATAAGATCGTGTGGGCGATCGAGAACGGGACATCCTGGAAAGGAACCTACACCGTTACTTTCGGGGTCCAAGGCGTCTCTTCAAACGCTTATACGAAGTCTGCGGCGCTCTACGACAACCACGGGTCTCCTACAAGTATCACTACTCAGGCGATGGTTGTTTTAGATCCGATCAGGCTCCCTAAATATGAAATAGAACCTGCCCACGAGTATCTGGTGGATTTCCTTGGATTCAAAGTCTCCCCGCTGTATATTCAACCTTTCACAGATCCCTATATACCAACAACCTCCTTGATAACGAAAGGCTATAAAGCGGTTCGGTCAGCGTTCCATGATTATAGTTATAGCAAGCTGTCTCAGAATTATTTCTCTGGGACTCTAAGTAGATTTTGGCTCCCTGGAATTCCCACTATCCTCGGTGCAGGACAGACAGAAAAAGAGATCCGTCAAACCGCTCGAAGGCAGTTCCTTTTCTGTCAGATCACAGGTCAACCGGCGATCTTCTACACCCATCCGGCTCAGGGGATGGCAGACGATTTCGAGATCTTCGTGGACGAGATCCTCCGGCATGGGAAGATCGTCACGACCGAGGAGCTCGTGGAGCACGCCCTGGACGGGGAGAGCTTGACCGGGGGGATGACGGGCTGGGAGATCGGAAAGCTCACGGGGCGGGACACCTGGATGATCCCTACCGCATCCCCCGAGATCCGCTCGGCGGCCCGGGCCCCCTACCCGGCGGAAGACCTGTATCATCGTCTCTATCCCCAGGGGGCCCCGGCTGTGGAGGCCGGAGCTATGCGGATGACGACGGAGACAGAGCGCTTTCAGGAAGGAGCAAGTTAGATGGGATGGTTGGTTGCCATGATCGCGGCGACGGCGGTCTCCGCCTGGGGGATGTATCAGACCACCAGGCGAAATAACGCCCTGATCCGGTATCAGAAGAGGATCGCTTATCAGCAGGCCGCTCTCCGGGAGGAGCAGGCGAAAGCGGCTCTCCGGTCGGGTCAGTCCGTGGCGCTCCAAAAAGCCTCTGAGGCTCAGAAGGTCGTAGGGGCCCAGAGAGCGGCGTTCGGGGCGTCCGGGGTTTCGGTAGGGGCCGGGACTGCGGGCCTCGCAGAGGCCGGGACTCGGGCTGTGGGGAGGCAAAACGCCTATCTCGCCCACCGAGAGGCGGCCCTCCGGGCCTGGGGCTATCGGACCGGGGCCGCGAATGCCCAGGCGAGGGCCAAGTTCCTCTCGTATCAGATCTCCAGCCCCTGGCTCTCTGCCGCGGGCACGTTCGCCCAGGGCGCCGCTTCGGCGGCTCAGTCCTATCAGTTTTCCAAGTTCTTCAACAAGTAGGCAAGAAGTATGCGGATTCCACAACTCCGACCGGTGCAGGGGGAACCCCAGGTCCCGGCGGTAGACGTCGGGAGTGGGTTGGCTGGGAATCCCTCTCTTCTCACGAAGAAGGAAAGGGACTTGGCCGCGATCGGTCAGTCTGCGGGCCGGATCGCGGGTCAGGCCGCGGCGGCGTATGCCAGGGCCCAGGAGCGGGAGGCCCAGCTCGAAGGCGAGAGGGCCGGGAACGAGGCCTTCCTGGAGCTCGATAAGCTCCGGAATCAGAAGTGGCTCCGGCGCTCCGGCCTCGATGCGAAGGGTCTTTCTCAGGAAGCCATCCAGGCGGCGGCCAAGGTCAAACAGAAATACGAGGCGAAGCTCTCCCCGACAGCGAAGCCTTATTTCCAGAAGAAATTTCTGAGCGTCGGGTTTCACTTTGTGGATTGGAGCGTGGGCTACGAGGAGAACCAGCTTCGTCAGGCCGAGCTCAAGGAATACCAAGCCACCCAGCAGAATGAATTGACCGCGGCGATGGAAGACGGCCAGGTGGGCACCCATCTCTTGAATTTCACGGAAGCCGTGCGGAAGGAGCACGCCGGGGATCCGAAAGAGGTGGTGGATCAGGCGATCAAGACGAAGACCGCGGAATTCGCCCGGGCCTATATCACCAACGAATTGAATTTCCCGGAGGGAATCACCCAGGCCGAGAAGCTGGACAAGGTGCAGACGGCCATGGGGCTCTTGCGGGGTTTCGAACAGAGGACGGGGAAGGCCCTGCTTCGAGATGTCCGGGGGCAGCTCGAGAAGCTCCGGTCCACGCTCAAGGACTCCATGTTCGTGGAAAATCTCTATGCCAAGAAAGGGTTGGCGGACGGATTGAAGGCCATCGATACATCCGCAAGAACCCCAGAGGAGAAGCAGAAGCTGAAGGACCTTCTCTTGCAGAAGGACACCCGGGTCCAGCAGATTCGGGCCCGGGTAGACGCCCAGGGGGTTCAGACGGTGAACGACTCTCTTATGCCCAAGCTCGAAGACGGGGCGCTCACGATGGAAGAGGTGGACGAGGTCCTCTCTCGGGTGGATCTCTCCCCTTCGAAAGCCGCACAACTCCGGGACTCCTATCGTCAGGGGATCAAGAAGAACACCTTGCAGGAGCAGAGCGAGGCCTATGCGCGGCTGGTGTCCCGGTCGATCGATGATCCGGAAGGGTTCCTCGGGTTGGATCTCCAGGAGGCTCGTCCGGTGATCGGGGAAGAGAATTATGCTCGGCTCCGGGCCCGGCAGGAGACTCTTCGGAAGGGCCCGAGGACTCAGCTCGAAAAGCTCCGGGACGATGCCAGGTCTCTCGGGATCAAGGTCTTCAACAGTCAATATCGGACCGGGGAGAGGGCCGGGGCCACATACTGGGCGGAATACGGGAAATTTCTCCGTGGCCTGGACCAGATGCTAGACACCATGGACGAGAAGGCCCTGGCCGATCCCCAACGGACTACGGCGGCGGTGCTCTCTCTTCTCGGGGAGCAGAAGGTCTCCGGCGGCCTGTTTGGCCTGGCGCCCTCTCGTTATCGACTCTACGAGGGGAAGCAGTTCACAGGGGAGGAGGAAGCCAAGCTCTCCCCGATGGATGCCTCGACCCGGGAGACGATGGAGGAGCTCCTCGGGGTCCCGGCGGACGCTCCGTTCGTGAAGACAGAGTTCGGGTTGAATCCCTCCTTCAGTCTCAAGAATCGGGCCTTCGCCCAGAAATTCCGCATGTTCCATATTCAGGGGCCGAATCTGAAAAAGTTTCTCTCTGCCCGCCAGCTCCCGGCCTCCCTGACCTTTCCCGGGAAAAAGGAGCCCCTGGTCTTCACGGATCTCTGGGTGGACACCACCGGGAAGATTCGTTTCTACCAGGGGACCTTGAACGGGAAGAAAGTGCTCGGTGAAAAACGATGACGGATCTCAGCGGCTTCATGCCTCCCCCTGACCCGGAGGTCTCTTCCGAGACGCAGGAGGAGAAGGATCTCCTCCAGACGAACAAGGATACCCTCGGTTTCGTGGCCCCGGCGGAGGAGATTCCTTCGCTCGATCTCGTGGCCTTCGAGAAACGGATGCGGTCCCTGTTCAAGGACGCTCCGGCTCGGGCTGAAGAAGCCGTGCAGACGGCCAAGGCCTACGGCCCGGAGAAGCTGGAAGCTGTCGTGCAGGGAAAAGGACTCCCGGCGTTCCCGCACGCTCTCTTCCTTTACGGCGATCCAAAGAAGGCTTTCAAAGCGGTTTTAGGGTTCGTCCCGCCGGATGATGTCCGGGCCCGGATGTATTCACTCCTCACGAAAGAACCGGTTTCCGACGTAAAGAAACGCCTTCAGGAATACGACGCCGGGGTGTTCAAGCCGGAAACCTTTGCGGGTTCGCCGGCGGCCTTGGGGCTCTCCAAGGACACCGCGGGGGTGGACGATACCGCACTTCGGGAGCAGGCGGAGCTCACGACGAAGGAATTTCTCCAGCTCTCCTCCTCTTCGAATCCGGAAGATATTGCGCGGGCTCAGGAGCTCGCCCGGAAATACGGGGTGGACCTCATCGACGCGGTGAAGAATCCGAAGGTCTTCGAGGATCATTTCATCGCGGAGGAGGCGAAACGGTTTCGGAAGATCTGGGGTTTCGTGCAGAAGCACCCGCTTTACGCGCCCCTCGTGAAAGAGTCCTACAACCAGCTCCGGAGGATCGAGGATCTCCTCACGCAGGATTACGATACGCTCCTGGAGAAGACCGGCACGGCGCTTTTCCACAACCTCCCCCGGCAGTTCGGAGTAGCCGCCGGGACGACCCTCTCGGCAGTGCATGAAGTGGCCGGGGACCCGTTGGCCTGGGCTCAATCCCAGTGGGCCAAGATCACGCACAAGCTCGGGTTGTGGGATGTCTACAAGGCCCTGGGCCTGGACCCAGAGGACGTCTACCGGCGGGCCGAGCAGAGGGCCCGGGCGACCTCGGAAAGGGTCGAGGACAACGTAGAGGCAATCCGGGCCTGGGTGGATTCCCTCAAGGTGACGACGGTTGCCCCTCCGAAAGGTCTTGGTTTCATTCCCGACGTCGTCCAGGGCCTCGGCCAGATGGTTTCTTACGGGGCTTCGGCGATCCTCGACCCTGCGGCGCCTTTCATGCTCATGCTCATGACGGAGGGCTCGCAGTCCTACGACCAGCTCCGGCAGGAGGGTTTTACACCCCTGGAGGCGGTGGGCCCGGCCTTGACCGTCGGCCTCGTGAACGCGTGGATTGAAGAGGCCCGGCTCAAGCAGTTCCTCCGTATTGGAGGGGTCGCAAAACCTTTGCTCTTCGGCTCCTCGGCGTTGATTCCCTGGAAGGCCTACGTCGGGAAAGAGCTCGCCCTCGATGTCTTCAAGGAGGGCATGGAGGAGATCCTTCAGCAATACGTCTCCACGACCGGGCAAGTGATCACAGAAGCCTTATTCGGGGGCAACGGGCGTCCCCGGTTGACCTGGGAGAGGGTCCTCGGGCTTTACAAGGGGGCGACCGAATCCGGGTTCTATCAGGCTTCTGTGGCCTCGATGGCGGCGCTCCTGGGGTTGAGTCTCCGGGCCCGGCACATCTTCCTGTCCACCCAGGCCGACGGAACGATGATCGCGGCGCTCCAGGACCTCCAGAAGACCGTGGACCAGATGCCGCTCACGGAGCGGTCCAAGGACATCACCCAGGCCTTCGTAGACCAGGCCGGGGAGGATGGGATCCTCGGGAAGGCCTCGATCGACGCCGTAACGGTCCAGACCTACTTCCAGGAGAACGGGGGGAACCAGGGCCTCATGAAATTCCTGGAGCTCCTTGGGATTTCCCGGGAGACCTTCGACCAGGCAGTGCGAGACAAGGGCGAAGTTTTCTTCTCCACCGGGGCTTGGGTCTCGAAGATCGGCACAACGAAGGCCGGAGTGGAGCTTTCCGAAAAGGTGCGCCCCGGCGGGCATCTCTCCCTGGAGGAGCTGAAGGCCCAGCAAACGGAGGTCGAGGAAAGGATCGATAAGATCCTCGAAGCCTCGCGGCTGGGAAAAGATGTTGACGAGCTCCTCCCCGGGGAATACATTCAGCAGAGAGACGCCCTGGTCAACGGCGGCGTGAAGAAGTCCGATGCGAATCAGGTCATGTATATGCTCTACGTGGCCTTGAATCGAATCGGACGATTCCGCGGGAAGACCGGGGAGCAGGTCATGCAAGAGATCAAGCTCCGGATCAAGTTCGTGAATCGTGATGCGATTCCGGAGCGAGGGGATACAGCCCCCCGGCCTGGTTCTGTGCAGGGGGAGGCATCGGTTGACGCCGTAAGGTCCATCGAAGAAGAGTATGGCGGGACTCTCTTCAAGGACGCGACAGGAGCCCCCGTTTCCTTCGAGGTTTTTTCTGGGTTTTTTCCCTCGAAGGGCGGGGAGCATTCTGCTCCTGTCGTGGCGAAGGCCGGGCCGGGGGGCGCTTTTTTCCTTCGGGGCCAGCCCAAGGACGTCGAAGAGATCCCTTCGTCCGAGGACGAAGTCCGCGCCCTCGTGGACCAGGCGGTCCGGGAGGGGTTCTCGGGGATTCGAGCCGGAGGTGAGGTCCGGACCCGTCCGGAATTTCTCATCCGTCCGACCGGCGGGGATGTTCTGAACCAGACCCCTCTCGGTGCAATCGATCTTCGAGGGGGAGAAAACCCGAACATCTTCGCCCAGGAGTCCGAGGAGCTCCTGGAGGAGAAATACCGCCAGAGTCAGGAAGGGATCGAATTCAAGAGCGTGAACAACCGGGCCAAGAAAGAGCTCCAGGTTACGGAGGTTCTTTTCGGTCCGATCGAGAAAGCCTTGAACCTGCCCACCGGGAAAGGTCCGGCCAGATCGATCTATCTCCGGGACCTGGCCGAGGCTGTCGTTCGGCTCCACGAGAAAGGCTTGATCAAGAAGCTCTTGGATCCAGAGATGACATGGGAGAAGTGGAAGGAGATTCGAGGCCCCTTCGAAACGTATCTTCTCCGTCTCAGCGGGAAGACGAAGGCGGAATTCGAAACCTTCGCCAGAGGTCTTTTCGAGTATCTCCGGAACAAGTCCTTCCTCGTGGACCCGGAGGCCGTAGAGAACAAGCTGCTCGCCGGGGACAATTCGAAGGCCGGAGTCTCGTTCGATCTTCCTTTGTTTACGTGTTTGCCGGATGAGCAGTGCAAGGTTTGCTACGCCGCGGAGAATATGTCCAGGCTCAGCAACGTGAAGAAGAGTATGAAGCTCCTCTTCCATATGCTCGTGGACCCGGAGGGCACGGCGGAAGAGATGGCGCGGGAGGTCCGCCGCCTTCCGAAAGAGAAGATCCCCATGGCCCGGCTTCTTGGGTCCGGGGACCTCACGTTCAACACCACGGTAAAGGTTTTCAATCTTTTCGCCCAGAAGCTGGACCGTCCGATCCACGTCTTCTCCAGGCACCACGAACAGCTTTCGAAGCTGAAAGGGACGCAGGAGGCCCCTTTCCTTCGGATGGGGTCGGTGGACCATGCTCTGGTCCAGTTCTACGGACTGGATTACCTTGCGGAAAATTGGAAGAAAAGGCAAATTCAGAATTGTTATCTCCTCACGGATCTTTCCGAGATCCCGGAACTTGTGGCGCTCGCGGATCGGGATGCTGTCGGGTTGGTATTTCCTGCCGACAAGAGCCTGGTCGGAGCGATCCCGGACATGCTCCTTGGGGCGACGTGTCCGTGCGATGCCAAGGAGAGGACGCACAACGCTTCCTGCCGCCGGTGTGCCGGGTCGGTAGAAGGATGCTTTATGCTCTTCGGGAATATGGTGGTTGATAAAGAGGGAAACCTCTGGGAACCCACCGACCCGGATCTCCCGGACGATGTCCGACCGGCTTTTCCCTTCGCAGAGATCGCCAAGAAATTCCGCGGGGCGAAGAAAGGAAAGAGCTTCCGCGCCGTCGCTTTCTCCGAAATTGTCTCTTTCGTAGCTCGAAAGAGCAAGGCCGCGGTGAAGCTCCAGCTCGACAAATATAATGCCACCTATAACGAGGTGATTCTCGGAATCAAACGGCCCAAGAAGAAAGACACGGATAAACCAGAGAACAAAGACGGGATCACCTTCAAGGATCTGCGCTTTCAATTGGACGGGGGAATCCAATTCATCGATAAGGACGTGTTCCTGAAGCTCCATCCGGAGGTAGACCCGGAGAGCCTGGTCTCCACGGATACGAAGATCTACACGACCCGGGACCAGATCATCGCCGCTTATCAAAATTTCAAGGACCATATGGATTGGGTGGCGAACCGGGCCAAGAAGGAAGGGACGTTCTTTCTTCCAGGCGGAAAGATTCAAAGGGCGCTGGCTTACGAGGGATGGACTCGCCTCGATCACCCGAGGACGTTTGCCCAGGCCGTGGAATACGACCCGCCGGAGTATATGAAACAGCAGGGGTTCTATTCCGCCGTGCATCGATTCCTCACGACGGCGCCTTTCAAAGCGATCAAGCCGCGGGCTCTTCTGAACATGCTCCGAAAAGCGCCGGAGGTGAAGAGGCTGGAGCTGGAGGTAAGTGGCATCGAGGAGTGGTTGAACGGTCTACCCCAGGACCAGAAGGTCGCAAAAGAAGACGTTCTGAAGTTCTTCGACCAGCGGGATCTTCGGATTGTGACCGTCGAGCAGGTGCGCGGGGCCCAGGCGGCCCGGGAACGGATCCGGCGGGAAAACCCGGAGGCGTTGAAGAGAAGACAGATCAAGCCTCGTAAGACGAAGGATGAGATCAAGAGAGAAAAGCAGGTTCTCTTCTTCAACACGCAAGGGGTAATCCATCAAGTGGTTTCGGATGTTCTCGATCCGAAAAGAGATTTTCATGATGTCAACAAGAGGGTTCCTTTTTCTTGGCTTTCACGGGCCGATCTTGCTATTATCGCTGAACAGATGTTCAACGCCTTCTGTGAAAACATGAAGGCGCAAGGGCAGATCACAGATGAAGACATCGCTTCGCTAAGGGATGAGAAACAAAAATTCGAATCTGCTCTTGTTGGAGCACGGTTCTATCAGAAGCGTCAAGAACGAGAAGGCCGAACCCGTGCCCCTATCTTTTTCGCATTCCGTCTGATCCGTGATAACGCCGGGCGTCTGAGGATCGGATACTATGTCACAGATAAAATCGTGACAAGAGACGATAGCATGCTCGACAGCCCGGAAAAATTCCCTGTGGCGATGCTCTACGACATGGCGAGCTCTTTCTTCGAAACGGGATTTCATGACTTCGCAAACAGATCCCCGGAAGAGCTTTCGAAGATCATACCGGCTTTTACAACGACTCCTTACCAAGAAAAAGGGGCGACAGAACTCCGCACGAAGTGGTCAAAATTTCAGCGTTATTACTTTCCGGAATCCGTCCGGGCAGTTTCCGACTACAACCGGGAGCTCCTTCTCGGGGCTCCTTACATCCTCCCGGACGCCGAGCGACAATGGGCCACCTACACGGTCCCAGCGGAAGCCACGCGTGGCTCTGCTCCGGTCCCCTTCGGGTATCGAGAAATTCTCCTTCTCGCGGAGCAGGGCGGGATGCTTCGGAACATCCACAAGAGCCTTGCGGAGGCTTTCACCCTAGCGCCAGAAGGTCCGGGCTATGACTTCCCGGGGGACAGAGACCTTCGAGTCAACGATCTCGCAGAAGGAACCTTTCAAAACAAGGTCCATTGGGGGGCCATCCCCAACGTCCTCGCCGCCGCGCGGGTCTACGACGGATCCAACGAAAGGGTCCTGGACACGTTCTTCGCGGACGAGTGGCAAAGTGATTGGACTCAGAATTTTCGCGCGGCCCAGAGCCAGGGGAAATCGTGGGTGCTTCCGGAACCGATCTTCCGGGAAACCAAGGAATGGACCTCTCTCGTGGCGAAACGGCTCCTCATGCAGGCCGCGAGAGAGGACAAGGACTTCTTCGCGTGGGGAGCGGCAAGCCTCCACACGGCTCGATGGTATGGGTTTCTTCAAAGGGCTATGGAAGCCCCAGGCGCGATCCTCGCCTTCAAACGGTTCGTCGGGGAGGATGGGAAAGAGAAGGTTTTGATCCTCCGAACCGACAAGAACGAATTGAAATACCGGAGCTTCACTTCGTTCCAGATGTTCGATCTCGACGACCCGAGCTTCCGGGAGCAATACCCTATCGCAAACGACCTTGTTCGAAAGGGGCAAGGGGTTTCTTTCGAGGAAGCCGGGATCCCAGAGGAAGACGCGACCGGCCTCAGGGGTGCTTTCGCCGAGAGATTCGACGAGACGAAAGAGCTCTTTCCCAGTCACTTTTCTCCGGCTCTTCTGAAACGGGTCGGAGGGGTTGAGACGTTTACCTTCATCACCCCGGACGTCTATAAGAACCACCCAGCTTCGGCATTTTTCACGACCTACGACAAGGTGATCCCTTCTGTCGTTCATAAGTTCTTGAAGAAGCTCGATCCTTCTACGCCTCCTCCCAGAAGAATCAGGCTGGCGTCTCATCCGGAGAGTGGAGTGGATCCAGAGAAGATCGGGAAACCGGTGGACGAGGTGTTTTTGTCCAGAGGCGGGCTCCCGTCCGGAGACGCCTGGATCGTTCCCCTCACGCCGAAGGCCAAGGAGGCCCTTCGAACCCGACTCCTCCCGCTCTTCCAGAAGGACGGGATCAACCTTCCCCGGGGAGAGATTCAATTTCCCGACGGCCCGGGGGAGGAGACCATCATCCGAATTTTCGAGAACCGGAACCCTTCGACGATTCTCCACGAGCTCGGACATCTCATCCTGGATCAGGCCGTGGGGGTGATGGACTCTCCGAACGTGGACGAGGACTTCCAGAAGGGGATGCGGGACCTGGTGGACTGGGCCGGAGGGAAGCTCGACAGGGAAGGGATCGAGCGAATCACCCGGGGCTTCGAAGCCTTCCTCCGGGAGGGCCGGGCCCCCACCCCGAAGCTCATCCATGCCTTCTCTCTGTTCTCTCGCTGGCTCCATCAGGTCTATCTCACGGCCCAGCGGCTCATCGGTAAGGACCGGCTGGACCCGGAGATCCGCCACGCCTTCGAACTGTGGTTCGGAACCCAGGACGAGATCGAAGAAGCTCACCTGTTTTATCGTCTCGGGGATTCCCTCTCGGCCCTCGTGGCCGGGGAGACGGCCCCGAAGGCCCGGCAGGCGCCCCCGCCTGAGCCTCCGGCCCAGGAGGAGGCCAGGGCCGAGGAGGCCCGGCAGGAGCCCACAGGCGAGCCCCCAGCGCCTCCGGCGGGCCGCCCTGCCCCAAAGACCGGAGAGCCCTCCGAAGCCCTCCAGGGCCCTCCCAGGGGCTCCCAGGCGACTCCGGAAGGCTCCACGCCCGCGGGCCCCAGGGAGGAGGCTCCAGGACCGGCAGAGACGCCTTCTGTGAAGCGCGAGGAACCGGAGGGCCCGGAGGAGGCCGCCCTCCGGAAAGCTCGGGAGAAGGCGGCCCAGGCCCTGGACGAGGCCACGACGCGCCTTGTCGCCCAGAGGATTCGGATCTGGAGGAAGAACCTGGGCGGGGTCCGGGGGTTGAAGCAGGCCGCGAGGAAAGCGCTCATCGAGGAGGTCCCCGGCTACCGGGCGATCGCCCTTCTCCAGGGGAAGCAGGGGATTCCGGCGGACCTCCTCGCCGCCTACGACCCGGGAGAGGCCCCGGGTCACTGGGAAGAGGCTCTCGAGAAGCATGGAATCGTCCGGCGCCTGAAGGCCAAGGCCCGGGCGAAGAACGTCATGACGCGGGGCGATCTCCTGGAGATCGCTTCGCAAAGCGGGTTCGAAACCGTGGAAGACATGCTGGAGGCGATGGCCCGTCTGGCCCCGCTCGCCGACGAGGTGAAGACCCGGGCCAAGGCGATGGAGGAGCGGATGCGGAAAGAGTTCTACGCCCTCCTCAAGCGCGAGCATCAGGCGCTCCCCGACGAGGCCATCCATACGGACGCTCAGCTCCAGTTCATGCTCGCGGATCTGGAGGTCGCGGCCAAGAAGCTCAGGCAAACCCGGAAGAGCCAGCTCTACAAATTCCGGATGCAGAGCGCCAGGCGCCGGGCCCGCGAGGAGCTCTCCCGGCTCCCCTATCGGTCGGTGCTCCTCCGGCAGAAGTGGCTCCGGGCCGAGGCCCGATATGCAAAGCAGGCCTTCGCCCTGGCCCGGGCCGGGAAGGTGGAACAGGCTCTCGAGGCGAGGATGAAGCAGATCGAGGCCTTCATTCTCGTGCGGGAGGCCATCCGTCTCAAGGAGGAGGCCGATAAAAACATCCGGCGCCTCACCCACCTCAAGGTGGCGTGGGACAAAGTAGCCTTCACTCACCGGAAGGTCGCCCAGTTCCTTCTCACCTACTACGGGGCCAAGAAGGGAGCGACCCCTCCCGGCGGCCTCTCGGCTTTGCAGGCGCTCATCTCCGACGATGGGCCAGTAGAGGAGAAGGAGGTTCTGGACACCATCGGACGGATCTCGGATTTCATCCCCGAGTGGATTGCCAACGGGATGAAGCCAGAGGGCTATACGGACCTGAAGGACCTCTCTCCCCAGCAGATCGAGGACCTGGTGCTTGCGATCCGGGCGATCTTGTCGGAGGGCCGGGGAGAGCTCAAAGCCCTCCAGGCCGCGGGTTACGAGGCCGTGGACGATTTTCTTGGCGCGGCGATCCCTCGGCTGGACAGCCTGCGGGATCTGAAGAAGAGGGACGCCAGGACGAAGCGGGCGAAATTGGAATCTCGGCTTCGGGATGCCGCATCCCGCCTGGTGATCCAGCAATTTCTCTTCGAGGAAGCCGACGGGTTTCCCCAGTTCCAGGGCGAGGGCCCCGGTCCGCATCAACGGCTCTGGAAGGCGCTCTCGGATGCCGAGAACGAATATCACCTCCGGCTCCAAAGGATCATGGAAGGGGCCCAGGAGGGGGAGGAAGGGACCAAAGGGTTGAAATGGTCCTTCGACATTCTGGCGAAACATTGGAAGGAGAGAGGGAAGTATTTCCATATCCCGGGGGTCCCGGTCCCGGAGATCCTCCAGGAGGAGAAGGGGATCACGAAGTGGGACTACGGGATGCTGATCTCCGTGGCCTTGAACATGGGGAACCCGGACAACTACGCCCTCCTCATGAAGGAGAAGGTGGACGAGAACGGGAAGAATCAGCTCCTCGGCTTCACGGCCCAGGAGCTCCAGATCCTCGCCAATACCCTTTCGGCGGAGGAATGGGACGCAATTCAAAACATCTGGGATACCCTCAATTTCTATATCTGGAAGGACCTCCAGAGGACGAAATACTCTCTGACCGGGAAGGTCATCGAAAAAGTTCAGGCGCGGCCTTTTACGGTCGTCCCCCGCGGTTCGAAGAAGCCGAAGCATATTCGCGGGGGATACTATCCCCTCCACTACGACCCGGAGCTCTCGACCCGGCACGAAGCGCACAAGGAAATCGAGATGATGATTGCGGAGGGGAAATTGAAGGGGACGGTCCGCCCCGCGGCCCGCACGGCGAAGGCTACCTTCGAAAGGCTCCGGACTCCGGAGGGGGCCCCCGCCGCTTCCCTTCCCATCCTCCTGGACCTGGGGGTGATTTCGGCCCACCTGGAGGACTCCGTCCGCTATATCGCCATGGCCCCGGCCCTCCGGGACGCGGACAGGATCACCCGGAACAAGGCCTGGCGGAAGACCTTCGAAGACAAGTTCGGACGGGAGAAGTGGAAGACCCTTCGCCGGTGGCTGAATGCCCTGGCGCACGTCGATACCAAAGCCATGGATCCCTTCTCCCGCGGGCTGTTCCATCTCCGAAAGCTCCACGTCGTGAAGGCCCTGGGCTTCCGGGCCCTCACCGGGGTGAAACAGCGGCTCTCCCTGGAGAACGGAGCGATTGCCCTGGGTGAGGCCGCGGGGAAGACGGGTGCCCGGGCTTTCCTCCACGGGTGGCGTTACCTCACCGAAGGGATCCTGGCCACCGGGATCCGGTCGAATCTCTGGGGCGAGAGGACAAAGGCCATCGAGGACTTCATTTATTCCCGGTCCAAATATATGCGGGTTCGGGATAAGACCTGGTCCCGGGATCTCCACGACATCGTGACCCGGCTCACGCTGGAACCCGGGCCGCTCTCGTCCCTCGGATTCGGGCTGAAGGACATCCAGGAGCTGGCCTTCTGGTGGATCCGGGCGAACGACCGGGCCGCAGTCCATGCCCTGTGGACCGGGGCCTACAACCAGGCCCTCCGGGAAAATCTCTACGGGATGAAGGCCGACGATCCTCCAGAGGTCAAGGAGCAAAAGGCTATCGAATACGCCGACTGGATCATTCAGACCTCCCAGCCGTCCTCGAGGACGATCGACCAGGCCGAGATCCAGCGCATGAACGAGGCATTTCGGCTCCTCACGTCGTTCTCGACGTGGATGCTCAAGGCCGGGAACCGGCTCATTCGGGCCGTTCACAAGAAGGATCTCCGAGGGTTCCTGTTCCACCTCGTGACGGAGTGGTTCGTTCCCTATACCTTGATGAACGCGATCGCCTACGCCGTTTATCCCCCAGAGCGGAAGCCGAAGTGGTATGATTTCCTTTGGGAGCCCCTTTACCACGCCGCGGTCGGTTGGATCCCAGGGCTCCGGGAGATCAAGCCCGCGATCCAATACAAGGACGAAGGCCTGAAATTCCCCGGGACGGAATGGATCAAGGACTGGGGGGAGATCGTGTACAGCGAGGGAGACCCCGCCAGGTTCCTCCCGGCTTTGTTCCGGGACATGGAGTTCTGGCTCGGGGTCCCCCTCGGGAACATCCCTTCTGACGTTCTCAAGTATTGGGATCGGATTTCGGGTCAAGGCCCTCGAAGGTGACCTTCAGGCTCCGGGCCACCTCCTTATAGACGAAGGTGGCGAGCACCTGAGCCACGAGATGACGGACGGTCTTCTCCAGCCAGGCGTTGTAGTCTTCGGACCGGAGCTTCTCCAGGATCAACGCCCGGGCGACGTCCATCATCTCCCCGTCCACGAGGAACAGGATTTTCTTGGCGAGGTCCTCCGCGACCTGGCGGGGGTCTTCCTGGGCCTCCTGGGGAGACTCCTGGACCCCGCGGGGAGGCTCCTGGGCCTCCTGGTCCTTCTGGGCCTCCTGAGGAGGCTCCTGGGCCCCCTGGGCCTTCAGATCCTGCACCTGGCCGTAGAGGTCCGAGAGCTTCTGGCGCAAAGCGTCGTTTTGTTCGGGGTTGGAACTTACCATGTCTTTCTCCTTTATTGCTTGCCTTGAGTCGATGAAGAAGGGCTCTCACCCTCCGAAGGAAACCGTTTGATAACTTCGTGAAGGAAGATACTGAAGGCCGCGTCCAACCATTTAGAAGCGGTCTCCCAAAATGCGTCCTTGTCGTAATATATACAACTCCTCGCCACCCGGGGCCCTAGGCGCATCTGATCGATCTCGTCCACGGGTCGTGTGATATAAATCTCAGCGACGGGGAATTTTTCCGGCGGGTCTTTTTCTCCCCAGGGAGCATATGCAAACAGGCGGCAGGTGAAAAAGATTTCCTTCGGGAGGGTGGTCTTCCCTCTCTTCTTCATCTCCTGCACAAAGTGCGAAGCGAAATCTTCCGCCTGTTTGTAGAAAGATTCGGCGGAATCGTCCGAATCCTCGGGGCCGATGTAAACCGAAGCTCTGGCAATCATGCCGTGGTCATCTTCTGGTTGCATGGGTTTTTTCCTTTCTTTCTTCGTGCTCTGAAAGTCCATTCGAAACAATCCGGCTCCATGAGATAGTATCTTCCAAGGATCTCCCCCTGAACGATCCAATAATTTAGCGGGACGCGGACCGTCCCTGTATCGGAAAGGAAATAAAGGGCCGTCTCTTTCTTGTTCTGCCTTCGTCTTTCTTTGGTAAAGACTACGTGTTCGGCGAAATCAAGAATTTCTTGAAGGTTGTCCCCGGTGTATTGTATTGCCCCTCTGACAATGGGTCGGCCATCATGGGTCCAAGGGAATGTTACTTTGATTCTCATCGTTCCTTTCCCCGTTTTCGGAATCTGTGTTTTCTCTTTTTCTTCTCATCCGAACATACGTAAGATCAAACACCTCGGGGTCGCACGGATAGAATTCTCCCATCACCCCTTTGATAATCCAGTCGTTTATTGACACCCGGAGCTTTCCTTCTGGCGTGTGAATATAGACGATCGTCTCAGACCATCCCTTCGCGGTCCTGGAGTCTACACAGACGGCGTCCCCAGCGAAGGCAAGAACCTCTTCCAGATTGCTCCCGACATACTGGATGGCCTCGACTTCCACAGGCCTTTTTTTCACGATCCAGATCATTGTTTTCTTCCTTTCGTAAAGGCCCACAGCCACCGACTCAAGAACCTGCGGCGGATAGCTACGACAGAGAAGATCTCAATCGTAGAGTAGCCGCCATAATTCCCTCGCGGGTGAAGGATCGAGGATTGGGTGAAAGTATCCCAGCGAACCTTGAAACCGTCGCGTTGCGCTCTTCTCACGATCTCAATAAGCGCTTGCTGGCTCGTTGCGGAGAGAATAACAAAGGGATCGGTCTCGCGGTAAAAAGCCTCACCTCTTCCTTTATTGTCGGTAACCTTGAAAACCATTATATCACCCCCTTTGTAATCATCGGCGTCCCATCACCCTCGCTATCAGGGTAATCTCGTCGCAGAGGACATTACCTGGCGGACACCAGCTCGGTAGTTTGGGATGTCTTTTTGTATAAAAGGGTCTTGTCGGTTGCCACAGGGCTTTCTCGCTCGAAGACTTGGC
>Ga0256914_1001858_pt1 | contig 18246 bp, 14 predicted proteins | sample HulkmetaG_FD_191571 | JGI IMG/M metagenome (GOLD analysis project Ga0256914, IMG submission 191571) | Hydrothermal chimney microbial communities from Main Endeavour vent field at the Juan de Fuca Ridge, Pacific Ocean - Hulk | ecosystem: Environmental > Aquatic > Marine > Hydrothermal vents ... | reverse complement strand
GTGTTGAGAAAATCGATAACATCTCAAACCTAACGGCGTCCTGCACGAGAAGGGAACCTCAAGCGATCTTTAAGTGGGGACGACTTGTGAGAAATTCTTTGACATTGAATAGCAGAAGGGTTGTGGTGAACGGCACAGTAATCTCCTATGGGGGAAGAACTTTCATTCTACCCTTCAACATTATTATAGGGGACTGTGGTAACGGTTGTTTGCTCTCCAATGGTATGGAGATAGCATATTTTGACGGAAATAACGTTAGATTAATGAGATTTCCCCCGAGTCAGGTAATAACCCGCTGGTTAGCCGTATTTGGGATAATCTTTTCCATACTCATCATTAAGATGATTGCTGAAAATTAGAAAACGGCGAACAACTTAGGATAGAAGAGAGGGGTTAAAAAGCTAAGCCCTCCCCTCAAAAGCCAGAATTGATGCTATGTCCCTACGGAAGGACTTAATAGCCCTCATGTGCTTTTCTTCGATCCCACCACAGCATGCAACCCTCTTGTAGAACCTCTCAAGTTCATTCAAGAGATACTCCAGTTCTCTCTTGGCATTGTCACTGTAGCCATTGCTCAAAAGTTTGCCCCTCAAAAACGGCATAACTTCCAACGGTCTTCCAAGAGCCGCCCACAAAAGCCCTTCCTTCAAAACTTCTTCTAAAATCTCTATTTCAGAATAGCTCTTCTTTACAGAATCTTTTCTACCAATGGGTTTGGTACTCCCCCCTCATCTTGGAATCACCGAATAAAAGGAACACTATGAAGTTATTAACTTTTTTGGCATTTTTTTGGATTTATGACAAAAAAGGAAGGGATAACAGAAAAAATTTGAATTATAAGCATGGTTTCGTGAGGATGATTGTCATTCTTTCAGGCTGCAAGTAGTATAAGCACCAGCAATATGGGGGCAATATGAGCGAATGCTACAAGGAGTTTCTTCATTAGGATCACCTCATGGGGGCCATTCTATGTGTGTTTAAAAACTTTACTTTTGTAAAGATACTGAAAAACCGATCGTTCTTCGGAATCTATGTTAAAACATGGGGGAATGCTCAGAGAAATACTTAAAAATCCATACCAGATTCATGTTAAAAAGAGTGTGGGGATGAAATACGATGAACAAAAATGTGAAAAAATTTGAAAGAAAGCTTTTAAATGCCCTCAAAGGATACACATTTGATGATGTGTTATTATTGCCCCAAGCAACTGAGGTTGAACCCAAAGATGTTGACGTTTCTACACAGATTACACCCAGTGTAAAGCTGAATATTCCAATTTTGAGCGCCGCTATGGACACGGTGACAGAGTGGGAAATGGCGATAGCTATGGCTCGTGAAGGAGGCATGGGTGTTATACACAGAAACATGAGCATTCAAAAGCAGGTTGAGATGATAAGAAAAGTCAAGCGTGCTGAAAAATTCATAGTCGAGGATGTTATAACAGTGAGCCCGGATGAGACGCTGGATTATGCTCTCTTTCTCATGGAAAAGAACGACATAGACGGCCTCCCTGTTGTTGAAAATGGCAGAATTGCAGGAATAATCACGAAGAAGGACATAGCCGCAAAAGAGGGACAAAAGATAAGAGACATCATGACGAGCGAGCTGATAACAGTAAATGAGAATGTGGAAGTTGAAGAGGCCCTCAGAATGATGTTTGACAATAGAATCGATCGTCTTCCCGTTATTGATGGGGAAGGCAGACTCGTAGGATTAATCACAATGAGTGATCTCATGATGCGCAGGAAATACAAAAATGCTGTTAGAGACAAAAACGGCAATTTAATAGTCGCTGCTGCTGTAAGCCCCTTCGATATTGAACGGGCAAAGGCACTCGACAAAGCAGGCGCTGATGTTATCGTTATTGACACGGCCCACGCCCACAATCTCAAGGCTATAAAAGCCATGAAACAAATAAAGAAAGTCATTAATGCGGATTTAATAGTGGGAAATATAGCGAATCCAAAGGCTGTTGATGACCTAACCTTTGCAGATGCTGTTAAAGTTGGAATCGGACCGGGGAGCATATGCACAACGAGAGTGGTGGCAGGAGTTGGTGTTCCCCAAATTACTGCTATAGCTCTTGTCGCGGATAAAGCTCAGGAATACGGAATGAAAGTCATAGCAGATGGGGGGATACGATATTCCGGCGATATAGTTAAGGCCATAGCAGCCGGTGCTGACGCTGTGATGCTCGGCTCACTCTTAGCGGGAACTAAAGAAGCACCGGGTAAGGAAGTCGTCATAAACGGAAGAAGGTACAAGCAGTACAGGGGAATGGGTTCCCTCGGAGCGATGATGAAGGGAGGTGCAGAGAGATACTATCAAAAAGGCCATATGAAAACCCAAAAATTTGTTCCAGAGGGAGTTGAAGGTGTTGTCCCATACAAGGGGAGCCTTGGAGAAGTATTGTATCAGCTCATCGGTGGCCTCAGGGCAGGAATGGGTTATGTTGGAGCCAGAAGTATAGAGAAACTTAAAGAGAAGGGAGAATTCGTTATAATCACACAGGCAGGGTATCAGGAGAGCCATCCACACGATGTATTCATCACAAATGAGGCTCCAAATTACCCGGTTGGAAAATAATTTCTCTCCCTTTTATTTCATCCTGCAGAAATTGAGAAGAGTTATAAGCTTCTGCCCGGAGTCTTTCTCAGGCGATGCCAATGACAAAAGTCGGTGTGGTAGGTGGGGGAATAGCAGGATTAACCGCAGCGATAGCCCTTGCCAAGCGGGGCTATGATGTGACTCTCATCCATGCCGGGATAAAAAAGACAAACTCCTATCTGGCTCAAGCGGGTATTGCACTGTCAATTCTCAAGGGGGATTCTCCAAAAGCTCATGTTCTTGATACAATAAAGGCCGGTAGATACCTGAATGACGAAGAGGTTGTCTGGAATGTCATAGGTAAAGCATCTGAAGCCTACACGTTTCTCATGAGGCTTGGTCTTGAGTTTGAGGATAATGAGATAGAGGGAGGACACAGCTTTCCGAGAGTCTTCACGATTAAAAACGAGACTGGGAAGCACATGACAAACATCCTATATGTGAGAGCAAAAGAGCTCGGTGTGAATTTTGTTCAGGGAATTGCAGAGGCATTAGCAGTCAGAGATAAGAGGGCATACGGCGTATTTCTCGAAGGGGAGCTAATGAAATTTGATGCTACTATTCTTGCCAGTGGTGGATACACAGCCCTCTTCAAATACACGGCAGGCTCTGAGCTGAACCTCGGAACCCTCATTGGCGATGCCATTATGAAAGGGGCCCCGGCAAGGGATTTAGAGTTTGTTCAATTTCATCCGACCGGTTTTATGGGTAAAGACGGGGTGAAGCTTGTTAGTGAGGCTGTCAGGGGAGCTGGAGCAAAGCTGATAACTGAAGATGGTGAAAGGTTTGTCAATGAGCTTGAACCGAGGGACGTTGTTGCGAGGGCCATTTACCGGCAGCTGCAGAGCGGGAAGAAGGTTTTTCTTGACGCCACAGGTATAGAGGACTTTAAAGGTAGATTTCCACAGATATACGCTTTTCTAAAGAAAGAAGGAGTAGACCCAGAGAAGGACCCAATTCCAGTATTTCCAATAGCCCATTACTCTATCGGTGGGGTATCCGTTGACCTCTGGTATAGAACGGAGATTGAGGGTCTTTACGCCATAGGAGAGGCCGCAAGCAACGGTTTTCACGGTGCAAACAGACTGGCAAGCAACTCTCTACTGGAGTGTATAGTCTCGGGTCTTGAAGTCGTGAGAACAATCTGCAGGGACAGGCCGAGAATCAGAAAGCTCCCGGAGCTCCATTATTTCGCTCGTGATGCTGGGGACATTGAATTCCTCAAGGATGTTCTGTGGAGATATGCAGGAATAGTAAGGGACGGAAAGGGTTTGAGAGATGGCCTTAGAAGGCTTGAGAATATTGAAGTTGACGAGAGAATTAGAAAGCTTGCGGAGGGAATTCTAAAAAATGCCCTAAGCCGAGAGGAGAGCAGAGGAACTCACTTCAGGCAGGATTATCCGTACATGAGAAAAGAATTCGAGAGACCATTGTTTTGGAGTTAATTTTATAAGTCTTTTAGCTTTAAAATATCCATCTACACATTAATACGCAGGTGGGATTATGGAACTGCTCTATCTTATACTTTCATTTGCAGCTGTTATAACTCTCATCAGATTTAAAATTAACATCGGAGTTTCAATCTTCGCTGGTTCTGTTATACTTGGCATACTCTTTGGATTGAGACCATATGATCTGCTTGAATCCCTCTATATCTCGACAACTTCATGGGAAACCATAAGGCTGATCCTCATCATCGCCTTTATAATGGCTCTGACTTCCGTTTTCTCTCAGATCGGATATCTTAAAGACATGGAAACCGCCATTAAGGAGCTGTTTCCAAGGGCAAAATATTCCCTTGCCATGCTTCCAGCTCTCATAGGTCTCATGCCAATGCCAGCCGGAGCCCTCGTCTCGGCCCCCATGATTGAGCAGGTGGCCAACAGGCTGAATTTAAAGCCTGAAGAGAAGACCCTCGTTAACTACTGGTTCAGGCATGTTTGGGAACATTCTTGGCCGATGTATCAGGCTATAATAATCACCTCCGCATTAACCGGGGTCAGCGTAAGAGAATTCAGCCTCAAGATGCTCCCTGTAACCATCCTCATGATTACAATCGGTTATCTTCTCATGATTAGACCCATAGAAGATTATGAGAAGGTGAGGGGAAACAGAAGGAAAGGAGCATTTCTGCTGATAAAGACTACATACCCAATTCTAATTATAATCCTCATCTCAGTTGTTCTGAGCTACGACATGGTTTACGGTGCTTTAATAGGCTTTTTATCTGCTCTCATTCCTAATTTCAGAAGGGTAAGCAAAAAGGAGGTTATAAAACACGGCCTCCAGCCTAAAATCGTTTTCCTTCTAATCGCCGTGATGTACTTCAAGTACCTTATTCAGACAACAGGAGCTGTTGAAACTCTTCCCAAAACAATTCTGGAGTTTAACCTGCCAGTGGTTTTCGTGATAGTGCTGACGCCTTTTATAGTCGGGCTGATGACAGGAATAAGCTTCGCCTATGTAGGCATGACCTTCCCCCTGTTGCTACCATTCTTTACAGGTTTTGATAAAATAGCTCTCGCCTATCTGAGCGGCTACATGGGCATGCTCTTCAGCCCCGTTCATCTGTGCCTTGTTTTCTCAGCTGAATACTACAAAGCAGAATTGGGGAGAGTATACAGAAGGATGCTGCTCCCAGCCCTCATCCTATTCATTACAGGACTGTTATATATCCTTCTGATACTCTGATCCGCAAACCTTTATAATGTCCGTGAGGAGCTTTAACCAAGGTGATGAAGATATGAAGCTGATCGAGGAGATTTTAAAGCTGAAAGATGAGAAAAACGCGATAATCTTAGCTCACAACTACCAGCTTCCGGAAATTCAAGATATAGCTGATTTCCTTGGAGATAGCCTTGAGCTGGCGAGAAAGGCAGTGGATGTTGATGCTGATGTTATAGTCTTTGCAGGCGTTGACTTTATGGCCGAAACAGCAAAAATTCTGAATCCCACCAAAAAAGTACTCCTCCCAGCAAGAAGGGCAACGTGCGTGATGGCTAACATGCTGAAGGTTAAACATATCCTTGAAGCCAAAGAGAAGTATCCCGATGCTCCTGTCGTTCTCTATGTAAATACAACCGCCGAAACCAAAGCCTACGCTGACGTGACAGTTACATCAGCAAATGCTGCCAAGATTGTGGAAAAGCTTGATGCTGATACGATAATTTTTGGCCCTGATAACAACTTAGCATATTATGTGGCAAAAAGAACCGGTAAAAAAATCATACCAATTCCAGAAGGCGGGCACTGCTATGTGCATACGAAGTTCAACGTTGAGGATGTTGAAAGAGCAAGGAAGCTTCATCCAAATGCAAAGCTTATGGTTCACCCCGAATGCAATCCCGAAGTGCAAGAAAGAGCGGATTTAATAGTCTCAACCGGTGGAATGGTTAGAAATGCGTGTCAGCACGACGAGTGGGTTGTCTTTACAGAGAAGGAGATGGTCTATAGACTGCAAAAGCTATATCCCGACAAAAAGTTCTATCCTGCAAAAGAGGAGGCCTTCTGCATTGGAATGAAATCGATTACGCTAAAGCACATCTACGAGTCTCTTAGAGACGAAAAGTATGAGATTAAAGTGCCCAAGAAAATTGCTGAAAAAGCTAAAAAAGCCATCGAAAGAATGCTGGAGATGAGCAAATAGTTAAGTAGAGAGGGAAACTTTTCCATTTTCTTTACCCTTCAACCTATAAGGTGGTGATTAAATGATTCCCCTCACATACCTTCTCCGCTTTCTGGAGGAAGATGCTCCTTTTGGTGATGTCACGAGTGAAGCTGTTATTCCCAGAGATTTAGAAGCTGAAGCGGTGATTATAGCAAAACAAGATGGGATTATAGCGGGCTTGGAAGAGGCGAAAGCCCTTTTTGAGCACTTCGGCGTTAAAGTTGAACTTAAAGCTAAGGACGGCAATGAAGTGAAGAAAGGCGACGTTATCATTGAGCTCAGAGGAAATGCGAGAAAAATCCTCTTCGTGGAAAGGACAGCTCTCAACATCATGGGAAGGATGAGCGGCATAGCCACTCAAGTGAGAAGGCTTACGGAGAAGGTTAGAGCTATTAATCCGAATGTGAAAGTTGCCGGAACGAGGAAGACGCTGTTAAAGCCCCTCGATAAGAAAGCCATCCTGCTCGGCGGCGGAGAAATGCACCGCTTTTCCTTGAGCGATGCCATACTTATAAAAGACAATCATTTGGCATTAGTGCCGCTTGAAGAGGCAATTAAGCGTGCAAAGGCCTTCAGCCTCTATAAGGTTGTTGAGGTGGAGGTTGAGAGCCTGGAAGATGCCCTAAAGGCCGCTAATGCTGGTGCAGATGTGATAATGCTCGATAACATGACACCGGAGCAAATCGAAGAGGTTCTTGAAGCTTTAAAGCGTGAAGGCCTGCGCGAGAGAGTTAAAATCGAAGTAAGCGGCGGCATAACTGAGGAGAATATCCAAAACTATGCCAAGCTCGACATTGATGTTATAAGCCTTGGAGCTTTAACGCACAGCGTGAAGAATTTCGATGTTAGCTTGGAGATAACCGGAAGGCTCTAAATTCCCTTCTTAAATTTTTGTTGATTGTACTCTATGACAAAGTTTATATTCAAGTTTTTCCTTGAATAAAATTGAAAGAATTAACTTGAAGGTGGTTGCCATGAGGAAATTTGATATAATTGAGATAAAGGGAACTGAAAGATTGAAGCGCGGATTCGCCAAAATGGTTAAAGGTGGCGTTATAATGGATGTCACGAACGCAGAACAGGCAAGGATAGCGGAAGAAGCAGGAGCAGTTGCCGTTATGGCCCTTGAGAGAGTACCTGCAGATATAAGAAAAGCCGGTGGAGTTGCAAGAATGGCCGATCCAGAAAAAATTCAGGAAATAATGGACGCTGTAACGATTCCTGTGATGGCGAAGATTAGAATAGGTCACTATGCCGAAGCTCTCGCTTTGGAGGCTTTGGGCGTTGATATGATAGACGAGAGCGAAGTTCTGACGCCTGCTGATCCATACTTCCATGTGGACAAAAGGAAGTTCAACGTTCCATTTGTCTGCGGCGCGAGGAACCTTGGAGAGGCTGTTAGGAGAATTTGGGAAGGGACTGCCATGATAAGAACAAAGGGTGAGGCAGGAACTGGGAATATTATTGAAGCTGTGAGGCACGTGCATCTGGTAAATGAGAACATAAGACTTATCCAGCGCATGACGGACGAGCAGATTTACGGCATAGCAGGAAAGTTTGCAGAGCCTTACCTGAAGCTGGCCAAGCAGGTAAGAGAAATAAGCGGTCTATCCATGGACATTCTCGAAAATGAACCTGTTTACGAGGGCTACACCTACAGCGATATTATTGAAGGCATCTACAAAGTTCTTCTCGATATAAAGGAACTCGGAAGACTGCCAGTGGTTAACTTTGCCGCTGGAGGGGTTGCCACCCCAGCAGATGCCGCTCTGATGATGCAGATGGGAATGGATGGAGTATTCGTTGGTAGCGGGATATTCAAGAGCTCCCAGCCAGAGAAAATGGCCAAGGCAATAGTTGAAGCTGTAAACCACTACGATGAGCCAGAGATCATAGCTGAGATAAGCAAAAACCTCGGGGAACCCATGAGAGGCCTTGAGATAGAGAAGCTTGAGGTGCGCTTAGAGGAGAGAGGTGTATGAGAGTCGGTGTTATTGGAGTCCAAGGAGCTGTAAGTGAGCATATTGAAGCCACCAAAAGAGCGATGGAGAAGCTCGGCTTTAGTGGGGATGTATTTTGGCTCAAAAAGCCGGAGCAGCTTGAGAACATTGATGCAATAATAATCCCTGGTGGAGAGAGTACAACAATTTCAAGGCTCATGGTGAAGAACGGTCTCTTTGAACCTGTTAAGAGACTCGGTGAAAATGGACTGCCCATAATGGGAACCTGTGCCGGCCTTATCATGCTCTCAAAGAATGTCATAGGGGCAACACCAGAGCAGAGGTTCCTTGAGCTTCTCGATGTCAGAGTCAACAGAAATGCCTACGGCAGGCAGATTGATAGCTTTGAAGCTCCTGTTAAATTAGCTTTCAGTTCTGAACCATTCCCCGGGGTTTTTATTCGCGCTCCGAGGATAGCTGAATTCTTAAGTGATAGAATAAGGCCCATTGCCTGGCTTGGGGACAGGGTTGTTGGAGTTGAACAGGCCAGTATAATCGGTTTGGAGTTCCATCCAGAGCTAACCACAGACACGAGAGTTCATGAATACTTCATAGAAAAAGCCCTGTAATTTGAACATTTTTTCATTAATTTTTTGTCAGAAATCTTTTTATTTTTGCCACTTAGCTGTCTATTGGTGGTGGTGTGAGCGAACTAAAGACAGTGGTGTGCCCCTACTGCGGCTTTGGCTGTAAACTTCTCGTTAACCCTCAGACAATGAAGATCAAACCCCATAGAGGAGAGCCAAACAGAGGGAAGCTCTGTCCTAAGGGACTTCATGCAACTGAGTTTGTTCTTTCAGAAGACAGACTCAAAAGACCAGTTAAGAGAGTAAGGAACCGAGTGATAGCTGTGAGCTGGGGTCAGGCAATTGATGAGATAGCGGGAAAGCTCCTCGAAGTCCGTGAGCTCTATGGAGCAGATGCCGTTGCCTTCATAGCCTCCTCCAAGGTAAGCAACGAGGAGAATTACCTCCTTCAGAAGATAGCAAGGCTTTTCGGAACGAACAACATAGACAACTGCGCCCGTCTCTGCCATGAAGCGAGCGTTCATGCCCTCAAAATGGCGGTTGGAGCAGGAACACAGACGAATCCATATGGAGATCTGGAGCACGTTGGGGCAATACTTATATGGGGCTACAACCCGGCCGAAACACACCCCGTTGTCATGGATTACATAAACAGAGCAAAGAAGAGAGGAACAAAAGTTATCGTCGTTGATGTTAGAGAGACGACCACAATGGCATTTGCAGATTACAGGCTAATAATAAGGCCCGGAACCGACGTAACCTTGGCCAACTCCCTCATGCATGTCATCATCAAGGAGGAGCTCTATGACGAGGAATTCGTAAAAGTTAGAACAACTGGTTTCTCAGAGATAAAAATGGCTGTAAGAAAGTACACGCCAGAATATGCTGAGAAGATTACGGGAATCCCCGCGAACACTGTGAGGGAGGTCGCGAGAGAGTTTGCCTTAGCAGGAAGTGGAGCTGTAATGTGGGGGATGGGCCTGACACAACATGTTTCGGGTGTTGAAAATGTTTTGGCCGTCATAGACCTCGCTTTGCTCCTCGGGTACATGGGCGAACGCGGCGGTCTGTATCCCATGCGCGGCCAGAACAACGTTCAAGGTGCTGCATACATGGGGGCATTAAGCGAATTCCTGCCCGGTTATGTCCCCCTGACGGATGATCGGTTCAGGAAGCGTGTAGCTTCACTCTGGGGTGTTGATGAGTTGCCTACAGAGCGCGGCCTCTATCTCACAGAGCTGTGGGATGCCATAGAAAGTGGAGATGTTAGAGCCCTGTATATAGTTGGCGAAAATCCTGCAGTGAGCGAGGCCAACTTCACTCGCGTCAGGAATGCCCTCAAAAAGCTTGACCTTCTTGTTGTTCAGGACATCTTTATGACACGCACAGCGAGGTATGCTCACTACATCTTACCGGCGAGTACCTTCTGCGAGAAGAGTGGTAGCTACATGAACAGTGAGAGGAGAATCCAGTGGAGTCATAAGGTCTGCGAGCCCTACGCCGATTCAAAACCAGACTGGGAAATATTGACGATGCTTGGAAAGGCTCTTGGCCTCTCGGGCTTTAGTTACGGGAATGTTGATGAGATAACCGCTGAATATTTCCGCCTCTTCCCTGAGCTTGAGGATAGAAGCGTTGAGGAACTAAAAAATGGAGAAGGTATATTCCTCCCAAAGAAAAGGCTACATACATGGGGATTTGCAACTTCTGATGGCAGGGCACGGCTAATAGCCGTTGAACAGATTTCTCCCTGGGAGAAAGCAGATTCCGAATATCCTTTCGTCTTGATCACAATACGGCTGATAAGTCACTACAACACCGGGGAGATGACGTTGAGAAGTCCCTCACTTGTAAAGCTGATGGGTGAGCCAAACGCTCTGATAAGTCTGGAAGATGCAAAAAAGCTTGGTATAAACAGCGGTGACTCCATAGAGATAGAGACAAGACGTGGAAAGATAAGAATGCGTGCAAAGATCGGAAAAATACCCCAAGGAGTTGTTGCGGTTCCATTTCACTTCAAGGCCAACAGACTAACAAGCGATGCCCTCAACAAAGCAGGAACCCCTGAGTTCAAGTTCTCAGCGGCAAGAATAAAGAAGCTCAGAAACGGAAAGCCCACTCTGGATATTCACCCGTGAGACAGGCAATGCACAGTTCGTTTATACCAACAGCCCGTTTCAGGCCTTCAACACTTAGATAATGAAGAGAGTCCGCCCCAATACTCTTTCTTATCTCCTCAACGCTTTTCCATGCTGCTATAAGCTCATGTCTCGTTGGTATATCAATTCCCATATAACACGGATATTTGATGGGAGGTGATGCTATTCTGACGTGCACTTCCTTAGCTCCAGCTCCTTTTAGGAGGGAAACTATCCTACGCATTGTCGTTCCCCTGACAATCGAGTCGTCAACAAGAATTACCCTTCTGTCAGAGATCACGTCTCTGACCGGCGAAAGCTTGAGCCTGACCTTCAACTCCCTGTAAAACTGCCCGGGCATGATAAACGTTCTCCCTATGTAGCGGTTTTTTATAAGCCCCTCCTCGTAGGGAATTCCACTCTCATGGGAGTAGCCAATGGCAGCTGCCCTACCCGAATCAGGAACTGCTATAACAACATCACCTTTAAAATCATCCTCCCTCGCAAGCTCCACACCCATCCTGTATCTGGCCCGATAGACATTTACTCCATTAAGCGTGCTGTCCGGTCGGGCGAAATATATGTACTCAAAGACACAGTGAGCTCTTTTTTCCCTTGCCAGAACTTTGCTTTCAACATCCTCATCCACCAGAAAAACCTCACCGGGCCTAACATCTCGGATTTTAAGATTAAACATCCTCAGCGCAGAGTCTTCAGAGGCAAAATAATAACCATCACCAAGGCCATAACTCAGGGGTCTGAAACCAACCGGGTCCCTGGCAATAATTATCTTACCTTCGAAGAGAAAAGCAACTGAATATGCCCCTCTAACCTCGGTAAATACATTTTTCATAGCCTCAAACTCATCACCGGTTTCTTTGAGATGCCAGAGAAAAGAAATCCCCAAGAGCTCGCTATCAATTGAATGGCTGAATTTAATTCCAATATCCTTTTTTTCGTATTCTCTTCTCAGAGGAAGGAAATTAGTGAGAGTTCCGTTATGGGCTATTGCTATATGCTTCCCACAGCATGAAGCCTCCAAGGGCTGTGCTTCATTCAGTGCACCTGATGTCGAATATCTTACATGCCCAATTGCAAGATTACTCCTTAGTTGTCCTAATCTGCGTCTTTTAAACACCTCTGAAACTAATCCAAGCCCTTTAATTGTTTTAACCTTGTTTCTCCATATGCTTATGCCAGCACTCTCCTGTCCTCTATGCTGAAGGGCTATTAGAGCGTAGTATGTCTTCCTCCCGGCATTTTCAGTCTTTGCTGCAAATATGCCACACTTTTCCCTCATGTAATCACCGGCGTAACATATTAGTGTAAATGAGAGTTACACTTCCCGTGGAAGATTGCAAATTTGTGCTTAAAAGCTTTGCTCCTTTATTGACAAGTTTATGTTAAGAAAAGCCTTATAAATAATGAACTTTTAACATTTTTATGGTGAAAGCCATGGAAATTTACGAGGGAAAAGCTAAGAAAGTTATCCCGCTTGATGATGGAAAGATCATCATGGAGTTTAAAGACGATGCAACTGCATTTAACGGCGAAAAAAAAGCCCAGTTCAAGGGAAAAGGATGGTTAAATGCACATATCTCAGCAAAGCTCTTTAAAGTCCTTGAAGAGAAAGGAATTAAAACCCACTTTATCGGCACTGCTGGTGACAACAAACTCATAGTCGAGAGACTCGATATGTATCCCCTTGAGGTTGTTGTCAGGAATGTAGTTGCAGGAAGTCTAAAGAACCGTCTTCCATTAGAAGAAGGAACTGAACTGGATAATCCAATAGTGGAGTTATATTACAAAAATGATGAAATGGGAGATCCAATGATAAACCATTACCATGCCAAAGCCCTTGGCATCAGAGAAGAAGAACTCAGGGAGATTGAGAATATAGCGCTCAGAGTTAATGAAATCCTAAAGGAATATTTTGAGAAAAAAGGCATCATACTTGTCGACTTTAAACTTGAGTTCGGAAAGAACAGAAGAGGTGAAATAATTCTTGCGGACGAGATAAGCCCAGACACATGCCGCTTCTGGGATGCAAAAACAAAGAAAAGCCTCGATAAAGATGTCTTCAGATTTAACAAGGGAGATTTAATAGATGCCTACGAGGAACTTTACAGGAGACTTACAGGAGAAACACCAAAGTATGTATAATAAAAATTACGGCAGCTCTTTTCACCTTCATTTTTATCCTCTCCAACAATCCTTTGTTACCTTCGAATCCTCAGTGAGGGTTTCCTCTGGCCATAATATTCATGTTTCAACATTAAGAATCCTCTTAAGCATGCTAAGTTCCCGTCCATCCCAAGCACTCTCCTCAAGCACGATGATTATAGTGCCTTTATAGAAGGTTACATAATCCTTAAGGCTACTGAGGAATTTGGCAATAGAGCGGAACTCATTGTATGTTCGCAGATATTCCAGACAGTTAAGAAGTATAACCCCCTGAGCCCCTATTCGCTCAGCTTCCATAAGATATCTATGGGAAAGCTCAACGATCTTCTCCAGCTCGGTAGGAGATATCTTACGAGGAGCTGTAACACTACTGACAAAATATGCCTCCCAGCTTTTGGGAACATCAAGTATTTCTCTGAGAAACGCAAGAATAGGAGATCCTCCAAGGTGTTTCTTGAGCTCCTGATACTCTCTTGGACTAACAATTACAACATGAGGTTTGAACTCCACTTTGAACGGCATGCTACTGAGCTTCTTGAACTTCTCTGAGGATATTATGTTGAGGAGCAGGGCAACTTCAATAAGCGTGAAAAGAGCTCCCAAGATGAAGCCTATTGGGGCAAACCATAAAACCGGCCTGAGGAAGGGATAGTCCATTTTGTGTATGCCATAGAGCATGAAAACAGTAGCAAGATACATGCCCCTTTTAGAGTATATGTCTCTGATTCCAATCAACATCGCGCCTGTGAAGAAATAGAAAAATCCTGCAATTCCATAGACAAGGGCAAGTTCATCAGATGTTATCTCACCTTCTCCTCTCAGTGCATAATAAACTAAAACATAAACAGTGAGCACCAGAGGTGCCAGAGCAGCAATATCCTTAACATAAGGAGGAGAGAAGTCTATATCTTCCTCCTCAAGGAACATAGAAGCACCATAGAACAGCAAGGATACTGCAAGTGCCTGAGATATTGCAAGTCCGTAGTGTCTCTCAAGAGTATCAAAGAGTATGGAAACAGCATCAACGAAAAATGCTGCCGACCAGAACAATGCTGACTTCCTCATGTGCTTCAGATATGCTCGAAATAGAAAACCAGAAGCAACGAGCTTCAGTACCGTGCTAAATCCCTGTCCTATAATTAACATCTCCTGATTCACATTATTCCCCCAAGTAGATATTCTCTGTTATCAAGATATTAAAATTTATTTCTCTTAATCCAACAGTCTCAGTCCGTAATTTTTCACCTGTATCTCAGGCTTCTCAATAACCTTCCCAATCTCAAAAGCCGAATAATATCTGTTCAAAATGTCGAGTGCTCCTTCCTTCTCCTCTGCCGGAACTATAATCACCATCCCAACCCCCATATTAAAAACCCGAAACATTTCTTCAAGAGAAACACCATTCTCGTGAATTAGCTTAAATATACCTCCAATAGGTGGCATCTCCAACCTGAAGCCATATTCCGTGAGGCGTTTGAGATTGAGCAATCCACCCCCTGTTATATGGGCCAGTCCCCTTACCTCAACGCTCTCCAAAAGCTCCAAAATTGGCTTTACGTAAATTCTCGTAGGTTCAAGCAGGTGCTCCCAGAGCTCCCTCCCCCCATATTCATAACGAAGACCATACTTTGGAATCAGAAGCTTCCGAGCTAAAGTCAGCCCGTTTGAGTGTATTCCAGAGCTTTCAATGCCTATTACCGCATCTCCCGGTTTTATTTTCCTCCCTGTTATTACCTTCTCTTTCTCAACAACACCAATGGCAGTTCCTGCAAGGTCGAAGCCATTCACAAGCTCCGGGAGAACAGCTGTTTCTCCCCCAACAATAGCTATACCGCTTTGCTTTGCTCCCTCATAAAGACCTTTTGCTATTTCGGCAAAAACCTCATCGTTGGGCTCTTTCACCGCTAAATAATCCACTAAAGCGACTGGCTCGGCTCCAACGCAAATTAGGTCGTTAACGTTCATCGCTATCATATCAATACCTATGGTGTCGTACTTTCCAACAGCTTCAGCCACAAGGATTTTCGTGCCCACTCCATCGGTCGTCATCGCGAGGTAGAATTCCTTGAAGTCCATCAACGCGGCGTAATGACCTATGTCCTCTTTAGGCTCACCGAGCCTTCCTTTTCTAAACTCAAAAGACGCTTTTGCAAGGGAGATTATTCCCTTCAGGGCTTTCTGGGTTTTTTCATCATCAACACCAGCTTGAGCGTAAGTGAGCATGAACATCACCAAAGTGGAATCGCAGTAAGACTTTAAAAATTTTATCATTTTTATGTTTAAAAAAGGTTTAAAATTATGACATATTAAACATTATTATGTTAAAAACATCCCCCCAGACAGCTACACTAAACTTATAATCCCCAATTGACCGCATCTGCATGAGACATGCGGGGTATGTCTCGTGTTGAGATATTATCATAAATATAAGTACTGCAATAGGGGGTGATTAGAATGTTTGTCCGTTCGCTTTCAGCTGGGGGTTCTATCGAGGAAATTGGAGGTAAAGCATATCGTCTTTCAATTTTGGCGAGATATTTTAATGTTCCCGAAGGTTTTGTTATAACAACCAAAGCTTACGAGCTCTGGAAGAAGTCGGGAGAGCTCCCCAACAAAGTGGTAACGGAAATTCAGAAGTATTTCACCTCTCCTTACCTTCTTGAAGGGCGCTTCCCCGTCGTGGTCAGGAGTTCGGCGAATGTTGAAGACAGCAAGAATGCCAGCTTTGCTGGTGTCTTTGAAAGTATAACCAACATAAGAACTTTTGAAGAACTCCTCAGAGCAGTTGAAATGGTTTTCAGGAACGCAACCTCAGAGAGAGTTAAAGTTTACACAGAGCATATGGGCATCGAAAAAGAAATTAAAATGGCAGTTCTCGTTCAGAGACAGATTGATCCAGAACTCTCTGGAGTTCTCTTCACGCGCTCCCCTAATGACCCTGATAAAGTTCTTATTGAGTTTGCATATGGTTCTGGTGAAAAACTGGTCAGTGGTAGGGCTAATGCCGAAAGGAAGCTTCTTCCAAGGATCCCCGAGAGTATAGGAGACAAACTTATGAGAGAATTAATTCAGACAGGTTTAGAGATAGAAGACCTCTTTGGAAATCCCCAAGATATCGAATGGACATATGATGGGACGCTCTGGATACTTCAGTCAAGGAATATAACGACGATAGGTAAGATGAAAAGGAAAACAAATATCTCGGGAAGTTGGCACATTTTAAAAGGAACCCCAGCCAGCCCTGAGAAGGCTAAAGGTACAGCAAAGTTTATTCTTGATGATCAGCCTCCTGAGGAAGTAGCCCGGATTTTTCCAGAAGGAGCAGTCTTAGTTACTTATGTTCTCCACGCTGAGTACTACAAACTTTTCACCAGAGCCTCGGCTATAGTTACGAAAGTTGACAGCATGCTTTCCCATCCTGCCATAATAGCACGGGAACTCGGCATTCCCTGTGTTGTCGGTGTTGACGTTGAACTGATTCGTGAGGGCGATGAAGTAATGGTAGATGGAGACGAAGGGATTGTTTATGTAAAAAACCCAAGAACTGCTTTCAGGAGAGTTAACCTCTGGAAGGCAAGTTATGAGGAAGATGAACTCATTAAAGAGCTGAAAGCAGAATATTTAAACGCGCTTGAGCGTCTTGATCCAGATGGTCTTGAGGAAGTCATTGTTAAAGCCTTCAAGATTGTAAAAGAGCTTTATCCCAAGGACAGAGAGAAGGCGTTCAACGTTTATTACTTCATAAATGTTATGATGGAGGAGAACACTCCAAAAATTCTAAGCAAGCATTTCAATGTAATGGAAATATTCTCCAGGGCAGATCACAATGAAAAACCACGAAACAGTGAGGAAGCCAAGCTTTTCAAAATCTACCGCCTGCTCAAATCCTTTATCAACTATAAAGATGAAAGGATAAAAGACATACCTAAACTGCTCTTTAATCTCTAAAGGTTTTTTTATCATTTTTATGTTTAAAAATGCTTAAATACATGCTAAATTTTAACATAATAACGTTAATATATTGGGTGATGCAGATGATTGAGATCAGAGATGAGATTGGAACTCCCCTAACAGACTCTGCTGTTAAGATTCTCCTCCTTGGAAGTGGCGAGCTTGGAAAGGAAATAGCTATAGAAGCCCAAAGGCTTGGAGTTGAAGTAATTGCGGTCGATAGGTATCCAAACGCTCCAGCCATGCAAGTTGCTCACAAAAGCTATGTTGGAAATATGAAAGATAAGGACTTCCTATGGAGTATTGTTGAGAGGGAAAAGCCTGACGCAATAATTCCAGAGATTGAGGCAATAAATCTTGATGCGCTTTTTGAATTTGAAAAAGAAGGTTATTTTGTTGTTCCAAATGCTAAAGCAACTTGGATTGCCATGCATAGAGAGAGGACGAGGGAAACACTGGCAAAAGAAGCTAAAGTTCCCACATCACGGTACATGTATGCTACAACCTTAGACGAGCTTTATGAAGCTTGTGAAAAGATTGGTTATCCCTGCCACACAAAGGCAATAATGAGCTCAAGTGGAAAGGGTTCATATTTTGTCAGAGGACCTGAAGATGTTCCAAAGGCATGGGAAGAGGCAAAGAAGAAAGCAAGAGGCAGTGCTGATAAAATTATCGTTGAGGAGCACATAGATTTTGAGGTTGAGATTACAGAATTAGCGGTTAGGCACTTAGATGAGAATGGCAAGGTTGTCACCACTTTTCCAAAGCCTGTGGGACATTACCAGATTAAAGGAGACTACCACTCAAGCTGGCAGCCTGCTGAGATAAGCGAAAGAGCTGAGAGGAAGGTCTATGAAATTGCAAAGAAAATCACAGATGTCCTTGGAGGTCTAGGCTTGTTCGGTGTTGAGATGTTTGTCAAAGGCGACAAAGTCTGGGCCAACGAAGTTTCCCCGAGGCCCCACGATACGGGAATGGTGACCATGGCTTCCCACCCAACGGGTTTCTCTGAGATGGGGCTCCACGTTAGAGCGGTTTTAGGGCTCCCAATTCCAGCCATAGAAGAGAAGGGTGTTAGAAAGTTCCCAATCTTAACTCCAGCAGCAACACACGTTATTTTGGCAAATCAAGAGGGATACGCTCCAAAATTCAGGGGTATCTTTAAGGCTTTG
>Ga0256914_1001857_pt1 | contig 18247 bp, 17 predicted proteins | sample HulkmetaG_FD_191571 | JGI IMG/M metagenome (GOLD analysis project Ga0256914, IMG submission 191571) | Hydrothermal chimney microbial communities from Main Endeavour vent field at the Juan de Fuca Ridge, Pacific Ocean - Hulk | ecosystem: Environmental > Aquatic > Marine > Hydrothermal vents ... | reverse complement strand
AGGATGCCCCTCCCGAGCTCATTGACCTGGGCCGGGTCGGGGAGGTGACCCGTGTCAATCCAGAAATCCTGGAGACCCTGGATGCCAAGGATTTTATCCCGGTCATCGCGCCGGTCGGGGTGGGAGAGGACGGTCAGGCCTACAATATCAATGCCGACCTGGTCGCCGGGGCCATCGCGGCCAGGCTGGAGGCGGTCAAACTGATCCTGCTCACCGATGTGGAGGGGGTCAAGGACAGGGACGGCAACCTGCTGTCCTCCATTCGCCAGGACAGGATCGAGGATTTGATTGCCGCCGGGGTGATCTCGGGAGGTATGATCCCCAAGGTTCGCTGCTGCCAGTCGGCCCTGGCCGGGGGAGTTGGCAAGGCTCATATCGTGGATGGACGGCAGGAGCATGCGGTCCTGCTGGAGATGTTCACCCACCAGGGTATCGGCACGGAGATCGTGGCATGAGTGGAAATCAGGAATGGATAAGCCGGGGAGAGAACGTGTTCATCGGTACATACAGCCGGTTCGCCGCCGCCATGGTCCGGGGCGAGGGATGCCGCCTCTGGGATGCGGACGGCAAGGAGTATCTTGACTTTCTGGCCGGTATCGCGGTCTGCTCCCTGGGGCACTGCCATCCGGCGGTGACCGAGGCGGTTTGCCGCCAGGCCGGGGAGCTGATGCATGTCTCCAACCTCTTCCATACCATACCCCAGGTCGAACTGGCCGAACTCCTGACCGAAAACTGTTTTGCCGACCGGGTGTTCATGGCCAATTCCGGTGCCGAGGCCAACGAGGCAGCCATCAAACTGGCCAGGATTCACAGTGATCCCGGGCGGTACGAGGTCATCACCCTGAGCGGTTCCTTTCATGGAAGAACCCTGGCCACGGTGGCCGCCACCGGCCAGCCGAAGTTTCACCAGGGATTCGAGCCCCTGCCCGAGGGGTTCGTGCATGCAGCCTTCGGCGATCCCAAGGACCTGGAGGCGATGATTTCCGAAAAGACCTGCGCCATTCTCTGCGAACCGCTTCAGGGCGAGTCCGGCGTCCGGCCCCTGGAGCCTGAATATCTTCGTTCTATCCGGGAACTCTGTGACCGGCACGGGTTGCTTCTCATATTCGACGAGGTGCAGACCGGAATGGGTCGTACCGGTACCCTGTTCGCCTATGAACAACTCGGGGTGACGCCGGACATCATGACCGTGGCCAAGGCCCTGGGCAACGGCCTGCCCATCGGCGCCATGCTGACCACGGAGAGGGTTGCCGCCTCCTTCACGGTGGGCACTCACGCCTCCACCTTTGGCGGCAATCCGGTGGCTGCCGCGGCAGCAGTGGCTGTGCTCAGGACCATGCTGGCCGATGGCTTCCTTGCCGGTGTCCGGGAGCGGAGCCACTACTTTGTCGGCAGGCTGGAAGAGCTGGTTGAACGGTTCCCCGGCCTGGTGAACGGTGTCCGGGGCCGGGGCATGCTGCTGGCCCTGGTCCTCACCGACCGGGGCAGGGAACTGGGCGCCGAGATCGTCGGCCGTCTCTTTGCCGGCGGCACGCTGATCAACTTTGCCGGCGGCCGGGTACTTCGCTTTATCCCGCCGCTGACCGTTTCGTCTGCAGAGATCGATCTGCTGATCGAACGACTGGCCGGGGTCCTGGCCGAGCTGGAAGGAGAATGACTCAGCCGGCGGTCACCTTGTCCGGCAGCTGCTTGAGGGAGACCTCCATGGCCCGGACAGGGCAGGCCGTGACACAGAGGCCGCAGCCGGTGCATCGGTCCGGTTCGAAGAGGACCGCCATTTCAGGCCGCTGGATATAGAGCGCTCCCACAGGACAGATAGATGTGCAGGCACCGCACTGGAAGCATTTCCGGTCATCGCGGTGAACCTTGGTGGCCAGCCGCTCCACCCGGACATCCAGCCGCTTGAGGTAGTCCAGCCCCTGCTGGACGTTCTCCTTGCTGCCTTTGAGTTCGATGATCATGATTCCTTCCCGCTGGGGAAGGATATCTGCCTTGAGGATGTTGAATTCGATGTCATAGGCCTTGACCAGCTGGTAGATGATGGGCTGGTCAGAGGTCTCCTTGGGGAAACGGAGAAAGTAGATTCGGGTGTACATCGTCTGTCCTCTGCGTGGATAACTGGATATTCTCGCCGGATCTGCGGGGATCTACCCCGCCGTTGTCGGTCCGGTTCGTGACCGTCCTCCATGACACGCTGTCTCGTGCCCTGCCAGCGCCTCTCCAAGTTCGGTGAGCAGTGCGTCCGGTTCCTGCTCCGTGTCAAGGCGGATCAGGCTGGATGGGGCCAGTTCATCCGGCGGTTCGAACCGTTCCACCTGGCTGACATAGATCTCCCAGCGGCCGTCGGATACCGCATTGGGGTCACGGGCACGTCGGTCCAGCCGTCTTCTCGTTTCCTCCTCGGAACAGAAACAGAGAATGAAGATCGGCTCGATGCCCAGTTCACGCCCCAACTCTCTGACCCTGTCCCGATCGCCTCTCCGGCTGTAGGAACCGTCCAGCACCACCGCCACTGCTCCGGCCTCCAGATCCTTCCTGGCCCGGCTGAGGAGTTCGGTATATGTTTTTTCCGTGAATTCCCTGCTGTAGATTCCCCGGCCCAGAGGTTCCGCTCTCCTGCTCGTGGCCACAATGCCGGCAAGCTCCTTGCGGACCCGGTCCGTGTTGTAATAGGGATAGTGGTGTCGTTCTGCAAAGGCTCCGGCCAGGGTTGACTTGCCCGAGGCGACGAGGCCGAAAAAGATGTACAGGGCCTGCTTCATCGGTTCGCATACCGCTCGGCAAGGGTGAAATATCTGGCTGCCCCGTCCAAGCAGGAACGGCGGACCTCATCGTCCACCGCCGGATCGGCGGCCGTGAACAGCCCGATCTTGCCCCGCACATACGCCCGGTAGCACTTGTAGAAGTCCAGCATGTCCAGGAGTCCGGAATCGGCGGAGCGGTCTACGAACTGCTCGATGCAGTAGGCAGACAGGTCCTCCAGGTCATGGAAGTCGAGGTCCATGGCCAGAAAGGCGATATCGCTGGCCACGTCACAATACCGGAACCGCTGGTTGAACTCGATACAGTCGTAAATATAGACCTTGTCGGCCAGGCAGATGTTGGCGGAATAGAGATCGCCATGACAGTCCCGGATTTTGCCGGCAGCGATGCGCCGGTCGAACCGTTCTTCCTGCCTGAGAAATCTGCGGGCATAGTTGGAGATCGTGTCGAACTGGCTCTGGGACAGCGCCTCCTGGCCGATGAAGGCCCTGGTCTGGTCGAAGTTTTCCAGGATGTTGACCGCCACCGAGGCGGCCGTGCCAAAGCGGTCGATCTCTTCACTGCGGGCGGCCCGGCGGTAGAAATCCACCAGCACCGAAACCAGGGCGTCGATGTGGGAGCGGTCCAGCCCGCCGGCCCTGATTACGTTGCTCATCATGCGCTCTTCAGGCATCCGCACCATCTTGACGCCATATTCGATCACCTCGCCGGTGCCGTTCAGACGGTATTCCCGGTCATCCCTGGTCACCGTGACGAGATCAAGGTAGATCTCCGGGCAGAGACGCCGGTTGAGGACCAGTTCCTGCTCGCAGCAGTGGCGCCGTTTTTCCAGGGTGGAAAAGTCCAGAAAGCCGAAATCCACCGGTTTCTTGAACTTATAGACATAGTCGCCCGCCAGGAGCACAAACGAGATATGGGTCTGCACCAGTCTGATCTCGCCGGCCGGGTGATCATACCGGGCAGGATCCAGCAGGGCGGTGATAAAGGCGGGCAGTGCATCTTGTGCCATCAGTATCCTCCGAATTGGCTGATATTGGCCTGGGGTCCACCTTGCCTCGCGGGTGGACGGTTATCCCGAAAAAGTTCACACTGTACCAGAAGATTTCCTGTTGGTAAATGGTTTACCCGGGACAGAGAGAGTGGTAACAATGGGAGCTGTTCGCTTCCATCATCTTTTCGGCGAAAAAAAATGCATGAAGAACACCTCAAGACACTCCTGGAGCGGTTCAGGCAGGGCCGTCTCAGCCAGGAGGAGCTGCTCTCCCGCCTGCGCGGCTGGCCCCTGGAGACCCTTGCCACAGCCTGCCTGGACCACCATCGTCAGGTCCGCACCGGCCTGCCGGAAGCGGTTTACGGGGAAGGCAAGAATGTGGAGCAGCTCGTCGAGATCCTGGAGGCCATGCTGGCCCGGGAAAATGTTGTCCTGGCCACCCGGATCTCCCCTGCAAAGGCCATGGCTGTCTGCAACCAGCTTCCCGGGTTGACCTATCACGACACGCCCAGGCTGCTGACCGGCAATCTGCAGTGGAAAGCCGGCGACCAGGGCCGCGGTACGGTGTGCATCGTTTCGGCGGGCACCTCGGATCTGCCGGTGGCGGAAGAGGCCAGGATCACCCTGGAGCTGTTCGGTCACCAGGTGGAACCCGTGTATGATGCCGGCGTGGCCGGGCTGCACCGCATTCTCTCCCACACCAGGAAGCTGCAGTCGGCCTCGGTGATCATCGTGGTGGCCGGGATGGAAGGCGCCCTGCCCTCGGTGGTGGCCGGGATGACCGACGCACCGGTGGTGGCCGTGCCCACGTCGGTCGGCTATGGTGCCGGAGCGGGAGGGATTTCCGCCCTCCTGGGGATGCTCAACAGCTGCGCTCCCGGCCTGGCCGTGGTCAATATCGACAACGGATTCGGCGCCGCCTGCATGGCAGCGGCCATAAACCGGAAATAATCCCGAAAAATCTGATCTGTCCGTTGCACGATCGGCGTCCGCATCGTATAATCGAATATTTTTTATATGATGCAAGGTGCCGGATCCTTCTCCCGTCGGGCGGGAGGCTTCCTGGGTGGCCGACACGGACAGCCACCCGCAGATCAATCAACACGACCAGTCTGAACAGGAACGAGCAATGAATACGACCCTGAAACTGAAAATCGGGCTTCTCATCATCCTTGTCCTTTTTTCCATCATGACCCTGGTGCCCTCCTTTTATCCCGGCGCCCCGTCCTGGTGGAAGAAATATCTCGCTCCGGAAGGTTTGAAGCTGGGTCTGGATCTGCAGGGCGGCATGCATCTGGTCCTCCGGGTGGACCTGGACAAGGCGGTGGAGAACTCGCTGGATCTGGCCGCCGCTGATCTCAAGGACAGTCTGGCGGAAAAAAAGATCAAGGCCATTCAGCTCGATTCAGGGAATCCTGACCAGGTTATCCTGGCCCTGCCGAACACCGGCGCCGTGGACGTGCTCAATCAGGTGATCAAGGAGGACTTTCCCAACCTGGATATCGAGGTCCAGGCCGAGGAGGGCAGTTTTCCCCGGATCACTCTGCAGCTTAAGCAGGAGGAGATCGATTTTATCCGCAAGAATGCTGTCAGCCAGTCGCTGGAGATCATTCGGAACCGGATCGATCAGTTCGGTGTGGCCGAGCCGGTAATCATTCGCCAGGGGGAGAACGAGATCGTGGTTCAGCTTCCCGGGGTCAAGGATCCGGACCGGGCTATGGGGCTCATCGGCCAGACCGCCCAGCTGGAATTCAAACTGGTGGCCGAGGAGAGCGGGGTCGATCTTCCCGCCCTGATCGACCAGGTGGTGAAGGAAGGCAAGTGGAAGGAAGGCGAGTCCAGGAAAAAGCTGAACCTGGCCCTCCAGGGACGTTTGCCGGCCGGAACCGAGGTCTATTTCCAGAAGATTGTCGACGAGCAGACCAAGCGGGAGAAAAAGGTGCCTATCCTTCTCGAGAGTCAGGTGCTGATGACCGGAGAAATGGTCAAAAATGCCCAGGTCCGGATCGGCGGCAGCTTCAACGAACCCTATGTCAGTCTGGATCTCACCAGACGGGGAGGTAAGATCTTTGCCGCTATCACGGAAAAGAACGTCGGCCGCCGGCTGGCCATTGTCCTGGACGAGGTGGTCCGCTCGGCACCGGTGATCCGGGAAAAGATCCTGGGAGGCTCGGCCCAGATCTCTGGCAATTTCACCCATGAGGAGGCCACAGACCTGGCCATCGTCCTGCGTGTCGGTGCCCTGCCGGCACCGGTGGAGATCATTCAGAATCTCACGGTAGGGGCCAGCCTGGGCCAGGATTCCATCAACAAGGGGCTGACCTCGGGTCTGTTCGGGGCCATGCTGGTGCTGCTCTTCATGGTGGTCTATTACCGCCTTTCCGGCGTGATCGCCGATTTTTCCCTGGCCCTGAATATTCTCTTCCTGTTCGTCGGCCTGGCCATGCTCAGCGCCACCCTCACCCTGCCTGGCATTGCCGGTATCATTCTTTCAATCGGTATGGCCGTGGATGCCAATGTCCTGATCTTTGAACGGATGCGGGAAGAATTCGAACTGGGCAAGTCGGTCAAGTCCGGGGTGGATGCCGGATTCAACAAGGCCTTCTGGAGTATCGTCGACTCCCAGGTCACCACCCTGATCACCGCCCTGGCCCTTTTTCTTTTCGGTACCGGCCCCATCAAGGGCTTTGCCGTCACCCTCTCCCTGGGTATCATTTTCAACCTCTTTGCCGTGCTCTTCTGCACCCGAATGGTATATGACAGCCTCTATGCGGTCCGGGCCCTCAAGGAGCTGCGCTTCATGCGGTTTGTCAAGAAACCCAGCTTTGATTTCATGAAGGTCCGCAACATCAGTTTCGCCCTCTCCGCGGTCATGGTCCTGATCGGGCTGGTGGCCTTTGTCCAGATCCTGCGTGGACATGCCAACCTGGGCGTGGATTTCACCGGCGGCTCGCTTCTCCAGTACAAGGCCGAGCAGCCTTTCGGGCTCGATGTGGTCAGGACGGCCTTCAAGAAAAACGGCTATAGCTCCATCGACCTGCAGCAGGTTACCGGTGAGCACCGTCTGATCGTCAAGCTCAAGAAGTCAGAGGAGACCGTGGGCCACCTGGGTGACGAGATAACGGCCATCCTGAACAAGGAGTTGCCGGACAAGGGATTTGTCCTGGAAAGCCAGTCTGAAATCGGCTCCTCCATTTCTGCGGTGCTTCGGAACAAGGCCATCCAGGCCATTGCCATCTCCCTCTTCGGCGTCCTGATCTACCTGGCCCTGCGCTTCGATTTCAGTTTCGGCCTGGCCGCGGCCGCCGCAACCTTTCACGATGTCCTGGTGGTTCTGGGCATCTGCTGGCTGCTGAACCTGGAGATAACCCTGCTCATTGTCACTGCCCTGCTCACCCTGGCGGGTTATTCACTCAACGACTCGGTGGTCATTTTCGACCGCATACGGGAAAATATGCACAAGTCGGAAAACGAGAACTTTTTCACAGTGATCAACAAATCCATCAACCAGGTGCTGGGCCGGACCATCGTCACCTCCCTGACCACCATGCTGGTACTGGTCGCCCTGTTCTTTTTCGGCGGTTCGGCCATTCACAACTTCTCCTTTGCCCTCCTGACCGGGGTGCTGGTTGGAACGTACTCCTCGGTGTTCATCGCCAGCCCGCTGCTTACCCTGAAGGCCAGGGACTGAGGACGGTATGCCAGGGCAGGTCGAGGAGTATTTTCAGCCCCTGGATGTTGGCGAACGGTTCTCCTTTGCCTGTCACCGGGGCGTCGCATGTTTTACAGAGTGCTGCCGGCAACTCGATCTTGCCCTGACCCCCTACGACGTCCTGCGCCTGAAGCAGCGGCTCGGCCTGGATTCCAGGACCTTTCTGGAGCAGTATGTCATTATTGAGAGAAATGAGCAGAGCCCCTTCCCGGTCTGTTATCTCACCATGGTGGACGACGGCCGGGCAAGCTGCGTGTTCGTCTCTTCCGGTGGCTGCACGGTCTATGCCGACCGGCCAGGGGCCTGCCGGTGTTATCCCGTTGGCCGTGGTGTCTCACGGACGGCTGAAGGCGGGCTGGTGGAACGGTTTGTCCTGATCCGGGAACCCCATTGCCGAGGCTTTGAGCAGCCGCGCGAGCTGGATATCGAAACTTATTTCCATGAACAGGAGCTTGGGGAATACAACCGGTACAACGATGCCCTGGTTCCGCTCCTGCAGCATGAGCGGGTGCGGCAGGGATTCAGGGCGAACCAGGAACAGCAGGAGTTGTTCATTCTTGCCCTCTATGACCTGGATCGGTTTCGCCGGGAACTGACCGCCGGCCGTCTGCTGCCTGGCCGGGCTGTTCGGCGAGGAGAGTTCCTGGATCTGCCCGGTGATGACAGGGAGCTGCTGCTCCTGGGCATTCGCTTTCTCATCCATGAGTTTTTTTCTGACCACGACTCAGCGGCGCAGATGGGGCAGCATGAGCAGGATGGATGACTTTCGCGTCGTCCCGGTGGGATGGGTGATGCCGCTTCCCAGGTTGGATCCGTCCGTGATCCACAGGACCATTTCCCGGGCAGGTGGACTGAAATACTGGTTTCCCGGCGCCACGGCAACAGCAGCCCCCAGATCGGCCGCCGGGTCGGTCGGATCGTACCAGTATCCTCGCAGGTTGTCACCGCTGACATTCAGGGTAAAACCGCCGCTGGAGGTGTAGACCGCATAATGGTGGCCGGGTTCTGCCAGGCAGAACTTGGTTGTTCCGCTGTCTGCATCGGCCAGGAGGTTGTTTGCCGCCTGCATCCGCCAGAACGGCATTCTGCTCTGGGCCAAAAAGCGGAGCAGGCTGCCCAGGTCACTGCCGGTGCCACCGCCGGCAGCGCCGCCAAGCAGGTTGGCCCAGATATTGCCCCGCAGGCGGGCGTCGCTGGCACTGGTCAGTTCGCCGAACTCCTCGCTCAAGTGGGGCAGGGTCTCGCTGCTGCGCATGGAGCGGGCCAGGAAGTTGACCCCGTCCGGAGTGGAACCGTTTCCGGCCTGGCTGGCGATGAATCCGGGCCAGCTCTGGCCGGAAAAGGGCCAGTCTGTCAGATTGTGGACCGAAAGCAGCCTGCCCCAGGGATTGTGGGCCTGGAGAAAGTCGCCGGCACGGTTCACCTCGGCTTCAGTCCAGCCTTCGCTCCATTCCAGGGCGATCACGTACAGGGTATGGGTAAAGGCGGATGTCCTGGCCATGGCATAGCGGAAGAGCCGGTTCTTGTCGGCTTCGGAGAGGGCGCCGAAATCGGACTCATCGGCAAAGAACCACATCTCGGCGAACATGCTGTTCTCCTTGAAGCTGCGCAGGTAGGCATCGTACTTTTTCCAGCGGCCCAGGTCCATCCTGGTCTTGTCGTTGCTCGCCGCGCTCCCCACCCAGGGGGTCACCGACACGCCACCGTAATCCCCCTTGTTGGCGAAATAGACATTGATCTTGTTGGCATGATGGAAGTATCTCTGCCGCCAGAGCAGTTCGGCCCGCTCCGCGTCCGTGACCAGCTCGCTCATGAAGGTATGGCTGTATCGCGGGATGGTACCGTTTTCGACCTCGAGAAAGTTGCCCTGGAGGAAGATATAGTCCCCGCTCTGGAAGCGGAAATAGTGTCCATCCCGGACCAGTCCACCCAGGTCGTTGCTCGCTGTGCAGACAAACTGGCCCGACTGTCCGGCCAGGGCAGGGTCAGGGGCGTCGCCGGTGATGGTCCGCCATTTCCAGAGTCCGGTCATATAGGGGCAGATCCGGGCCTTCCAGATCCTGCCGTTCTGGCCGCCATTGCCGTCGCCGTCATAGAAGCCGTCCAGGACGATGATCCGCCCCGCCGGATCGGTCACCTCCAGTTTCAGCAGGTAGGTGTCGAAAGGGTTTGCCGGTGTGGACTGGGCAGTGAACGTCAGCTCCAGGGTTGCATAGCGGCCGACCAGGGTTGCCAGTGCCTGGTCCGGACAGGAAAGAATGGGGAGAACGAAAAGAAAGGAAAGGAGAAATTTTCCGGCCGTCATGAATCTGCTCCTTGGTTCAGAGGGCAAGAAGAGGGTTCCAGGCTGGTCGGATTAATCAGTCAGGCTGTATTTTGACACGAATCAACAAGAGGTTGCAATGATTTCCCTGGCCGGGAGGGGAAAAACTGGGAGGCGGCAACAAAAAAGCCTGACGCCGGATGGCGTCAGGCCTGTTGTCGGAACTGGTGCCGAGACCAGGATTTGAACCAGGGACACACGGATTTTCAGTCCGTTGCTCTACCAACTGAGCTATCTCGGCACCTGAATCGGAGCTATATTAAGCCGTATCAGCAAGAATCTGTCAATAGATTTTTACTCTTTTTCTCCCGAGAGAAACTCCGAGATATCTATGTTAAAATCGTCGAGCGCGGTTCCGGTTTTCAGGTGTTTGCCTCCCTTTTTTTTCAGGCTGGCCGCCATGGCCGTGGTCTCGAGATCCAGACCATCAAGTTGGAGATCCTCCAGCCGGGTCAGGGAGGGCTCCTCCCCTGCCTGGTTCGTTTCCGCCTGAGGTTCGACCTGAGCTTCTTCATCGGTCAGGCCAAGTTCTCTCTCCAGGTTCAGCGCCTCTGCCGTCAGGGTCTCCTCGTCCATTTCCGGTTCTACAGCCGGTGCATCCGGACCAAGATCTGAAATGTCCAGGTTCTCAAAATCGATTTTTGGCAGGGTAATATCTCCCTCCTCGAGCTCCTCCTGCTCTTCTTCCAGGGACGGAGGGTCGGCTTCTGACGCCAGGGCACCTTCTTCTTCAGCCTGCAGGGCCTGGAACTCCACAGTATGTTCTTCCTCACCGACAACCTCTTCAAGCTCCTCCAGGCTCTCTTCGAAGGGAATCTCCTCTTCTGCCAGATCGTCTTCCTCAGCGGAATCATCAGCCGCTGGTTCGGATTTCTCATCCCCTGCCAGTGGAGGAGCATCATTCAATAGTTCCGCAGCCTCTTCTTCCTCTGGCAGCTGATCAGGCTCTTCCAGGGTATCTGCCTGGTCAGGTCCATCCAGGTCGAGATGGAGATAGACCGGAGGCAGGACATCATAGACGGTGCCATCAAGTTCAGCTGCTATCCTGCTCAGATCTTTCCCGCACTTTTTGCAGGATTCCAGGTGGTCAAAAGAAAAGTAACCGCATTTTGGGCAACGCATACCAGTCTGCCTTTCAGAGATGTTCTCACAGGGGATATCAACGTGCCATTGTGATAGCCCGGTTCAAGGATCCAGGAAAAACTGGACCGTCCAATTCCGTCTGCTTGCTGTGCCGGCTTTTGTGTCTCGAAATAGTTGCATATCCGAGAGGATATGTTGGATTGAGCCTAGTGTCCGTTGGCAATCCACTTTATTCTTCGAATAGTTGTTTGGTTTCTTGAGGGATTCCAATAACCCGCATTTTTCCGATGGGTGCATATGCGCTCCATTGTATCGCTGCAGTACCCGGGTTGAGCCCCTGATAAAAAAGTTGCGCTCGGCATGGAACTGGACAAAAAGTCAATTTTCAGTACACCCTACGTGATCAGTATTGCATAGACTCGAAGGAAAAATCAATACAGATTTTTCCTCCGGAGTGTAAATGGCGGCAATATTCCGATATTTCCTCCGATTCGGCCGCGGGGGCTCAGTGGCTGCAAAATACTGGATTTCATGGTATACTAAATATATGAATGCATACCCTGCAGTAGCTGCCTGCACTCCATTCCAGAAAAAGTCAGCTTTGTCGTAAGTCGCCGGTCGCTGTTGTCGTCCCGGTCTCCCTGAGCATGGGATGTCGCGCGGTAGACCGGTATATCCGAGGTGACTCCGGGGAGCCGGAGTAAAATTACTACATGTGTGAGGTGTTGCATGAAAGGATTGTTTACTGCGGTATTGGTGTTTTTCCTGTTCACTCTTTCCCAGGGATTAGCCTTGGAGCGGTTCGAACTGGTTACCACGGAAGAAATGCAGCAACTGCTTGCCGACCGGGAGGCCGGCAAGGTGGATTTCATCCTCCTTAACAGCCTGGATGCAATGATTTTCCGGGATGCGCATATTCCAGGCTCCATCAATATCCCCTTGAGCCGGGTGGATTCGATGATCCATCTGCTGGGCGAGGATCATGACAAGCTCATCGTTCCCTACTGAATGGGATACAGGTGAGTCTTTGCCTACAAGATGGCAGTTGCCATCAAAAAGAAGGGATTTACCAATATCAAGATCTACAACGGCGGCCTCAAGGACTGGATGAAGTCCGGTCTGCCGGTGAACACCATCGAACCGTTGCCGAAATACAAGGGGCCGGTCATCAGTGCGGACGAGCTGGTGAAAAAGCTCCGCGAGGCAGAAAAGACGGGATGTCGGGGAGCGGATGGCGATGCGTTGCTTACCCTGATCGATTTTCGGGCCTCTTCCCGTCTGAAGCACAAGATAGGAGGGGATCGGTACCGGATCAAAACCGTCTGCCCGACCATAACCGCCCTGCTGGATGATTTCATCGACAACCAGGAGCTGATCGATTCAATCCCCCGGAAAGGAATGGTGGTCACCATCAGTGAGACAGGGAATCGAGACAGTTTCCTGAAGCGGTACCTGAAAAAGTACGGATACACCAATGTGGTCGGACTGCAGTACGGCATGCGTTCCTGGCACAAGGCCGGATATCCGGTGGAAAAGATCGCTCCCTGAGCGCCCTGAGAGGACAGGTGCGAAAACTGGTCGCTTGTAGTACAAACAGGAACATTGCAACGAAGTAACGTGGAATTCAGCAACGGAGGCCTGATATGAATTATTCTCCTGAAATTGAAAAAATGCACTGCGTGGCCCAAGGACCGAACCATGGTCCGTCTCCCATCCCCCAGGAGGGACAGTGGAATCAGGTTCGGGAGGTCCGGGACATCAGCGGTCTGACCCATGGGGTAGGCTGGTGCGCTCCCCAGCAGGGCGCCTGCAAACTGACTCTGAATATCAAGAACGGTATCATCGAGGAGGCCCTGATCGAGACGGTTGGCTGTACCGGCATGACCCACTCGGCTGCCATGGCCTCCGAGATCCTGCCCGGCAAGACCGTCATGGAGGCCCTGAATACAGACCTGGTCTGCGACGCCATCAACGTTGCCATGCGGGAGCTTTTTTTGCAGATCGTCTACGGCCGCAGTCAGTCCGCCTTTTCGGAGGGAGGACTGCCCGTGGGGGCCGGACTGGAGGATCTGGGCAAGGGGCTGCGCACCGTTACCGGCACCATGTACGGCACCAGCCTGAAAGGACCACGGTACCTGGAGATGGCCGAGGGCTACGTGCTGGAACAGGCACTGGATGAAAACGACGAGATCATCGGCTACAAGTTCGTCAACCTGGGACGGATGATGGACGCCATCAAGCAGGGTGTCGATCCCGGTCAGGCTCTGGCAGACGCCACCGGTACCTACGGACGGTTTGACGAGGCGGTGAAGACCATAGATCCACGGCATGCATAATGGAGAGGAATGATGGCACTTTTTGAAGGTTATGAGCGAAGAATCGCGCAGATAGAAGAGGTGATGCGCCGGTATGATATCCGGGATCTTGAGGAGGCCAGGCAGATTTGTGACGATGCGGGTGTGGATGTCTATGGCATTGTCCGTGAGGTTCAGCCCATCTGCTTCGAGAATGCCTGCTGGGCATACATCCTCGGCGCGGCCATTGCCATAAAAAAGGGGCAGCGCCAGGCTGCCGAAATCGCCCCGACACTGGGAGAGGGGTTGCAGGCCTTCTGTATTCCGGGTTCTGTGGCGGCAGAGCGCCGGGTGGGCATCGGGCACGGCAACCTCGCCGGCATGCTCCTGTCCGAGGAAACCCGATGTTTCGCCTTCCTGGCCGGTCATGAGTCCTTTGCCGCCGCCGAGGGAGCCATCGGCATTGCCCGTTCGGCCAACCGGGTGCGCAAGGTGCCCTTGCGGGTGATCCTCAATGGCCTGGGTAAGGATGCGGCCCATATCATCTCCCGAATCAATGGATTCACCCATGTGGAAACCAGGTTCAACTATGCAGACTCCACCCTGGAGATCGTCAGGGAAACACCCTATTCCCGGGGAGAACGGGCCAAAGTACGCTGTTTTGGAGCCGATGATGTCCGGGAGGGTGTGGCCATCAATCATCATGAAGGGGTGGATATCTCCATCACAGGCAACTCCACCAATCCCACCCGTTTCCAGCATCCGGTGGCTGGAACCTACAAGAAAGAATGCATGCAACAGGGAAAAAAATATTTTTCCGTGGCATCGGGCGGCGGAACCGGCCGCACCCTGCATCCGGACAACATGGCAGCCGGGCCGGCATCGTACGGCATGACCGACACCATGGGGCGGATGCATTCGGATGCCCAGTTTGCCGGCTCTTCTTCAGTACCGGCCCATGTGGAGATGATGGGATTCATCGGTATGGGGAACAATCCCATGGTCGGGGCCTCGGTGGCTGTGGCGGTCGCCCTGCAGAAGGCAGCCGAGGGCCGCGCCTGAGGAGGCAGGAGAACAGGCGATGGCCAAGGTGCTGGAGATCAATCCGTACAATCCGCAGCCCCGCCTCATCCAGCAGGTGGCCGCTACCCTGAAACGGGGCGGGGTGATCTGTTATCCTACCGATACCATGTACGGGGTCGGCTGCGACATCTTCAACCAGAAGGCTGTCAAGCGGGTGCATCAGCTCAAGAACAGGCCCAAGCAGAAACCCTTTTCCTTCATGTGTTCCTCGCTGAAGAATATCAGCCAGTACGGGCACGTGGGAAACACTGCCTACCGTCTGATGCGGAAAAATCTGCCCGGGCCGTACACCTTTGTTCTTGCCGGAACCAAGCTGGTTCCCCGGATCATGCTGACCAGGCAGAAGACCGTGGGTATCAGGGTGCCGGATCATCCCATCTGTCTGGCCATGATCGAGGCACTGGGCAATCCGATTCTGACCACCAGTGCCAGCCGCGGTGATTCGGACGAGCCGGTTATCGATGCCTACGATGTCCTGGAACTCTTCGGCAAACAGGTGGACCTGGTGATTGACGGCGGGCCGGTCTATCCGGATCCCTCCACGGTCGTCTCGCTGGTCACCGACCAGGTGGAGATTCTCCGGGAGGGTAAGGGCGACGTCTCTGTCTTTCTGCAACATCCCTGACAACCATTCTCCTGGCCGGGGACTTTTCTTCGTTTATTCAAAAAAAAGAGCCGGAGCCCTGCCGCTTGACCGCAGGACTCCGGCTCTTTTTCGCTTCTGAACAGGTTACCTATTCTTCGATCAGTACTTCTTTGAGCGATTTGCTCATGGTGAAGTGGAGGGTCTTGCGGGCAGGTATATCCATCATCTTGCCCGTTTTCGGATTCTTGGTGGTGCGAGGCTTTCTGGTCCGAACGGAAAAACTGCCAAAACCACGAATTTCCACCCTTCTGCCGTCAATCAGGGCCTGGGAGATGACCTCCAGAATAATGTCTACAGCCCGGGCAATATCCTGTTTGTAATAACTGCCCAGCTGCTCCACGACTTCGTTGACCAATTCACGCTTGAGCATGGTAAGTATCCTTTTTTTCTGATTCCCTGGCTTGAAACACTATTCCTTCTCTTCGCTCTGATCGGCACCTGCCGCCGCTTTCAGCAGATCTCCAAAGGTGGAAGGACCTGAACTCTTTGTTTTCCTGACATACTCCTCCGCATCGCTTCCACCCTTGTCGTCCTTTTCTTCAAGGGCCTTGAGCGAGAGACCGATTTTCCGGTCCGCAGCCGACACATTGATGACCATGGCGGTCAGAGTATCACCCACTGTAAACATACCCACCGGGGTCTTGATTTTTTCCTTGCTGATTTCAGAGACATGAACGAGCCCTTCAATACCCTCCTCAAGCTGGACAAAAACGCCGAAGTCGGTCACGTTGGTGATCTTACCCTCCACAGTGCTGCCGATGGGATAGTTGTTTGCGGCGGCCTGCCAGGGATCGGGCTCGAGCTGCTTGATTCCGAGAGAGAACCGTTCATTTTCCTTGTCGATCTTCAGGACAACGGCCTGGATGGTCTCTCCCTTGGAATACTTGACCGAAGGATGCTTGATCCGCTCAGTCCAGGAGAGATCCGAGACGTGAATGAGGCCGTCGATTCCTTCCTCTATGCCGATAAAAATACCGAAATCGGTAATATTCTTGATCTTGCCCTCGATGACGGCCCCGACGGGATAGCTCTCTTCCACGAGGTCCCATGGATTGGGCTGCAGTTGCTTCATACCCAGTGAAATGCGCTTGGTCTCGGCTTCCACCTTGAGGACCTGGACCTCGATCTCGTCACCGACGCCGACAATCTTGGACGGGTGACGCGGTTTTTTTGACCAGCTCATTTCCGAAATATGGACAAGCCCTTCCACGCCTTCTTCCAGCTCCACGAAGACACCGTAATCGGTGATGGAGACCACCTTGCCGGTGACCCGGGATCCGGGAGCGTATTTTTCCGGAACCAGTTCCCATGGATCCGGCTTGAGCTGTTTCACACCCAGGGATACCCGGTCTGTCTCCCGGTCGTACTTGAGGACCTTGACCTCGATTTCCTCGCCCACGCTGTACAGCTTGGACGGGTGGGAAACGCGGCCCCAGGAAAGATCGGTGATGTGGCAGAGACCGTCCATGCCCCCCAGGTCGATGAACAGGCCATAATCGGTAATGTTGGTGATGGCCCCCCGGATGGTCTGTCCCTCTTCCAACGTAGAGCGCATCTGCTCGCGCAGCTTGGCGCGTTTTTCTTCCAGAATGGCCCGTCGGGATATGACGACGTTGTTGCGTTTACGGTTGAACTTGAGGATCTTGAATTCAAAGGTCTGACCGATAAGGGCATCCAGGTCCTTGACCGGCCGCAGATCAATCTGGGAGTAGGGCAGGAATGCCGGGACTCCGATGTCCACAGACATACCGCCTTTGACCCGGCTTTCGATGCGGCCTTCGATGGTGCCGTCCTCTTCCTGGATCTTGGCGATCTGTTCCCAGACTTTGATGGCAATGGCCTTTTCCCGGGAGAGCTGGAGCCCGCCTTCTTCTTTCCGTTTTTCGATGAAGATTTCGAACTGGTCTCCTATCTTGATTTCCCGGTCCGGATCCTCGTGGCGAAATTCAGCAAGCGGGATGTAACTCTCCGCTTTGTCTCCCACGTCGATGAGCAGGGCATCTTCGGTCATGTCGACCACCGTGCCAATGGCCACCTCGCCGACATTGATGACCGTATTGTTGTCTTCCTGTTCAAAGAGCTCGGCAAAGCTCAACTCTTCCTTGCCATTACCTTCTGCCGCCGGAGCGGGCTGAGTTCCATTTTCAGTCATGGGTTGTGGTTCCTCTGGGGACTGGATACCTGCCAGCCTGTTGTGATTATTGGGTTAATGGGTTAACTGCCGTGTTGGCTGCATTGGACTGTACCATAAATAGCCTCTATTACCAGAGATAATCACGAAAAACAACAGTTTCCTCCCGTAACAGGGGCTTTTTTTCTCCAGGAAAGTGATGGAGCGCGGAAATGCTTGACAGGCTAACGTTTTCCCTGGACCGCAAGCTCTTCCATGAGGGGGCCGAAAAGTTCCTCATAGGCAGGGATGGCTTTGCGCAGCAGGACATCGAAATATTTCAGATCCCGTTCGTTGACCACCAGGTTGGCGCTGTGGGCGAGGGCTTCGAGATCATAGAGGCTGTGGAACTCCGGTCCGACAAGGATGTAAAAGATATAGCGCCTTTTGGGCATGGCCATGTCCTGCATATAAGCGTGAAACCGTGAGGTTTCCAGGCCGCCGTCCTCAAACTGGCTGTGGAGCACGATACAGGAGAAGTTGACAAACTGGATTCGCTCCATGGCCTCGTCCACGCTTTCCGCGCAGATTACCTGGTAACCCACCGATTCCATGGCCTCCTGGATGGCTTTGCCGGTCAGGGGATCCGGATGCAGAACCAGAGCCATGGGAACATCGTCTACCCGGCCTTCTTCCTCGAAGTCGCCTAGTTTCAGCCAGTCCAGGTTTGGCGGCGCTGGCGGAGACACGCTCTTCCCGCTGCTCTTGGTCGACCGTTCCGGCTGACCGCTCCGTAGGATCTTGATCTGTTGCCTGCATGCGGGACATTTGATGGTCAGTTTCTGGCCCGGTTCCAGGGCCAGAAGCATCTCCTTGAGCTTGGCTTTTTTGGCAGCATCAAACTGCAGAGGATTCTGGCAATGGGGACAACTCGATATCATCGGTATGCTCTGGCGGTAGTAGCCGGCCTCCTGGCTGCCGTATTACAGCCAGCCAAAACGGGAACGTTCATCCTTTTCCATCTGCAGGCCCTGGATGTCTGAGGTCCTTTCTCCGCGGGCCGATTTGATGGTGTCGATACCTCGTTTGATTTCGCTGCGGTGGGAACAGTAGGCCAGGGCCGACTCCTCGCTGATCAGGCCCTGCTCGAACAGTTCCAGCAGATGCTGGTCAAAGGTGCGCATGAGGCTGTTGGAACCCTCCTTGATCACCTTGTAAAAAGTTTTATCCTCGGTTTCGCCG
>Ga0256914_1001856_pt1 | contig 18269 bp, 15 predicted proteins | sample HulkmetaG_FD_191571 | JGI IMG/M metagenome (GOLD analysis project Ga0256914, IMG submission 191571) | Hydrothermal chimney microbial communities from Main Endeavour vent field at the Juan de Fuca Ridge, Pacific Ocean - Hulk | ecosystem: Environmental > Aquatic > Marine > Hydrothermal vents ... | reverse complement strand
ATGCCACAGACCTCTTTCCCTTCACAACCAATATCATCGCACAAAATAAACATAAAGTCAAAGCCCGCCCCCCTGGAACTCCACCTCGCGGGCTTCGCTTGCAAAGCCCCCTCACGGGGGCTGCGATGAACCGCCCCGGCGGTTTCGCCTCCACCGAAGGCCGCAGTTTTCAACTGCCGGCCGTGTCGGGATCCATCGCCCTTCGGCCGCGACCACCGCCCGTGGGTGGAAGCCGCACGAAACGCCCGGCAACTGGAAGTTGCGGGCTTCGCTTGCAAAGCCCCCTGGCGGGGGCTGCACCCAACCGCCCCCGCGGTTTCGCCCCACCGAAGGCCGCAGTTTCAACTGCCGGCCGTTCCGGGGCCCACCGCCCTTCGGCCGCGGCCGCCGTCCGTGGGTGGAGACCGCACAAAACGCCCGGCAACTGGACGTTGCGGGCTTCGTTTGCAAAGCCCCCCTGGCGGGGTCTGCACTGAACCGCCCCCGGCGGTTTCGCCCCACCGAAGGCCGCAGTTTTCAACTGCCGGCCGCCTCCGAGCCACGCCGTCCCTTGGCCGCGCCCGCCGTCCGTGGGTGGAAGCCGCACGAAACGCCCGGCAACTGGACGTTGCGGGCTTCGCTTGCCAAGCCCCCTGGCGGGGGCTGCGATTAACCGCCCCTGGCGGTTTCGCCCCACCGAAGGCCGCAGTTTTCAACTGCCGGCCGTGTCGAGCCCCAACGCCCTTCGGCCGCGGCCATCGTCCGTGGGTGGAAGCCGCACGAAACGTCCGGCAACTGGAAGTCGCGGGCTGCGCTTGCAAAGCCCCCTGGCGGGGGCTGCGACCAACCGCCCCCGGCGGTTTCGCAAGTGAAGGCCGCAGTTTTCAACGGCCGGCCGTCCCTGGGCCCAACGCCCTCGGCCGCGCCGGCCTCCATATCGTACTTGGGCTCAGGCCCCTACCATCAACAGAAACCAAGGTTACACAACTATGGCCCCTATGAGTAACAAGCTCCAAACCTCAATGAACTCACACAAAGCACCGTACACATCACCCGTTAAGCCGGGAAGAAAGCGCATAACCCAGGTGGCCAGGCCCCATGTCATCACCACCACACACAGCCATCCTCCTCCACCCACAAGGCCACCGATGGCCAGGGACAAGACCAAGGCCGTGCCGCCTGCCAGAAGAAGTTCTCGCGTTCCCGCGGCATCCTTCATGGCTCGGCCTAACCCTTCTGCTCGCGCGTAAGGAAATCGTGTGACGGCCAAACTCATGGCAAAACGCCCCCACACAGGAGCCAAAAAAAGCACCCGCCAACCCTCACTCGTTCCCCGCGTAAGCGTCGAATCGTGAACAGGGAGGAAAAGCATCAACAGCGCAGTGTACTTCAAAAGAACGAGGGAAACCCCACCGACAAATGCAAACGCGCCAATGCGGGAATCGCGCATAATACGCAACCGCTGTTCAGGTGTGTGTCCCCCAAACAGACCATCACATGTATCCAGAAACCCATCCACATGGATCGCACCCGTGACTCCCATCCACGCCACCAGAACCCACGCGGCTACCACATATGGCGGGAACACGTGCGCCAAGATCCACGAAAGTCCCACGAGCATCCCACCAATGAGTGCCCCCACCAAGGGGAAAAATCCCACAGCACGCCCTAAAACCCCGTTGGAATACGAAAGGCGCACAGGGCTAGAAAATACCGTCAAAAAGGAAAACGCTGCCCAAAATGCCACTCAATTCCCTCTTCAACAGAGATACACAGTACCTGATATCGAACTACCAATATGAATCCATCCTCAGCAACTGCTTCACGGAACCGCGAAGAAAATAATGCCTCCTACCAACACGCCCGTTATCAAATACTCTAAGGCAATCCGCCAGGTTAAAGAACCTCGAAAATGTCGTTCAACCAAAGCCGTTAAAACATAGAACATTAACAACAGAAGAAGTCCTCGTCGAGGGAAGGAAAGAGGCAACTGACGAAAAGCCCAGGCCATCTGAGCCACCACAACACCAAGGACCAACCCATATAACCAACGACGATGACGAGGGAGGGACAAAGGAAGCCAAAAAGCCACAGATAGCAAATACGTTCCTACTAACATCTGGGTAGCGGAGATCACACTCCGTTCCCCCAACGCGTACAGACCCAGGTACAACATCCCCGCAACCACGTACACGACCACTCGCAGAGCAAACCAGGCTGGGAATTCCGATGGAACACCGCCAATGAGACGGGCAAGAATGTGCCAGGAAAACGCCAAAGTCAACAACGTCCCCACGAGAAAAACCAACCACGCGGTTCGTGAAGGCTGATGGGGCAACAAACGCAAAGCCAGCCATCCCTCGGCCAAAGGTAATGTCCAGGCACCCAGCGAGAAAGGTACAGAGCGGCGCGGAACATCCCACGCCGTCAGGATCCATTGTGTTCCTCCGGAAACAGCCGTCAACAACAACAGACCAACGAAAAAATCCCTATCCACCACCAACCCCGCCGGGCTTCCCAAAAATGTCCAGGATGCCCTCCACGCCGGGGCCATTAAGATAGGTTGAATGGCCAAAATGAGTCCCACCACCCACGTTGCAATGCTAATACGGTCACGAAACGTGGACATTGGTCGCCCCACCTCGTCGGGGATCTCCCGCGGCTTCTAAACGTCCTGCGCGTCGGGCAATAGTATGCGCACCTCCAAAGTACATATTCAGCGACTGCCACCTATTTACCTGATATCCCATGGCAGCGAGCGATTGCGCCACCTGGGAAGAAATGCCCCCCTCTAACTGAAGCACATTAGCCTCATAATGCACGCGCGGCAATTCTACCGCATCCTGCACAGGAAACCCATAATCCAAGACATTGAGCAGCACTTGTAAGACCGCCGAGCGGATGCGACTGCTGCCCCCACTCCCTGTAGCCATTATTGGGTCCTCGCGGTCCAACACAATCGTGGGCGTCATCATAGAAGAAAGGCGCTCTCCTGGGGCCAGACGGTGAAAGCCGGCAGGATGTAGGTCGAGTTCCCCCAGCATATTGTTCAGACTGACCCCCGTATCGGCCACCAGGAAACCCGCGTTTTCCCCCGCGGTTGTCGTTAAACTGACCCACATCCCATTCTCATCGGCCACACTAATATGTGTGGTATACGGTGACCCTTGTGATGGCTCCCACGGCCCTCCCTTTGGATCTGAAAGCGCGGAGAACAGACGTCTCTTGTACAGGGCGATATGATCCTCTGCCAGAAAAGCGCGAGCCCCACCCTCTCCCTGAGAACGCAAGCGGTCCCACGCGGGACGCGCCTGGTGAGTCAAATCCATCACCGTTGCCAGCGCGTGGATATAATCTACCCCGTTGTGCTCCCACTCGCGCACCGGGAGCGCATCCAACAAACGCAACGAGAACCCCACCAGTGCTCCCCCGTTCGAAGGTGGGGGAGGCACCAAAATAGTCTGTCCTCGGTAAGGAACCTGCAGAGGAACGTGTTTTAACACCTTATACGCGGCCAAATCCTCTCGCGTGATAAGCCCCCCATGTTCCTCCTGATCGGCCACAATCGCTTGGGCAATCTCCCCCGTGTAAAAGAGTTCTGGCCCCTCTTGAGCCAGCCGTTCCAACGTATTCGCTAATTCGGGGAACCGAAGGCGCTCTCCCGCTCCATAAGGACGTCCATCCCGAGTGAAAATAGCCGCCATCTCAGGGGTATAGGAAAAAATGGGCATAAGAATGCGTAGCACATAAGCGAGGGGAGCGGAAAGCACAGCCCCTTCCCGCGCCAGACGGATGGCAGGAGCCAGCAGCGTGGACAGAGGCAAGGTCCCCCGGTCCTCGGCCAACGCACATAACCCTGCAACCAAGCCGGGCACAGCAACACTGGCTCGACCAATGTAGAACGGCTGTTGTTCCTCCCCAAAATCCACCCACACTTGAGTGAAATCCATATCCGGAAACGGTGGCCGGCTGGGCATAGTAGGGAGAAAATCGTACACCACCGCCTCGCGACCATCCCAAAGCACAGCCAGGCCCCCACCGCCAATGTTCACCAGGACAGCCTCAGATACCAACGCGGCAAACGCGGCCGCGACAGCCGCGTCCACAGCATTGCCTCCCAAACGAAACATCTCTTCGCCGGCTGCCACTGTTTGCGGATCACCGGCAGCAATAACCCCCTGCATAAACCCGATCCTCCTTTAGGGATAAAGTCCTTGATGGAAGTTCACGAAACCGCGTGCGGAGATGAAGTTCAGTTTTGTAAGACAGGTAAAATTAAACCTGCACCCAGTCAATATACCTCACCAGTATATCCAAAGATTTCAGTAACAACGAAATTCACCGTCCGAAAGGATGCATGGACACTTGCCAACCCCATAACTCCGGAGTAGGATTAAGCAGAAATCCAACAGGTCCCCAGCGAAAGGAGCACACCATGACAGCAGAACCTACAATCGTCGTTATGGAGGGTGACCAGACAGGACAGGAATTGCTGGAACAAGCCTTGCGCCTTCTTGACCCCGCTATTATTCGCGTTCCTCTGCGTTTTCAGCACTTTGACCTGAGTTTGGAAAATCGTCGGGCCACACAAAACCAGGTTGTCTACGAAGCAGCCGCTGCCCTTCGCAAAGCTGGTTACGGCCTGAAAGCCGCTACCATTACACCTGAAGACCCTCAGGATGTGGGCAGTCCCAACGCGATAATTCGCGCCGAAGTGGACGGTAAAGTCATCGTGCGGACAGGACGTCGCATTCCTGGCGTGCGACCTCTGGCCGGCGTCCACGCGCCCATCACCGTTGTGCGTATGGCAGTGGATGGCGCGTATGGAGCCAAAGAATGGCGTGAACCCCAGGACGGTGATGAGTGGGCCTTTCGCACAGAAAAAATCAGCCGTAAGACGTGTCGGGCCGTTGCCGAATACGCGTTTTACCACGCGAGGCGCACAGGATCCCGAGTGTTCGGTGGGCCTAAGTACACCGTATCTCCCATCTATGAGGGGATGTTTAAGGAAGAGTTAGACGCCGCGGCCAAACGTTACCCGGACGTTCGTTACGAACCACAACTCATCGACGCGACCCTGGCGTTGCTCCTGACCAACGCGGGAGACCCCATGGTTATTCCCACATTGAACCGGGATGGAGACCTGATCAGCGATTTGGTACTTCAACTCTTCGGTTCCATTGCAGGGGCGGAATCCTTATTGCTCTCCTTTGACGAAGACTTCCACGTTAAAGTAGTCATGGCCGAAGCTCCCCACGGCACTGCTCCCGCACTGTACGGGAAAAACATCGCCAACCCTATGGCCATGTTCCTGGCCGGAGCCGCGCTTCTCCGGCATATTGAAAGAGAGGACGCCCAACGAGCATCACGCGCCATCTACGAAGCCACCTTTGAAGCAGTGTACGAAGGCATTCGTACACCGGACCTGGGGGGAAACGCGACAACAACTGAATTCACGGATGAAGTGATTCGACGTGTGCGTACCAAGATAGAAGTCTGGACCGCGCTGGAATAACGGCAATCCTCGATTGGCGTAAGAAAAACGAACCGAAATTTTCAGTCCGGAACCGAGGCGAACGGATCCGGATCCCACTCGTTTACGCCCAAAACATGGATCAACTCACGTCGCGAACGGTCCACAGAGAATTCTGCCCAGAGGGGTAAGTGGTCGGATACCCGGTAGGACATGCTGCGCAAAGGGAGTTCCTTAAACACCGCGTGTGCGAAGTTGACAGTCCCCGCGCGACCAGTGTACTCCATGCGCAGGCGCCCCATAAACCAGGCGATTTGGTCGTAGTGCTTTGCTTTCCGACCTGTTGCCAAATTAGTGGATATACTCCGAATCTGTGGGGGTACATTTAACCCCCGCGAGGCAAAAGCTTCAAATCGCGGATCATCTCGCCGGTCTATATTGAAATCTCCCAGGACAATAATGTCCTGGTGGAATCGTTTATCCCGCTCCGACCAATTTGCCATCCACTCGGCAAAGGCTTCCAGTTCAGGTACTCGTTCATTAGGGTCCCCGTGGCCGTAGCGGATGTGCACAGTAGTAAGGATAAACGCTTCCTGCCCGGAACGAAAAGAGACCGCGTAAGGTGTGCGGGCAAACTGCTTGATAGCTGCCTGTCCCCAATCCGGAGGCAGGACCAACTCTCCGGCCAAACCAGAAGGTTCAACCCGCCGCCGGTCGAACACAAAAGCCAGCCGCTCCGCGTTACCCTGAGCGCCCTCGTTCACATCCGATACAATAAGTCCCCAATGCGATCCCAGAAAAGCCAACAAAGTCCGAATGCCCGTCAAATCCCGACGCACTTCCTGGATGGCCACAATGTCGAAATGGGAAATGATTTCGGCAATAATAGCAATAGCGCGCAAATTCCGTTTAGGGGAACCGGGATTCTCCGTGAAGTGTGGGTACACATCACCGAACATGCGAATGTTCCAAGTCGCGATTAAAAGATTCTTGTCCACAACCTTTGGAGGCACTCCTGCAGCCTGAATGCGGCGCCGAAGGCGCACAATGTCTTCGGCCGTCTCGCGAGAATACTGGGAATAGTCCATAATGTTCTCCTCGACAGATCCCACACACTCACGTTGGCCCTTATATCCTACCACCATGTACATCGCTCGCCCAAATAGAAGAGCAAGTCGACGACATTTTCCAGCGTGTGTGTTGTGACCATCCAGTAAACCGTAATACCCGACCACTTGCGTGTTCACCCTGTTCGTCTAAACCGGGCAAATGTGCTACGATAACACCCGTGCCGGGCAGTCTTGAAAACGCCTTGGCGCAATTCTGGAAACAACGCTATGCTGTTGTGAGGGATGAATGAGCGCTGAAACCCGTGAATATTTCGACCTATTTGGCCCTAAAGGCCGGATATCCGCGATTTTCTCTCGTATCGCCCACTACCTGACATTCCAACGACTGGATCACGCGCTGCGCAAGGCCGAGCCCGTCCCCTTTTCTGACAACTCACGGATTGTCCTCTTCAGTGACTGTCATCGGGGCACCAACGGCCGTTCTGACGCGTTTGCCCGCAATGAGGACATTTTCGTGGGAGCCCTGGATTACTACTATCAGCGGGCGTACACGTATGTGGAGGTCGGAGATGGGGACGAATTGTGGCAGAACAAAAGCTTTCGGGCAGTTGAACAGGCCCATCCGCGTGTGTTCCAGCGCCTACGGCAGTTTTATCGCGAACAACGGCTTCACCTGCTTTTTGGGAATCACGACGCGCCTGGGTCGAGTCAAGATGTACCCTGGGCTAAGAAGGAGGGCATCCTGCTGCACCATCAGGATACCCATGTACGCATCTTGGTCGTCCACGGACACCAGGCTGATATTGTCAGCGACCGCCTGAAACCCATCAGCCGCCTTGTAGTACGGTACATAGCCCGGTACCTGAGGGCTTTGGGCATGATTGACTACGAGGTTAAGGAACCCCTTATTCAGTGGGACCAGTGGACAGAGCGAATTCGAGAACTCATTAGCCCGGTCGAAGCTCGTCTAATGATGTGGGCCCAGGCGCGAAAACAGGCACTTATTTGCGGACATACCCATCGCCCCATGTACGCGCCGGCTGTTCACTTACCCTATTTCAACACAGGAAGTTGTGTATTTCCAGGATTCATCACCGGGCTAGAAATTGAGAAGGGGTACATCCAGATTGTCAAGTGGATTCGGGAGAGGACACAAACACCCCGTCGTGTGCCCATAGGCACCCCTGTTCCCATTCGAGTGTTGACATAGAATCGTGCTAGAGCGCGGATCCTGCTAGACGCAAAGGAAGCCCTTGCCGTTCAGGGAGACGTCCTTTGAGCACGGGGAGGGGAGATGTAGTACCTTCAGATTCTGGAACGATCCCAATCTCGAAAATTCGTTCCAAAATGCTAGGCGGATGAACAACCGCCACGCCTCGTCCTTCCGCGTCACAGTACAAATGTCCGACCTTCACTCCGCGTCCCTCATCATCAAACAACCACACTGCGTATGGAACGTTATCCGCGCTGGTCGGCAGGCCTTCAACTAAGACAATAACTCGCTGGCCCAAACGGTCGTGTACCACCATGGCCTTAGCCGGTTTAGACGCGCTTTCACTGGTGAGGAGGACCATATCGTATGCGTCCGGGTGTTCCACGTATTCCATAAGCACTTCGCCCAGAGCCCGGGCACTTTCCATCTCCGCCTGCATGTTGTTCAGACGGGAATGGAGGTGAAAGTTCCACCCCAGCAGCCCCAATGCCACAACCAGCATCGCGGTTAAAAACATCGGCACGCGACGTGAAGGGACGGCAAAAAGCGCAGGAGAGGCACCTGTCGGGGCCACCGTAGGAACTCGGGGCGTGGCGATGCTCAACTTCAAAGTAGTCCGCAAGTGGGAGGGCGGATCGTACACAGGTACGGAATACGCCAGGGCAGACGCTGCTTCGCTCAACGATTGAAACTCCTCCCGGCACTGAGCGCACACTTGCAGGTGTTGCTCCACTCGTCGCGCGTCCTGAGGTTCTAAGGCGCCCAGCACGTATGCAGGGAGATTTTCCACCGCGAAGTCGTGTTCCTGCCCCATTACGCCCCCGATGTCTTCTTGCGGTTCGGATGCTTCGCCCATCTTATACGTGGGTTCCTCCTGTTTGGTTTTGGCAAACGCGGTATCGTTTCACGATCGCCGATGTTGGAGCCAATCCAAGAATTCAGTCAACGGTCGCGTGTTTATCACGTCCTTGGGTTCCAACCAGGCTCGCCTCGCCACGCCTACAGCGTAACGCATCATGCGCAGGTGATCGGCTTGGTGGGCATCTGTGCCCAGGCTTATGAGACATCCCATGGACTTTGCCAGGTGTGCGTTGACATCGTTCAGATCTAATCGCAGGTAGTAACCGTTGATTTCGACAGCCACACCCAGATCCGCGGCCCGTTTGAGCACAGATTCAATATCCACGGGGTAGGGATCCCGCTGTCCGATTAAGCGACCGGTGGGATGGGCGAGGATATGGACGTACGGGTTCTCCAGCGCGCGCAGGATGCGCTGAGTCATCTCCTCCCGCGACATGCGAAATCCTGAGTGTACGGACACAATAACCACATCCAGGGAAGCCAGCACTTCGTCGGGATAATCCAGGGAACCATCGGGCAAAATGTCCACCTCCGCGCCGGAAAGTACCCGGATGTCCCCTAACTCCTCGTTGATCGCGTCAATTTCCTTCTGTCGTTCGCGAAGTCGCTCAGGGGTGAGGCCGCCAGCCACCCTCACGCGCGGGGAATGGTCGGTAATGGCAATGTACTCATAACCCAATGCGCGAGCTGCTAAGGCCATTTCCCGGATAGTGTTCGCGCCGTCACTCCACTTGCTGTGCATGTGCGGATCCCCGCGAATATCTTTCAGGGAAACCGGAGTGGGTAACCGACCCTCTAAAGCGGCTTCGATTTCCCCGCGATCCTCTCGCATTTCCGGCGGGATCCACTGCATGCCAAGAACTTCAAACACATCGTCCTCTTCCTCGCCGGCTATGCGTTTCTCTCCTCGAAAGATGCCGTACTCGTTGACCTTCAGTCCTCGTTCTCGCGCAATGGTGCGAATTTTAATGTTGTGCGCTTTAGAACCGGTGAAATAGTGAAGGGCCGCGCCGTAACTCTCCGGAGGCACCACCCGTAAATCCACTTGAAGTCCGTTGTGGAGGACCACACTCCCCTTTGTATCCCCCGCGGCAAGGATTTCCTTAACCTGGGGGAAGTGGACGAACGCCTGTATGGTAGCCTCGCCGTTATCTGCGATGGTGAGGATATCAATATCGCCTACGGTTTCCTTCATGCGACGGGCTGAACCTGCAATGACCACACGCGCTGTGCCAGGGAGGGCGTCGATTTGTTGGGCTATTTCCTCGGCAATGGGCAAAGCCCGGCCTAATGGCATCCGCTCTTTGCTGGCTTCGTACATGGCCAGACCCCGTCGGATGTTCTCCACGGTCTTCTTGCCCATGCCAGGCAACCCCTCAATTCGACCACTGTCCAGAGCATGGCGGAGATCTTCCAGGTCGTTAATGCCCAATTGCTCATGTAATAGCCGTACTCGTTTAGGGCCCAATCCAGGAATGTGCAGGAGTTCGATGAGGCCGGGAGGAACTTGGGAGATGACTTCTTCATATTTGGTCATGCGGCCAGTGGTGAGGAATTCAACAATTTTGGCAGCCAAATCCTTGCCGATACCAGGTAATTCCTCCAACTTTCCTTCCGCGGCCACCTCTGCAACAGGGCGCGGCAGGTCACGAATGGTGCGGGCCGCGTTGCGGTACGCGCGGATGCGGTATGGAATATCTCCCTGGAGTTCTAGTACATCCGCGATGGTGTCGAACATATCGGCAATGGCTTCGTTTGCATCACGGGTGGGCATGGCTCGGCCTCGCTTTCGCTGCCGCTCTCTGAGATGTGGCGTTCTGACCGATACCATCTTAACCTAAAATGTCTGGGACGGCAAGGAAAAGGTGGTCTTCGTCCCTGACCCAGATGGGAACGCACAACGGGAAGGAGGGGGTTAGGCTTCAGATGTGGGGGATGAGGGGGAAGCGGAGGTAGAGGTCCGATCCGACCGAGTCATTACCCACAGCAAGACCGTAGCCACGGCCAACAATATGCCGTATAACAAAAACATTGTGGAGGGCCCTACGGCTTCGTACAACACGCCGCTTAGAAGAGCACCGATGAAAGAGGAGAGGCCGAAGAGGATGCCGGTGGTCACGCCTTGGGCGGTAGCCTTCATACCCGGCGGTGCAAATCGGTTAGCGAAGTTCACCACAGAGACCCACATAAGCCCAAAGGTCACACCGTGAAGGAGGTTGAAGGGCAAAACCACCCAGGCGGCCCACATAATGCTGTACAGGAACATGCGGAAACTGTACAGTGCGAAGGCCATTGTCAACATCACTCGTAATCCCAGGCGCTGCACAATGTATTGAGACGCCCACATAACCGGCACTTCTGTGGACGCCCCTAATCCCCACGCGAATCCCACCAATTGCTCATCTCCGCCCAGTTCCTTCACGAATAAGGGCAGGAAGGCGTACATGCCTGTGTTAGCAATGCCCAGAAGGAAGAGAGAGAAGAGGAATACCACCCACCGCGGCTCACGGATGAAGTGGTTCAAACCCTCCCACAGGGGAGGCTGGGGGCGGGGTCGCACTCGGGGGATACGGGTGGATGCCAACGCTGCCAGGAGCAAACAGACTGCGTACGCGTAGAAGAAGATTGTGGGCATACCAGAACGTCGGATCAGCGCGCCCAACACCCATGTGGCCAGGATAAAACCAATGGAACCCCACAACCGCAAGCGCCCATAGCGCTCTGGATGTGCTCCTAAGGATTCTAAGGCTGCGGTATCTAATAGGGGCGGGATGGGAGATTGGAAGAATGAGTAAATGCCCATAAGCAGAACCAGCACGAGGAAGGATTGGACAAGGGAGAGGGTGATCACGGCCAGGGCAGAGCCAACCATGAGCACTTGCAACAGATACGTGTGCAAGTGCAGTCGGTCGGCTACAATCGCCCACACTGTGGCCCCGAATAAGGTCACCAGAGGGGGCAACGCGTTGAGTACGCCTATCTGGTGTCCGGAGAATCCAAGCCGTTGAAAGTGCAAACTGAGGAAGGGCACAATCGTTCCAATGCCCGCGAAGAAAAGCACGTATGTTAATCGGACCGAGGTTAAAGATGGCGCTTTCGGAGTCCTCACACGAGATCCTCCTTTTTATGGGTGATTATTTGTCCCGTACACTTGAGCCCACAATGTTCCCCGAGGCGGCAGAGGCCCAAATACCGCATCCGGATAATAACCGGCAGCATTCCAAAAGAGCCAGCCATCTGCACCCGCGTCTTCTGCAGCCAGACGTTGAATCTGCATCTCCGGTATGTCGTACCAGTACGCTTGTAACCAGGGCCGAACCCGTGTGCCGGGCGCCACTCGTTGTTGGGCTTGTCGCACAGAGCGATAAATGACTTCATACGGTCTTTGACTGGGATTTTCGTATCCCAAGTTCCCGGGGATAAATGTGGAGGGGTAGATCATGGGACTCAAGAAGTCTATGTAAGGGGTAATGTCTTCCACCCGTTGACCAATGTACATGTCTTCACCGGGCGCTACCCACACGGTCAACCCGAATACATCTGCAGAGGTTTTGACGTTGTAAGCGCTCATGCGAGCGTGAAAACGACGCATGAACTCCCGTATGGCCGCTGTACGGGTCTCGCGCGTGTTCTCCTCCTGATACACAATCGAACCCACATCCCCGTCTGATGGAAACCGAAGGTAGTCCAATTGGATTTCATCGAATCCCAACTGGGCCACTTCTTCCAACAAGGCTAAGTTATATGACCATACTTCCTCGCGGAATGGATTGGCCCAACCTAACCCCTCCCTGTCTTTCCACACTGTGCCATCTTCACGCCGGACAGCGAGTTCGGGCTTGTGGGTTGCCAGTGGATTATCCTTAAACACAACAAAGCGGGCTATCACATAAATGTGCCGACGGTGCAGTTCCCGAATGGCTTCCTGCAAGTCCAGGGAAGGCCGTAAGCGGTTACCCAGTTCTTTCGCCAGCGGCACGTCTGAATCCCAGGCCAGTAAGCCGTAATCTCCTTTTACGTCAATGACTACTGCATTCAATATAGGCGAACGTTCCACCATGTGTATTAAATCCCAGAAGTGCGCGCTGGATTGCAAAATCCCCATGGGAATGTAGATGCCGCGAGCCCCCCACGGCGCCAACCGTACATCCACACAGGTGGCTACAGGACAGGGCTCTACGCGCCGGGCTCGTCCCAGTTGCTCCGGCGTGTGCGCCCACATTTCTTGTTCGCCTAAAAGGGATAAAGGCCAACGCGCTGTGTAGTATTCTGGCGCTGAAACAGTGAGTTCACTCTCAGGGGGCACATCAACGAACGCCAGGAATCCGTGCACGTTGGTCGATCCTTCCCTGGGACCAGCCTGGACCCGGGCACCGTTCAAAGGAAAGCCCCGTCGGTCATATACACGCACTAATGTCACCCGCTGCGGGGGAACATCCGGTGGGAGGAAGAGACGTAAGGCCGACGCGTTGGGCCATGAGGGAACAGGTGTGGTCGGATAGGTGAACGGAGGTGTTGGTGTCGAGGTAGGAGTGGAAGTAAAGGTTGGGGTAGGTGTGTGTGTAGGGGAGGGCGTTGGAGTGGGGGTCGGTGTGTGCGTGTAGGTCGGCGTTGGGGTGTGTGTGGGCGTTGCTGTAAAGGTGGGAGAGGGTGTTGGGGTTGGGGTGACTGTGGGCGTGGGAGTGTGGGTAACTTTGTGGATGGATGTGGTTGGCAAGGGCGGGGGAGGAGGCCATAGTGAAACACACGAGGAGATTACCATGACGAACGTCAAGGTCAGGAGAAAGATGGGCCACAATGTAAGGCAGCGATGACATACGTACACTCTGTTCACTTGACGTCGATACTCCTTTTTATCCATTTACCGATAGGATGCCATGAAATGGAATTTTGGTCAAGCGGTTTTCCATAAATGGTCTTAAATCACTGTATCCTTTACAATTCTTAAGAGACGACGGAATCTTACGTTGTTGTAATCAAAGATGCTTGCCCTTAAAATCAATGGCGGTTTTGTAATCGAGCCCGTGTTGCAATTATTTGTCCAGGAGCGGCATGTGTTCGTCTGTGTTTATTAGTCCTTGCTGGACCTTTTGACAAATGGACCTGCCGTTGGAATGGTGGACGGTTGTCAGTGTCTTGGTGAAATTTTTGTGTGTCCTACGTGATGAAACCATGAGGAGGAGGTTTTCCATGTCGACTGTTGATGAACGTGTGGCAAATGTGGTGGCTCAGTTGAAAACGTGGGGGACCCCCGAGGACGCAGCGGGCATGGCGCGTTATGGGGTGTCCGGGTTGGAGATTTACGGTGTACGTGTCCCCCAACTGCGGAAGTTGGCTCGTCAGTTGAAGCGCGACCACGCGTTGGCCCTGGCTTTGTGGCGTGTTCCTGCCCGAGAAACTCGGATTTTGGCCTGCATGATCGCGGATCCCCACCAGGCTGACGAGGCGCTTCTGGAGGATTGGGTGAGGGAGTTTAATAATTGGGAAGTGTGTGACCAGTGTTGTATGAATTTGTTTGAAAAAACGCGCTGGGCATGGGAAAAGGCCATGGCGTGGAGTTATCGAGAGGAGACGTTCGTCAAACGCGCGGGGTTTGTGCTGATGGCCCGCTTGGCTGTGAGTGATAAGAAGGCACCTGATGAGCGATTTGAGGTATTCCTCCAGCGGGTACGCGAGGAGGCCGGTGATGAACGTCCCATGGTACGGAAGGCGGTATCCTGGGCCTTGCGCCAAATAGGAAAACGCAACCCGACTCTACGGAAACAAGCCCTGGCGCTAGCCGAGGAACTCGCGGGGTCTTCTAACCGCAATGCACGTCGTATTGGCAAGGAGGCGTTACGCGACCTTTCATAATGTCTCTCCCGCCTCGGACGGGAAGTACGGTCCAAGGCGGGAGAGGTGACGTCTTTTCACCAAGGCGTTTTTAAGATTGCCGAAGTTTCTGTGGCCCTTCTCACTTTTTCGCTCCTAGTAAACGAATGTAGCGCCGGGCGTAAAGGTGTTCCTGAAATTCCTGGAAGCCGTGTTGGCGCAACATGGAACGCAAATCCAAAGCCACGAATTCAGCAGCCAGGGGACATTCTACACGCGTGAATAGGAATTTGATGAAGAAAGGTTTTTTGCTCAGATCGAATTCGTTGTAATCTAGAATCCAAAAGGTGCCCCCTGGCTTAAGGGCTTTGTACGCGTTGGCAATGATTTTTTCCTTGTCTTCATTCTCAAATCCATGTAACACAAAGGAGATGGTTACATGGTCGAATTCTTCGTTGAAGGGCAATGGCTCTTCGATGCGTTGCTTTATAAAAGTGACGTGCGGGAGGTGTTTACACCGTTCCCGTGCCTGGGCTAACATTTCCTCACCGATGTCCAGTCCTACTAATCGCCCAGAAGGACCGGTGTACTGTTCCATGAGGCATATGTTTCGCCCTGTGCCCGAGCCCAGGTCCAAGATGGCATCTCCCGGCTGTATGTTCATGGCTGCAATGACGTTCTGTAGGTAACGCCCGTACTGTCCTAATGTAATGATGTCCATTAGTCTGTCATAGTGGCGTGCTTCAAACCCTTTTACTTCTACTTTAGTACGTGGTGACCCCATGATTTCCTCCTCCCTCTTCTGGGGAATGTGCGTCCAGCCTTTTATTCTCACCTATTTACCTTTATTCGTCCAAACGTTGCCTTCTCCAGGTTGAAGACACGCCACGGTGTTTTTTAGGTGTCGCGTTCTGTGACACCGGCTTCTGAGAATGTGGCCATTTCGTCCAGAATTTTACAGGCTGCATCCACGATGCTCATGGCAAGCACGGCTCCCGTCCCTTCGCCCAGTCGCAAGTCCAGGTCCAACACTGGCTTGATACCTAGCCAGTCCAACATGAGCCGGTGACCGCGCTCTTGAGAACGGTGACCAATAATAAGGTAGGAACGCACCATCGGGGCGAGTGTGACCGCAATGAGCGCGGCGGCTGTAGAGATGAATCCATCCACCACTACCGGACGACGATGCGCGGCAGCAGCTAAGATGGCTCCGACCAGGCCACCGATTTCAAATCCCCCCACTTTGCTTAAGATGTCGATACCGTCTAGCGGGTCAGGCCGATTTACGCGCAGGGCTTGTTGGACCACAGATATTTTGCGGAATAGCGCGGCATTGTCCACACCGGTCCCCCGGCCAACAATTTCACCAGGGGAATGGGCGGTAATGGCCGCGGCAATCGCCGCTGAAGGGGTTGTGTTGCCAATGCCCATGTCCCCGGTTCCCAGGATGTCCAATCCCTTGGCCAGTTCGGCTTCCACGACTGCCGCTCCGGCTAGGATAGATTGGATGGCTTGTTCTCGAGTCATGGCAGGGCCTTGAGCGATGTTTTCTGTGCCGTACCCTATTTTCTTCACTATGAGATTCGGGTGCGGGGTTAGGTCCACCGCGACCCCCATATCTACTACAACGACACGGGCCCCTACGTGTCGGGCAAGTACGTTTATCGCGGCTCCCCCGCGGAGGAAGTTGTACACCATTTGGGCGGTGACTTCTTGTGGATATGCGCTTACTCCCTCCGCTACAACACCATGGTCCCCAGCCATTGTTAGGATAACTTTGTGCTTAAGACGGGGTCTTGGAACGCCGGTGATACCGGCTACCTGCACGGATAGGTGTTCTAATCGCCCCAGGCTCCCTTGGGGTTTAGTGAGTGTGTCCTGCCGGGTTTGCGCTTCCTTCATTGCAGCCGCATCTAAAGGGGGAATCGATGCGATGAGATCCTCCAGTTGTGACATGGTTTCTCCTCCTCGATGTGGAAGTCTTAGTATTGGCGTGTTGTAAATATTGTCGGTGTTCAGCATCTATCCCACAGGGAGATGCTCTTTTCGCCGATTCGAGGATGATATTGGACATACTACAGTACTTTCCTCAGGACGTCTGCAAGCATTTCCGCTCCTTGGGCTAAATTGGGTCCTGGCGCGTTTATCCAAATTTCCGGAATGCTTATCACTCTCCCCTTTTGAACTGCTGTAATCTGTTCCCAACCCGGACGCTGATATATCTTTTCCAAAGGCGGTTGTTCGACACCAGGCCAAATGACCAGGATGACGTCGGGGTCGGCTGCGATAATCTCTTCGCTCTCTACGACGCGGTTGAAGCCGTGAGGGACGAATTCGCCTCCAAGGAGGCTGACGATGTCTCCATGCCACGCGGCTCCGTTCATCAGTGGCCGAGGCCAAACTTCCACGTAGATTCGAAATGATGGATGTTCGTTGGAATGTTCCCACAGGTGAGCAAATGTGTTTTCCATGGATGCGATAATTTTTTCGCCTTGTTCCCGGGCATCCGTCAGTGCGGCTAGAAGACGGATGTTTCGATAGATGCTGTCCAGGTGTTGTGGGTGTAAAAGGAGGATGTCGATGCCGGCCATGACGAGGTCTTGCCAACTTTCACGACGAAGGGGGACCGAAGCGACAACGATGTCAGGTTCTAGTGGTAATATGTCTTCGGCTTTGACGGACCAAGTGCAGGGGACACGTGGGAGGTGTTTGGGAATCTGGGCACCTAGAAGGCGTTCGTCATGTTCGCTCACCGCGATTAACCGATCCCCTCGGTCTAAAGCGAGTAAGGTGGCGGTGACACTGGGCTCCAGGGAAATGATTCGGTTGGGAAAGTGGGCATTTCGATGTCGCATGAATTGACCTCCTGAGAAGGTGTTGGGTAACTCGGTAATCCATAATAAAAAAGCCCGGCTCGCGAGCCGGGCTGAGTATCATGGAAACGGGGGAACATAGCCGTTGTTCACCCTTCCATAGTCTCACTCCCTCCCCTCCCGCGAGAGGATGCGGAGTCGGTGGAGGCGGGCGACCGGGCTTCCGGGATGCGAGTGCTCCCGGTTACCGTTGCGGGGCAGCGCCGGACTTTCACCGGCTTCGCCTTTCAGCCCTGCCATCCGGGGCGTCGGGCACCCCCACCGTCTGGCAAGAAGTTTTCCTTCCTGCGAAGGTATTCACTTGTAAATTTAGGGCGTCCCTACGTTGCGGGACGCCCCTTCAGGTGGAGATGCCGGGAGTCGAACCCGGGTCCGGAGGATTCGCCGCAGAGCATCTACAGGCTTAGCCGCTGTTTGCCTTCTCGCCCGGTGGCTCCCCAGCGGCAGGGTCCATCCGGGCAAAGCCGCTGCTGTCTTTCGCCGGACCTAGCGGCATCGGCCCGACGGCACCCCATGTCTATGACGGCACATCCCGGAGACCATGGGGGAATCCCCGGGAGGCCGTGGCCCTTGTCTTGAAGGGCCAATTGCCTTTAACCCGCCTTACGCGGCAATAGCCATCGGCTGAGCCGCGGGGCGAGCAAAGGCAAAGGCTGCTTTAGCCTTGGCACTTTTTGTTGGTGCCCGTTGATCACGGGGTTCAGGCGCCCCGGCCTGCAGCCCTGCGACAGCCTCCCCCGTCGAATCCAGTCATCCCCATATGTCCATCTCCATTATAACCCATACGGGCAAACCTGGCAAGTGGATCTTTTGCTCGAGTTTGGCCTTTTAGGAGAGGGGGATGAAAAAAGAAGGGCACCTGGGATAAAGTAAGGAGTAAAACACCAACAAAAAATCCCGAGGTGCCTTATGACAAGGATAGCGCAATCGCTCGAACTTTACCAGGAATTAATGGGGATATTGGAGGCTCAGCGTGGGGTCTTTCGGCA
>Ga0256914_1001855_pt1 | contig 18277 bp, 14 predicted proteins | sample HulkmetaG_FD_191571 | JGI IMG/M metagenome (GOLD analysis project Ga0256914, IMG submission 191571) | Hydrothermal chimney microbial communities from Main Endeavour vent field at the Juan de Fuca Ridge, Pacific Ocean - Hulk | ecosystem: Environmental > Aquatic > Marine > Hydrothermal vents ... | reverse complement strand
ACGGAGATGCAAGCCGTTACCGGTCTGCACCGCAAGAGCCTCCTTCGTTTGCTCCACAGCGACTTGCGCCGCAAGCGGCGTCGCCGCCAGCGAGGGCCTACCTATACCCAGGCCACGCAGGAAGTCATTCGGCAGTGTGCCGAGGCCCTGGATTACCCTTGCGCCGAGCGGCTCCAGCCTGTGCTGTTGTCGACCGCCCGCTCCTTGGCCCGGCACGGCCACCTGACCCTGTCCGACGAGGTGGAGGCCCAACTCCAAAAGGTCAGTGTCAGCACTGTGCGGCGCATCGTCGGCCCGGTGCGGCGACAACCGGCCCGTTTGGCCGCCTCGCGCCGCCCACCACGGCCCCGCTCGACCGTGGCCCGCGCTGTCCCGCAGCGCACCCTGCCCGCACATCCCGCTTCCCCAGGCGCCATCGAAGCCGATACCGTCTTCCATCAAGGCGGCGTGGCGGGCGGCCTGTTTGCTTATTCCCTGTGCTGGACCGATGTCTTCAGCGGTTGGGTAGTCACTCGCGCCACCTTGGGCAACAGCGCCCTGGTCATGCGGGACGCCTTCCAGGCCCTGGCCGCCCGTTTGCCCTTCCCTTTGCAGGAAGTCCATACCGATAACGGCCCGGAGTTCCTCAATGCCCTGATTTTCGACTTCCTGCAATCTCGCCAGATCACCTTCTCTCGCAGCCGACCTTATCACAAGAACGACAACCGCTTTGTGGAAGAGAACAACGGCTCTCACATCCGGGCTTATGTCGGCTATGGCCGCCTGGATTCCGTGGCCCAGGTCAAGGCCCTCAACGCGCTGTATGTCCTGCTGGACCTCTACCACAACCTTTTCCAGCCTCTCATGCGCCGCCAGGAAGACGGCACCTACACGGTCGCCACCCCGCTCGACCGCGTGCTTCAGGCGCAAGTGCTGGACGAGACCACCGCCCAAGCCTGGCGGCAATGCCGTGACCAGATTGATCCTTTCGCACTGCGGAGCCGCATCGCCGACGCCCTCAATGCTCTGGATGAGGCACCGAGCGCCTCGCCAGGGCAGACGGAAGATGTGCGTCAAACCCTGGGGCTATGGAAAACGGGGACAACCCTCCGCTGCGCTCCAGGTTGCCCACCGTTTCCCGCAGCCTCGGCGACGGCGGCGATCGGCGCGGCTCCACCCCCGCCGAATTGAGCCCGCCTGGGCCCCTTGGCCTTCGGTAACATTTTCATTTGGTGGTTGCTATCCCCTTCGGTAACATTTTCATTTGACTTGACAGGCAACGGCTCCGCCACCCAGAAGTTCGGTCCCTTCGACCTTCAAACAAGGGTGTGGGCCGGTTGTCCCGCTCCATACCCCTTTATTCGCCCTGGGTCCAAGAAAGGCTATGCACGACATTTCTCGTCTATCTTTTTGCGGTGGGCTTTCGCCCATTTCGAAAAGCCAAAGTCCGGGAGCAGTGGCGAGGCTGCTGCTCACACGCTTTTTCACAGCGGGACCGATCTTTGGGGCCGCGGTTACTCTTCCCGCAGCACCTGGACCACGGGGATACGCACGGCGCGCAGCGCGGGCGGCAGGGCCGCGAGCAGAGCGACCAGCAGAAGCAACGGTGCCGGAAGCAACAATTGCCTGACCGAGGGCGTTATCCAGACGGGTCCCAAACCCATAAGGGTGCCGGCCCAGTGAAACAGCCCCCGGGCCGTCAGCATCCCGAGACCGAGGCCGAAGGGGTAGGCCAGCAGGGCCATGCTGCCCGCCATGGTCACCAGCGAAAGCAGCACCTGGCCGGGGGTCATGCCGATGGCCTTGAGCACGGCGAAGTTGCGGCGCTCCTCGTGCACGTTCATGTTCAAACTGGCGAAGATGCCCAAACCCGCCACGCCGCTCAACAACACCGCCAGGACGCTCACCGTGACCTGAAGCATCGCGCCCACGTCCGTCCCCTGGGATGCCCGGAAGCGCTCCTTCACCACCCCTCCTCGCAGCGTTTCCCCGAAGCGGGCCTTCATGTCCTCCCAGAAAAGCCGCGGGTCCTCCTGAGGCTGCAACACAACCCAGTACACCCAGCCGAAATCCCGGTCAATCAGGCTCACGGGCAGGACCATCATGCGGCCCAGGTTGTCCGAATCCCGATACAGCCCCACAATGCGCAAACGGTATTCCCGTCCGGTGACCGGAATCCCGACCTGAAGGGTATCCCCCAGGCGCCATCCCTTTTTGCGGGCCAGGGTGTAAGTCACCGCGACCTCTTCCTCGTTCTGGGGGAAGCGGCCTTCAAGCAACAGGTTGGCGTAAACGTCCACGTCGCCGCCAAGGAAGCGGGGGTACATATCCTCTGTCTCGTCGGGCAAACGCACGCCCAACCGCACCTCCCAGGCGAAACGGGCCACTCGTGGGTCCTGCTGCAGCACTTCGAGCAACGTCCGGGCCTGTTCCGGATTGGACGCTCTCAGGTACACGTCCGCCTGGGGCACCAGGCCCAAGCGGGCGGGGTCGTCCACGGCCACCTGCACCAGGCCGTACAGCACCAGGGCCACCACCATGGCGACGGTCACCACTGCCAGGCCCGCGGTGGACAGCAGCGTGCGCGAAGGCACGGCCATGAGTTGCATCAACCCATGAGCCAGGGGCACGGGCAGGTGGGGCAGGCGCACTGCGCGACGCCGCGGGGTTTCCATGCCCAGGCGCAATACGGTGACCGTGTCCATGCGCGCCAGGCGGCGCAAGGGCCACCAGGCCGCCACCAGCACCACCGCCAGCAAGCCGCCAAGGCCCAGGAACAGCGCCCCGGCCGACGGAAGCACCGCCTGACTGGCATAACGCCGGCTGAGGCCCTCCAGCAAACGCACCGCAACGCCCAGGCCCAGCAGCAAACCCACACCCTCAGCGGCCAGAGCCAGCAGCACATGCTCCCCTAAATAAAGACCGGCTATCTCAGCATCCGTGAATCCCACGGCCCGCAAGAGGCCGATAAGCCGTGCCTGATGCCGCAGGGAAGCCTGCACGTTGTTCATCGTAAAGAAGAGGCCCACCGCGGCCGCCATCACAGCAAAGACCAGCATGATGATGGACTGGAGACGGGTATCGAACCCCACCACCTCGCGCACGCGCAGCCACGTGTGACCGCTCACGTACGTCGTTCCCAGGGATTGCAAAAGGTCCCGCAGCACGGCCGTCGCGTTTTCGGGATGGCGTATCCGAAGCGCCAGGTTCCACTCCCATGCCTCGGATGGCACATCTTGCCGGGCCATGGCCCGGGCCAGGGTACCGGGCCCCAGATAGACCGGCGCGGGATTGCAATTGGGAAACGCGCAGTTCTCGGCACTGATGAAGAAGCCCACCACCTGCAGGGAGGACGTTCGATTCCCGGAAACCAACCGGACCCGGTCCCCCAAGGCAATGCCCAGAGCACGGGCCAGGTTGACATCCAGGTAAATCTCATCCGAAGCGGGCCTGGGTTCCCGACCGGCCACCCGCAGGAGCCGATTCACCGGCGTATCTTCCGGCAGGTCTCGAACCACCACCGAGGCCTTGTCGCCATTGGGGGCCATCAGTACCATGTAGAAGGTGGCCATGGGTGGGGAAACGGTCACCACCTCCGGGTGGGCCTTCACCTTCGCCAGCACCTGTTCGACGTCCATGTGTTCGGAAGAGAAGTACAGCCAGATGTGGGCGCCCTGGGTCTGGGCCATCAAACGGTCGTACAGTCGAAAGCCCACCGTGTAGGCCGCCATGCCCACCGTGATGAGCAGGGCCGCGCCCGTGAGCACCAGGAACAGCAAAAAATGCTGGAACACGCGTGCTCGCAAGTTGGCCCGAATCTGACGCCACATGGCCCGGTTCATGGCACTGCCTCCCTATACCACTTCCAGCAGTCGGGCCAGCACCCGCGCGGCGTCCCCCTGTTCCTGCAGGGTCATCTCTGAGACGAAGCGGCCATCCCGCATGAAAATGAGCCGCCGCGCGTAACTGGCCACCTTGGGGTCATGGGTCACCAACAGAATGGTCTGGCCTTCCTGATGGAAACGGCGGAACAGGTCCAGCACCTCCGCGCCGCTGCGGGTATCCAGATTGCCCGTGGGTTCGTCGGCCAGAAGCAGGGTGGGGCGGTTAATCAGCGCCCGCGCGATGGCCACTCGCTGTTGCTCGCCTCCGGAGAGTTGGGCCGGAAAGGCGCGTTGCTTCCCCGCCAGGCCCAGACGTTCGAGCAGGGCATTTCGGTCCTGAGTCACTTCCCTGGGGTCGCGACCGGCCAGCAAGGCCGGCATGTCCACGTTGTCCGCCACGGTCAGGTTGGGAATCAAGTTGAAGGACTGGAACACGAAGCCGATGGTCCGGCGACGTAACCGGGCCCGCTGGGATTCGCTCAGGTGATGCACCGGCTGTCCCTGAACGAAGACCTCGCCCTCGGTGGGCAGGTCCAGGCCCGCCAGCAAATGCAGCAGGGTAGACTTGCCGCACCCCGAAGGCCCCATGATGGCCACGAACTCCCCGGCTTCGATGCGCAAATCCACCCCCCGCAGGGCATGGACCGCCACGCCGTCCGACCGGTACACCTTGTGCAGATTTCGGGCTTCCAGTACAGGCATCACAACCTCCTTACGGACTTTTCGAGGTTTCGCCATGAAGGGTGGCTCCCGGCCAGCGCACGTCGATGGTCCCGGTGTCCGTCTTCAACACCAGCAGAAGGGCCGGGGACGACCCTGCGTCCAGTTCGAGGTCTTCCAGCGCCACCCGGCCCACATCGTGCACGAGCACCACCGAGGTATGACGGGGGACGGTGACGTCCAAATCCAGGCTTTTGGTCTGCCCACCGGGAACCGAGGGCATTACGTCTTCCAGGACGATTGCCCCGCCCTGGCGGTACACGCGCACATCCATGGCCTCCAGAAGGCGCTGGGCGATGGAAGGCCACCAGGTGCGCACTTCGGCCCGCACGCGCACGGTGACCGCGTCCATCTCGGCCGCGCGAAGGTGAATCTCGCCAACGGTGTGCTGAATGCGCAGCATCACCGGCTCCTCCACCGGTATAGGCGGCTCCGTCCATTCCCGTACCCACAAACGGCCCGCCTTCATAAACGAAACCGAGGCGCACAAGGTCAGAAGGACACAACAGCCACCCACAAAACCCAAGACGGCCAACAACACCCTCTTGAGGGTTTGCGTTGTCATGGCCCACCTCCCAGAGAAGAGTTCCCGACCCGCCCGTCCCCCGCAGGGGGCTCGCCCTCGGTGCAAAAGGTCTCCTCACATCGGTCCAACCATTTCAAATCCGCCTCCAGATGGTAGAGAAGTCCTTCGGCCAGCAGACGGAGTTCCACGTCTTCCGAACGGGACAGCAGAGACGTCAACTCGGCCATGGTCTGCAGAAAGGCCTGCCGTTGCTTCCAGATGAGGGCGCATACGTCCACCATACCGCTCCGGCGGGCCAGGAGCAGTTTGAGGAAGAAATCCACCTTCAGCCGCGCCGGCGGGAAGAGGGGGGTTTCCAACCATTGGGCCAGTGCCTCGCGACCCCGGTCGGTCAGGGAATACACTTTGCGGTCGGGCAGGAGTTCCTGCGGCACCGCCTGGGAGACCACCAGGCCATCCCGCTCCAGGCGGGCCAGGGTGCTGTAAATCTGCCCGATGTTGACGGGCCATGTGCCTCCCAGCATCCCCTCGAAGGCCTTTTTGAGGTCGTACCCGTGTCGCGGTTGCTCGGCCAGCAGGCCCAAAAGGGCATAGCGCAACATATGCATACTCCGTATGTAGTGCATGCTTAGTATGCACCAAAATCCCACGATGTCAAGGGGAAATTGGGGCTGTTCGAAAACTCGATGTACAGCTATGAGACGGGGTTTTGCCCCACGCCCTCCCGGGCCCATCCGCAGTGCAGAGCGGGATGGAGCCCTCCGGAACTGTAAATAAACTGAGGAGGACGGCCGATTCACCCCGGTTTGCTTTGCCAACAGTCTTCCATACCCTGGAGGCCATCCGAACATCCCCCTTCGGCTCGCCTTCCCTCCGTGCTCTCCGTGTCCCCGTGTGAAATTTTCGAACAGTCCCCTTTCAAATCTGGGGCTGTTCGAAAAATCACCTTTGGTTTGCGCGCAGGTCTGCCCGGGTACGGGACCACCGTAGGAAAAGAGATGATGTGGGTGCAGCGGCTTCGCCGCTGCACCCACATCATCTTCTCTTTCCGGCGGTCCAGGGCCAAGTCAGGCCTATGCGAAGACGCTCTTCGCTCTTTATACAAGAGAAAGGGGTGTTCGAAAAATCCTCCCGTTTTGCGTACAGACCTGGTCGGGTACAGGACCACCGTAGAAAGAGTGTTGTTCGTGCAGCGGCTTCGCCGCTGCACGAACAACATCTTTTCTCTCTGGCGGTCCAGGAATGGGTTAGGCCTATTCGAGACGAGACCTTCCTCCTTCATCCTGCGAAAGAAATCCGAAGGGCTCCGGATTTTTCGAACAGCCCCCCTTTTCCCCTTGACATCTGCCCGGCCCGCGCTATACTTGGCGCTACCATGAACGACCGCACGTACGCACTGGCCCAATCCATGGGCATGATGATGATTATGCGCCCCGGCCCGAGCCTGGCTGCCGGGGGTGTGGTCGTTTAAGTCGCGTTGCGCCCACCCCGCCTTTGTCGCCCCCGGTAGCCGCCGGGGGCGTTTTTATTTTGGCCCCATAGGAGGTACGCCATGCCGGATGCCCCTTCCACCCCCACCCCCTGGCGCCCTGCGACCACGGCCATCCACGGCCGTCGCGGCGACAATCCTTATGCCAGCGTGGCCGAGCCCCTGCTCACAACGGCCACCTACTACTTTCGCGACAGCGCAGAACTGCGCATGTTTCGCGCGGACCCGGCCGCGCTACGCCCGGCCCCTGGCGTCGAACGCCAAGAATATGGACGTTACGGCAACCCCACGGTGCAGGCCGCGGAAGCCCGCCTGGCCGCACTGGAAGGCGCTGAGGACGCGCTGCTCACCGCATCGGGCATGGCCGCGGTCACGCTGACCCTGTTGGGCCTGCTCCGGGCAGGGGACCATGTCATCCTCACCGACGATGTCTATCGCCGCACCCGCCACCTGGCCCAACAACTTCTGCCCCGATGGGGCATCACGGCCACGGTGGTGCCTCTCAACGACTTCGCCGCGCTGGAACGGGCCATCACCCCACGCACTCGGGTGCTGTTCTCCGAAACCCCCACCAACCCCTTCTTGCGGGTGCTGGAACTGCGCCGCTGGGTCGAATTGGCCCGAGCCTACGGCCTGACCACCGTGTTGGACGCGACCTTTGCCACGCCCCTCAACCTGCGCGCGCTGCAATGGGGCGTCGACTTGGTGGTGCACTCGGCCACCAAATATTTGGGCGGACATCATGACCTGCTGGCCGGCGTCATCGCGGGTTCACGCGCGCACATCCAGCCATTGCGCGAGTTTTTGGGGACCTTCGGCAGTGTCGTCGCACCGCAAGTGGCCCACCAACTGCTGCGCGGCCTCAAAACCCTGCCCTTACGGGTGCGCCACCAGAACGCGGCCGCACAGCGCATTGCCCAGTTCTTGCAGCAGCACCCGGCCGTCGAACGCGTGTGGTACCCCGGTTTAGCGACCCACCCCGACCACGCGGTGGCGCAACAGATTTTGCGCGGGTTCGGCGGCGTGGTCACCTTCACTTTGCACGGCGACCTGGACACCGCGTTGACCTTCGTCGACGCGTTGCGCATTCCCCTGATGGCCCCGTCGCTGGGCGGCGCCGAGACTTTGGTCTCCCCCGTCGCGCTGATGTCCTTCGACGCCTACACCCCCGAAGAGCGGGCCGCGCTGGGCATCCGGGATACGCTCATCCGCCTGGCCGTGGGCCTGGAGGACCCCGACGATCTCTTGGCCGACTTGGCCCAGGCCCTGGAGCGGATCACCCCGACCCGCACATGGGCCTTGACCGAGCCCGCGCGCGCGGCCGTTCTATCCTCCTCAACTTCGTTGTAACCCTGAAGAGGCGAGCCGCGTCGGTATACCATGACGCACTTCAACCCGGCTCTGCCTAAGAGCCTCTTCAGGAGAGACAACATGAACACGCTCAAACATTGGTTCTTCGCCTTGCTGTTCGGCCTGACCTTGTTGGCCGCCCGCCCGACCGGTTTGGCCCTGGCCTTCGACGCCTCGTCCACCGATGCCGTGATCGCACTGGCCAGCCAAACCGAACAAGACGCGGCCCAAGCCGTCACCGCAGACGACATCAACCAGCGCATCGACCAGTCCGAGGCTACCACGTTGCGCTTGTCCGACGACATCGGCGAAATGGCCGACCGCATCTTGTGGACCGAAGAGCAAATCGGCATCATGGCCGACCGCATCGTCGAAAGCGAATATCTGATCAACGACGGCGCGCAACAGTCGGCCGACCAGGTTCAAGAGACCATCACCTTGGTGCAGCCGTAAGCACGCCTTTACCCCAACGCCCCGGCCTCGTCGAGCGAGGCCGGGGTATACTTGCTCCATCCGCCCGGCAGGAGAGCCCCATGCCACCCTACGCCACCGAAGCCGAATGGATCGCCGCCCTGCGAGCCAACGAGCCCGCGGCGTACGAAGCCTTGGTCGAAACCTTTGCCGAGCCCATCTATCGGCTGGCCTACCGCATCGTGCGCGACCCCGCGGACGCGGAGGATGTGTTGCAAGAGACGTTCTTGCGCGTGTACCTGCACATCCACGAATTCCAGGGCCGTTCGGGGCTCAAGACCTGGCTATATCGCATAGCGACCCACCAAGCCCTGGCCGTGCTGCGCCGCCGCCAACGCAAAGTCGACGCGGCCACCACCTACCTGGAAGACACCGCCGACAGCGACGACGAAAATCTGCCCGCGGCCGAGCGTTGGGCCGACCCTGACGCGCCATCGCCCGAGGCCTGGGCCTTGGCCCACGAAACCGAAGATTGCGTGCGCCGGGCCGTGGAGCGCCTCAGCCCACCCCTGCGTGCGGCCGCGGCCTTGCACCTTTTCGAAGGCTTGTCGCTCCCCGAAGTCGCGGCCGCGCTGGACATCTCCCACAGTGCGGCCAAAGTGCGGGTGCACCGCGCCCGCCAAGCCCTGCGGCAGGCCTTAGCCCCTTGTCTGGGGGACCGCTCTCCGAGCACGGCCCGCGGTCGGCTGACTGCGACCACCGCGGCCCCGCCCGATGCCCAGGAGGAACGCCCATGACCCCCGCCCATTGGCATGAGGACATGATCCGCCGTATGCACCGCTTGCTCGACCAAGCCCTGCCTGCGGCCGAAGAAGCCCAACTGCGCGACCATCTACAGACCTGCCCCAGTTGTCGCACCTACTGGCAGGCGCTGCACCAACGCTCGCGCCGTGAGCCCACGGCCGACCTCCGCTTGCCCGCGGAGGCCAAACTGCGCCTATATCAGCGGCTGAACGCGGAGCGGGTGCGCCGTGGCGAACCATTGCTGCGGGTCTCCGCAGCCCTGCTGGAAGCCGTGCGCGTACGCTGGCAAACGGCCAAAGCCGAGGCCCCCGAGGTGGCGCGCGAAGCCGCCCGCGCGGCCCAAGTCGCTTCCCAAAGCGCCGCGCAGGTGGCCAAGGCCGCGGCCCAAGGTGCGGCCGAAACCGCGGCCCAGATGGGCCGCGCGGCCCAAGACTGCATTGACGGCCCGCGCCAGATCGCCCAAGTCGCGCTCGAAACCGGCCGCGATTTGGCCCAAACAGGCCTCGAAGCCGCGCAAACCCTCCAGGCCGCGGCCGAGACGCCGCGCCAGGCCTGGCGCGCGCCCTTCCGGTTGGGCGCCAAGGCGCTCAAGGCCGGGGCCCAGGCCGCCAAAGGCGCGGCCAAAATGCTGGCCCGCGGCGCGCAAGTGACCATCCGCGCCGCAGCCCATCGCGCGCAAATCCCCCTCAAGGCGGCCAAAGCCGGCGCCGACACCGCGCGCGCGGCCGCCCAGGGCGCGACGCAAACCGCGCAAGCCGGCCGTCAGGCTGCCCAGCGCGCGGCCCAAGCCGCCAAGCGGGTGGCCCAACCCCCGGCTTCGTCCACCACCGCGGACGCCGACGACGCCGACCCCAAGGCTTAAGCCGCCAAAACGGCTGCGCGGCCCAGCGCGACGCGGCTTGCCGAGTTGGTCGGAACTCCCACAACAGCGCGTCAGAAGCGCGCCACGCGGGCCATAAACTTGCCGATTGTTGCGAATCAAGCCCGGCCCCTTGGGGGTATCTGCAAAGGATTGGCGTCCATATCGGATCTTTTGAGCGCGCTATGATACAATTGCGGCGAGGGGGCGTGGCCCCCTCGCCTTGTTCCAGGTCGAAGCACACCGGAGGTGGACGGTGGCGCGCGTCTTTCGCACCCAAACCTTGGCCCAACAGCGCCGGCGGCTGCTGCAAATGCTGGCCCAAACCGTGCGGGCCCTGGCCCAGCACGCGCAGCCTGACGACCAAGCGCGCGACATGGTCGCGTTTCTCATCTTGACCTTGGACGAAATCGCGGCCACTGTCGAAACCACCACGGCCGCGTGGGAAAAGCGCGACTATTGGCTCAAGGCCGACCAGTTCCGCTTGGCGTGGGAATGGGCCGCCCGGTTCGCCCGCGATTTGGAACGCGCGCTGCAAGTCGAAGACTGGGACGCCATCACCCAGGTCGTCGCGGCCTTGGCCCCTCACCTGAGCGACGTCTCATTGCCCAAACGCCCCCGCTGGGGCCGTGAGCCCTGGCGCGGGGCCTGGCAGGCCTGGCGCGCGAAGCGCGCCGCGGGCCCGCGCCCGCAGGGGTCCACCCAACCCTCGGGGGATTGACCCGCACACAACCCTTGGATGTCGAGGAGTAAACATGACCCACGAGTGGCATCGCTTGCCCGCTGACGAAGTGCTGCGCCATTGGGGGGTCGACCCCCGCCGCGGTCTGTCGGACGCAGAAGCCCAGCAGCGCCTGGAGCAATATGGGCCCAACGTGCTCGAAGAGCGCGCGGTGGCCAGCCCGTGGCAGATCTTCTTCGAGCAGTTCAAAGACGCGATGGTGGTGCTGCTGCTGGTGGCCGCGGGCATCTCGTTCCTCATCGGAGATCACAAGGAAGCGATTGCCATCCTCATCATTGTGGTGCTCAACGCCATTTTGGGCTTTACGCAGGAATATCGCGCGGAAAAGGCGATGGCTGCGCTCAAGCAATTGGCCACGCCCACGGTCAAGGTGTTGCGCGAGGGCGAAGTGCGCACGCTGTCGTCGCGCGAGGTGGTGCCCGGTGACATCGTGCTCTTAGAAGCCGGCAGCGCGGTGCCAGCCGATGGCCGGGTCATCGAGAGCGTCAATTTACGCGTCCAAGAAGCCGCGCTCACGGGCGAGTCGGAGCCAGTGGAAAAGATCACGGCGGCTTTGGATGTTCCCAATCTGCCTTTGGGCGACCGGCGCAACATGGTGTACATGGGCACCCTGGTCACCTACGGCCGCGGCAAGGCGGTCATTGTGGCCACGGGCATGCACACCGAACTGGGACGCATCGCGACCATGATCCAAAGCGTGGAGCGAGAGCCCACCCCCTTGCAGCGACGGTTGGCCCAACTCAGCCGCGGGTTGGCCTGGGCTGCGCTGGCCATCGTCGCGGTGGTGTTCGGCCTGGGCGTGCTGCGGGGCGAGAATCTGGAAGTTATGTTCCTCACAGCCATCAGCATGGCCGTGGCCGCGGTCCCCGAAGGGCTGCCCGCGGTTGTGACCATCGCCTTGGCCCTGGGGGCGCAACGTATGCTGCGCCGCCGCGCGCTCATTCGCAAGTTGCCCGCGGTCGAAACCCTGGGCTCGGTCACGGTCATTTGCTCAGACAAAACCGGCACTCTGACGGAGAACCGCATGCAAGTGTCGGTGTTGGACCTGGCCGGGCATACGCTGGACATCGCCAGCCTGCGGCCCCGGCGCCGCGGTGCGTCGGCCATGCCTGAGCCCGATCTCAAAGCCGTCCCTCCCGCGGTGCACTTGCTGCTGGCCGGCGCGGCGCTGTGCAACGACGCCTCGCTCGTCTTGCCCAATGACGGCCACGATTGCACTCGCGAGTGCACCGCGTTGGGCGATCCTACCGAAGCCGCGCTGGTGGTTGCCGCGGCGCAGGCCGGCCTGCTCAAGCCGGTTCTGGAGGAAGTGCTGCCGCGCGTGGCCGAGGTGCCGTTTACCTCCGCGCGCAAGCGCATGACCACAGTGCACCGCTGGAACGATGAGGCTGCTCAGCGCTATCCGTGGGCCCGCAAATTCTGGCAAAATGTGGTGGCGGAGCCCAAACCGCCTTACATCGCGTTCGTCAAGGGCGCGGTCGACCAATTGTTGCCCCGCTCCACCCGCTTGTGGATCGAGGACAAAATTGAAGACCTCGACCTCGAATGGCGTGAGCGCATCTTGGCGGCCAATGCCCAACACGCAGGCCAAGGCATGCGCGTCTTGGCTGTAGCCGTCCGCCGCCTGGATGTGCTGCCAGACTCTCCCGAGGAACTGGAAGCCGTGGCCGAGCGCGACTTGGTCTTCTTGGGCCTGATCGGCATCGTCGACCCGCCCCGCCCCGAGGCGAAGGACGCGGTGCAGCGCTGCCAAACCGCGGGCATTCGTCCCATCATGATCACCGGCGACCACCCTCTAACCGCGCGCTTCGTGGCCCGGCACTTGGGCATCGCCCAAGACGATCGGGTGATCACCGGCGCGGAACTGGAAGCCATGGACGAGGACGCGCTGGCTCGGGCTTTGCGCGAGACCAACGTCTTCGCGCGCGTTTCGCCCGAGCACAAACTCAAAATCGTGCGTGTGCTCCAGCGCGAAGGCGAAATCGTGGCCATGACGGGCGACGGCGTGAACGATGCGCCCGCGCTCAAAAAGGCCGACATTGGCGTGGCCATGGGCGTTACCGGCACCGATGTGGCCAAAGAGGCCGCGGACATGGTGCTGCTGGATGACAACTTCGCCACCATCGTGGCCGCGGTCGAAGAAGGACGGGTCATTTACGACAACATCCGCAAATTCCTTCAATACACCCTCAGTTCCAACACGGGCGAAATTTTGGTCATGCTGCTGGCCCCCTTCTTAGGCATGCCCCTGCCCCTTACACCGCTGCAAATTCTGTGGATCAACTTGGTCACCGACGGCCTCCCTGGCTTGGCGCTGAGCGTCGAACCCGCGGAAAAAGACGTCATGCAGCGCCCCCCGCACCGCCCCGACGAAAGCATCTTCGGCCGCGGGCTGGGCCGCGATACCCTGTGGATCGGCGCGCTCATGGGCCTGGTGACCTTGCTCGCGGCTTGGCTCGACTGGCGGGTGAACAATCCGGCCTGGCAGACGGTGGCGTTCACGGTGCTCACTTTGGGCCAAATGGGCAACGCGCTGGCCCTGCGCTCGGCCAAGGAATCGTTGTTCCAACAAGGCTTGGGCACCAACAAGTTCATGGTCCTGGCCGTGACGCTCACCGTCGCGTTGCAATTGCTGGTCATTTATTGGCCGCCTTTGCAGGCCATCTTCCGCACCGTGCCCCTGGCGTGGGATCAATTGGCCTTGGCCTTGGGCGCGAGCGCGGTGGTCTTCATCGCGGTGGAAATCAAGAAGTGGATGGTGCGCCGCGGCTGGCTGCGCCACTAAGCGCGGCCACGGCCGGGGTGTTCCTTCCCGCGCGGAAACGTGCCTCGGGGACGCTTGGCGCCCCCGAGGCGCGCGTTTTTCAAGGGCCATGGTCGGGTTGGCCCACCCACGCCTGCCCACGGGCCGGGTCCGCCCTGCCGCGGCCACCCACGCCAAGGCCGCGGCTCGCGGCAAGACAACGCCCGAGCCGACCGCGGGATGAAGTGCCCGACGCCGCGGCGCACACCCGCAGAAAACGCGGCCTGCGGCCGACGCGGCGCGCGTGCCTTGCTCCGCGAAGCCCCCATGCGGGAACCAAAACCAACATGCGTGGGCCTCAAGGGCCCCAAGCGCCTCTATGGGTGGGCCGGGGCGGGCTGCAAGCCGACCATCAACGGAACAGCAACCGCGCGAGCACCCACAAGACCAACCAAGGCACCACCCACAGCCCCAACCACCAGGGGAAGCATCCCCAGCGGAGGCCACGGAACCCCCGGGGCCGTGGCCCGCGGCCCGGATGCCACAACGGCCCACCGCGTCGCCAACCACCATGTCCGCGCATGTTGCACCTCCCGGCATCAGGATTTGAGCCTCATCTTGAGCCTACGCCAGGCCGGTGAAGACCGTGTGAACGCGCGGTGAAAGGCCTGTCAAAAACTGGGTCAGGGCGGCGCTCGTGGGCGGCCTCGCGGTGTTCCATCGGCCACGGGTCTGCTGCCCATGGTCTCCGCCCCATGCCGAGCCGACGCAAAACGCCCCGGAGGCTGTTTGCTGCGGCCTCCGGGGCGTTGGCTTACCATGTGATGATTCGGGCGGGCAGCGGTTAGCGGGTTTGCCCCTCAACCACCTCGCCCTCGGGCGTCTCTTCGCCTTCGGGTTCGGCCCGGGCAATGACCTTGAAGGTCAAGCCTTTGCCGTCCTCGGCCAAGTCCACCTGCACGGTGTCGCCTTCTTTGATCTCACCCGCGAGCACTTTCAGCGACAGCGGGTCGAGCAGTTCGCGTTGGATGGCCCGCTTCAACGGCCGGGCGCCAAAGTCGGGGTCATAACCCACCTCGGCCAGGTAGTCCTTGGCCCGGTCGGTGACTTCCAGCCGGATGCGCTTCTCGGCCAGCCGCTCGTTCACCCGCTCGATTTGGATGTCGACGATCTTGCGCATATCGTCCTTGTTCAGCGGCCGGAAGACCACGATCTCGTCGATGCGGTTCAGGAACTCGGGCCGGAAGAACTTCTGCAAGACCTGCTGAATCTCCTCCCGGCTGGGGTGCACCGGCCGCATCCACAACTCGCTGCCCAAGTTGCTGGTCATGATGACGATGGTGTTGCGGAAGTCCACCGTGCGGCCTTGGCCGTCGGTCAAGCGGCCATCGTCCAGCAGTTGCAGCAGCACATTGAAGACCTCGGGGTGGGCCTTTTCGATCTCGTCGAACAGGATGACGCTGTAGGGCCGACGACGCACGGCCTCGGTCAACTGGCCGCCTTCCTCATAGCCCACATAGCCGGGCGGCGCACCAATGAGCCGGGCCACCGAGTGCTTCTCTTGATATTCGCCCATGTCGATGCGAATGAGGGCCTTCTCATCGCCGAACAAGAATTCGGCCAGGGCCTTGGCCAACTCGGTCTTGCCCACGCCCGTCGGCCCAAGGAAGATGAAGGAACCAATGGGCCGATTGGGGTCTTGCAGGCCCGCGCGCGCCCGGCGAATCGCGTTGGCCACCGCGCGCACGGCCTCATCTTGGCCGACGATGCGCTTGTGCAGATAGTCCTCCAAACGGATGAGTTTCTCCCGCTCGCCTTCCAGCAACTTGCTCACGGGAATGCCCGTCCACTCGGAGACCACCTCCGCGATCTCCTCCTCGGTGACCTCTTCCCGCAGCAGCGCGCCGTCCTTTTGCAGTTCCTTCAGGCGCTGCTCCTTCTCTTTGAGTTGCTGCTCCAGTTCCTGCAACTTACCGTAGCGCAAATACGAGGCCTTCTCCAGGTCATATTCCCGCTCGGCCTTTTCGATCTCGATGCGGGTTTGTTCGATCTCTTCCTTGATGCGATGCAGTTCTTCGATGGCCTTCTTTTCCTCTTGCCAGCGGGCGCGCAGTTGGTTGGCCTTTTCGCGCAAGTTCGCGAGTTCCTGTTCCAACTTCTTCAGGCGCTCTTTGGACGCGGGGTCCTTTTCCTTCTTCAGGGCCTCGCGCTCGATTTCCAGTTGCATGATCTGGCGTTCGACTTCATCCAAGGCCTTGGGCTTGGAGTCGATCTCGGTGCGCAGCCGAGCCGCGGCCTCGTCGATGAGGTCGATGGCCTTGTCTGGCAGTTTGCGGTCGGTGATGTAGCGATTCGAGAGCACCGCGGCGGCAATCACCGCGGGGTCGGTGATGCGCACGCCGTGATGCACCTCATAGCGCTCCTTGAGCCCGCGCAAGATGCTGATGGTGTCTTCGACACTGGGTTCCGCGACATACACGGGCTGGAAGCGGCGCTCCAAGGCCGGGTCTTTTTCGATGTACTTGCGGTATTCGTCCACGGTGGTCGCGCCGATCATGCGCAGTTCACCCCGGGCCAGCATGGGCTTGAGGATGTTGCCCGCGTCCATCGCGCCCTCGGCCTTGCCCGCGCCCACCACCGTGTGCACTTCGTCGATGAAGGGGATGATCTGGCCGTCGGAATCTTTGATCTCTTGCAGCACGGCCTTGAGGCGCTCTTCAAACTCGCCCCGATACTTCGCGCCCGCCAAGAGCGCGCCCATGTCCAGTTGCACAATGCGCTTGTTCTTCAAGCCTTCGGGCACATCGCCCTTGACGATGCGCTGGGCCAGGCCTTCGACAATGGCCGTCTTGCCCACGCCCGGGTCGCCGATGAGCACCGGGTTGTTCTTGGTGCGCCGGGAGAGAATCTGAATCACCCGGCGAATCTCTTGATCTCGGCCGATGACGGGGTCGAGTTTGCCTTGGCGAGCCAGCGCGGTCAAATCACGGCCATATTTCTCCAAGGCCTGGTAGGTCTCTTCGGGATTCTCGCTGGTCACCCGCTTGGAGCCGCGAATCTCAGAGAGCGCCTTCAAGATGGCCTCTTTGGTGATGCCGTATTGATCCAACAAACGGCCCACTTGCGGATTGTCGGCCAGGGCCAGCAAAATGTGCTCGGTCGAAACATACTCGTCCTGCATCCCCTTCGCGTAGCGCTCGGCCGTGTCGAGCACCTCGGCCGCGGGGCGCGAGAGACCGACTTCGACATTGCCGCCATAGACCTTGGGCTTGCGCTCCAATTCTTTGCGCACCTCTTCGCGCAACGCGGCCGGGCTGCCCGCAATCCGGGTGACGATGGCCGGCACCACGCCTTCCTCTTGCTCCAGCAACGCGTACAACAAGTGCATGGGCTCAATGGCCTGATGGTTCATCTCACGCGCCAACTGCTGGGCGCGCACCACGGCCTCGCGTGATTTCTGGGTGTATTTTTCGAAGTTCATGGGAGATTCCTCCTCGTGTAGACAGGTTCGTTTCCGGTGAGGGAAGCATCTTGGGCGGCCAAAAGTTCGCGGGCCGCAAGATGCATCCGAAAAGGCCCACAGCGCCCCGCAGGGGCCTGGGCCTGCACGCAGGTCATCCTCATTGTAGGGGGACGGTGTAAGAGGGTTGTTAGCAAAACGTAAGAGGCTTGTTGGCGTGGTACAATGCGGCTATGACGCTGCTGTGCATTGCCACGCTGGTGCTGACCGCGTTGGCGCTGCTGGTGTGGGCCCGGCGCGAGCACCGCAACACCGGGCTGCCTCAAGGCGCGGTGGTCTACAGCGACACAGGGATGCGGCACACGGTGGCCCGCCCTCTTTACGACCCAGACTTGAATCTGGTGGGCAAACCCGATTACATTGTGGTCAACGATGACGGCTACATCCCGGTGGAAGTCAAGTCGGGCCACACCCCGTCTCAGCCCTACGAAGGGCACATTTTTCAGTTGGCCGCGTATGGCCTGCTGGTGCGCCGGGTGTTGGGCCAGCCCGCGCCTTATGGCTACATTCGCTACCCCGAGCGCACGTTTCGCATCGAATTCACGCCCGAATTGGAACGCCGCTTGCTGGGCGTGTTGGCCCTCATGCGACAGGCGGCCACGTTGCGCGAGGTGCCCCGCACCCACGAACAGCGGGCCCGTTGCCGCGCGTGTGGCTACCGGCACCTGTGCGACCAACGATTGGAGTGACGAACGGCGATGTGGCGGTATCCGTTGGCCGCGGGTTTGATCGCCGCGGGACTGGTCCTCTTGGCGCTGGGCTTGACCACGCCCTGGCCGGGACGCGCGCCCGCCTCCGCGGCGCCACCCCCACGGCGGGTGGTCGTGCGGGTGGACGGCGAGGTGGTGGCCGTGGTCGCGCTGACAGGGCCACGGCCCGCCGACGCCCTAACGCGCGCGCGTGTGCCGTGGTTCCCCGGCGATGAGGTGCGGCTGAACGGCCTGCCGTGGACGCCTGACCAGCCTTGGCCTGAGCCCGCGCCCGAGGTCGCGCTGCTGGACATTCGCCGCGCGCGAGCCTGGACTTGGCGCACGCCCGACGGTCGCGCGGGGGTGGTCACGTCGGCCGCGAATGATGTGCGAATCGCGTTGGCCCAGGCCGGGCTGGACTTGCACCCCGCAGACCAGTGGAAGGCCACCGACCAAGGTTGGGTGTGGCAGCCGGCCCAGTCCCTGAACCTGCTCGTCGGGGCCACCACGCGCCAAGTGCGGGTCGCGGCCGAAACGACGGGCCAGGCTTTGTGGCATGGC
>Ga0256914_1001854_pt1 | contig 18286 bp, 11 predicted proteins | sample HulkmetaG_FD_191571 | JGI IMG/M metagenome (GOLD analysis project Ga0256914, IMG submission 191571) | Hydrothermal chimney microbial communities from Main Endeavour vent field at the Juan de Fuca Ridge, Pacific Ocean - Hulk | ecosystem: Environmental > Aquatic > Marine > Hydrothermal vents ... | reverse complement strand
GGCTTTTTCGGCGGAGGATTGGGGGGAAGTGGGCCTGGGGTTTGATGATCCGGGACCGAGGCGGCGGAGGCGATGGAGGAGGGGCGGGTGGGACCAGGAGAGGGCCACGGCCATGGGGTGGGGACAGGGATGGGAGAGGTGGTCCGCCGAGAGCTTCTTCAAGGCCGCGGCCAGGGGAGCGGCGGATCCCAGGGTTTCGGCGGCGAAGCGGTCGGCCTGGTATTCGTGGAGTCTCGAGAGGTAATTGAAGAAGAGGGAGAGTAGGAGTTCCACGGGGGCGTAGAGGAGGCCGAAGAAGACAAGGGCCCCGTGGACGGTGATCCTTTCCATGAAGAAGGCCCGGTGGAGGCCCGGGACTTGGAGGAAGAGGGAGAGGAGGAAGAAGAGGATTCCTGTGTGGAGAATACCAAGGAGGGTTCCCTTCAGAATGTGCCTCTCTTTGTAGTGCCCCATCTCGTGGGCCAGTACGGCCAGGATCTCCTCCTCGGTATGTTTCTGGAGAAGGGTGTCGAAGAGGACGATTCTCTTGTTTCTCCCAAAGCCCGTGAAGAAGGCGTTCGCTTTTCCCGAGCGGCGGGAACCGTCGGCCACGTAGATTCCCTGGAGGGGGAAGCCGATCTTCTCCGCGTAGGCCCGGATCTTCTCCTCCAGGGTGCCCTTCTCGATGGGAGTGAACTTGTGGAAGAGGGGGAAGATCCAGGTTGGTGCGATGTACTGGATGAAGAGGGAGAAGAGGGTGACGGCGCCCCAGCAGTAGAGCCAGGCCCACCTTCCTGCATGGAGGAAGAAGGCAAGGATTCCCGCCAGGAGGGGAAGGCCGAGGACGAGGAAGAGGAGGAGGGCCTTCAAGCGATCCAGGAAGAAGGTCTTCGGAGTGGTTCGATTGAAACCGAACTTCTCCTCCACGACGAAGGTGCTCCAGGCCTGGAAGGGAAGGCCAAGGACGGCTTTTCCGAGGAGAAGGGCCGCCAGGAAGGAGAGGCCTTTTCCGAGTTCGCCCAGGCCGAGGTCCGGGGCGATCCTGTCCAGGGCGGGAAAGCCCTTGAGGAACCAGAAGGCGAGAAGAAGGGCGGTGTCGAAGATCCGCTCCGTCCAGCCGAGTTTGAGACGGGCGACGAGGTAGTCCCTGGTTCTTTTCCACCTCTCCCCTTCGTAGAGATCGGCCACCTGGGGGAGAGGATCCCCGCGGAGGGCCTTGAGGTTCAAGTAGGAGGCCAGCCCCTGGAGGAGCAGGTCCAGGAGCAGGGCGGCAAGGATGAACCAGGAGAAGAGGTTCATGGAAACCCTGGTTTCGTTATAAAACTACTCCCGGCAGAAAATGTCAGGTTTCCTGGGAGACTTGGATGGTCTTGACGCGCCACTCGGTGGTGAGTTCGTTGAAGCGGCTCATCTTCTTGGCGATCCGCCAGACGTTGGGGAATTCGATGGTTAGGGAGGGGTCGGTCTTGTGGCGGAGCCGGAAGGATCCGAAACCGAAGGTCCGTTCCACCACGTCGTCCACGTCGATGTTCAGGTCGTATTCACTGTATTCGATGGGACGCTCCGAGGCGTAGACCCCCCAGACGAGGAACCCCTTGTTGGGCGTGGCGATGAAGTAGTGGAACCGGGCGTAGATCCAGACCACCACGATGTCCGCCGTGGCGATTCCACCCAGGATGGTATACATGCCCCAGTTCCCGTAGACCTTGAGCTTCCTGATGGTTGCCAGGAAAGGAGCCCACTGGCCGATCTTGTCCATCCAGAAATAGAAGGCCAGGAGACAGGCCATGATGGCCAGGGTGAGGGCGGCCTTCATCCGCACCCGGAGGACCAGCACGGAGAAGCAGAGCAGGACGGCCCACCAGCCTCCCATGGTGTAGGGATTGAGCCAGGCGCTTATGGGCTGGTTGGTCCCTTTGTGAAGGTAGACCCAGGGCTTGTGGAGAGGGTCGGGAAGGACGAAGTCCCCTACGGCCACCTTGTGCTGGACGTAGGCCATGAGGATCGCCATGGCCCATGTGAAGAGGACCATGGGCCAGAGCACCAGGAACCTCGAAGAGGGGCGGAAGACCACCAGTGGGACTGGGGGCTTCTCCGCTTTCAGGGCCATCACCTTGCGCTGGCCTGTGAGCACCTGGAACCCCACCCAGAGGGATGTGAAGAGCCACTTGAAGAATTTCATGGATCCGCTCCTTTGTTCCTCGTCGTTCCCTGGTTTCGGCCGTGGAGCCGCCCTCGGGCCGACCGCGTCCTGGTCCTGGTTTGCGTGGCCGGCGGCGGAAGATTCTAACCGCCCCGCCGCGGGGAAACGACGGCCCCGGGAGAAGGGGTGGAGAGAAGGGCCTCCCCGGCGGGGGAGGCCCTTCTCGATGGGGCCGGCCCGGGACCAGGGAAGACCCGGTCCCGGCCCAGGGGATCAGAAGGTGACCCTGGCGGCGTTGGAGACGTCCAGGATCCTGGCGTTACCGTCGATCACCAGGGTTACGCCGTCCATGGTGGTTCCCTTCAAGGCGGTCAGCACTCCCGGCGGCACCTGGAAGGGGGCGTTCGGGAAGAGGGCCGGGTTGGAGGTCGCCTTGAAGTGGAGCAGGCTCCCGGCCCGGGCGGGCTGGACCAGGACGGCCGCCGTCAGGCCGTCGGCCTCGATCCCCACGAAGGGGCCCAGGCCGGCGGGAAGCTTGGTGGAAAGGGAGAGGAAGGTCCAGCCTTCCTTCCAGCCCAAGGGGAGATTCTTCACCACGGCCTTCAGGTCGCCCTGGCCCTTGGTGGTGAGATCCAGGGTCATGTGGGTCCGGTCCCGCCCCGAGGCGATCCCGCTGGCCACCAGTGCGTAGTCGGCGTCCTTGGCCGCCGTCTCCACGTGCCCGTCCTGGACCACCTGGGCCGCCCGGACCCGGACGTGCCAGATCCCCGGAGCCGGCCTCTTCACGAAGACGTTCTCCACGGTGTCGATCTTGTCCGCCGAACCGCCCGGCGTGCTGTAGTTGCCGCTCTTCAAACCGTGGTTTCCCCAGTAGAGGGTTCCCGCCGGATCCGAGACCTTGAGGTCCAGGTCGTTGATCCTGGCCCTGGCCGAGGCCGGGTTGGCCGGAGGATCGGGGAAGACCAGGGTCACCCGGAAGAGGGGCTCACCTTTCCGGACGAAGAAGTAGTAGTCCTTGGATTCCAGGTTCTTCAGGACGTCCCACTCGTTCACCACGTGGATCTTGTTCCTCAAGTCCCACATGTCCTGGACGTTGGGGAAGCCCCACCCCTGGTTGAACCGGGTGAAGTCCTTGTAGTTGGGGAAGGGATATTGGCGGGCCGTGTTGATCATCAAGGCCTTGGTCGTGGAGAAGTGGGGCCGGTTCTCGAAGCGCTTCGCCGCTCCCCCGGGCATGGGATGGCCGAAGATTCCGTCGGTGTAGAGCTCGATGGAGAGGCCCACGTAACCGGCCACGATGGGGGTTGCACCCGAAGTTCCGCCGAAGCTGGAGGTGTAGCTCGTGGAACTGTAGCCCGTGGTGTAGATGTAGTCGTAGTAGGCGCAGAGGTCGGGCTTGATCCTCCCGTCCGAGGCCGGCCCCGTGCTCCCGCTGCGGCCCCACCTGTCGTCGGAGGTGGTCAGGGTGTTGTAGTGCCGGACTCCGCCCACGGAGATGATGTTCTTGGCCCAGGCCTGGGGCCGGGACATCCTGGGGTTGGACGTTGCGCCGGCGTTGCTCTGGCTCTGGGTGATGGGAAGATCGAGTTCGAAGATGATCTTGTCCATCTCGGCGGAGCGGGAGGTGTAGAGGGTGGTCCGGGCGTAGCCCCAGGAGGCGGTCTGGAACATGCCGCGGTAATTGAGCTTGGGATCGGTCAGCTCCTTCACCACGGTGTATCGCCGGTTGTTGTTGAAAACGTAATAGTAGTTGCAGTAGATGCCCTGCCCGTCGGGGAGGAGTCCCCTGGCCTGGGCCCTCACGCCCTTGGCGAAGACCTCGCCGAAGGTGGCGGTGCCGTGGCCCGAGCCTCTTCCGTCGTGGAGGACGATGGGCCAGGACCTGTAGCGGGTGGGGCCGAACTCGGGGTGGGTCTTGTAGATCCCCTCCATGATCATGCCCCTGATACCCTTACCCGTGTAATGCGACGGCTTCTTGAACTCGATGTAGTCGGCGCCGCCCTGCTTGCGGGCGTTGTCCATGTCCACCTCGCCGGGGCTCCAGCGGTCGATCCAGTCCACCGTGTCCAATGCGGCGGCCCGCACCAACTGGGATGGAGTGAGCAGGGCCTCGATGAGGAGGTTGTCCTCCGGGGCCGTGGCCACTTTGCCCCCCATGGCCTCGATCCCGGCGACGAGTGCGGCCCGGTCCCGGCCCTTCTCGTCCACAAGGACCAGGTTGTACTTGGCCGGTTCGGCCGGGAGGGTTTTTCCTTCCAGGGCTTCCAGGACGGCCGGCTCCAACCTGTAGGCCGGGTGGAAGGGGCCGACCCAGCGCACGAAGGGAAGGGCCTTCACCTTTCCCTGGAGGGAAGGATCCATGCGGACCAGGAGGGCCTGGTCGGGAATGTAACCCTTCACCCGGGCCCCCAGGCCTTCCAGGACCCGTTCGTAGGCCTCGAGAGGCTGGGTGTGGAACTGGACCAGGAAGAGCCGGCAGGTCCGGGGTGCCAGGAGGTACCCCGGCACGGCGGGTGTGCCCTGGAGGGGGTCGAAGGTGGCGTATTCCAACCGGATCAGGACCTGGGAGGGAACGGTCTCGGACCAGGTGGCTCCCCCGTCCAGGCTGACCCGGTAGAAGGAAAGGCCCTTCTTCTCCAGGAGAAGGACCTGGGTGGCGGAGCCCGGGACGCGGATGGGCTTGCGTCCCGGAGGCGGGGCGGCCCGGAGGGATGCCAGGGCCAGGGAACCGAAGAGCAGGCACAAAGACAGTTTTCGCATTTGGAACGCTCCTGTTCTGGGGAGTGGGGACTTGGGCTTCATTGGGCGTGAGAGGGACCGGTGCAAGACCGGTCTCCCCGGGAAGGGGATCTCCTTTCAGGGTAAGGCCGCGGCCCGGGTCGGTTACGGGAAAACTCCCCGGCCCGGCCCGGGAGGTGTCCCGGATCGGGACGGTCCGAAAGTCTATCGGGTTTTCCCCTTTTCCCCGGAGACGACCCTGGAGAGGGCGATCACGGCGAAGGCCGTCCCGTAGGGCTTGTGATATCCGTACAAGGGATAATCCCAGAAGCTCCCGTCGGGCTCCCGGCAGAACATGACGCCCCGGAAGAGAGGCTCCCGGAATCGTTCCCGGTCCTTCTCGGGAAGGGTGTCCAAGAGCCATGCGGCGTAGGCGTGGCCGTAGAGATAGAAGTAACCCGAGATGGAATACCACTTGTGGTGGGGAATGGGTTCCCGGACGGCGATCTTTTGGAAGCGGGGAAAACGGAGGAGGAGGTTCTCCAAGGCCTCCAGCCGGGCCTTCCGGGAAAAATCCCTCCCGAAGAGGAGCATGGAGTACTGGCAGGCGGGCGTCCTGCAGGCCGACCCCTTGGGCCCGTTGATCCCGTGGGTGAGCCTGTAGCGCAGATAGTAGCCGTAGAGGAAGGACCCCCTGGGCGTGAGGCACCTTTCCATCAGGCCCAGGGCTTTCCGGATCATGGACCGGGGAACCTCCAGGCCCGCCGCCTTCGCCCGGGCCAGGCCCACCAGGTCCGTGGCGGTCGTGAAGCTCATGGACGTGTCCGAGGGCCTGTAGGTGGGGACCCCTCCGAGGCTCAGGTAGCCCCAGCCCCCGTCGGTGCACTGGTAGATCCCCAGTTTCCGGACCAGTTCGGCCGAGGCCTTGCGGATGGCCCCGTTCCGGCGGTCCCCGGGATGGCGGCGGAGCCAGTCCCCAAAACATTGAAGCGTATAACCGAAGGACCAGACGTTGTAGTGCTCCACTCCGTTGGGCCGTTTCACGTCGTAGGCCCCAAGGAGGTAGTCGATCCCCCGGGAGGCGGCCTTTACCGCGGCGGGAGGTTCGTAGGGGCTCTCTTCCAGGGCGATCACACAGAGGGCCGAGGTGGCGACCCGGAAGGCCCGGTGGGAGCCCGGCACGTCGCAGAGAATCTTGTAGACCCGGGCCGATTCGTGGGACCCCCAGCCTCCGTCGGGGTACTGGTGGCGCACGAGCCAGTCCACGGCATCCCGGAGGACCCGGCGGGGCGAAGGGCTGGGGGCCTTCGCAGGCTGGGATGGGACCGTCCCGGCGAGGAGGGCGGGAAGGGCCCACAAAGGGAGGAGCTTCACGCTCCCCCCTTTCCGAGGAGGACCCGCCGCCCCTCCTCCAGGCCCTTGGTGATCTCCACCATGCCTCCCGAACGGGCCCCCGTCTCCACGGGGGTCTTCACGAAGCGGCCGGTCTTTCCTTTTTCGGCGTAGCAGAACCAGCGGCCCTGGGTTCCGAAGAGGGCCGCCTCGGGGAGGAGGAGGACCCCCTTCCTGGGCTTCAGGAGGATCTCCGCCTTCCCCTCCATGCCGGGAAGGAGCCCGGGGGTCTTTCCTTCGATCTCCACCAGGGCGTGGAAGGCCTGACCGCCCCGGGGAAGGGGGGTGGGGAAGCGGTCCACCCGCAGGGCGCCCAGGTAGGCCTTGGCGGGGGCGGCCAGGGCCCGGACCTTCACGGCCGTCCTCTCCTTCAGGGAGGGAAGCCTGCTCTCCGCCAGGTCCAGGGCGAAGTCCACCTTCTCCGGCGAGGCGATGGTGAAGAGGACCGTCCTGGCGGGAAGGCGGGATCCCTTCTTGTAGGAGGGAGGCGTGCCGCCTGGCCGGTAGGCCTTGGGGGAGCCGTAGAGAAGGATCCCCGGGACGGGAGAGCGAAGCTGGAAGAACTCCCGGTCCTTCTTCAAGTCGTCCAGCCTGGCCCGAAGCCGGCGGAGATCGCGGCGGAGCTTCTCGATGCCCGCCTTCCTGGACCGGGCGGAGAGTTTCACCCGGACCTGGAGGTCGGAGAGTTTCCGTGAGAGGGCCTGGATCCCCTCGAGTCTCTTGGCCCGCTCCAGGGGTTCGGCGTACTCCCGCTTGTGTTTCAACTGGGCCGTCCGGAGGGCCTGGGCCTCCAGGGCCCGGGCCAGGTTCCGGCGCGCTCTTCTCAGGACGATCTCCTCGGTCTCGTCCACGAGCTCGTCCTGGCGATACATCTTCTCCAATTGCTCCAGCTCGTCCTTCTGGTCCTGGATGTTGTCGGCCATCCGCTGGGCCTGCAGGTCCTCCGACCGGTGGGCCAGGGGGAGTTCCACCTTCTCCCACATCCGGAAGGCCTTCTCCGCCCGGGCCAGGGCCTTCCGGGCGTCCTCGATCTGCTTCTTCTCCGACGCCGATGCCAGGCGGTCCTCCTGGACGGCCTTGTCCAGGGCCAGCTCCTGGGCCTCCACCTGGCGGGCCAGGTCCTGGAGGGATCTTTCCAGGCTCTTTGTATCGAATCGGGCCAGGAGGGATCCCTTGGCCACGGGCGTTCCCTGGGGCAGGACCCAGGTGAGGAGCAGGTCCCCCTGGAAGGCCTCGGGCCAGAAGCTGAGTGTCCGAGGGGAAGAAGGGACGAAACGGCCTTGGACCTGGAAGGCCCTGGGAAGGTCGCCTTTGCAGACTTCCACGAAGGGGGCGGAAGGCTCGGCCGGGCCCTTTTTCTGGGCCTGAAGGGTGAGGGCCAGGGCCAGGAGAGAAAGGGGGATAAAGGCACGCATCTTTTGCCTCCTCGATAGCCATCCTCGATGGATCGGAAAGGGCCGAAGGTAGCTCAGGGAATGGAAATCCGCCACCTCGGGGAAAGATCCTGCAAAAAGCGGGTGTTCTCAGCGGGGACGGAGGGGTGAGGCTGGCTCGATCCGGAACATGGACGCCAGGATTCGGCCTTTCCCCCCTGTTCAAAAGTCATTCTTCGCATATAAGAGGGAAGCACTTTCATTCCTTCTGAAACAGGAAGTTCTTTTCCCTGATTCCATCCAAGGAGAAAATCCCAATGAAGAAACTAGGAATCCTCTGCGCCTCTCTCTTCCTGGCGGCGGGCCTCTCGGCCCAGGGCACCTTCGTGACCCACCTTTGGGTGGACGGTGTCAACGGCTCCGACACGAATCCCGGCACCAAGGCGAAGCCCTTCAAGACCTTGACCAAAGGACTGACCACCTTGAAGAGCAACGTGGTGGTCCACGTCCTCCCGGCGGTCTACGGGCCCCAGACGACGGGCGACTTCTACGACCCGGCCACCAAGAAGAGCAAGCACGTGGACCTCTTGAACTGCAAGAACTTCAAGGTCGTGGGCACCGACAGGGACAAGTGCATCATCGACTTCAACAACCTGGGCAACCAGTTCTGGTCCTTCATCTGGGTCCGGGGAAGCGCCACGGACGGTGTGGAGGTCACCAACCTGACTTTCAGGAACACGGGAACCAAGTCCTGGGGCACCGGCCCGGTCCATACCCACGGCGGGTGCGGAAAGAACGTGGACATCCACGGCAACGTCTACATCGACTGCAACTCCGCCTTCATCGCCTGGGCGGGAACGAACGTCGCCTTCCACGACAACGTGGTGATCTCCACCAAGAAGGGCACGGGCGTGGCCGTCCGGATCCGGATCGGCAAGGCCACCGAGTCCTGCTACATCTACAACAACGTCTTCTACCAGCAGGGCCACGGCATCTCCTGGAGCAACAGCTCCAAAGCGCCCAAGCAGTGGATCTGCAACAACATCGTCCTGAACGGGTCCACCGGTTTCCCCGGCTCCAAGCCCAACGCCACATTCGTGACGATGAAGAACAACATCTCCTTCGGCAACACCACCAACTATGCCTATACTCCCGATCCCTCCAACCTCACGGTGGATCCCAAGCTGGTGAACCCGGCCAAGTACGACTTCCGCCAGCAGACGGGCTCTCCCTGCCTGGACGGCGGGTATCCCATGGGCCTGGCCCACATGGCCAACGACTTCTACGGCAACGCCCGGGTGGCCGACGGTGACCTCAACGGCGTCTCCGTCCCCGACATCGGCGTCCACGAGGTCGTCCAGGCGACCTTGAGCGTCTCCAACTTCGCCCAGGGCCAGACGGCCACCTTCCAGACCCAGAAGCTGGTCAACGCCGGCTTCGCCGGAGTCATCTTCCTGGCCTCCGGGAAGGACACCTTCGTGGCGAGCCCCTTCGGGATCTTCAGCCTGGATATCACCAAGCTCGCCGTCTACGGCCTGATCACCTTCCCCGGCCAGTACAAGCTCCCCATTCCCACGAGCACGGCCCTGAACGGCCTGGTCCTCTACTCCCAGGCCCTGGGCTTCCGGCCCCAGACGGGCGGTGGATTCGTCTTCATGCCCACGGGCAGGCTGGATCTCTACCTCTGAGATCCCCTCTGCGAAGGCAAGGATCGAAGAATCCGGACCGCCGTCCCCCCCCGGGGGGCGGCGGTTTCTTCATCCCCCGGGCGTGATGGTCCCCTTCCTGCCTTAGGAGAGGGTTGAACTCTTTCGGGGCCAAGGGGAGAATTTCCTCCGGCAAGGGCGGCCCAGGGCCGCTTCATTCCAGGAATCGTCCGGCATCTTTCCTTTTTTCCACATCCCGAAGAGGCGTTCGCCATGAAGATCAAAGTTTTCCTCTTTTCCCTCCTCTTCCTCGCGGCGAGCCTGCCGTCCCAGGTGACCCATGTCTGGCTGGATCCGGTCAACGGCTCCGACACCAATCCCGGGACCCGGGCCAAACCGATGAAGTCCATCAAGAAGGCCTTGAGCGTCTTCAACAGGGACGCGGTGGTCCACCTCCTTCCAGGCGTTTACGGCCCCAAGACGACAGGGGACTTCTGGGATCCGGTCCAGAAGAAGCCGGCCCAGATCAAGATGATCGGTTTCAGGAATTTCACCCTCACGGGCGTGGACCGGGACAAGTGCATCATCGATTTCAACATCGCCTCCACCGTAAAAGGTGTCCCTTTCTACGGACTGTTGCACATCTCCGGGTCCTCGACGGACCATGTGACCATTTGTCACATCACCTTCAGGAACAACGCTTCCAACAATCCCTGGGGAAGCGGGGCCATCCAGACCTACGGGGACGTGAAGCACGTGAACATCCACCATTGCGTCTTCGACAAGACCAACAGCTCACTCATCTTCTGGGGCGGATTCGACTGCACGATCCACGACAACCTCTTCATGAACGACAACGTGGCCTTCCGGACCCGGGTGCGCTACTTCAACAAGAGCTTCGGTGACAGGCTCTACGTGTACAACAACGTCTTCTACAATTGTGCCCAGGGGATCGGCATCGGCGCCGGAAACGGAGCCAAGAACATTCCTCCCCCGTACCAGTACATCGTGAACAACGTCGCCTTGGCCTGCGGAAACGGCTTCATCGGCGGCGGCAACCCCCAGCCCAAGGTCCTCACCTTCGAGGGCAACCTGGCCTTCAAGTGCACGACCAAGAATTTCGCCATGCCCTGGACCCCATCCAAGAGCAACCTCTCCCTCGATCCCATGTTCGTGAACCCGGCAAAGGGGGATTTCCACATCAAACCCGGCTCGCCCTGCATCGACGCCGGATGGCACGGGATTCCCGCCGGGCTTCCCTCCTACGCCCTTCCCGACATGGGGAACGACTTCTTCGGTGATTGCAGGGTGAGCGACGGCGACCTGAACGGTTCGGCCGTCCCCGACATCGGGCTCCACGAGGTGAACACGGCCCATCTCAGCGTCTCCAACTTCGCCCAGGGGCAGACGGCCGTCTGGTCGCTTACGAGGACCACCCAGTTCCCCTTCACGGCCATCTTCTTCCTGGCCTACAAGAAGGACTCCCTGGCCTACGATCCCTTCGGGCTGGTCTCGGTGAATCTGACCAAGAGCATCTTCAGGACCGTCCTCCCGGCCCCCGGCAAGGTGAACCTTCCCATCCCCAAGGACCCGGTTCTCACGGGCCTTCCCATCTACGCCCAGGCCCTGGGCTTCAGGACCACCCCTTCGGGGTTCCGCTTCATGCCCTCGGGCCGGACCACGAGCTACCTCTGATCCGGTCCTCCTTCCTGGAGAACCCCGCCGTCCCCCCCCGGGGGGCGGCGGTTTCTTTTTGGGCCTTCCGGTGGTAGGGGATAGGGAGGACGGGCCCGAGCCGGGGGGGGACCCGGAGGGGCCGGGCGAAAGGTGAAAGGAGCGAGGAGCGGTCATGAGAAAGGCTTTTCCCCTGTTGGGTTTCACCCTTCTCGTCTCTTCCTTGTGGTCGGCTTGCTCCAAGGGGGAGGCCCCTCCCCCCATTCCCGAGGGAGTGGAGGCCTCCCGGCGGGAAGGGGGGAAGGGGGCGCCCGAACCCCTGGCGGGCTCGGGGCTTCCCGCCGCCGGGGGGGCCGGGGCGAGGCCCGCGGCGGAGGCCGATCCCCTCCCCCCCGGGGAATCCAGGGGCGGCGGGCGGCTCCACCTGGAACCGGGAGGAGGAAGCCACAGGATTCCCTGGGCCGTCTTCCGGTGGCCCGCCGCCGTGGAGGGGGGACAGAAGAAATTCCGCCTCACCACCAGGCCCGCCGGCACGGGAGCCTGGCCCTGGATCACCCTGGAGGCCTGGATCCCCGTGAAGGGGGGGCTCGAGGAATGGGCCGGAACCCGGACGGCCCTCAACAAGATCTACTACCAGGAAGGCCCGGGCCTGGCCCCCTGGCCCAGGAAAGGCCCCTGCTACCTGGTGATCCGGAAGGCCGGATCCCGGGAGGTGGAACTGGATCTCCACCTGGAGCTGATGGATCCCCTCCACGGGGTGAAACGCACCGTGACGGGGACCCTCAAGGCGGTGAAGGCGGGAAAGCCCTAGGAAGGGGGGCGCCCGGGGAGGATCAACGCCTTCCCCTGGACCCCCTCCTGGAGGCGCCGCTCCTTCCGCCCCTCCCCCGGCCCTGCCTCTGGACCTTCTCCTTCTCCTCCACGGAGACCCGCTCTTCCGGCGGCAGGAGGGGACCCCGCAGGGTCTCCCGGTAGAACCGGTCCAGGAGCATGGCCACCAGGTCGGGGCCCTTCTCCATCCGGCCCATCTCCTTCGCCAGGGGAAGGAAGCGGCCGATCCTCTCCTGGTCCATCCGGGTCAGGTCGCGGAACCTCTCCTCCAGCATCACCCGGACCCGTTCGGCCACCTTGCGTTGCACGTCCTCCTCGGTGGGAGGCTCCTTCTTCAGGAGCTTCAACCCGAACTGCCTGGCCCGCTTCTGGAGTTCCAGCTCCTCCAGGGGGGAGACCAGGCTCACCGCCACGCCCCCGCCGCCGGCCCGCCCGGTCCGTCCGGCCCTGTGGATGTAGTTCTCGTGGGCCTGGGGAAGGCTGTAGAGGACGACATATTCGAGATCGGAGATATCGATCCCCCGGGCCGCCACGTCGGTGGCCACGAGAAAGCGGAGCTTGCCCTCCCTGAGGGCCTTCATCACCCGGTCCCGCTCCTTCTGGCTCAAATCCCCCGAGAGGTAGTCCCCGTCGTACCCGAAATTCTGGAGGAAGGCCCCCAGGTACTCCGTCTCCTTCTTGGTGTTGCAGAAGATGAGGGCCGACGGAGGGTTGTCCATCTCGATGAGCTTGAGGAGGGTCCGGTCCTTCTCCATGGCGTCCACCACGTAGTAGACGTGCTCCACCTCCTCGACGTGCAGCACGTCGGAGCTGAGGAAGAGCTCCACCGGGTCGGTGGTGAAGCGCCTCACCAGGGCCTGGACGCTCCTGGGGATCGTGGCGGAGAAGAGGGCTGTCTGGCGGTCTTCCGGGAGGTAGCGGAGGATCCGCACCATGGAGGGAAAGAATCCCATGGAGAGCATCTCATCCGCTTCGTCCAGGACCAGGAGCCTGACACCCTTCAGGGAGAGCCTCCTGGAGGATAGGTGGTCGATGAGGCGGCCCGGCGTGGCGACCACGATGTGGACCTTCTTCTCGAAGGCCTCGATCTGCGGCCCGTAGCCGACGCCACCGTATACGGCGACGGTGCGGATCCCCGTCCCGGCGGAGAGGTCCTGGATCACCTGGTGGACCTGCTCGGCGAGTTCCCGCGTGGGAACGAGAACGAGGCCCTGGACCTGGTCCTTCTCCGGGTCCACCCCCAGGACGAGGGGGATCCCGAAGGCGCCGGTCTTCCCGGAGCCGGTGCGGGACTGGACCACTACGTCCCGCCCCTCCAGGAGGGGGGGGATGGCCCTGGCCTGGACGGGCATGGGTTCCTTCCACCCCATGCGGGTCACGTTCCGGGCGAGGGAGGGCGGAAGGTCGCGGAAGGAGAATTCCCCCTCCTTCCGGGCGGGAGCCTCGGCCCCGGCGGCGGGTTCGGCCTTCTTACTGCTCCCCTCAACGGCCTCCCGGGGCCCTCCGGAGGGCTCCGCCGGTGTCTTCTCCTTCCTCCGCCTTCCCCGGGGGGAACGGCCTCCGGCGCCGGCGCCACTCTTCTTCCTGGTTCTTCTTGGGGTGTTTTTCTTCTCGGGCGTTTCGGGGGTCATGAATGGGAACTTCCACCTTGCAGGTATTTCCTTCCTCCCTGGAAGAGGGAGAGTCTAACAGGGAGGAAGGAAATTACCAGGAGGCCTACCTCCCCGGAGGGACGGTCCGGAGGAGCCGGCTCTCGATCCGCTTCCCGTCGAAAGCAGTGAGGATGAGCTCCGTCCCGGGGGCGATTCCCGGGATCCCCCGGATCTTGAGCCTTCCTTCCCGGTCGGTCCTGGTCCCGCAGAGAGGCTCCCCTTCCAGGGTGGTGAAGTGGACCCGGGCCTCCGGGAGGGTCTTCAGGGGGGGAAAGAGGGATGCCGGGGGGCGGCCGGTGTTGGAGGCCCTCTCCTCCACCCATCCTCCTCCCCTGGGTTCCGCCGAGGGAGGGTCCACCAGGTTGCGGATCTTGAAGGAGAAAGCGGGATCCAGGCCCCTGGGATCGAAAGTCATCTCCAGGAAGTTCCACGGCTTGGGGCCGGTCCTGGGCTTGAGATCCGGGGTCCCGTAACGCTGGTGGTAGAGGGCGTGGACCCGGACCTTCCTTCCGTCGTAGTCGGTCGTCTCCGGCCCGAACCCGGGCTTCACGGGCCGGGCGCCGCTCCTGCCGATTGGGCCGAAGGAGCACTCGTAGAGCCGGTTCTCCTCGTTCTCCACGATGCTCGCCAGGTGAATGTCGCCGTAAACGGTGACCACCCCGGGGCGGCTTCCCAGGAGCCGGATCACCCTGTCGGCGCCGGCCTTCACCCAGCCCGCGTAGTCCGCGGCGACCCGGTCACGGGCGTAGAACTTCAAGCCCGTCTCGGGGTCCTTCTGGAAGCCGGACCAAAGGGTATGGAGTGCGTTTAGGCCGGTGACGCAGATCAGGGGGGCCGAATCGGTGTGGATCTCCCGGCTGAGCCAGGCGAACTGCTCCTCGCCGAGGAGGTCCCTTATGGGACTCTTCCTGTCGTAGGCCCCGTTCTTCGAGGGCCAACCCTCTTCCACCCAGAGGTCCAGGTACTGGGAATCCCTCCAAAGGCGGGAGTCGACGAGGACCAGGGTGAAATCCCCCAGGGGCATGCGCCAGGCCCGCCAGTCCTTGGGGTTCTCCGTGCCCGAGGGCCGGACGTCCCCCGAGACGAGGTGGCGGACGATCTTGAAATTCCGCCGCATGTATTCCGGGTCCTGGCCCAGGTCGGACCTCGTCCGGACGGCCATCTGCTCGGGGCCCTTCACGTCGTCCATCCCGTAGTCGTGGTCGCCGGGGTGGATGACGTTCCAGTGGCGCATCATCTGCCACCGGGTGGTGGGGCCGGCGATGGTAAGGGTGATCACCTTGTAGGCGTCGTCCGTGCTGGGCGGGGGGAAGAGAAGCTCCAGGTACCAGACGTCGTCCTCCCAGTCGATGATCTGGAACCGGTAGTCCTCGAAGTACTTGTAGGCATCGGGTGTGGGCTGGTCGTGGATCCAGTTCCTCTGGAAGCGGCCCGCCCTGGGCAGGTCGGGTCCTCCGCCGTGGATGGCGTGGCCTCCGAGGGCGCAGACCCTGTAGGGGGGAGCCAGTCTGGGGAGGCGGCCCACGTAGTCCTTCTTGCCAAGGAAACCTCTCCTGGGATCGGCGGTGACGTCCTTTCCGTCCTTCCATACCGTGTAGTAGAGGGTCTTCTCTGCGGGGGAGCAGGGCAGGGTGACCTCGATGGAGGAGGTGAAGAGCCTGAAGTCGTCGTGCACGATGGGCGCCTCCCCGGCGGAAGGCACCTTGCCCCATCCGCCTTCAGGGGAGGGGGAATCGGCCACCCGGATCCGGGCGGTCTTTCCGTCGTTGCGGAAGATTGCGATGAAGCGGCACTTCCAGCCTTCCTGGGTCCTCTTCAGGGTGTCGCCCAGGGCGTAGCAGGTGTGGAGCTCGTTCAGCACGATGGGGAGGGGCTCGTTGCCGCCGGGCTCGATGAGCACCCGGCGTACCCTGAAGTCCAGGGGGCCCCTTGCGGCCAGGCCGAAACGGCCGTCGGTGAACAGGGCCCGATCCACGGCGGGTACACTCACCTCCACGGGGCCTCCGGGGCCGAGGAGGCGGGCCGTGACTTCGGCCTTGCCGGGATCGTCCCCCGCCACACGGACTTCCAGGGCCACCCGATCCCCTGGCTTCAGGACCGGACCGGCCTTCCAGGAGCCCTCCCGGGCCGGTTCGGGCCCCCTCGTTGCGTGGTCGTAGATTCCGAACCTCCCGTCGGCCCGCCAGCAGGCGATCCAGGAACCGTCCCCCGAGGCGCCCCCACCCTGCCTGCTCTCGAAGAGGCTCTCCCCGCCGAAACAGATTCCCATGAGGGAGTAGCCCGGCCGGGACTTCTTCCAGCGGGCCTCTCCGGAGTTTCGGGGGGCGGGCGGAAGGGCCAGGATCTCGAATTCCGCCCGGATCGTATAGTTCCCCTTCAGGTTCCAGTCCCTCCTCCAGATCATCCCCATGGGGAGGGAAGGGTCCCTCTCCAGGGTGCGGGGTCTTCTCCTCCAGGACTCCCAGTGCCAGGGAAAGGAAGTGGTGGGATTCTTGTCTCCCACGTTGTGGAGTCGCCTCCGAAGGGAGTGGTTCTCCAGGCTCCAATAGCCGGGATTCAGGGTCTCCCAGCCGTCGCCGTGGTAGGGTGAGTCGGGGCGATCGAAGGCGTCCACGACCTTCCACTCCTTTCCGGTGCGGGCGGTCTGGGCCCTCGGCCCGGGGGAGGAGATGAAGCAGGACACGAAGAGGGCGAAGGGAACGAGGAAGGCCGGGTTCAGGATTTCTTTCATTTCCGGAATGTCCGTGGTCCGAGACTCGACTTCTCTCCTTCTCCTTCGCGTTCCTTTGCCGGCATCCATTCTAGGAGAGGCGGGAGGGCTGCATGTATTTTCTTTTTACCCGGCCGCCTCGGGGAGAGTAACCTGGCCCCGAAAGGAGTGTGCATTCCCGTGGAAGAGAAAGTGAAAGGGCTGATCGCGGCCGCCTTCACCCCCATGAAGGCCGACGGGAGCCTGGACCTCGGCGGGGTGGAACGGCTGGCCCAGCACCTCTTCCTCCAGGGAGTGGAAGGGGTCTTCCTCTGCGGTTCCACAGGAGAAGGCTTCTCCCTGAGCCTGGAGGAAAGGATGGAGACGGCCCGCCGCTGGGCCGAGGTGGCGGGAGGATCCCTCAAGATCCTGGTCCACGTGGGCTCCCTTTGCAGGCAGGACAGTGTAATCCTCGCCAACCACGCCCGCGCCCTGGGAGTGGACGGGGTGGCGGGAATCGCTCCCTTCTACTACAAGCCCAGGCGGGTGGAGGACCTCCTGGACTTCCTGGCCCCCGTGGCCCAGGCGGCCTCCCCCTTGCCTTTCTACTACTACCACGTCCCCATGCTGACGGGGGTGAACCTTCCCCTCGCCGAGATCCTGGAGAAGGGGGCCGAGAGGATCCCCAATCTCCGGGGAGCCAAGTTCACCCACAAGGATCTCCTGGAGTTCCAGGAGTGTCTCGCCCTCCGGGAGGGAGCCTTCGATATTCTCTTCGGCGTAGACGAGTGGCTCCTGGCCGGGCTCGCCTTGGGGGCCATGGGCGCCGTGGGGTGCACCTACAATTTCGCTTCTCTTCTTTTCCAGGAGATGGAGCGGCGTTTCCTGGAAGGAAACCTGGAGGAGGCCCGGGCCCTCTCCCTGAAGGTGCGGGCCTTGGTGGAAATCCTCGGGGAATTCGGCACCCTGGCGGGGGGCAAGGCGATCCTCGCCATGGCCGGTGTGGACTGCGGTCCGGTCCGCCCCCCCCTGGGGAACCTGGGGCCGGAAGAGAAGATCAGGCTCTTCGAAGAGCTCTCCGAAGCCGGCCTGGCCGAGGACCTGGGCCTGCGTTCCCCAGCCTGATCCTGGCCCTTGGCCGGGCCACGCAGTGGCGGAAGAAGGCCGGGAGCGGGGAGGGGAGGCCCCGGGATGCCGGCCCTCCCCGGAGGCAGGCCGGCGCCGCCGGAACTCACCCGCCACGGCCTCGGGAAGGGGGCTTTCTCAAGCTGGACCAGGGATGGGGCCGAAAGCTCCCTTGATGGACCAAGCCAGCAGAAAGAGCGGGGGGGAGAGTGCCCCCCGGCGGGGCGGGAACGTCCCGGGGTCGGTGAGCCTGGGCGGGGCCTTCTTCGGCGAGGGCCTGGAGGCCCACGAAGCCCGGAGTTTCGCCCTGGCCCTGGAGGCCCTGGGCTTCAGGGTCCATCTCAAGCCGCGCTGGTTCGAGGAGGCGGGAGTTGAGCGAAGCGACCGGGGCGCCGGCGGCGACGACCATCGATCTTACTGACGGCCTGCGCCGCTTCCGGCTCACCACGAAGCTCGACAAGGAGCTCGTGGAACACCTTGTCTCCAGGGCGCGGACTCCCGACCTGGAGAGGTCGGTCCTGATCCTCTCCCATCCTCCCCTGGACCAGGAGGGCCGGGACCTCTACCTCCAGGCCAGGATCAACCATCCCGGATACGGCGCCTACGTGGGGCGCTTCCCCGTGCCCGACCCCCTTCCCCGGGGATGGGCGGGGGCCCTGGAGGCGGTGGACGAGGTCTGGGTCCCATCCAGGAGGGGGAAAGAGATCCTCTACAAGGCGGGGATTCCTCCTGACCGGATCGTGGTGGTCCCTCCCGTGGCTGCCCTGGAGAACCTCCGGCCGATCCAGGCCTATCCCCTGGAGGAGAAGGAAGGTTTCAGCGTCCTGGCCTTCGTCGACGACGGGGGGCGCTCCGGTTGGGAGGAGGTGGTGGCCGCCTGGCTCGGGGCCTTCGAGCCCGGTGAGGAAGTGACCCTGGTGCTCGCCCCCAGGCCCGGGACGGCCAGGGGGCCTCTCGGGGAGCGGGTGGCCGCCAGGATCCGGGAGCTGGGCCGGGATTCTTCGGACATCCCGGACATCCTCCTGGTGGAGGAGGAGGTGGGCCTGGAAGAGCTTTGTTCCCTC
>Ga0256914_1001853_pt1 | contig 18309 bp, 15 predicted proteins | sample HulkmetaG_FD_191571 | JGI IMG/M metagenome (GOLD analysis project Ga0256914, IMG submission 191571) | Hydrothermal chimney microbial communities from Main Endeavour vent field at the Juan de Fuca Ridge, Pacific Ocean - Hulk | ecosystem: Environmental > Aquatic > Marine > Hydrothermal vents ... | reverse complement strand
ATGGGCAACCAGGGCCAACAGGTCGAAATTGCCCTCCACAACCAGGGCCTGCCCGCCCATGCGGATCGCCTCACGGTTGGGATGCAGGCCGAAGAGGACGCGACTCTTGTCGAAAACCGGAGTTTCAGGTGAATTCATATACTTGGGCATGCCATCACCCAGGATACGCCCGCCAAAGGCAACCACCCGACCGCTCATATCGACAATGGGAAACATCACCCGGTCACGGAACCTGTCATAATAGCCGCCGCGCTCTCTGGGCACGGCCAATCCCGCCTTTTCAATATCCGCCGCCCCATGACCCTTGCCACGTAACAGCGAAAAGAGGAAACTCCATCCCCGGGTCTCGGGGGGCGGGCAGTAGCCAAGCCGAAATTTTTTTACAATTTCATCAGGAATATCACGATGTTGCAGGTATTCCCTGGCCTTTCGCGCTCCCGGGCTGCGGAGAAGATAATCATGATAGATGGACGTGGCCAGCTCGTTTATCTCGAAAATCTTTTCCCGCTGCCGGGAGCGCCGCCGCGCCTCTGGGGAAACCTCCCTGGTGGGCAGTTCAATTTGATGACGCCGGGCCAGCTCCTCAAGGGCCTCGGGAAAACTCATCTGATGATATTTCATCAAGAAAGAGAAAACATCACCCGATTCGCCGCATCCAAAACAGTGGAAAAACTGCCGTTGCGGATTGACTGAAAAGGAGGGATCCTTATCGGCGTGGAAAGGACAGAGGCCGGAATAGTTGGCCCCGGTCTTTTTGAGCTGCACGTTTTCTCCGATAACCTGGACGATATCGGCGGCATCCTTGACCCGAGCCTTGATTTCTTCACGCGACAACGGTGTGTCCATGCCTCACCCCTGCAAAAAAAAGCTGTTTCACCGCGGCAGCACGGTGCTGGATTATTTCTCCGCCCTGGATTATACTTGACACTTGAAGAGAAAGTAAGGTCAACAATGGTAATTGATCACAGGGGCCGCAAACCGGCCCGGTCGCCGGTACCTGATAACGATGGCAATGATGGAGACAAATATCGATAAGGCCCTGGCCTATGAGGTAAAAAAAGAGATTGCGGAGCGCTATTTCGGCTTCCGCAAGGTCATTGAGGAGGATATAGAGGACTTCGATAACAAAATTTTGCAATCGGCACTCCGCCTTGAACAGAAAATCGGTTTTGACCTGATCAGGCTCTATATCTTACTGAAAGATGACCGGCTTATCCATGAGTTTATCGTAATCAGCGGTCTTGAGCAGAAACTGTTTTACGATCCGTATCTTCTGGAATCACCCACCATTCGCAAACGGGTCTTTGCCCGCCAGACCGTTCACGGATTTACCCGGGCCGGCCGCTTCAAAAATCTCATCCTCGATACCTACGCCTCCCTTTGCAGGCATATCCATGAATACCGGAAGAAATTCGAAGAGCTGGCAGAAGACCAGCAGACCATTGTCGAGGAAATCAATCTCTTCTATCGGAAAAACGACCTCAGCCAGATCATGGGTTTTCTGCGCACTCTCGACAACCAGGGTCTCATGACTTCAGGCATGGCCGGCTCGATCAACACCGGCATCGGCAGCGGCCTTGAGAAAAAACTGCAGGTCGCTCCGCCCAAGCCGGTCGACCAGTTACTGCCCATGCTCAATCAGCCCCTCCCACCAGCCGCCATTCGCAAGAAACTGGTGGGAATCATCGAGCGGGCATTCCGCCTTCAACCTGATATCGAGGTCCGGAATTTCATCCGTTGATTCATCGGGAGCCGATTTTCTTCGGACAACTCTGCCTTATCCATGAACAGCGCCGCCCACTACTCATCCCTGTCCATTTCCCTGCTGGCCGTCGGCGGCGGTCTGGCAATGCTGGTAACCGGCGGAGAATCCCTGGTCTCCGGCGCCTCCAGGCTGGCCCGTCACTTCGGCATGTCCACTCTGCTCATCGGGCTCACCGTTATCGCCTTCGGCACATCGATTCCCGAACTTTTCGTCAGCCTCACCGCCACCCTGCAGGGACATCCGGGCATCATGCTCGGCAATGTCGTCGGCAGCAATATCGCCAATATCGGTCTTATTCTCGGAATTTCTCTGACATTCAAATCCATATCCGTCGAATTCCACCATATCCGTACCGAATATTTCCTGGGACTTGCCGCCGGCCTCATCCTCCTTGTCTGCGCCTCTTTCGGGTATTTCCCCCGGTCCCTGGGAGTGGTTTTCGTCCTGGTGCTCTTTCTCTATACCCTGCACGTCTATCGCCGGGAAAACGACGGCGACAGCGCCAATGACGAAGACAGCGGCCCGACGCCGCTCAACTCGCATCCGGGACTGTGCTTTCCCGTGGCTTCGCTCCTTATCACCGGCGGTTTTCTCCTGCTCTCCTTCGGTTCCAATATCTTCATCCGCGGAGCAGTGGATGTCGCCCGCCACTTTCAGGTCAACGAGCTGATCATCGGCCTGACCCTTGCGGCCATCGGCACCTCGCTACCGGAGCTGGCAGCCGGCCTGGCGGCGATCCGGCGCAACGAGGCCGACCTGCTCATGGGCAATATCATCGGATCAAATCTCTTCAACCTTTACATGGTATTGGGGCTCACCGCGGCCATCAGTCCCCTTTCCCTCGCAAGGCAGCTCCTCTACCGGGATCTGCCCGCCATGCTCGGTTTCACCCTCATTCTGCTTCCCATCCTCGGCCCCAAAGGACGGACCCGCAGACCGGCCGGCATACTGCTGCTTGTCGCCTATCTTCTCTACTGCCTCTCGCTTGCTCAGCCGCGGTAGCGGACCAGGCGGGCGGCGAAAAAGCCATCAATCCCGTCCGCCGGAGTGGTGGATAAAAAGCCATGCTCAGAGACCAGCTCCCCCGCCGCTTCCGGCAAAAAGGCGCGGCAATCCCCGATGCCATATTCCGGATGTTTCCCGAGAAAATGGCGGATCACCTCCTGGTTTTCCTCGGGCTCCATACTGCAGGTGGCATAGACAAGCACCCCGCCCGGGGCCTGCAGGGCTGCTGCTTCATCGAGGAGGGCGAGCTGTTTTTTCTGATAGGTCAGCAGGTCGCGGGGCTGCCGACTCCAACGGATATCCGGATGGCGGCCGATGACTCCGGTGCCGGAACAGGGGGCATCGACAAGGATGCCGTCATAACGCCTCTCCGCCGCTTCGCCGAACCCGGCAAGCGTTGTCCGGCGGCAGCTAACCCTGTCACCAAGTCCCAGTCGATGAAGATTTTCCTGTAGAAGCCGAAATCGGATGCGGTGAGGCTCCACTGCCGTCACCCTGCCGCCGGCGGGCAGAAGATCCGCCAGATGCGAGGTCTTGCCGCCGGGCCCGGCGCAGCAATCCAGAATACGGGCCCCCGGAGCCAGTGAACCGAGCAGCGGCGAGATCAGTTGAGCCGCCTCGTCCTGCACCTGAAACCAGCCATCGGCAAAACCGGGCAGGGATGTTATCTTGCCGGAAAAACCAGGCAAAACGAGAGAGACGGTACTGTAGCGCCCCTCCTCCGCCACGATTCCCCGCCGCTTGAGGAGATTCCTGAATCTTTCCGGGCCGCCCGCCCGGCGCCGCACCCGCAGTACCAGCCGCGGCACGCTGTTGTTCGCCCGGCAGATGAGCCGTGTCTTTTCAGTACCGTAGCGCTGTTCCCATCGTTTTCTCAACCAACGGGGATGATTGAGGATCTCCCGGCCCGCCTCTTCAAGCTCTCCGGGATCGGGAAGGGAGGAAATCGACCGGGAAACATTGCGCAGAACAGCATTGATAAAACCGCCGAGCCGGGAGGAGGGGTGGCCCGACCTGAACGCCGCCACCGTTTCGTTGACCGCTGCGGAAGCAGGAACTCGACTGAGGAAAAGCAGCTGGTAAATACCTATTCTCAGGGCATTACGGGCCCGAATCCGCATCCGGGCAACCGGTTGTCGACGGCAGAAACGGTCGGCGATAAAATCAAGATAATCGCGGTTTCGCAGAACGCCGTAGACGATATTTTTCAGAAGCTGCCTGTCCCGGTCGGCAACTCCTGCTTCTGCGCCATGGAGTAGAATGTCGATGGATTTGCCGGTTTTTTCCGCCCGGCAGAGCAGGTCCAGGGCCAGGAGACGGCAGCCGTTTTCAGGAGTTGGGGACACGGCAGGAAGGGCATCCGGACCGGGACGAAAGCCGGCGCCCGGAGGTCAGAATTTATAGGTAGCCATAACCGAGACAACCGGATAATAGCGATAGCCGTCGATATCGTCTTCAATTTTTGCTTTTTCTTTCTGGAGATCTTCCTGGAAGAGCGGATTATCCCGGGCCGTGCCATCGGCTCTCAGAGAGGCAAGGGTCGGCGATCCCTGGAAGAGAACACCCAGGTCTAAGGCGATCCCCCAGCCCTTTTCCTGGGGATGCACACTGCTCCAGCCGATTCCCAGATATGGGGCAAGGCCGTCGAATTCCATGGTTCCGGTAATGGCTCCCACCTGGGAGGCCGTATAGCGGTGATCGCCCACCGACACTGCAGATGAGGGCCGGCCGGAAAGCTCCATCTCATTGCCGTTGAACATGGCCCCGCCGGTCAGGCGGAAAATCCCGTTGAACGGATGCCAGTCAAGGAAAAGCGCGACGCTGCCGAAATCCAGATCAAGGTCATAATCCACCTCATTTACGGTTTCACTGCTGCTGAAGTTGAGATAGTTGACGCCCAGCCGCGCATTCAACCCGGATGCCAGACCAATGGTCGCTTCAAGGCCGCCACCCAGGGTGCCTGCCTTTATACCGACGCCGATATCACCCGGTGCGGCATGAGCGGCAAGCCGGGCAACCAGAACAGCACAGATAAACGTAAAAACAGATAAAAACCTTTTCATTTTTTCTCCTTGGCAATAATGGTTTTCATGAAAAAATCCGGGATGCAACAGGGCTCAATCTCCATCCAGGGCCGTCAGCCACCGGCGGAGCAATTCATGGAATTGCTCAAGTTTCAGACGACGGGCCGGGGCTGAGTCATCGAAAAGCGATTCAATGGTGGCGGTTTTACCGGTGAGGACCAGGCTATGACCGTTACCGCTTATTTCAAAACGGGTCTTCGAGCCGGCGCGCAGGGCCTGCACCTCGGTTAACAGCTCCCTGGCAATTTCTTCATCTTCCTGGATATCCGTTTCAAAAAAGGTGGCCACCAGACGATTTCTCCCCGTGCCGACGGCCCGCAACATACCCTCTTCATCCCGGGATATTGTTATCAATGTTTTCATAACCTTGCCCTTTGGTCCACATTTGACGTTGCTTCTCATTTTCTGTAGATGGGAAACGCCGTATTGATCCCACCGCGGCGGGTAGTATATCCCTGAATGAGAAATCCGTGCCCGGATGGACCGCGCCATGGATTTTTCATTCCCCGGCGACGATGCTTCCAGGCGTGCAGAACAGCCTCGATCACCTCTTTGCGATCCATTGAATCGGGGAAAAAGGAGGAAAATTTTCTTTTCCAGCGCCCGGTCTTCAAATCGCGGATCTCCACCCGGGCCGTGTATACCCCGCTCCTGTCAGGGGGGGACATGATTTTCACCAAGCGGGCGTTTCTCGGATCAATTCCACCGGGACGGGAGTGGAAACCGGTCGGTTTGCCGCGACGGTTGATTTCACCCTGGAAAATATGGGTGAGGTTGATTTCCGGATGGGTACGGCTCCACTTGTTGCCGGCTTCGGTGACCGCCGGCAAGGCGGACAGAGCCAGAATGAACACAAAAAGCAGAGTTATCAATCCCGATATTTTTTTCATGATTGTCCCCCTCCTGCTGCAAGGATGGCACCCACCGCGCTTCCCACCTCGAAATTTTCCGGATAGATCACCTCGCAACCCAGCCGTTCCCCCACGCCGGGCAGGAAAAAACGCGCCGCCGCCCCCAGGGCGACAATGGGCACTTTGAGCGAATATGAGACCGTCACCAGATCATTTTCCGTCCGATCCGCCACCACGGCAGCAGCCTCGCCCCAGATCCGCCGGGTGGCAAATTCCACAATGCACCTTTCGATCTTCCGCCGGGTCTCGGCAAGCACCATCCGGCTCAGCGACTCCGGCGTGACTTTGTCCCCAACAAGCAGCCGGGCAAGCATTTCCGCGCCCCGGAGCGCCTCCTCCCGGTTACCGATATCCAACATGCCGAGAACGTGCAGGGCATCAGTGGGAGTAAAACCGATCATGGTGATCCTGTTCTTGTAGGCCAGCCACTCCAGATGCTTTTCCAGGGCGATACCGGTCCTGTTGGAAATCCCCTTAAGCTCCGCGGGCGTGACAGGACCGTTTTCAAGCAAAAAACCAATGAGTTCGTCGCCATGGTCATCCTCACCTGCCGCCATCACCAGATAGCGTTGCTGCGGTTCGTAACTCATCCAGGAGCCCATACCCTCAAGTCCGGCGGTCATGGCCAGGGGCTGCACCCTTCTCTCCATCACCTCGACAACTTTCGCCGGTGTGCAGATAACCAGGCTGTCGCCACCGATCCCCCGGGTTACCATGTCCACCGTCTCGATATGGGTCTGCCACTCTTTGATCCGACACCCCTGGGCGGCCAGCAGCGGCCGGGAATCACGAACCATGCAGACATCGGTAGTGGTGCCGCCGACATCGACCACCAGGGCATCGCCATGGGTATGCCGGGCACTGAACCAGGCGGCCGAGGCCGGGCCCGAAGCCATGGTCACCGCAGCCTTGTGCAGAGCCTCTTCCCGGGTAACGATCCGGCCGTTGCCGCTGATCACGGCCAGGGGACAGTGGAGGCCGACCGCCTGCATGGAGCGCTCCACTCCTTTGATGAAGTGGTCCATGATGGGCATCAGGGCGGCATGCAGACTCACCGTGGCGGCCCGGGCCTCCATGCCGGCATCATCACAGGCGCGATGGGAACAGAAAACCGGTTTGCCGGGGTCAATCATTCCCACGGCCTTCTCCGCCACCAGTTCATGGGTGGAGTTAACCATGGACATGGCCGCACAGACGGCATAACACTCCACCCGGTTCCGAATCTCCCCCAAAGAATCGACCAACGCTTCCAGATCCAACGGATCGTCCTCGTTGCCGATGACCGTATGTCCACCTTTGATGAAAAGAGTTTCAGCCACCGGCAGGGAAAATTGCCTCACCGTCCCGATAACGATCAATCCCACCCGCGCGCCTTTCTTTTCCACAATGGCATTGGTGGCCAGGGTAGTGGAAACAGCCAGCAGGCCAATGCCGTCGGGGGCGGTTCCGCCGCTGCCCAGCAGCTTTTCCACAGCCCTGCTGACGGCGATACTGACGTCATGGCGGGTTGTGGGCACCTTTACCGTGGCAACGATCCTGTGGGCGATAAAATCATATAACACCGCATCGGTATAAGTGCCGCCGGTGTCGATGCCGATTCCATAATGCATAGCCGCTTTTTCCGTGAAAACAATCGTAACCGAACACAGGGCTTGTAACCCCGCGGTATATCATGCTTCCAAATTGTAATTGGTTACAGGCTCCGGATCGTATCAGAAAAAGGAAAAAGCGGCAAGCCGATGTCAAGAAATATGCCTGCCGGTACATCCAAGCCACACTGTACAGCTCATCCCGGGAAAGCGAAAAAATTTCTCCCGTTTTCCTGTGAACGGTGATAAAATAATTTATTCATCAAAACAGCATCGTAAAATCAATCACTATGAAAAGCCGACGCCCCCTTTCAATCAACAACAGCCTTGTTCACGGTATCTGCAACTACAACTGCCGTCTCTGTGGAATCAACAAACCAGGATATCACGGGCCCCGACAATATCAGCCATTGGAGGTGACCAGAACGCTCATCCGACGTATTCAGGAGGCCGCTGCCTCGGGGATTCATATCCGTTATGTGGCCAATGCCGGAGACGGCGAACCGACGCTGCACCCGGAATTCCGGGAACGGTTGGAGCTTTTCGGCTCCATGCTCCGCCACTGGGACATCCCGAACATCCCTCCACCCGAAGTATCCGTGGTCACCAATGGCTCACGCCTCATGCGCCCGGACATCCTGAAAGCGCTGAGCGACAACGGCCTGACACTCATCATTTCTCTTCCCACCCTGCACCCAACTTCGTACGGGGTCATCATGACCAATGACAGCCGCAAAGGCGAGAACCTGCTCTCTGCTGTTCTTCCCGGAATCGCCAGGGCCATGTCCCTGAAGGCGTCAAACAAGCTCAGCGGCCTTTACTTCCACATTTCTCCACCGGAAATGAAGATCATTCGCCGCGACCTGCCCACAACCCTTGACACCCTTACCCGACTTGCCGCAAAGAACGGGCTGCGGCAACTGCGGCTTGTCCTTTTCCCGGCGCCCAGCAACCGCACCGGCCTGGTCACCCATGACAAAATACCCGGCATTGATATGTACAGGGATATTTTCGCCCAGTATAATAACAAGAGGATCAATGGTATAACTCTACGATTACAGCTCGTCCTCAAACGCTTTTTCCCCTCCCTCAGAGAAATTGTGGACCTGCTGAAAAGTTTCCATTTCCCCTGCCTCTGGAACGCCAACTTTTTCATCGCTCCGGACGGCAGCTCCATCTGCTGTAACGACCAGGCCATGCTTGCTGTTCAGGGGAATATCGTCTCGGATTCCATTTCCACCCTCCTGGAAGCCAAAGAGCGATTCAGACCCGGTATGGCCTGTGCCGACTGCAACCAATCACCCATGCGGGTTACGGGCTCAGGCATTACCCGGCTTTACTCCATGGCGGTCAGGGCACGGTTGCGCCTTGGCAGTTACAATACTAGACAACAACCACCAAAATCCGCCAACCAACCGGTAACCGGGCCGGGAAAAATCAAACTCGCAGCAAACATCACTGAAATGCGCGAGGCATTTCACCTGATCTATGACAAATACACATCGGCCGGCTTCCAACAACCCCATCCCTCCGGGCTACGCATCAATGTCTTTAACCTTCTGCCCACCAGCAACTTGCTCATTTATTGCGAGGGAGAGCAGCTCAGCGGCACCTTGACCCTGGTCCGGGAATGTGAAAACCAGCTGCCGGCCCGGGAGCTCTTTGCCGCTGAAATCGATGCCATGAAAAAAACGGGATCCAAGATTTGCGAGCTCTCATGTCTTGCCGTTGATTCCACTGCACTCAAAAAAAGCAAAGCCATTCTCTTCGCCCTCTTCCGGTCGGCCTTTCTCCTGGCCCATGACCTTCTGGGCTGCACCGATTTTTGCATGATGATCAATCCAGCTCACTGCCATTTCTATGAAAAGGAACTCCACTTCAGTCGGCTAGGCGAGGTCAAATACTATGAGAAGGTCAACGGGGCACCAGCGGTTTTTCTGCGGCTGAATCTCACAGAAGCTCAACAGATCTTCTCACGTCATTCCTCGCGTCTCCATGAATATTTCTTTCGTACTGACCGCCACAAGACCGGAGAACAGCTGAAAAAAGAACTCCGGGCACAAAACAAACTCTTTACCAACAACCTCATCAGCCAGTTCCAACAGGAAAAAACAGACCTGCTCACCGGTTTGAGCGTCGAGGAAAAACAGCTGCTCACCCGATATTTCCCGGGTTTCCGTGAAGCAGCTTAAATAAAATTCCCTTTACCGAATATTCGGCTCCCGACCGCAACGATGCCGCTCCATCCGGTACTTCGGCAGGGGTACAAATGTCGGATTGCAAACCCGGTGAGCAGTTACGGTTCACCGCACCTGGACAAGCGTAAAAATAATATGATACCATTTGGATGTGAATGATCTGAGATGCCGTTATCACCTCCCCCGGGGGCAGTGGCCTGAGCGGCAAACGTTTACATCAATCACCTTATCGGGACAGGAAGAAAAATGATCGTCGTCGGCATGGCCCATGGAACAGACAGTGAAAAAATCGGCCGGCATGCTGCCCGTAGCATTACCGGACAGCTTGCCGGTGCCGAAAAGGTGTCCTGGGCCCTTGTTTTCTGCGGCGGTCGCCATGCACCCGAGGCGGTACTGGATGGTATCCGATCGGAATTGGGTAACATTGATCTGTATGGGGGATCGACCTCCGGCATTATCACTTCCGACTATCTTGGCTACAGCGGCTATGAATGCGGTATAATCGCTTTTCGGGATCCGTTGACCACTCCCCGGGCAATACTCAGTGATAAACTTGCCGAGGACGAATTCACCGCCGGCCTTGAGCTGGCACGTACCCTGGAGCTCACCGCCTCACCCGGCGACACCGTTCTCCTCTTTTACGACAATCTCAAATCGTCAAACCCCACAGTTCTCCACCTGGCCAGCAGACTGCTCAAGGGGTTTCAGGCCAGATTGCAACGCGATGATCTCAACATTATCGGGGCCGGACTCCTTGGTGACTTTGCCTTTCATCCCAGTTTTGTCTTCAACGGCTCACGCACCGTTAAACACGCGGCCATGGCCCTGACGATTCCGGGCAATATCCTACAGTCCCAAAGCACCATCATGCACGGCTGCATCCCGGTAAGTTCCTTTTACGAAATAACCAAAATTTCCGGACCCGTTCTCTTTGAGCTCAACGGTCGTCCGGCCCTGGAGGTCATCGCCGACAACCTCGGCATCGACATCGACCTGCTGCCGGATATGACCAGATCCATGAGCCTGACCATCGGAAAAAAATACGGCGATCCCTATGCTCCATTTGATGAGAACCAGTACATCAACCGCCTCATTGTCGGCTCTGATCCGCGCCGGGGATCGGTGGCGCTCTTTGAAGATGACTTTGAAGTGGGTGACCGCATTCAGATTATGTCCCGGGATAACACCAACATGCTCCAGTCCGTGCGCACGGGAACAGCGGCTCTGCTTGAATCGCTGAAGGCGGCCGGGAAACGCATCAGGTTTGCCTTTTATATCGACTGTGCGGGTCGGGCCGGCAAGTTCAGCGGCTGTCCGGAGGAAGAGGCTGCCCTGGTGGCGGAAAAAATCCCGCGGGACGTCCCCTTTCTCGGCTTCTATTCCGGAGTCGAAATAGCCACTTTGGACAAGGGTTGCCGCCCCCTGGACTGGACCGGCCTACTCACCGTGTTTTCAGACGGCACCTCCAATGGATGAATCCAGGCGACAAATCGATTTCTACGCCCGCCAATGTGATGACTTGGGCGGACGCGTTCTCCTTCTATTGCAGGAACTTGCGGAAACCCGTGCCGAGTTGTCCAGAACCCGCCTGGCCACGGGCCTTATCCGCCAGGCCTATCAACTGATGGATGATGACATCTCCCCCGAGGAGACAGGCTATTGTTTTCTGCAGATCATTGTCGACACCCTGCGGGTTGATCGGGCCGTACTCCTTGTTTACGATGGCGACCGGAAACAATTTCCGCCCCTGGCCTTTCTCGGATTCCCCCAGGAGAAAATAGCCCCCCTTGATCCCCCCTTTGACTTGCCCGCCTTTCTTGCCGTCAACTCCTCCGGAGAGACCGATGCCGACATCAACTATCTGAAAGAGTATATGGGCACCCCCTACCTGCTGCTCAGCCACAACCCTTTCCAGGGGGTTGCCCTGCTGCTGGGCAACCATACGGAGGATAAAAAATTTCGCCTGCCCCTCACCGAGGATTACCGGGACACGGTGGAATGCTCCCTTGATGTCTATATCGATCTCGTCAAGCGCAAGGAGGCGGAGCAGGCCCTGCAAAACTCCGAGGAAAAGTATCGGCGCCTGGTGCAGCACTCCCCGGAGGCGATCTTCCTCTACAGCCAGGGAAAGATCACCTTTGTCAACAAGGCCGGGGTCAGGTTGCTGGGAGCCGGGGAGCGAGGCGAGATCATCAACCGTTCCCCCCTGGACTTTTTCCATCCTTCGGAACACGAAAGTATCCTGCTGACCATCAACGACACCCTGATCAACAATCGAAAATCTCCCATTATCGAAAAGGAGATCATCCGCCTGGACAACACCACCTTCCATGCCCAGATCATCCTGATGCCCTTTACCCTAGAAAAGAAGCCGGCCCTTCAGGTTATCGCTTTGGATATTTCTGCCCATAAACAACGGGAAAAGGAACTTTTGCGCATGAAACAGCTGGAGTCAATCGGCGTGCTGGCCGGGGGCATAGCCCACGACTTTAACAATATCCTCGGTGGTATCCTGGGAAATATCGACCTTGCCAAGGCCTTTACGAAGCCAGGTCAGAAACCCCATACCTACCTGGAAAAGGCGGGCCAGGCAACCCACCGGGCCCGGGAGCTCACCCAGAAACTGTTGACCTTTGCCAAGGGGGGAGCACCGGTTCGGAGCGTTGTCTCCCTCTCCGAACTGGTGATCGACTCGGTTGAATTCGTCTTGAGCGGCTCCGGGGTCAAACTCTCCCTGGAGCTTGCCCCTGATCTCCACGCCGTTGACATCGATGTGGTCCAGGTCAGACAGGTCATCGAAAACCTGACCCTCAACGCCCTGCAGGCTATGCCCCACGGCGGCACCCTGACCGTGGAGCTGGCGAATGTTGCCGAGAAGGCTCTTGAAATTCTTCCCCTGGACGGCAAACGATATGTCCGCTTCACCATGAGAGATCAGGGCAGCGGCATTGATCCGGAAATCTTGCCGAGAATTTTTGATCCCTACTTTTCCACCAAGGAGCAGGGAAACGGCTTGGGTCTGGCCACAGCCTATTCGATCGTTCGGAAACATGGTGGCCTGATCACCGTTGAATCGACTCCGGGCAAGGGAACGACCTTCCATGTTTATTACCCCGCCACCAACCAAAAACCACCTCAAAAGAAACAGGAGCATAACCCGGCTACAAGCGAAAAAACTGCCGGGGGCAAGGTTCTTTTCATGGATGATGAGGAAGTTCTCAGGGAAGTGGGCGGCGAGATGCTGGAATCACTGGGCTATGAGCCCACGCTTGTGGCCGAAGGCGGCGAGGCGGTTGCCGAGTACCGCAGGGCACTTGAAAACGGCTCTCCCTTCCAGGCGGTGATCCTGGATTTGACAATTCCCGGCGGCAGGGGCGGACGGGAAACGGCGCGGCGCATCCAGGAGATCGATCCGCAGGCAGGAATTATCGTCACCAGCGGGTATGCCAACAACCCCGTACTCACAGATCATGTTCGCCACGGTTTTGACGATATTCTGATCAAGCCCTACAGCATTGATGATCTGGAGGTGAGCGTCAGCCGGGTAATCAGGGATGGGCGCCGGGAAGCCAGAGGCCGGCCGTCTCTTCAAGGCCGAACATGATGTTGAGATTCTGCATGGCACTGCCTGCCTGTCCTTTGACCAGGTTGTCGATGTGGGAGATGATCCGCAGGGTGGCGGTACGCTCATCACAGGCCACGGTGAGGTTGACGAAGTTACTGCCGCGCACCTGTCCGGTGGCGGCGGGGTTTTCCATGACCCGGACAAAGGGATCGCCCCGGTAAAACTCTCTGTACGCCTCCATAACCTGCTGCTGGGAAAAGCCGGGGGCAAGTCGGCCGTAGACCGTTGCAAGTATGCCCCGGGCCATGGGGATGACCTGGGGAGTGAAGGTGATCCGGATTGCATCTCCGGCAAGCAGCGACAGCTCCCTTTCCACCTCCATGACGTGCTGATGGCCGGTGAGCCGGTAGGCATAGGCGCTGTCATAGGCCTCGGGATAGTGAAACCCGGGTTTGGGCTTTTTGCCGGCACCGCTGATACCGGTTTTACAGTCGCAGATCAGGGTGGAGGGTTCCACAAGCCCCTCGGCGGCAGCCGGGGCAAGTCCCAGAATACAGGCAACGGCATAACAGCCGGGATTACCGACCACCGGGGCCGCGGCAATCTCCTTCCGGTGAAGCTCGGCCAGACCGTAGACACATTCCGCAAGCAGCTGCGGCGCCGCATGTTGCCTCTCAAGTCCCAGCCTGGCTGCGTATTCTCCATAAAGCTCCGGCGAGTTGAAACGGAAATCACCTGAATAATCCAGGACTTTTCTCCCCTTCTCCACTTCAGCAGGGGCCAGCTGCATGCCGATGCGATCCGGTGTGGAAAAAACCACCACATCGGCATCGACATCCGCCTGAGCATCATCGGCGCCGTATACCATCTCATCACAAAACCCCTTGAGATGGGGCCAGAAAGAGGAGATGGGTCGACCGGTCTCGGTGGCGGCCACAAGAGCGGCTATCTCCATGTCCGGATGGCGCAGAATCAGTTCAATCAGGCCCACGCCGCCATATCCGGTGGCGCCGACAAGTTTCACCTTTATCATTTCTTCCCCTTTCTCTCTCCTTTCTTTTCCTCGACTACCAACCGTACTTTTGAGGGATACCGTTGAAAAGAGTTTTTTTCAAGGTGCCCTTAAAATTTGCAGAGCACATGGTTGCCGATCTCATAGGCATCCGTGCTGAGATCATAGTCCAACCTGCCTCCGAAGATGGTGAAATTCTCTCCCCGGATCATCACATCAACGGGGCTGATCACCATTTTATCGGCATCGTAATAGTGAAGAATTTCGGTGTACATCTCCTGCCGCTTCTCCGGTTTGCGGATAACCACGTCTTCGGTGAGGGTCATGTGGCGCTTATCCACCCGGTAGGTTCCTTTTCTGCTGGTGATGATGGTTTTCTCGCCGCTTTCGCTGACATAGTCGGCGGTGATATTTTCCATACCGATATCCCGGTCCGTCCGACCGGTAAAGGCACGATCCGCCAGGATACTCCAGGTTTTCCGTCCGCCGGTGGCCAGGGAGATGATAATGGAGTCAAGGACAAAATGCCTGGTCTGCTCGGCCGCCACCCTGGCGGCAACCTCGTCGTATCCGCCGGGAGGTTTGATGAAACGGCTAAACGGCGGCAACCACAGTGGGGAGCCGACCAGGAGCAGCAGCGGGAAAAGCCAGAGCAGATTACGAGGATTTTTGATCATGCCGCGTAGACTTGCAACAGTTTTTTCAGCTCACCCCTGGCCTCGAGAATAAGATCGCAGATCTCTCGCACCGCACCATATCCGCCCGCACGGGAGGTAACGTAATCCACCCGCTGCCTCACCTCATCCACGGCATTGGACGGTGCGCAGGAAAACCCGGCCCGTCGCAACACCGGCAGATCCAGCCAGTCATCACCCATGTAAGCCGTCTGCGGGGGATTAAGGGACACGGTTTTCAGCACCTGTCGGTAAATTTCCAGCTTCCTGCCGCTTCCCTGGAAGACATGCTCAATTCCCAGGTCGGCGGCGCGTCGTTTAACCGCCGCGGACGACCGGGCGGTTATCAGCCCGATCTCAAGACCCGCCTCTTTCAGGAGCCGCAACCCAAAACCGTCCTGGGTATGAAACCGTTTATTCTCACCGCCGTCATGGGTATAGGTAATGGTACCGTCGGTGAGCACTCCGTCCACATCCAGCAGCAGCATCTCAACATGGCGGGCCTTGAGCAGGGCTGCTTTCCAGTTCGATGAACGCTCAAGGGGCGCGCTCCGGGAGCGGGCCCGCTCAAGCAGGCCCCGGGTTACCCGGCAATCGGAAGGATAACCACCCGGAGAATCCGGGGGGCGAAAATCGTTAGGCGTCATGGCGGATTCACGGAGCAATGGCCCGGCGGATGGCCAGCAGTTGGTTCAGCAATTCTTCCATCCGGTCCAGGGGCATGGAGTTGGGACCGTCGCAGAGGGCCTTTTCCGGCCGGGGATGTGTTTCCATGAAGATAGCGTCCACCCCGGCGGCGACGGCGGCCCGACACAGCGGTGGAATAAATTCCCGCTGCCCGCCGGACCTGCCTCCGGCCCCACCCGGCAACTGTACGCTGTGGGTGGCATCATAGACCACCGGACAGCCGTATTCCCGCATGACCGGGAAGGAACGCATATCAACGACCAGGTTGTTGTATCCGAACATGGAACCGCGTTCAACAAGCATGACACGGTCGGCCCCGGCACTCCGGAGTTTCTCCACCGCATACCTCATATCCCAGGGGGAAACAAACTGGCCCTTTTTGAGGCTGACCGCCTTGCCGGTGCGGGCTGCGGCTATCAACAGGTCTGTCTGACGGCAGAGAAAGGCGGGAATCTGCACAACATCAAGGACTGCACCGGCCGCCTCTGCCTGTCCCGGCTCGTGGATGTCCGATACCACTGCCACGCCGACCTCATCCCGGATGCGGCCGAGAATCTCGAGCCCCTCTTCAAGCCCCGGCCTCCGGAAAGAATCAAGGGAGGTGCGGTTGGCCTTGTCAAAGGAGGCCTTGAAAACATAATCGATACCAAGGCGGGCGCTGATATCCCGCAGGCGTACGGCAACGCTCCGGGCCAGCTCCTCCGACTCCAGCACGCAGGGACCGGCAAACAACAATAGCCGGCCCTGGGCCCCGACTTCTATTCCGCCGGCGGGCGAGGTGATTTTCATCTCTTTTCCCCGCGCTGTTTCTGCTGCAGGGCAGCGCGGATAAATTCCCTGAACAGCGGATGCGGATGCATGGGTTTAGACTTGAATTCCGGATGAAACTGACAACCGAGGTACCAGGGGTGATCGGCAAGCTCGACGATTTCCACCAGGGTGTCGTCCGGGGAGGCCCCGCTGACGACCAGCCCTTTTTCTTCAAACTGTTGCCGATAGGCGTTGTTGAACTCATAGCGGTGGCGATGCCGCTCCTGAATCTCGTCCCGGCCATAAGCCTGGTGGGCCAGGGTTCCCGGCTTCAACACGCAGGGATAACTACCCAGCCGCAGGGTGCCGCCCATATCGGAATTTTCATCCCGGTTCTGGGTCTGTTGGGTGCGGAAATCAAACCATTCGGTCATCAGAAAAATAATCGGATCCGGGGTTTCGGGGTTGGCCTCCACGGTGTCTGCATTTTTCAGCCCGGCAATGTTACGGGCAAATTCCACCACCGCCAGCTGCATTCCCAGGCAGATGCCGAAAAAGGGCACCCGGTTTTCCCGGGCATGGCGGATGGCGCGGATTTTCCCCTCCATGCCGCGGCTGCCGAATCCTCCGGGGACCAGGATACCGTCGCAATTGCTCAGCAGTTCGGCGGGGTCACCCTTTTCAAGCTCCTCGGCGCTGATATACTCCAATTCAACCCTGGCCTCGTTGGCAATGCCGCCGTGCACCAGCGCCTCGTGCAGACTCTTGTATGATTCGGTCAGATCGACATATTTGCCGGTAATACCGATGGTCACCGAATGGCGGGGATTCCTGATCTTTTCAACCAGTTCTTCCCAGGGCTTGATATTGGGCGAGCCGGTCCAGATGTTGAGATGTTCGAGAATCCGGTCATCCAGCCCCTCGGCATGGAGCCGCAAGGGCACCTCGTAGATGGTGTCCACATCAATGGCGGTGATTACCTCGTTGGGCTGAACATTGCAGAACAGGGCTATTTTCTTTTTGATATTTTCATCAATGGGAACCTCGGTCCGGCAGACAAGAATATCCGGCTGAATACCGCTGGACAGGAGCTCCTTGACACTGTGCTGCGTGGGCTTGGTTTTGATTTCTCCGGCGGACTTGATGTAGGGTACCAGGGTCAGGTGAATAAACAGCGAGTATTCCGGCCCCAGCTCGGTGCGCAGCTGGCGGATCGCCTCAATGAAGGGCAAGCCCTCGATGTCGCCGATGGTGCCGCCGATCTCGACAATGGCAATATCCACACTGCCGTCAAGCTGCATCACCGCTCTCTTGATCTCATCGGTAATGTGCGGAATAACCTGGACCGTACCTCCCAGATACTCACCACGCCGTTCCTTCATAATCACCGAATAGTAGATCCGCCCCGATGTGTAGTTGTTGATCTGGGCCATGACGGCATTGGTATAGCGCTCGTAATGTCCCATATCGAGGTCGGTCTCGGCGCCGTCATCGGTGACGAAGACCTCCCCGTGCTGGAAAGGATTCATGGTGCCGGGATCGACATTGATATATGGATCCAGTTTCTGGAAGGTGACGGTGAGCCCCCGGCTTTCCAGCAGCGCGCCGATGGCGGCCGCGGCCAGACCTTTCCCCAGAGATGACAGTACGCCGCCGGTGATGAAGATAAATTTGGTTTTTTTGGTTGTCTGCAAGGTGTATCCCCTGTCTCAAGAAAAATGCAATGACATAGCCGGAATCCTCCAAATTCCGCTCCCGCGCCTTTGCCGCCGCCACTCCCTTGACAAGATTTTGCCGGGGATCCGCCTTTGGTTCACAAGGCGTAAAATCAGACAAAAACGCTACTCCGAACAAAGTTTATTTATACTGGAGACAAAGGAATTTTGAAAGATTTTTCAGCAGTCGGATGAAACCCTCCGCGCCTCCACGGTGAGACTCCGCCATCCGAGGAGGACAAGATAGAGGGCTCCGAGCAGTCGCAGGATATGAAACAGGGCGGGCCAGGCCGCCAAGAAAGCGGCAACGCCCGCCAGCGACAGCAGGATCAGGAACCCGTCTCCCACCATGAT
>Ga0256914_1001852_pt1 | contig 18323 bp, 33 predicted proteins | sample HulkmetaG_FD_191571 | JGI IMG/M metagenome (GOLD analysis project Ga0256914, IMG submission 191571) | Hydrothermal chimney microbial communities from Main Endeavour vent field at the Juan de Fuca Ridge, Pacific Ocean - Hulk | ecosystem: Environmental > Aquatic > Marine > Hydrothermal vents ... | reverse complement strand
AGATGGTGATGCCCGGAGACAACGTGCACATCACTGGCGAGCTGATCACCCCCATCGCCATGGAGGAGGGTCTCCGGTTTGCGATCCGCGAGGGAGGCCGTACCGTGGGCGCCGGCGTGATCAGTGAAATAATCGAGTAAGAGGAATGGTGATGATTCCGACAGATAAGATCCGTATCAGGCTGAAAGGATATGACCACAAGCTGCTGGATCAGTCGACCCGCGAGATAGTCGAGACCGCCAGAAGAACAGGTGCGACCGTGGCGGGGCCGATTCCGTTGCCGACCACGATCAACAAGTACACAGTCCTCCGTTCACCCCATGTGGACAAGAAGTCCAGAGAGCAGTTCGAGATGCGCACCCACAGAAGGCTGCTGGATATCGTCGAGCCGACCCAGCAGACCATTGATTCGCTGATGAAGCTTGAGCTTTCTGCCGGCGTGGATGTGGAGATCAAGCTGCCCTGAGGGACTGATTGGATCGGCCGGCTGCTACCCAACCGGCAGAATTCGAAGGTTTAACCGTTGATACCAGATTGAGTTTGCAGGTAGAACTATGCCGAAAACAAATGGAATACTGGGGCGAAAGCTGGGAATGACCCGTGTCTACAACGAGCATGGCCGTTCAATCCCTGTCACCGTAATCGAGGCAGGTCCCTGCGTCGTCTTGCAGAAAAAAACTGTAGACAAAGAGGGATACAATGCCATCCAGGTGGGATTTCTTGAGAAGAAAGCTTCGCGGGTCAACAAACCGCAGGCTGGCCATTTCAAGCGTTCCGGTGGCCGGGCTTTTTACCACGTCCGGGAGTTCAGGGTGGCCGATCCTGAGCAGTATGAGTTGGGACAGGAGATCACCGTCGATCAGGTACTGAAGATCGGCGACAAGGTAGACGTTTCCGGACGTACCAAAGGCCGTGGTTTTCAGGGCGTCATGAAGCGGCACGGTTTTGCCGGCGGAAAGGCATCCCATGGTTCCGGATTTCATCGGGCCCCCGGCTCCATCGGCTGCTCGGCCTGGCCCTCCAGGGTCATCAAGGGGAAGAAGCTTCCAGGCCAGATGGGCATGGAGAAGGTGACACAGAAAAATCTGACCGTGGTGGATATCCGCGAGGGAGAGAACATCCTTCTTGTCCAGGGCTCCGTGCCCGGGGCGAGAAAAGGCGTGGTCAGTATCTATACAAAGGCCTGATCTGGTCTGAGCCTGCTTTGCAAGGAGAGAATCTCATGGCAGTTTGTGATCTTGTCAATACCTCGGCTGAAAAGGTCGGGGAGATAGATTTGAATGACGCCCTCTTCGGAGTGGAGGTCAAGCCTGGAATCCTGCACGATATCGTCTGCATGCAGAGAGCAAACCGCAGGGCTGGCACTGCATCGACCAAAACCCGTGGCGAGGTCAGGGGTGGTGGAGCCAAGCCGTGGCGGCAGAAAGGGACAGGCAGGGCCCGCGCCGGATCCAGAACCTCACCCCTCTGGCGCGGTGGAGGAACGGTTTTCGGACCCAAGCCAAGGGATTACAGCTACAAGCTGCCGAAAAAGGTTCGTCGCCTCGGCCTACGCATGGCCCTGAGTGCCCGATTCAGGGAGGGCAACCTGGTTGTTGTCGACGAGTTCAGCATGCCTGAGATCAAGACCAGGGAGTTCGTCCGGATTATGCGAAATTTCGACTTTGACGACTGCCTCGTCGTGACGGCAGAACCGGACAGAAACCTCGGGCTTTCCTGCCGCAATGCCGTTGGATACAAGACCCTGCCCGTTGCCGGGCTCAATGTCTACGATATCCTGAAACACAAAAAACTCATGCTGGTTCAGTCGAGCCTCGAACAGCTTGAAAAGAGGTTGATGGTATGAAGGTTCTCTACGATATCATAAAGAGTCCCCGCCTGACCGAAAAAAGCTCCATTCTGCAGGAGACAGAGGGTACCGTTGTCTTCAGGGTGGCCAGGGATGCGAACAAGATCGAGATAAAGAAGGCAGTGGAAGAACTGTTCAATGTCAAGGTGGCTGGTGTCAGAACGGCTAGGGTTCGCGGCAAGTTCAGGCGGGCCGGAATAAAGTCCCAGGGCCGGACCAGCGACTGGAAAAAAGCCTATGTCTCCCTGGCTGAAGGAGAAATCAATTTCCTGGAAGAGTTGTAGAGAGGTTACCGCTACCACGAGAACTCCTCTGCTGAATGAAGGGTTTCAACAACGGATGGAACAATGGCAATAAAGACGCACAAACCAACATCACCCGGCAGAAGACACTACGTCTCCGTCAAGCAGGCTGAACTCTCGAACAAAGCACCTGAGAAAAGCCTGCTGCGTCCTTTGAAGAAGAGCGGCGGCAGAAACTCGTACGGACGGATCACCTGCAGGCACAGGGGAGGCGGCCATAAGCGGAAATACAGGATTATCGACTGGAAGCGCAACAAGGAAGGCGTGGCAGCCAGGGTGGCGGCCATCGAATACGACCCCAACCGTTCGGCAAATATTGCCCTGCTGACCTACTCCGATGGCGAGAAGAGCTATATTCTGGCGCCTGCCGGGATCGCCGTTGGCGACACCGTCATGGCCGGCGCAGACGTGGATATCAAGCCTGGCAACTGCCTGCCCATGGTCAATATTCCATTGGGCACCATCATTCACAACGTGGAGATGAAGATCGGCAAGGGGGCGCAGTTGGTCAGGTCCGCCGGGGCTGCTGCACAGCTCATGGCCAAGGAGGGCAACTATGTGCTGGTCAAGCTGCCTTCAGGCGAGGTGAGAAAGTTCAACAAGCTGTGCCGTGCCTGTATCGGCCAGGTCGGCAACTCGGAACACGCCAGCATCAAGCTTGGCAAGGCTGGCCGTTCCCGCTGGAAAGGGAGAAGGCCCCATGTTCGGGGTGTGGCCATGAACCCCATCGATCATCCCATGGGGGGTGGCGAGGGCAAGAGTTCCGGTGGTCGGCATCCGTGTACTCCCAAGGGCTTACCCACCAAGGGATACAAGACCCGTCGCCGTAAACTTTCTGATCGTGACATCGTGACCAAACGCAAGTAAACAGGGAGAACTGAAAATGGCTCGTTCAATCAAGAAAGGTCCCTTTGTCGACGACCATCTGTTGAAGAAGGTTGAAAAGGCCCATGAAACCGGGTCGAGAAAGGTGATCAAGACCTGGTCCAGACGGTCGGATATCATCCCCGAAATGGTCGGCCTTACCTTTGCGGTCCACAACGGCAGGAAGTTCATCCCGGTATATGTGACCGAAAACATGGTTGGCCACAAGCTGGGAGAGTTTTCGCCCACCAGGACCTATTACGGCCATGCCGCGGACAAGAAGGGCAAACGCAAGTAAGGAGCTTGCGGTAGACCGTTAACGTATTCAGAGGAACAAGGCAATGGAGACAAGAGCTGTCGCCAAGTATATTCGGATCTCGCCACAGAAGATCAGGCTGGTCGCCGATGTAGTCCGTGGCAAGGATGTGGAAACGGCCATTACCACACTGCGTTTCATGCCGAAAAAGGGAGCGCGGATTCTGAAAAAGGTGATCGAGTCTGCTGTGGCCAATGCGAGCCAGGCTGACATCGATGTGGATAATCTCTATATCAAGACCATAGAAATAAACGGCGGTCCAATGCTCAAACGGTTTCGACCCCGGGCCATGGGCAGGGCCACCAGGATTTTGAAGCGGACCAGCCACATTACCGTGGTAGTGGATGAGGCGTGACGGCTTCGTATTTGATCAACCTGTAGAGGCAACGGAGGAACACCTTGGGACAGAAAGTTAATCCCATTGGACTGCGACTGAACATCACTCGCACCTGGGAATCGATCTGGTACGCGGACAAGGAGTATGCCCAGAATCTGTACCAGGATCAGTGCATTCGAAAGTACCTGAAAAACAGACTCTATCATGCCGGTATCTCAAGGATAGTCATTGAGCGTACCGGGGTGAAGATCCGGATCAAGCTCCACACTGCCCGTCCGGGTATCGTGATCGGCAAGAAAGGAGCTGAGATCGAGAACCTGAAACGGGATCTCGAACAGAAATTCGGTCGTGAATGCCTGATCGATATTCAGGAGGTCAGACGTCCCGAGGCGGATGCCCAGCTTGTTGCCGAAAATATTGCCATGCAGCTGGAACGTCGGATCGCCTTCCGCCGGGCAATGAAGAAGTCGATCAACTCGGCCCTGCGGTTCGGTGTCAAGGGGATCAAGGTCTCCTGTGCCGGCCGACTTGGAGGAGCTGAGATGTCCCGTACTGAATGGTTCAAGGAGGGACGTGTCCCCCTGCACACCCTGCGGGCAGATATCGATTACGGTGTTGCCGAAGCAAAGACGACCTACGGCATAATCGGTGTCAAGGTCTGGATCTTCAAGGGGGAGATCCTGTCCGACAGTGAGATGGCTCTGGAACAGTGAGGTTGGATGATCCATTCCAACGGGAGGAAAGACGATGTTAAGTCCTCGTAAGGTCAAACACAGGAAGCAGCAGAAGGGGCGCATGCGGGGCGTCTCGCAGCGCGGCTCATCGATTGCCTTTGGCGATTATGCCCTCAAGGCTGTTGGCTGTGGCCGCATGACCGCCCAGCAGATCGAGGCCGCCCGTGTTACCATAAACAGAAAGATCAAGCGTGGCGGGAAGATGTGGATCAGGGTGTTTCCTGACAAACCGATCACGAAGAAGCCTGCCGAGACACGCATGGGTAAAGGAAAGGGCTCACCGGAGTATTGGGTGGCGACCATCAGACCTGGCAAGATCCTCTACGAACTGAAGGGGATCCCAGAAGAATTGGCCGTGGAGGCCCTCAGGCTTGCCGCCTACAAGCTGCCTTTTCCCACCAAGGTGATCACAAGGAGCACGACAATATGAAGGCCAAAGAACTACGGGAGCTGTCCCTTGACGATCTGAAGAAAAAGGAAGCCGATCTCAGGGAAGACTATATCAAGCTGAAGCTTCAGCATGGAATCCGCAGGTTGGAAAATCCTGCCAGGCTCAGGCAGCTTCGCCGGGATATCGCCAGGGTGATGACCGTGATGACCGAACGGCATTCCAGTACAACGGCTGGCTGAGAGAGAATTCGTACCCATTGGACTGTAGAAAATGACTGACGAGAAGAAAAGAAAGAAAACGCAACTGGGCTCCGTGGTCAGCAACAAAATGGACAAGTCCATCGTCGTGTTGGTGGAGCGGAAGGTACGCCACAAGCTGTATGGAAAATATATCAGGCGACGGGTCAAATACATGGTGCATGATGAGGAGAACCAGTGCAACATCGGGGATACCGTTCTCATCGAGGAGTGCCGGCCCCTATCCCGCAAGAAACGCTGGCGGTTGCGGGAGATCGTTGAGCGTGCCGTTTAGGGGGCTACTGACCGCGGGCGAGGCTCAATGCAATCAGATCGTTTTTTTCAGGTGATGCCATGATTCAGACTGAAACCATACTCAATGTCGCTGACAACTCGGGAGCCAAGAAGGTCCTCTGCATCCGGGTGCTCGGCGGAACACGGAAGAGATTTGCCAGTATCGGCGATGTGATCGTCGTCACGGTTAAAGAGGCCATCCCCCATGCCAAGGTCAAGAAGGGTGATGTCCTTGATGCGGTGGTTGTCAGGACGTCCAAGGAGATTCGACGTCCTGAAGACACCACAGTCCGGTTCGATGAAAATGCTGCGGTGCTCCTTGCCAAGTCCGGAGAGCCTATCGGCACTCGTATTTTTGGGCCGGTAGCCCGAGAACTGCGTGGCCTGGGATTCATGAAAATCATCTCTCTTGCTCCGGAAGTCCTCTAGGTGATGCCGGGACACAGCGTTGAATGAGCGATAAACGTGAAATGAGGAGATAACGATGCAGCGGGTACGTACAAGTCTGCGGGTCAACGATCAGGTCGAGGTGATCGCCGGTAAGGACAAGGGTCGGGTCGGCAAGATTTTGCGAATCGATCGGGTGAAGAATCGGGCCGTGGTGGAACGGATCAACATGGTGACCAAGCATAAGAAGCCGGTCGATGCAACCCAACCCGGACAACGGATGGAGATCGAGGCACCAATACACCTCTCCAACCTGATGCTGGTCTGTCCTGAATGCGCCAACACCGTGCGTGTCGGCAGGAAATTTCTCGAGGATGGCACCAAGGTGAGATGCTGCAAGAAATGCGGTGCCACCATCGAGACAGCCAAAAAATAGTGAACGACAGAGAACAGATACTCGCGGATCTGGATTCCGCGGATTCATTGTCCAAAAGTTTCTCTTTAGAGTAGACGGTAGACGGAGTTGGGAATGGGAACGCTGAAAGAGCTCTATGAGCGTGAGGTCAGACCGCAGCTGCAGGAAAAGTTCGGGTACAAGAATGTGATGCAGATCCCCAAGGTGGAAAAGGTTGTCCTCAATATGGGTCTGGGTGAGGCGGTACAGAATCCAAAGGTGGTGGAGAAGGCAGCCAATGAGCTGACCCTCATCGCCGGGCAGAGGGCTGTGGTCACCAGGGCCAAGAAATCGATCGCTGGATTCAAGCTCAGGGCCGGTATGCCCATCGGGGCAAGAGTCACCCTGCGCAAGGACAGAATGTACGATTTTATTTCCAAGCTGGTGAACATTGCCTTGCCCCGGGTGCGAGACTTTCGCGGTGTATCGCCCAGGGGATTTGATGGCCATGGCAACTTTTCCATGGGAATCTCGGAACATATCATTTTTCCTGAGATCGATTACGACAAGATCGACAAGATCAGAGGACTGAACATCTCCTTTGTCACCACTGCCGCCAGTGACAAAGAAGGCAGGGAGTTGCTGCAGCTGATGGGAATGCCCTTCAAGAAGAATTAAGATTCAGGAGGATCCAGTGGCAAAGAAATCGCTGATTGCCAAAGCAAAACGGAAACCAAAGTTCAAGGTGCGCGCCTACAATCGCTGCCCGTTGTGCGGGAGGCCGCGAGCATTCCTGAGAAAGTTCGGCATCTGTCGTATCTGTTTTCGTAAACTCGCCTCCCAGGGAGAGATCACCGGGGTAACCAAGTCGAGCTGGTAGGTAACAGGTGGCCTGCCTGTGAGCAATGATCTGTAACGTTTTTGAAACAGAGGGAAGAATCAATGTCGATGAGTGATCCGCTGGCGGATATGCTGACCAGAATCAGAAATGGCGTCATGGCCGAGTACGAATCCGTGGACATTCCGTTGTCCAAGATCAAGGTCGGAGTGGCCAGGGTGCTGAAGCAGGAAGGCTATATCAGGGATTATCATATCATAAATGATGGTGTACAGGGCACCCTGAAGATAGATCTCAAATACGGCCCCAACAATGAAAGGGTGATTACCGGAATCAGGCGGGTCAGTAAGCCAGGCCTCAGACAGTACAAGAAGAGCAGTCGTATTCCCAAAGTGATGAGTGGCCTTGGAATCGGCATTCTGACCACATCACGGGGTATTATCACTGACAGGGAGGCCAGGCGTCTGAATGTGGGCGGAGAGCTTCTCTGTGAGGTCTGGTAACCAGTGCAGACTCTGCGGGACAGGAGGAGATAGAGATGTCACGAATTGGTAAGCAACCGATTCCAGTGCCGGCTGGTGTGTCGGTGGATATCCAGGGGACACACATCGTGGTAAAGGGGCCAAAGGGATCACTGGAACGCGATCTGCGTCCTGAGGTGGAAGTTTCTCAGGAGGGGGAGCAGCTGGTCGTCAAGGCCAAGGGAACCTCCAGGCGGGTGCGGGCCTTCTGGGGCCTGACCCGCTCCCTGGTCTCCAACATGGTGGTTGGTGTTCACAACGGCTTTCAGAAAAAGCTTGCTGTGGAAGGAGTCGGCTATCGAGCCAGTTTTGCCAACGGCGTGCTGACCCTCAACGTCGGCTATTCCAATCCGGTGGAGTTCCGCCTTCCAGATGGGATAGGCTGCACGGTGGACAAAGACAACACCATCACCCTGGAGGGAATCGACAAGGAGCTTCTCGGACTGACCGCTGCAAGGATCCGCGAGATCCGTAAACCTGAACCCTACAAGGGCAAGGGTATCAGGTATATCGATGAACATATCGTCCGGAAGGTCGGTAAAGCTGGCGGTGCAGTCTAATTTTCGGAGGAACGGTAAAGGATCATGGCAAAGACGAGTCCCAAGCTAACCGCACGCAGGAAACGGATCAGGCGTATCAGGAAAAAGATTGCCGGAACTTCTGAACGACCCAGGCTACGGGTTTTTCGTTCCAACCGGCACATCTATGCACAGATCATCGACGATACCAGGCATGCCACGCTGGTGGCCATGTCCACCGGTGACAGGGCATTCGATGGTACAGACCTGAAGGGCAAGTGTGCACAGGCAAAAAAAGTTGGCGAACTTCTGGCCCGGAAGGCACTGGATAGTGGTATCCGGGAGGTGGTTTTCGATCGGGGGGGCAACCTCTATCACGGCAGGGTGAAGGCCCTGTCCGAGGGGGCCCGCGAGGGAGGCCTGAAGTTCTGAGCAGGCCGATGGTGCCAGCCGCCGCAGCCAACAGTTGCTGCTGGAAATATTGATACAACGGAATTTTATGGTAATGGGGGTGTTCCTTGGCTGATTTCAAACGGTCTAATAAAGATGGCAACCAGGATGAACTGATCGAAAAAATCGTCTACATCAATCGGGTTGCCAAGGTAGTAAAAGGTGGACGGCGTTTCAGCTTCAGTGCCATTGTCGTTGTCGGCGATGGCCGGGGTAAGGTCGGTTACGGACTTGGCAAGGCCAATCAGGTTCCCGAGGCCATCCGGAAGGGAGTGGAAAAGGCTAGGCGGGACATGCGCAGAGTGGCGCTGACCGATATCTCTATTCCCCATGAGATCAACGGCAAGTTCAAGTCCGGCAAGGTCATGCTCAAACCGGCTTCCGATGGTACCGGGGTCATTGCCGGCGGTGCTGTCAGGGCAGTACTGGAGGCGGCAGGAGTACAGAATATCCTGACCAAATGCCTGGGCTCCAACAATCCGCACAATCTGGTCAAGGCGACGCTGGATGGTCTGCGGAGGCTGCGGTCTGCTGAGGAGATCGCCCGCCTGCGGGGGCTCAAGGTCGAAGACATGGTTGCCTGAGAGAGATCTAGGCTAAACAATTGGATCGAATCATGAGTAAAACAGTTACAGTCACACTGGTCAAAAGCGGCATAGGGAGCCCCAGGAAGATCCGGGCGACATTGACAGGGCTCGGTCTGACCAGGATGCACAAGACCGTTACCAGGAAGGATACTCCGGAGATACGGGGTATGATTAACAAAGTACGTCATCTCGTACGGATAGAGGACTAACTGATGCTGACACTCAACAATCTTGCACCCACTGAGGGGTCCCGGAAAAAGAAAAAGCGGGTCGGCAGGGGCCAGGGGTCCGGCCTGGGCAAGACGGCCGGCAGGGGCCACAAGGGAGCCCGCTCCCGTTCCGGATACAGCCAAAAACCGGGTTTCGAGGGAGGACAGATGCCACTCCACCGGCGGCTGCCCAAGCGGGGGTTCACCAATATTTTCAGAAAGGAATACGTGATCGTCTCTCTCTCTGACCTGGAACGGTTCGAGGCCGGTTCCACGGTGGACCGGGCTGCTCTGATCGAGGCCGGTATAATCAGGAAAAACGACGGACCAGTCAAGGTGCTGGCCAATGGCGAGATCAGCAGGGCCCTGAACCTGCAGGTGGACAAGATCAGCAAGACTGCCAGGGAGAAGGTCATTGCCGCAGGCGGAACGGTAAAGGAGTAGGCTTATGGCCGGAGTCGCCAGTGCAGCAAACATACCGGAGCTGAGAAAGAGGGTACTGTTTACCCTCTTTATGCTTTTGGTCTACCGGATGGGAGTGCAGATTCCCACTCCAGGAATCAACGGAGATGCCTTGGCGGCATTTTTCGAGAAAAATGCCTCTACCCTGTTTGGCATGTTCAATATGTTTTCCGGGGGTGCTTTGCAGAATTTTTCCATCTTTGCCCTGGGAATCATGCCCTATATTTCGGCCTCCATTATTTTGCAGCTGCTCACCGTGGTCGTGCCGCAGCTGGAAATGCTGTCAAAGGAGGGCGAGGCTGGCCGGCGAAAGATCACCCAGTACACCCGGTACGGGACCGTGCTGCTCTCCATCATCCAGGGTTTTTTCATCGCTTCAGGTCTGGAGGGAATGAGTGGTCCCACCGGGACAGCCGTTGTCATGGATCCTGGCTGGTCGTTCCGGCTGATGACTGTCCTGACCCTGACCACTGGAACGGCCTTCATCATGTGGCTGGGTGAGCAGATCACCGAGCGGGGCATAGGTAACGGGATTTCCCTCATCATTTTCGCTGGTATCGTGGCCCGTATGCCGGCTGCGGTGGCAAACACCATCCAGCTTGTCAAGGCAGGAGAGCTTGCGGTCATCTTCATGCCCATCATGCTGGTCATGATGGTGCTGGTCGTGGCCTTTATCGTCTATGTGGAAACGGCCCAGCGGAGGATACCCATCCAGTATGCAAAACGGGTCATTGGCAGGCGGGTTTATGGAGGACAGTCATCCCACCTGCCCCTGAAAATCAATATCTCGGGTGTCATTCCGCCCATCTTTGCCTCGTCGATCATGATGTTTCCGGCCACCATTGGCTCCTTCATCAAGATCGACTGGGTACAGCAGGTCTCCGCTGCTCTGTCGCCTGGAACCATCTACTACTATGTCCTCTACGTGGCCATGATCGTCTTTTTCTGCTTTTTCTATACTGCAGTCACCTTCAACCCGGATGACGTGGCCGAGAATCTGAAAAAGAACGGTGGATTCATTCCCGGAATCCGACCAGGCAAGAGGACGGCGGAGTTCATTGACAAGGTGCTGACCCGACTCACCGTGGTGGGTGCCATCTACCTGAGCGCTGTGTGTATCCTGCCGACATTGCTGATCAACAAGTTCAATGTTCCCTTTTATTTCGGCGGTACGGCTCTGCTGATCGTGGTCGGTGTGGCCATCGATACCATTTCCCAGATAGAATCGCATATGGTGATGCGCAACTACGAGGGATTTATGAAGGCCGGGCGAATCAGGGGCAGACGTTGAGGATGGTGTGGCCGGAATAGGGCAGGACAAGGCCATTGTCGTCAAGACGCCGGAAGAGCTTGAGATCATGTTTCAGGCCAACCAGATCGTGGCCGGTGTCCTGACCATGCTCAGATCGAGGATCGCTCCCGGGGTGAGCACCTTGCAGTTGGACACCTGGGCCGAAGAATACTGCCGCGACCAAGGTGCGGAACCGGCTTTCAAGGGATACCGAGGATTTCCCGGCAGCCTCTGTGTTTCCATCAACGAGCAGGTGGTGCACGGGATTCCTTCAAGAAAGGTCAGGTTGCGGGAGGGGGATATCGTGTCCATCGATTTTGGTACCTGCTACAAAGGATACTATGGCGATGCCGCCATAACGGTGCCAGTGGGAGCCATCAGGCCTGGACTGAAAAAACTGCTCCAGGTGACCAGGGAGGCCCTTGATAAGGGGATCGAGCAGGTCAGGGTGGGAAACCGGATATCCGACATCTCCCGGGCGGTGCAGGAACACGTGGAGGAACAAGGGTTCAGCGTGGTCAGGCAGTTTGTTGGCCATGGCATCGGCACCAGCCTGCACGAGGGGCCGGAAGTGCCCAACTATGTGCAAAAGCAACCTTCACCCCGTATCATGGAGGGAATGGTGGTGGCCATCGAACCCATGGTGAACATGGGGACACACAAAGTCAGGGTGCTGAAGGACGGCTGGACGGTGATCACGGCGGACAGGAAGCCGTCGGCACATTTCGAGCATTCTGTTGCAGCCACGGCCGACGGTCCCAGGATTCTCTCCAGGCTGCCCGGGTGAACAGCAGGGAGCGGAATCATGCCATTGAAATGTCTTGATTTGAGAGAAAGCAGTTGAAAAAATATTCTTTATAGAGGTATAATTAATATTTTTTCCGATCAAATTTAGAAATGGAAGGTGCACATGGCAAAGGAAGAAGCCATTGAAGTCGAAGGGACGATAATTGAACCCTTGCCCAATGCGATGTTCCGGGTGGAGCTGGATAATGGCCACAAGGTCCTGGCTCACATCTCCGGCAAGATGAGAATGCACTACATCAAGATCCTACCCGGCGACCGGGTGACGGTTGAGCTATCGCCATACGATCTCACCAGGGGCAGGGTGACCTTCCGCGACAAGGGCGGCAAGGGAAAGAAATAGACAAGAGGAAGAACGATGAAAGTCCGAGCATCGGTGAAAAAGATCTGCAGCGACTGCAAGGTGTTCAAGCGCAACGGCATAGTCCGGGTCAGCTGCAAGAACAAGAAGCACAAACAGCGTCAGGGCTGATCATTTCATTCAGGTACACTTCGAAGGAGTTGAATCTTGGCACGTATAGCAGGCGTTGACTTACCGCGCAACAAGCACATGGATCGTGCGCTGACCTATATCTACGGTATCGGACTGACCTCGGCCAGGCAGATTCTGGACAAGGCCGACCTCCCCTACCAGATGAACAGCGACGATCTCAGTGGCGAGGACGTAACCCGGATCAGGAAGATCATCGAGGAAGATTATGTCGTCGAAGGTGACCGGCGGCGCGAGGTCTCAATGGATATCAAGCGTCTCATGGATCTGGGATGCTACAGGGGACTGAGACACCGGCGGGGTCTCCCCTGTCGAGGACAGCGGACCAAGACCAACGCGAGAACCCGCAAGGGTCCGCGGCGCGGGGTGGCTGTGCGCAAGAAGAAATAACTGGTATCGGGTTTCCTGCACATAAGGGACCGGGATTGCAGCAAGCGGAGTAATCATGGCGAAATCCAAAAGAAGTAGTGGCAGAAGCAAGCGACGGGAAAAAAAGAACATTCCTGAAGGAATCGTCTTTATCTATTCAACGTTCAACAATACCCTGATCACCATTTCCGACCGGCGGGGCAATGTCATCGCCTGGTCCAGTGCCGGGGTCATCGGTTTCAAGGGATCCAGGAAGTCAACCCCGTTTGCTGCCCAGAACGCCCTGACCGATGCGGTCAAGAAGGCCAAGGAGCATGGGTTACGCAAGGTGGAGATACGGGTCAAGGGACCTGGGCCAGGCAGGGAGGCAGCCCTGCGGGCCATGACCACCGCGGAGCTGGAAGTGAGCCGCATCGTCGATGTGACGCCCATTCCGCACAACGGCTGCAAGCCGCCGAAACGGCGACGCGTCTGATTTTCAACGAATATTGCTGGAACAGTTTCTCTTGTTCGTAATGGAGGTTTAAGTTGGCCAGATATACAGGAGCTTCCTGCCGGATGTGCAGGCGTGAAAACCTGAAGATGTTTCTGAAAGGGGAACGGTGCTACTCGGACAAGTGTTCTTTTGAGCGCCGCTCCTATGCCCCGGGACAGCATGGGCAGAACCGGTTCCGCAAGGTTTCCGACTATGCCATACAGCTGCGGGAAAAACAGAAGGTGAAGCGCATGTACGGCATGCTGGAGAAGCAGTTTCGCCGCTATTTTGAAAAGGCCGACCGGGCCAAGGGCGTTACGGGCGAGAATCTGCTGGTCATGCTGGAACGGCGTCTGGACAACACCCTCTATCGTCTTGGTTTTGCCTGCTCCAGGGATCAGGCACGACAGCTCGTCCGCCACAACCACTTCACGGTGAACGGTAAGAAGGTCAATATCCCGTCCTATCAGGTAAAGGTCGGGGATGTGATCTCCCTGAAGGAAAAGAGCCGCAAGAGCGAGCTGATCAAGGACAACCTTGAGGGGGCAGCCAGGCGTGGTGTGCCCAGCTGGCTTGAGTTAGACCAGGCCAACTTTCAGGGCACTGTCAAGGCGCTACCCAACCGCGATGAAATCACTATGCCAATACAGGAACAGCTGATAGTCGAGCTTTACTCCAAGTAACACATAATATTCAGGTATTGCATGGCACAGGAAATACTGGACGACAATCCATTTTACAAGAACTGGCACGATCTCATCACGCCGGACCGGTTGGAAGTCAACAAGGAGACCCACACCGAGCGCTACGGCAAGTTCATCTGCCAGCCTTTCGAGCGTGGATTCGGCACGACGATCGGCAATTCATTGCGGCGTATTCTCCTTTCGTCCATCCGGGGAGCGGCAATCACTGCGGTCAAGATCGACGGCGCACTGCACGAGTTCACCACCATTGACGGTATCCATGAGGATGTCGCCGAGATCATACTCAATCTCAAGCAGGTGCGGTTGAAGCTCAATGGCCCTGAAGCCAGAACGGTGAAGATCGAAAAGAGCGGTCCGGCCACGGTGACGGCCGCCGATATCGCCGGGGACGGTTATGTCGAGGTGATGAATCCGGAACAGCTGATCTGCACCATCACCGGTGAGACAACCTTTTCCGCTGAGCTCGAAGTGCAGTGGGGCAAGGGATATGTTCCGGCCGACCGGCACAAGAAGGAGAATCAGCCCATCGGCGTCATTCCCATCGATGCTGCCTTCTCTCCGGTATGTCGGATCCAGTACGTGGTGAGTCAGGCGAGGGTCGGCCAGCAGACCGACTATGACAGGCTGACCATAGAGGTGGAGACCGACGGCAGTGTGCGACCGGAAAACGCCTTGGCCTATGCGGCCAAGATCCTCAAGGAACAGATGACCATATTCATCAACTTTGACGAGGATGAGGCCACACCGCCGCAGCAGGATAAAGAGGACACAAGCCGCATCGAGTATCCGCCGTTTCTCGACAAGAATGTGGAGGATCTGGAGCTTTCGGTTCGCTCTGCCAACTGTCTGAAGAACGCCAAGATACAGTATATTGGCCAACTGGTGCAGAAGACCGATGCCGAGATGCTCAAGACCAAGAATTTCGGGCGGAAATCGCTCAACGAGATCAAGACCCTGCTTGCAGCGCATGATCTCACGCTCGGCATGAAACACGAGGGCTGGGTTCCTCCCAACGAACGGGAAGATGCCAAGGATGAAACCAGCGCCTAGATCATCGACCAAGGAATCTATTCGACTACAGGAACGGAAGAATGAGACATAGAAAAGCCGGAAGAAAGCTCGGCCGTTCAAGCGCGCACAGGAAGGCCATGCTTCGTAATATCGTGACCTCGCTGCTGGAACACGAGCGGATCGTCACCACGGTACCGAAGGCGAAAGAGGCTCGCAGGATCGCGGAGAAGATGATTACCCTCGGCAAGCGGGGCGATCTGCATGCCCGTAGACAGGCCCTGGCCTATATCCGCTCCAAGTCTGTGGTCGCCAAGCTCTTTGACGAACTTGGCGAGCAGTATGCAGACCGGCAGGGTGGCTACACCCGGATCATCCGGACCGGCAGGCGGTACGGGGATGCCGCGCCCATGGCCATTGTCGAACTGGTCGGCTATGAGGAGGAAGCCGAGGTAGCCCTGGCCGACGAGGTGGAGTAGGAGAAAACGCAGCATCCATTTTGATCCGCAAAGCCGGTATGATTTACTCATACCGGCTTTTTTTATGGCCACTTCCGTATGCACGAGCCTGACCAGGAACAGAAGGCACTGGAAACCGAACGTATGGCCCTGGGAACGGAACCATTTTCTTTCCGTTGCCATCCAGGCATCGACTGCTATCTGGTCTGCTGCCACAAGGTGGAGCTGATCCTGCAGCCCTATGATATCGTGCGGCTGAAAAATCGCCTGAGACTGAGTGCCAGTGAATTCCTGTTTCGCCATACCCGCCTGGGAGAAGGCAACCATCCCTATTTTCCCGCCATCATGTTGAACATGGTCGACGAGCCTTCCTTTCCCTGTCCTTTTCTTGGCCCGGGCGGATGCTCTGTCTATCGGGACAGGCCGTCAGCCTGCAGGACCTATCCGCTTGAGCGGGGCGTGGAACGGGTGCCCGGAAAGGGGATCCGGAGCCGGTACTATCTCGTCCGCCATCCATACTGCCATGGACATCAGGAAACAAAACAGTATACGGTCAGGGAGTGGGAGCGTGACCAGCAGCTGGCTGAATACAATCTCTTCAATGACCGGTGGGCCGAAGTGGATGCCCTGTTCGCCACCAATCCCTGGCAGGGTGAGGGAGCGGCCGGCCCCAGGCAACGGCTGGCCTTCATGGCCTGCTACGACATCGACACTTTTCGGACCTACTGCGACCAGCACCGGCTGTTGCGCCGATACCGGATCGACCGCCACCGCCGGCGGCGCATCGAGCGGGACGACGGGGAACTGCTCAAGTTCGGCTTCGACTGGCTCCTGCATACCCTGGGTGACCGGTCCACCCTCATGCCGGTCCGCTGAGAGTTCCAGACTGTTCTTGAAGTTTCTCTGAAAAGAAGGTATGTTTAAAAATTTATGATTTTTTTGCCTGGCTGCCCGGTCCTGTGGTCCGTCCGCAGGGGAGGCATGGTCAGGCTGCCCGGTCAGTACGGCGTGAGCTGCCGGACAGTGGGTTGCTGGCGCATCCTTTGTGGTCCGGATGGTCATCGCGCCTCAATCACACACATCCCGCCTGGGTCCTTTGGTGTCTTCCCTCGGGAAGATCGGACGATAGGGATGGAGGTACAACCATAAAAAGAAGGAGTTCACCATGGCAAAGGTAACGATCCGGCAAATGCTCGAGGCGGGCCTGCACTTCGGTCATCAGACCAGGCGCTGGAACCCGAAGATGAAGCCGTACATCTACGGCCCCAGAAACGGCATCTACATCATCGATCTCGACATCACCATGCGCCTGTTCAGGCAGGCGTACAATTACATCGTGGACGTGGTGGCCAACGAGGGAACGGTTCTCTTCGTGGGTACCAAGCGTCAGGCCCAGGAGATAATCCGCAGCGAGGCCGAACGATGCGGCATGTTCTACGTCAATCATCGCTGGCTCGGCGGTATGATGACCAACTTCCAGACCATCAAGCGCTCCATAGAGCGGCTGAAAAAGATCGAGGCCATGCAGGCGGATGGTTCCATCAACCGCTTTCCGAAAAAAGAGATCCTGAAAATGGAGAAGGAACGGGTCAAGCTGGACCGCAACCTCGGTGGTATCAAGGAGATGCGGGTTCTGCCCGATGTGCTGTTCGTCATCGATCCCAACAAGGAGGAGATCGCGGTCAGCGAGGCCAACAAGTTGAAGATACCCGTTGCCGCGCTGACCGACACCAACTGCGATCCTGCCGGAATAGATCATATCATTCCCGGTAATGACGACGCCATCCGGTCCATCAAGCTCATCACCTCGCTCATTGCCGAGGCCGTCCTCGAGGGTAAGGCAAAGCGGGGCGAGGAAACAGAGGCCGATGTGGCGGAGTTGGAACAGGCCATGGGGGGCGAGGAGCCCGCTGCCGGCACCGGTGATGCCGGGCAAGAGGCCGCAGCGGCTGAATCAGGCCAGGAGGACGGCCAGGCCGTGGCTTCCTGAGCCGACCGTCCCCGCAGGACGGGCAGGCAGGATGAATCAGCGGGCAGGGAATGCGGGCCTGGCCGGGAGATGTGTTTTCCAGGACCTTCCGGTGGGCCGCTCTTCCTGTGCTCAGATCCAGTTTTTTTCTACCAAGGAGAGTGCATCGTGAAGATTACCAGCCAGATGGTCAAGGAGTTGCGTGACAAGACCAATGCCGGCATGATGGATTGCAAGCGGGCCCTGGGGGAGACCGGAGGAGATATGGAAAAGGCCGTCGACCTGCTCCGGCAGAAAGGTCTCGCCGTGGCCGCCAAGCGTGCCGACCGGGCCACCAGCGAGGGCATCGTTGAGTGCTACATCCATGCCGGTGGCAAAATCGGGGTAATGGTGGAAGTGGGCTGCGAGACTGACTTCGTGGCCAAGACCGACGATTTCAAGACATTTGCCCGCGATGTGGCCATGCACATCGCTGCCGTCAATCCGGTCGCCCTGACCAGGGATGATGTGCCTGCCGAGATGATCGCCCGGGAAAAGGAGATCTACACCAAGCAGGCCCTGGATTCCGGCAAGCCCGAGAACATCGTTGAGAAGATCGTGACCGGCAAGATGGAGAAGTATCTGGCCGAGATCTGTCTCATGGAACAGAAGTTTGTCAAGAATCCCGACCTGTCCATCCAGGACCTGCTCAACGAGCTGGTGGCCAAGATGGGAGAGAATATTTCCATCAAACGGTTTACCCGCTACCAGGTCGGCGCCTGAGGCGTAATTGATCACAGGCACCGCATCTTCACACGATCTCTCCCGGCCGCATAGTGGGCTTTAGCGGCCGGGAGGGATCGTGCAAATCTGCAGCACCTGTGACCAATTTCAGTTTGGAAGTAAGATATACTGCGGGATTACATGCCCTGTGATCGGTTACCCTGAGGCTGCCAGCGGCCCCAGGGCCTTTCACGCCAAATGCAAGCCAGGGAGGGGTGATGCAATTCAACAGAATTCTCCTGAAGATCAGTGGAGAGGCACTGATGGGAGATGGTGCCTATGGCATCAGCCCGGAGATGATCAG
>Ga0256914_1001851_pt1 | contig 18329 bp, 16 predicted proteins | sample HulkmetaG_FD_191571 | JGI IMG/M metagenome (GOLD analysis project Ga0256914, IMG submission 191571) | Hydrothermal chimney microbial communities from Main Endeavour vent field at the Juan de Fuca Ridge, Pacific Ocean - Hulk | ecosystem: Environmental > Aquatic > Marine > Hydrothermal vents ... | reverse complement strand
CATAGCTCTCCATGAGTTGCAGCCCCGCCTCGATGGCGTGTTCATCCCATGGGTTGACTACCAGATTGACGCTTAGCTTTCCCGAGGCCGCCTCGTCGGGCGAGATCTTGGGAAGCTCCGCAGTATCCGGCGTTTGTTTGATACAAACCAGATAGCGCATATTCAACTCTCCTTGTCTGAATAGAGATGGTTCGATATGACAACGTGAAAGAGGGATTCACGATGATTCCAGTTTCCCTTTCCCCAGATCTCTCGCGCGACGACAAGCTCATCTTTCGATTCTGATGTTTTTGGGGTTCCGATGGAGCTTTCGGTGTGCTGATAAGCGTGCATCATTGCAGGGCTGATGATGAGTTTTACAGATGGTCCGCGAGGCTCGGAACATTATACTTTCTGATGACGCAGTGCGCAACATTTTATGGGACAATGAGGGGGCGTTGCAAAAATGCCCTGTCGAGGCGCGACAAAATCCAAAAGACGACATCCAACACCCATGTCGAGCGAGCCTCTCTTTTCCCGTCAACGCATGATATCCCCGTGAATGTATCTTCGTTAAGTTGCCTGGCCCGCTTCCATCTCATCCGCCAGCTCTTTGGCCCGGCGCGCCGCCTCCCGAAAAATGCGGATAATCTCATCCTCGTCTGTCACTTGCAGTGATGTCATCTCTTTCAGCGCATCGAAGGGAAGCATGGTTTCCTGGGCCAGGGCTGCGGTTCCAGCCATCATGCGCGCGGCCAGCCAACGCGCATCCGATTCATTCAGTCCCGCATCCAATCCGGCCTGCGTCATGCCCTCCAGCACGGGCAGCAGCCAGCGCATGGATGCGCCCGTCAGTCCCACTGCCCAATTCATCTGTCTATCGTCCAGCACGATGCTTTCTCCCAATGCGTTGAGGATGGCCTGCACCTGCGCTCGCGCGTCCAGGGAGCATCCCCGACCAAAGGCTACCGGATTCACGCCGCGGCCGATGAAGGAAAGGGCGTTGGGCATGATTCGAGCGACGGCTACGCTCTCGGGCAGGAGCGCCTCCATGCGGGCCAGCGACACGCCCGCGGCAAAGGAGATGATCGTCTGTTCGTCGCTCAGCCGCGGAGCCAGCGTATGCAGCGTAGGCGGCACAGCGTCCGGAGGCGTGGCAATGAGCCAGATGTCGGCCCGGCAGCACTCATCCGCCAGCGGGCAGGTCTTGAGTCCGAATTCCTGCTGCAATCGAGCGCCTCGTTCCGGGCTTGCATCGCAGAGGATGAGTTGATCGCGGGGGAAGTTCAGCGCTTCCAGCCGTTGGATGAGGATGCGCCCGATGACGCCCGCGCCAATGAGGGCCAGGCGCCGGTCGCTCAGAGGATCCAGGATGGGAGAAGTCATCGCGTCTTTCGCTTGCCTCAGCTCTGCCCGTCGCCTACGACAGATTCACTCTTGCCGATCTGCATCTTCAGCCAGGCGTCGATGAATGGCGCCAAGTTGCCATCCAGCACCGCCTCGGCGTTGCCGGTCTCGTAGCCGGTGCGCTCATCTTTCACCATCTGGTAGGGATGCAGCACGTAGTTGCGGATGCGCGTGCCAAAGCCCGGCTTGACGAATTTCCCGCGCAGCTCGGCCTCCCGGGCCTGTTTTTTCTCCAATTCGATCTGGTAAAGCCTCGATTTGAGGATTTTCATAGCGGTTTCCCGGTTCTGAGTCTGACTCCGCTCATTCTGGCAGGTGACGACGATGCCCGTGGGCAGGTGCGTCAGCCGCACTGCGGTGGCGTTCTTTTGCACATTCTGCCCGCCAGCGCCGCCCGACAGGAATACATCGATCTTGACGTCGTTGGGGTGGATGTCGATTTCGATGTCGTCATCCATCACGGGCAGCACCTCGACCTTGGCGAAGGAGGTGTGTCGCCGCGCGCCCGAATCGAAGGGGCTGATGCGCACCAGGCGGTGATTGCCCTTCTCGCCTTTGAGGTAGCCGTACGCGTATGGGCCCTTGACTTCCACCGTGGCGCTTTTGATGCCCGCCTCTTCGCCAGGCATCCTGTCCAGAATGGTAGTCTTGAAGCCGTTTTTCTCGGCCCAGCGCAGATACATGCGCAGCAGCATCTCCGCCCAATCCTGGGCCTCGGTGCCGCCCTCGCCCGCGTGGATGCTGAGAATCGCATCCCGATCATCCAGCTCGCCCGAGAGGGCCAGCATCAGCTCTCGTTTGTCGATTTCCTCTTCCAAAGAGCGGGCCTCCTCATCTAATTCCGCCAGAGAGGCCTCGTCTTCATCCATCGCCGCCATCTCATACAACTCGATGGCGTCTTGCACCCGGTCGGTCAGCCCTTGCCAGCCGTCGATGAGGTCGCGCAGGGTGGAAAGACGGCGCATGGTCGCCTGTGCCGTCTTTTGATCCGACCAAAAATCAGGCTCGGATGTGCTTTTCTCTAGGGTTTCGATTTCTTTCAGCCGGGCAGGCCAGTCAAAGACGCCCCCGGATTGTCTGGAGTCGCTGCTCCAGGGATTTCAATACATTCAGGGTGTCGCTCATAAGAATTCCTCGGAATGAGAGTGTTGGAAGAGGGGACAGAAGCGGGTGACGGGCGGAACGTCACATTTCAGTCGCGTGTTCGTCATGCTCCAGCAGGGATTCGACGAACACCCAGGGATCGAATTCGGCGATATCATCGATGCCTTCGCCTGTGCCCACAAAGCGCACTGGCACGCCCAGGCGGTCGGCAATGGCAATGACCACACCTCCCTTGGCCGTATTATCCAGCTTGGTGAGCACCACGCCCGTGACGCCCACACTCTCGCCGAATTTCTCCGCCTGGGTGATGGCGTTCTGCCCAGTGGTGGCATCCAGCACCAGCAGCACTTCGTGGGGCGCTTTGTGCACCTGGCGTTGGGCCACGTTGCGTATCTTCTCCATCTCCTTCATCAGATTGTAATTGGTGTGTAACCGGCCCGCGGTGTCGATGAAGAGGATATCCGCGTCTCGAGACTCCTGGCTGGCCCGAATGGCGTCATACACCACCGCGCCGGGATCGCCACCGGGCTTGTGGGCGATGACGGAAACGCCTGCGCGCTCGCCCCAGATCTTGAGTTGGTCGATGGCTGCCGCGCGGAATGTATCGGCCGCGGCCAGCACCACGCGTCTGCCCTTTTTTCGGTAGTAGTTGGCCAGTTTGCCGATGCTTGTGGTTTTGCCAGAGCCGTTAACGCCCACCACCAGCACCACCGTCAACAGACGATGGGGATTGTCGATATCCAGGGGCGGAGCGTCGGCCTGGAGGATGCGCACCATTTCCTCTTTCAGAATTTGATACGCATCGGGCAACCGTTTGATCCCTTGTTGCTGGACGCGATCTCGGGTGGCCTCCACCAATTTGAGCGTGGTCTCCACCCCCACGTCGCCCATGATCAGTATCTCTTCCAGCTCTTCCCAGAAATCTTCTGAGATTTCATTGGCCTGGAAGAGCGTTCCCAGGCGGCCCAAAACACCGCCGCGGGTCTTGCTCAAGCTTTGATCGATTCGTTTCTGATCTTCAACGTCGACTTTGGCTCGACGAAAGGGATTGAATGGCACGGATGGAACCTCGTTCTGAATTGGGGTAATGGTTGGAAAGGGTGTCGCCGATCAAACATTATACCCAGTTTCCGCCTGTTCGGATAATCCCATCGCTGATTTTACGCGAGGAAACTCATGCGGTGATTTCGCATTCCTGCCCTAAGGCGGCGACAGCGAGAAACGCCCGACTGCAGCGCTTTCGTTAACTTTCGGTGTTGACAAAGCGGATAATGTCGGGTAAGATCATCTCGGTCGTGCTAGACGGGGAGCTAGCGGTGCCCTGTACCCGCAATCCGCTATAGCGGGGTCGAACTCCTCCCCGAGGCCCGGCACGGTCGCTCGTGTGCAGCATCAGTGTCACGACGTGGATCTCGTGCGGCGTGAGCCTGTGAACCGGGTCAGGACCGGGAGGTAGCAGCCCTAAGCAGTTCCTCACGGGCGTCACGAGGGCTTCTGCGTCGGACTGATGAAACGCAGCGAGGGCCGCAGTCGGGTCGACGGGAGGTGCACGACCGTTTTCGTAATCTCGCCCGGAGGTTCTCCCAGCCTCCGGGCTTTTTTTGATGCCGCACATCTGCTGAGCGCAGTGTTAAGTAGTTAATGGTATGAACTTAAAATTAGCCTTGTAGACAATTACAACGCATCAGACGAAGATAGACGAAAAGAGGAAGGTGGACGAAGCGAACCATCGTCTCTATTCGTCCATCTACGTCCATGTTCGTCTGAATGCGCAGACGCTTTTCTCAAGTTTCAAAGGCGCATCTACTTAACCACAGATTCGCACAGATTTTCACAGAAAATGTAGAAAGCCATCAAGCAAATCTGTACCATCTGTGTCATCTGTGGTTGCAATAGCGGCAACTCTATTTTCGCCGTTCGCCGAGAGGCCCAGCGCTTTTCTCAAGTTTCAAAGGCGCATCTACTTAACCACAGATTCGCACAGATTTTCACAGAAAATGTAGAAAGCCATCAAGCAAATCTGTACCATCTGTGTCATCTGTGGTTGCAATAGCGGCAACTCTATTTTCGCCGTTCGCCGAGAGGCCCAGCGCTTTTCTCAAGTTTCAAAGGCGCATCTACTTAACCACAGATTCGCACAGATTTTCACAGAAAATGTAGAAAGCCATCAAGCAAATCTGTGCCATCTGTGTCATCTGTGGTTGCAATAGCGGCAACTCTATTTTCGCCGTTCGCCGAGAGGCCCAGCGCTTTTCTCAAGTTTCAAAGGCGCATCTACTTAAAACATTTTCAGGCGTCTACTTAGCCTGCAAGAAAGAACAATCGTAAAGGTTTGCCAGTCGGGCCATTGGGCGCTTCGCGCCGCTGGCCCGGCCTGCGCCATCCACGAAAAGTCAGGAGTTTGGGAGGTTTTTTCCTCATATCCCGTCATCGATCAGAATCGCCGGGCCAGCTCCATCTCGACTTGCTCCCAGGTCAGACCGCGGGCGGCCAGCAGCACCAGCAGATGATAGATCAGGTCGGCGGATTCGTAGAGGACGCGATCGTCCCCCTCTCCTTTGGCGGCGATGATGATCTCGACGGCTTCCTCGCCGATCTTCTTCAACATCTCATTTTCTCCGGTCCTGAAGAGATAAGCGGTGTAGCTGCCTTCCGGCATTTCCTCCTGTCGGGCTAAAATCGTGGCCCAAAGCTGTTGTATCGTGGTTGATGTCGTCATGGTGATATCCTTTGATTGTTGGGTGCGAGGTGATTGACAGGAGATTATACCACGCTTCGGCCATCTTGCGGCCTGCGCGTCGAGCCCGCCGTCATCCACCCACGCCGATCCTGGTCATCTTTCGGGAATGAAGTATAATCTATCTACTTCTCACTTTCCCTCGGAGTCGTTTTCATGCGTTTCATCGGCACAGAGAAACGGTTGTCACTCCTCGTGGCGATTTTCGTTGCTTCGATCTTTCTGTCCGCCTGCAACAAAGAGCCCGAAGGTCCGGTGGATGCACAGGGCAACCTCATCGGACAGGCCCAGATTCAGGCCGTCTCCGTCGAGGTTACTGGCAAAACGCCGCCCTACGACATCACCGTCACTGTCCGCGGCGCTCTGCCCGACGCGTGCACCCGAGCGGGGCGGGCCGTCGTCTCCCGCCAGGACCATCAGTTCCTGGTCGAATTGACCACCCTGCGTCCGGCCAAAGAGCGATGTAAAAAAGAGCCGAAGTCCTTCATCAAAGACATTGCACTGGATGGGTTGGGGTTGAATGCCGGGACGTATGCGGTTGTAGTCAATGGCATCCAGGGCGATTTTACGCTGACACAGGACAATGTGCCGCCCACGCCGACGCCGACGCCCACGCCGCTGCCTCCGGTCTTGCTCCCCGCCGTGGATCCTCCCACCCCGACGCCCGCTTCTACCTCTACGTCCGGGGATGGGGCCCGACAGGAACAGTCGGGGGAGAAGGATGCCTCGTGCACGAACCGTATCAAATTCATCAGGGATGTGACTGCACCTGACAACGCCAAGATCGCGCCCAACGCCCGATTCACCAAGACCTGGCGCTTGCAAAACGCGGGAACATGCACCTGGACTGAATCGTACGCGTTGGTATTCGCCCAGGGCGAACAGATGGGCGGGCCCGACCGCCAGCCTTTGGGCAAGAGCGTGAAGCCTGGCGTCAAAATCGATGTGTCGGTCGAGCTGATCGCCCCCGCGACCAAGGGCGCCTACACTAGCGAATGGTTGTTGCAGGCGCCTGATGGTGAGAAATTCGGATTGGGAAACGCTGGCAAGACGCCCTTCTGGGTGAAGATACGCGTACCCAAAAACGCACCCGTCGGCAATCAAGCCAACGCCGCTGTTCGCGGCTTTGTGTGGCATGATCTTTGCGTCTCGAATCAGGCAGTTGCAGATGCGTTGCCCGAAGGCTGCGCATTGGCTCCCACTGGCGGCGTCATTGCCGACGGCATCTTCCAGCCGGGCGAGCCGCCCATCGGCGGCGTGGAGATTTCCCTGGGTGAAGGCGTCTGCCCTTCATCGGGGTTGGCGACCGCCATCGCCGCCGCCAACGGCGTGTATCAATTCAATGGATTGAAACCTGGCGAGTATTGCGTCAGCATCGACGCGGCGTCGGAGTTCAATCATTACATCCTCATCCCTGGCCAGTGGACCCATCCCCCGCAAGGGTGGCGTACGGTAACCCTGGCGCCGGGCGAAATCAAGAAAGACGTCAATTTCGGTTGGGATTACGAGATGGCCCCGTAACGGGCGACGTTAGCGTGTCATGGTTACAGAGATCGAACTGAAGTACAGCCTGGATGACGCCCGGGCCCGCGCTTTGTTGCAGGAGCGTAGGCTGGCGGGAAACATTCTGACGCCCTTCGTCACCAAGACCGTCGACGATGTGTATTATGATACGCCCGACAGCCGCGTGGCCCAGGCCGGATACGCCCTGCGAATCCGCCGTAAGGGAGATGAAACGGCATTGCAGCTCAAGAGCCTGACGCCTGCGGCCGGAGCCTGGCACCGACGACGGGAGTTGCATATTCCCTCTGCCGACCCGCAGCATCCTGACCGCTGGCCCCACACCCCTGAGGCCCGCTTCCTGCGAAAAGTGATAGGCGGGCGTCCCTTGCAGCCGTTGTTCAACGTTCATCAACAGCGTCACGAAGCCCAGGTGTTGGACGAATCTGGCGCACCGTTCGGTCTGCTTAGTCTGGACCAGGTGCGTTGGGAAGCGCATGGACGCAGCAAAGAGGCTTGGGAGATGGAGATCGAACTGCTGCCGGGCGGAGATGAGGCCAGATTGCGGGCGCTGGCGGACGCGTTGCAGAAGATGACGGGGCTACACCCCCAGACCATCTCCAAATACGAACAGGGCCTGGCGCTGCTTTGAAAATGTAAAAGTCAAAATGAAAAAGGCAAAAATATCTGTAACTATAACAGGTAATGACCTTTAATCCTTGGCCCCGAAGGTGTGAAGGTGACGAAGAGACAAAGCTTTTTCTTTCTGCGTGCCGTTGCGCCTTCGTGCTCTTCGTGGCTAGTCTGAGAACGTGAACAGTTACAAGGCAAAAAAGAGAATAGATGCCAGGGGAGAGGGGAATGCCCGCCATCAGCCTGCTCGGAAAATAGCATACGCAGAGGTTGCATTATCGTCGCGTCAGCGTGGAGTGAAGGCATGGGAGTGTGGCGTATAACGCACCCATTGCTTTGCCTCTTTGTCGCGAGCGTCGTCTGATTCGTAAATAATGACGCGCGTTTTGGTCGTGTGATAAAATACGATTACCCCCTCCTCCCGATAGGACACTCCATGAAACCACCAGGCCGATTTTCTATTCTGCTGTTGTCATCCATCATCGTGGTTGTTATGCTGACTGCGTGCGGAAGTCCGCCGCCGCTGACGCCTACATCTGCGCCCGCTACGATCACGCCCACGATCGCACCGACCGTCACGCCCACGATCGTTCCCACCGCCACACCCGTTCCCAGCACCCCAACCCCCGCAGCCACCAACACCCCCACAGCCGCCCCCACGCGCACCAATACGCCTGTTCCTGCAGAAACGCCCGAACACCCCCCAACCTCTCAGCCTGCGGCCACGCCTACGCCGCCCTCCACCATCAACGGAATGCCTTACAGCGACTTCATCCGCATGGATGAGGACGTCAAGGCGCATGTTCGGGAGATATTCGCCAAGGGGCAGCAAATGGGCCGGAACCCCAACGCCTTCTCCAAACTGGGCGACAGCCTCATCGCCAACCCTTACTTCCTGCGGGTGTTCGACCAGAAGGACCCCAATCTGGGCGCCTATAACCTGGGCGACTATCTCTTCTTGCAGAACGTCATCGATCATTACAGCGGCTCCTACGATCGCTATGGCGTCGCTATCCATGTGGGGCTTCACACCTGGTCGGTCTTTGATCCCATGTGGGCGAACAAAAAGTGGTGCACTGCCGGAGAAAATCTGCTGGATTGTGAGATACGGCTGAATAATCCCAGCCTGATGTTGGTGCTGTTGGGCACCAACGACGACGCCCCACAGGTTACCTTCGAGACCAACTACGATCAGATCGTCCAGCACATTATCGATCAGGGCGTCGTCCCCATCCTCTTCACCAAAGCCGATCGATTCGAAGGTCCCGACAATCGCAACAACGCATCCATCAAACAAATTGCGAAAAAATATCAGGTTCCTTTGATGGATTTCGATAATCTGGCCGACACCATCCCTAACCGCGGCCTGGGACCTGACGGCATTCACCTCAGCATCGCCCCCAGCAACGACTACACGCTGCCCGAAACCTTTCATTTCGGCAACACCGTTCACAACTTGGCTACGCTGGTCATGCTGGATCGGGTGCGGAATGCGTTGAGCGCTCCCTGATTGACTGCCTGAGGATTTGAATCTGTGATTCGGTTTGGCGTTTTTCTGTCGGCTCTTCTTTTGGCGATAGTCATCGCAGCGTGTGGGGATGCGCGGCCCGAAGCTATCCCCACTTCGCACCCGCCCACCGCCACCACCGCCACCAGCGCCGCCGTCGGGGCCTTGCAGCGCCCGCCCACCGCCACGCCCGCGCCCACCCGAACACCGACATCCACCACTACGCCCACGACGCAGCCCACCATCACGCCCACCGTCACGCCCACAGCGTCTCCCTATCCCACCCTCTCTCCCACTCCCACAGCCACGTCCACCGTCACGCCTGCGCCTATCGGACCGGACAGGCTCAACGGCTTGCCTTACGGCGACTTCATCCTCCTGGATGACGAGACCGCAGCGCACATCCGGGAGATTTATGCCCGGGGACAGGAGATGGGCCGGGATTCTAGCGCCTTCTCCAAGCTGGGCGACAGCCTCATCGCCAATCCCTACTTCCTCCGCATCTTCGACCAGATGGACCGCAATCTGGGCTGGTACAATCTGGGCGAGTATGCTTATTTGCAGGACGTCATCGATTATTACCACGGCTCCTTCGATCGGCACGGCGCAGCTGTGCGCGTGGGACAGCACACCTGGTCGGTCTTCGATCCTATGTGGGCGAACAAGGAGCTGTGCGATCCGGGCGAACCTCCCTTGCCTTGCGAGATACGCCTGCATAACCCCAGCGTCATCCTGATTCTTCTGGGCACCAATGACAACGTGCCTCGCAGCTATTACGAATCTCATTACGAAAAAATCATCCAATACCTCATCGAGCAGGGCATCGTGCCTGTTCTCTTCACCAAAGCTGATCGTCACGAAGGCGTGGACAATCACAACAACGAAGCTGTCCGAGCTCTGGCCCGAACATACCATCTGCCCCTGATGGAATTCGATCTCCTGGCCGACACCCTGCCCGATCGTGGCTTGGGGCCCGACAACACCCATCTGCGCGTGGCCCGCAGCCATGATTTCACTCGCCCCGAAACCTTCCAGTACGGCACCTCGGTTCACAATCTCGCCACCTTGATCATGCTAGATCGCGTGCATCGCGTGCTGGACGGACGATAACTTCTACAAATCATGCCGGATTTTCGCCGACTCACACCTTTTCTTGCGCTCCTGGCAGGCCTTTTGCTGGCAGCGTGCGGACAAAACGCTTCGCGTCCTCCCACCCCAACCCTCATTTTGCCCAAAACCTACACTCCTACGGCCACTCCACCTCCGCCGACGCCCACCGCCACCGATACGCCTACGCCGCCAGCCACGCCTACGCCGACGCCCGTTCCTGCGCCCACCGCCACGCCCGTTCCCGCTCATCACAACGCCATCAACGGCGTGCCCTATGAGGCATACATCATCATGGACGATGCTGTGAGGACCCATGTGCGTGAGATCTTCGCCCAGGGCTTGAAGATGGGGCGCAATCCCTTCGCCTTCTCCAAGATGGGCGACAGCATCATCGCCAACAAACATTTTCTGCGCGATTTCGATGGCCAGGACCCGAACCTGCGACCCTACAACCTGGGTGATTATCAATATCTGCAAGAGACCATCGATTATTACAGCGGTTCGTTTGATCGATATGGCGCTGCCGTGCGTCCGGGGCTGAATTCCCTGATGATCCTCAATCCCCGATGGACGGACAACGAAGAGTGCTTGCCCAGGGAGAATATGGTCGACTGTGAAATACGGCTCAACAACCCCAGCGTAGCCATCATCCAGTTGGGCACGAATGATCGGGCGAACGTGTTGGCGATCAATTACGATCGGCTGGTCGCGCACCTCGTCGAGGAAGGGGTCATCCCCATTCTCTTCACCAAAGCCGATCGCGGCGGCGGCCCGAACAACGAGAACAACGAGATCATTCGTTGGATAGCGAGCAAATACAAGGTTCCTCTCATCGACTTCGACCGATTGGCTGATACCCTGCCTCATCGCGGCTTGAAATCCGACAACACCCATCTCAGCGCCGCACCCCGCTTCGATTACAGCGATCCCAACACCTTTCGCTATGGCGACGCGATTCACAATCTATCCGCACTGATGATGCTGGATGAGGTGCGGACTGCGATCACAGAACCCGCTCCTTGAACGACGATCGTCGATACTTCTTCGCAGGGCCGCCAAATCTATTTTCAAAACAGGATTCACCCATGACTACACTACTTCTCGATGGCAACAGCCTCACCATCCCCGATGTCATCACCGTAGCCCGCGCCCGGCCGGATGAAGTCGAACTCTCTCTGTCGTCTGATTCACGCGACGCTGTGATGCGCGCAAGTCGGGCGGTGGAGAGAATCATCGCGGACGGCCGGGTGGTGTATGGCATCAATACCGGGTTTGGCGCGTTCAAGAATACTGTCATTCCGAAGAACGCGCTGCGTCAGTTGCAGGTGAATATCGTCCGCTCTCATTCGGCGGGCACAGGGCATCCCCTGGACGTCGACATCGTGCGGGCGATGATGCTGGTGCGGGCCAACACCCTGGCTTCGGGGTATTCGGGCGTGCGGCTGAAAACCATTCAGTTATTGTTGCGCATGATCGAACGAGGCGTGCATCCGGTAGTGCCCCGGCAGGGCTCTCTGGGCGCCAGCGGCGATCTTGCCCCCCTAGCCCATATTGCGCTGGTGATGATCGGCGAGGGCGAGGCGGAATTCGGTGGGGAGATCATGTCCGGGACGGACGCGTTGGCCCAGGCGAATCTTTCTCCTATCGAGCTGGCCCCCAAAGAGGGGCTGGCTCTGACCAACGGCACCGCGTTTATGGTGGCGTTGGGGTGTCTGGCCGTGGAGGAGGCTGAAAACGTCACCTTCGTCGCCAATGTTGCGGGGGCGCTCACCCTTGAAGCGCTGCATGGCACGCCAGCGGCCTTCGATCCTCGCATCCACGCGGTGCGTCCGCATCCTTATCAGATCGCCACAGCGGAGTTGATGCGCTACCTCATCGAGGATTCTGATTTTGTGCGGGGCGTCCCTTCCGAAGACCCGCAGGACGCGTATTCTCTGCGCTGCATCCCTCAGGTGCATGGGGCCTGCACCGATGCCGTGGAGAACGCCCGCCGAATCGTCACCATCGAACTCAACAGCGTCACCGATAATCCGCTCATCTTCTTTGGAGCTGATGACGAGCCCCTGGCCATCAGCGGCGGCAACTTCCACGGTGAGCCTCTGGCCATCGCCTATGATTATTTGGCCCTGGCGATGACCGAGCTGGGCAACATCTCGGAGCGGCGGCTGAATCGCATGACCGATCGGGCCAGCAATGGCGGTCTCTTGCCCGCGTTCCTCACCGAAAACGGCGGCCTCAACTCGGGCTTCATGCTCACCCAATACACGGCCGCGGCCCTGGCCTCGGAGAACAAAGCCCTCTGCTTCCCTGCCAGTGCGGACAGCATTCCCACCTCGGCCAATGTGGAGGATCATGTATCCAATGGCCCGATTTCCGGGCGTCAGGCCCGTCGCGTGTTGCGCAATCTGGAGCAGATCCTGGGCATCGAGCTCATGGCTGCGGCCCAGGCTATCGACTTTCGCAAGAAGTCGCTGGGGGATGATGTGCAGTTGGGCAAGGGAACGACGCCCGTTTATGAGCTCATCCGGGAATACATCCCTTTCATTCCTCAGGATGCGGTGATGGCTCCGTACATGGCCAAAGCAGCGGACCTGGTGGCCTCGGGCGCAGTGCGTCGCGCGGCCATGGATGCGTTGGATTTATGATTTTTCTGTTTTCCATCATCTTCCTCACTCCATCACTCCTTTAATCCTTATGACCCGAATCCTCATTGTCGGACACAAAGGCCAATTGGGCCGAGTCCTCTACCATTACCCTTCCGAGCATGAACGTCTGGGCATGGATTTGCCCGAGCATGATATCACCAACGCTTCTGAGACCCAGTACGCCTTGCGGGGGGTGCGTCCGCAGTTGGTCATCAACACTGCCGCCTTCACCAATGTAGACGCGGCCGAGTCGGATCCCGATCTGGCGTATCGCATCAACGCCCATGCCGCGGGCAATCTGGCCCGGGTCTGCCGCGATCTGGGCGCATCCCTGCTACACATCTCCACCAACGAGGTTTTCTCTGGTCAGCGCGGCGGCCGGCCCTACGATGAGTGGGATGTACCGGATAACGTGCATGGCAGCGCCTACGCCCGCTCCAAGCTGGCGGGTGAGAATGCCATCCGTTTTTTCAATCCCGAAATCCGCATCATCCGCATCGCCTGGCTTTTCTCTCCTGGCGGCGTCAATTTCCCGGCCAAGATCGTGGCCGCGGCCGATAAGCATGGGGCGCTAAAGGTCGTCGACGACGAATTCGGCAATCCCACCTATGCCCCAGATCTGGCCGAGGCCATTTACAAGCTCATCGATCTCAAAGCCCCGCCTGGCGTTTATCATCTCACCAACAGCGGCGTGGCCAGCCGCTATGAGATGGCTAAACTTGCGTTGCAACTCACTGGCCGCGGACATATTCCCGTCGAGCCCATCCCCCACACCGCGTGGCGGCGGGCTGCGACGCCCCCTCTTCAGGCCGTTCTTGCCAACCGGGCCGCGGCCGCGCTGGGCGTCACGCTGCGTCCCTGGCAGGAAGCCCTGGCCGATTGGGCGCAGCAGGTCAGTGAGGGGTAATCTGGTGACCTGACGTAATGTTTTGCCCGCGTTGCCCGGCAATTGAAATTTGGGCTGGGGGCCTCTGGCTTTCAGCTGTCTTCCATGAACGAATATGTGAAAATCAAGGCGGGCGGCCATTCCTGCAGGGGGCGGGCGGTGGGGTTGCGGATAACGCGGCGCTGGACGACTGAAGTTAAGTAGTTGATGCTATGAATTTGAAATAAACTTTGGAGATGCTTCCAACTCATCAGACGAAGATAGACGAAAAGACGAAGGTGGACAAAGAAAATCGTCTGCTTTCGTCTATCTTGGTCTACATTCGTCTTGTGGCAGGTCACCGGACTCCTATCAGGAGTTAAGATATTTTCTGGAGTTTACTTATGACTTTTGGGCGCTTCGCGCCGAAGGTGGGCCTACGCCCGTCCCATGGCTGACTTATGGAATATCACCGCGGTGGGGGGGATTGATTTCCCTGGTTGCTTTGTGTAAAATAGTAACAGGAACCAAAGCATTGTCACCCCGCCCTTTTCCATCAACCTTTCCAACGATGCAGGAGCAAGCACCATGGAAGTCATCAAGGTTTCGGCCCGATCCCGTTCGACCGCTGTGGCGGGTGCAATCGCCGGCGTCATCCGCGATCAGGGATACGCAGAGGTTCAGGCCATCGGCGCCAGCGCTGTGAATCAGGCGATCAAGGCTACGGCCATTGCACAGGGTTATTTGCAGGAAGATGGCATTTCGATTGTCTGCATTCCTGTTTTCACCGAGGTGGATATTCAGGGATTAGAGCGCACTGCCGTCAAGCTGGTGGTGTGGACTGTCTCGAGTGAGTCTCTGCCCGAGCGGCTTCTGGCCCTATTTGCCGCCGCCAAAAAGTCCGAGGCGATGGCTGAGTCGCCACCGGAGGAAACAGGCCAGCGGTGATTACCCACGAGCTGGCAACGGGGCGGGTGCAGGCCCGCCTTTGGCAATGTCCTCGGCTTGCACATTTTGTCGGCACCGGCGGGCGTTCGTCCATGTGTCATGCAAAAAAATCCCGTCTCATTCAGGGACGGGATTTTGCTTTGGGGCAGGGGCTCGCGACAAGGACTATCACATCGGGAGCCGTAACGAAGTTGTACCGATGCGATCGAGGATCACTTTTGTGTCAATGTGCAACTTTTTATGGCGCATCAACGGGCTTAACAAGCATCTTCCTCTAAACAAGCCGACGAACATGGACGAAAAGTGACCAACGTGGACGCTACCTGCATCTTTCTTCGTCCACTTTCGTCCTGTCGTCCCTGCGTCTGTTTGTGGGATGGCAGATCAAAGCATCAATGCCCGCTTTTAGAACAGAAAAGTCGCACATCAGGTTTGTGTAGGTTAATTCTCGCCTGCTGACAACGCAAAGTCGAATTCGCCTAAGCGCTGGGTGTGATCAGCATTTTGGGGCGGGCAAGTGTCGACGCCTAAGACTCTGTAGAAATAGTTTGTGGATGGGTCTCCTAATCTGTTAGCGTCGGTGTGGCTTGCGGCGGTGATGGCGGCCAGGAGATTGGCATTATCATCTGGCGTGAAGTAGGGCTCGGTGGCGCGGTAGACCTTGTACTGGCTGGCTCCGGTGTCCTTCCAGGAAAGTATCGCATCATTCCCCGAATAGGTGATGGATAGATCTGTCACGTCCGAGGTCGTCCCCATGCAGCGATTGGGAGCCAGACACCATCGATTGAGCTTGCCTGTGTCATCGCCGGCGTTATCACTGACGGTCATCTTCCAATCGCCCGCCAGTGTTTCATTGTTGTAGGCCGCCAGGAGCGTGCTGCTGGGGGGATCTCCGCCCCGCACCCGGCCGCTGATGGCGGGGTTGCTGTTGCATATGGTTTCTGCATCGCCGTCGGGCCCGTAATCGTCAATGACGGCATCGATGTCATTGCCACTGCATCCATACCCGCTGTCGGTCAAGCCTGGACGGTCGATGAGCGTTACCGTTGTTCCCGTGTCGAGGTGTTCCAGTGTCACAATCACGTCTCCGATAAATGTGTGGGTGATGTCGATCTGAATATCCAAGTCTTGCAATTGGAGGGCATCGGTCGTCGAAATTGTATCGGAGACGCCGCCCGCGTTGTTGTCGGGAATGTCCACGTCGGGACTGCTGCAGATGAGATTTTCGGTGGTAAAGCTAAATGCGGCGGACCAGGAGGCGGAGCCACAGACATTGACAGCTTTTACGCGCCAGTAATAGATGGCGTTGGCGCTCAACGCCGAGGTCAGGGTGTAGGATGTGCCGGTAATGTCGCTGGCGGTATGGATGATGTTTGAGAATGCGACGTCGGTGGCGATTTCCAGGGTATAGCTTTCGGCATCCGCGACGCTGGCCCAGGAGAAGGTTGGCGTGACAGAGACGCTGGTCAGGCCATCAGCGGGGGTGTTCAAGGATGTCGATGCCGGAGCAGTATCGAAAATCGTCAGAGCGACCTCTGTTGTGTGAGTAATGGTGCTGGCGTTGCCCTGGATGGTGATGGTGTAATCGCCAGCAGTCACGGCTGCTGTGTGGTCGATGGTTAGCGCGCTGCTGCCAGGCGGCGTTACCGGGTTGGGATTAAAGGTGGCGGTGGCGCCAGCAGGATGTCCGCTGGCGCTGAGGTTGATCGCGCTGTTGAAGCCGGAGATGGCGTGCGTATCGACGGTATAGACGGCGTTGTCACCGGTGCAGATGGATTGCGTGGCAGGACTGGCGTGGAGTGTAAAATCTGGCGGTGAGTTGCAGTCGTCGAATTTGAAAGAGCCTACGCGCGTTTGCCAGTTGGCGCTACTGGTTGTTTGCATGTATTCGGTGGTAAACCAGAAGGTGCAGTCGTCCGAAGGATCGACGGAAAGGGAGCTATAGTCTCCCCAGCGGGCTGCGCTGTGGGTTTGGCTGCCGCTGCCGTTGATGATGACGCCCTCGCCCTGGCTGAGTTGTCCGGGCGGGTCGTTGGCCAATCGCCCTGCGTAGCGGATGCCAGGATAGACCGTGCTGCTGGAGGCGCTAAAGCCGATGGCCAGGTTGCCTACGTGATCCATGGCGACGCTGCCCATCCAACGATTGGTGGCATCGGGCGCGTAGTCGCCCTGCTGGTGCATAATGGCGTCGGTCAGGGTTGTGTCCACTGCTCCGCCGCGAATTTCATACCAGCGAATGCCTGCATGATCTGAGTTGCCGCCCACGTTGACGGTGTGGTTCACGACCAGGGATTCGTGGTCGTCATAGTTGCGATACCACAGGTGCATCATCAGCCTATCCGAGAGGGAATCCAGCTCGACGTTGGTATCGGGCTGGGGAATGTCCCAGTTATCGCGAGAGCCGCCCGCGCCATCGAATGTCCAATTAAAGGGATCGACGACAATATCCTTGACGAATTGGAATGTGGAATTAGCAGGGGTGTCCCAGTCTGTGTGGAATTCGAAGATATGGAGCACGTCGTCGCTGCCGCTCCAATTCATGTTTACGGACATGAAGTAGTTCGGAGCGCCAGAGGGGGGTAAGGTGTTTCCCATGAGATTGCTGGGCAATAGTCCTGCATAAGAGCGGTTGATATCTGACACGTCGAAGTATTGGAATGTGGCTGGGGCGCCGTTCAGCATCGCATTCCGATCGAAGACCCACACGCCTGCACCGGCCCAGCTCGAGCCGTTCAGGAATTGGTTGGCGGACATGTAGTAGCCGTCGGGCCAGACACCCAGTTTGGGATAGTCGTTCATCTTTGTCTCATGAACTTTGAAGCCGTACAGATACCAGTCATTCGGATCGTTGGTCGGCGTTCCTGTTTTCGATACAGCAAAGCATTCATAGTAGGGGGGATTGGGGAGGGCGAATTGGGTGAGAACCCAGCGATCCTCTAGTTGATCATACAGAACGACCGGATCGCCATGGGCGTCGTTGTTGCAAACGTCATTGGCCGGCCAGAGATTCTGCAAGCCAAAGTCGTAAAGTTGTGCGCCCGTTTTGTCCCAGATGCGGACTCTGGCGCCACTGCTGGCATTGATAATTTGTATGAAGTGATCAGGCCCCACCATGCCGTTGGTGTCGGGCGGCAGCACGCCGGTGTGGGGTATTCCCTCCCAGTTGGCCTGCGTTCCCGGCATGGCGTCCGGGCTTTGCCTGGTCTGAACGGTGGCTGTTTCCCCTGCGTGGAAGGTTTCCTCGGACAATGATGGATTTTTGGGAAGAGGAAGTATCTCTCGAATGATGAGGCCTGCGTTCTGTTCCGAAGTAAACGCGGGTGCGGGCGATAACCCGGTGGTGTTGATGGGAAGGACAGGTTCGCTGACAACGGGGTTATGCAATATGGAACCCTCTTTTCCGCTGGATTGCGCCCGTCCGTAGTGGGGGCTCAGCAATAAGATAGCGACAGCCAGTGAGAATGCTAGGATTCCCCACGCGTAGCGTCGTTGTTTCGAAAAGGGGTTGGACATGATGTTTCTCCTGAAAAAAGTTGCAGGTCTTCGATCCAATCGATGTCTTGGGCAATGGTTGGGGATCGGTAAATGATGGGGTCGAGTCCCATGGATCGCGCCAGCCGTTGATGTCTGGCGAGGCTGGCGCACCCGAAGCTGGGGGGGATGGCGTCGGGCGGACGCAATAGCAAGGCATTGGTGCCCTCTGCTCGGGCATCGGGTGCGATGAGAACCGCGGGGAAATTCGATTCGGCGAGGAGTGCTAATTCTCTCACATCTTCGGGGGTAAGAAAAGGAAGATCGGCAGGCAGGATGAGGAGCGCGTCGCAGCGGCGCGCCTGCGCCCAGGCGCTGGCCCTGGCCGCGGCCGCGTTGTAGCCCCGAGGCTCTTCTTCATAA
>Ga0256914_1001850_pt1 | contig 18330 bp, 19 predicted proteins | sample HulkmetaG_FD_191571 | JGI IMG/M metagenome (GOLD analysis project Ga0256914, IMG submission 191571) | Hydrothermal chimney microbial communities from Main Endeavour vent field at the Juan de Fuca Ridge, Pacific Ocean - Hulk | ecosystem: Environmental > Aquatic > Marine > Hydrothermal vents ... | reverse complement strand
CAGAGTTTTCCACATTCATTTCTCCTTTTTCCACATTTCGAACAGGGCTTTTCTCCCCCTGAAAAGGAGAATTTTTGCATTGGAAAGAGAAATGTTCATTTTAAATGCAATTTCTTTTATGCTATTTCCATCTCTGTAATGGAGCAACAGCGCTTCTTTTTGATTCTCCGGGAGTTTATAGATAAGTTCGTACATCTTTTCAAGTTTTTCCCCGTTTTCTATTGAAATTTTGTTTTGAGAAATTTTTTCTTTTATTTCTGCTTGTTTTTTCTCTTTTTTGATGTAATCTTTTGTGCAGTTTACTGCAATCCGTAATAAATACGGAAACACAGGATTATCTTCATTAAACATGCCGATGGAATTAAAAAATTTCAAAAATGTTTCCTGTGTAATATCCTCAGCAGTTGCATAGTTGTTTGTTATTTTCATTACAACGTTAAATACGTGTGATTGGTATTTTTTTACAATAAATGCAAAGTAATCAGTTTTTCCTTCTTTTACTTTTTTTATGTAAAATGAATCTTCCATCTGGAAGAATTGCTTACCGCTCTGTGTAGAAGTGTATAGATAGTACTTTTGGTCCTGTATGTGTTGCAATAACTGGCCCAAGTTGAGTGAGGGGTACTTTTACTCCAAATACTTTCTCACACTCTTTTGCATATTCTTCTGCTTCTTCTCTATTATCACCGTAGATCACAGAAATATATTTTAATCCTCTTTTTGCAACAACCTCCTTTGTGAGTTCAAGCATTCTTTTTTTTGCACGTTTTATGGTTCGCGGTTGTTCAAGCGTATCTACGTACCCTTCATGAAAATATAAGATAGGTTTTATTTTTATCATTGTTCCAAGCACTGCTTTTGCCTTTCCTATACGCCCAAGCCTTGCAAGGTAGTACAGATCCTGCACCACAAAAAATATGTTCATCTTATCCCGTATCGATGGAAGTTCTTTTATTACTTCTTCTTTGCTCTTGCCTTCTTCGTATAGCCTTTTTGCAATCTCTATTACTTGATACCCGAGACCTAAAGAGTTGAACCAGGAATCAAATACGTATATGTCCGGGTTTCCAAGCGCTTCTTTTGCAGCGTTTGCTGAATTTACTGCACCGCTCATCTCTGCTGAAATTAGTGGGGAAATTATAGAATAACCGTCTTCGATTAGAGGCTTGTAAACTTTGATGAAATCTTCAGGTGAGGGCTGTGAAGTATCTGGAAGTTCGCCGTTTCTTATTCTCTGATAATACTCTTCATTTGTTATGTCCACGTGTTCCCTGAACGTTTCCTCACCAAATCTTACGTACAATGGAACGATCTTAATGTCGTATTTTTCGATTGTTTCCTCTGGTAAATAACATGTTGAGTCGGTTACGATTTTTACTCTTTCTTTCATTTTCTTACCCCCTGTTTTGTGACGAATGCAATGCCTAAAAATCGTGGCCCAAGATGTGCACCAAGCACAGGGCCTATTCTTGCACTCCGCATCTCCTTGTTTAGAAATGCAGAGGCTTCTTTTCTGTATTCCTCTCCCTCTTCTTTGTTTCCACCAAATACAACGCCCCCGCGTTCTATTCCTCCAAGTTTTTCAGAAAATCTTTTTACAAGGTTCATAAGTTCCCTTTTTGCCTTTCTTTCAGTGCGAACGATCTGTAAAGGATCAATTCTTCCCTCGTTAAGGTGAACTATGAAGTACAGTTTCATAATACTGCTTATTGCGTGTTGAAAGTTGTTTATTCTTCCACCCCTTTTTAGATAATTTATATCCATTGGAAGGAAATATCCAAAAACCCGATAGTAATATTCTTCAATGTAATTTTCTATTTCTTTGCGTGTTTTTCCTTGTTCTACAAGTTCGCAAGCCTTTTCAACTTTATATGCAAGATCTTCCGATGCTGATTTTGAATCAATAACTGTGATTTTATCTGTGCCTAAAAGTGTTTTTGCAGCATTTGCAGCATTTACAGTGCCTGATAGTTTTGAGGATATATGTATAGAAACGATTTCGTCGCCTTTACTTAGTATGCTTTTGTATGTTTCAAGAAAATCGTTTGGTGAAGGCTGTGAAGTTTTTGGAGAAAACCCTTTTTTCAACAAGTCATAAAATTCGTCGTCGGTAATATCTATACCTTCTCTGTAGCGCTTTCCTTCTATTTCCACTGAAAGTGGAACAACTGATATTTTGCATTTTTCTTGTATATCTTTTTGGAGATATGCGGTGGAATCTGTTACGATGCGTATCATATAACCCCCAAAATAATAAACGAAATATATGTAAGAAATGCACTTAACCCAGCGCCAGTGAGGAATTGCAGGATTGTGTGATCTTTTAATTTGAGTTTTGCAACCCCCACAGGAATAAGTAAAAGAAAAGATAGCAAACCAATTTTTCCGAACTCAATGGACAGTGCGGTTGCAGGTCCTGCTATGCCTGCTCCATGCCCTGAGGCTTTAAACCCTGCTTTGTTTAAAATAATAAGAACAATTACATTCAAAAGATAGGAGAGAACAAGTGCAGAATACATATCTTTCCTGTTTGCTATAAGTAGCAGCGCGAAACCTATAGGATAACTTATTGCGTCGATAATGAAAGAGAGTTTCCTTTCTCCTTTGAAATCATCGGGATGTTTAATAAGGTATGTCCATGCAAAGAGAGGGATTATTCCAATGAAGATTGTTGCAATTGCAAACGATTCAAAATCGTGTGCTTTAAATAAGTAAAACATGATAAAGGCGAATATAGCAACAACAGGAACATCAAATACAAATGTAATTATGCGTGCCATACTACTCCTCCACTTTTGGAAGCCAGATGCCCGTTTGATTTTGATATTTTCCTTTTTTATCGGCATACGAAGTTTCGCACTCTTCATCAGATTCTAAAAACAACACCTGTGCAATACCTTCATTTGCATAAACTTTTACTGGAAGTGGCGTTGTGTTTGAGATTTCTATTGTTACATAACCGCTCCACTCAGGTTCCAGCGGAGTGACGTTTACGATTATGCCTGCTCGTGCATATGTGCTTTTCCCAAGCACCAAACAGAGTATGTTGCGCGGTATCCTGAAATATTCCACACTTTTGCCCAACGCAAAAGAGTTTGGGGGAATGATACATTCCTTGCCTTTGAAATGCACGAAACTTTCTACTGAAAAATTTTTTGGATCAACAACAACTGAGTGAACGTTTGTGAATATTTCAAATTCATCTGCTATTCGCATATCGTATCCGTAAGATGAGACTCCGAATGAAATAACACCCTTTGAAACCTGATTTTCAGAAAAAGGCTCTATCATACCATTCTTTGCCATTTTTTTAATCCATCTGTCTGACTTTATGCTCATACACACATTATAATGAAAAATTTATCAAAAAAAAGCAAGCAATCAAGAAGTGTTAATTGCAACCTTAATTTGTTCTATTGTAGTGGCAAGGATTTTTTCCTCCGGTACAAATTTTATTTCATATAAGTTTATTGTTTTATATCTATTACTTAAAACGCATCGTTTTTTTGTTTTTGCTGCGATTTTTGGATGCAGTGCCTTTTTCATCGTTTCTCTATCTGCATTTAGAAGAAGTGTTGCATGAAATAAAAACCCACCAAATTTTTTTGCACCTGCTGAACCTGAAACTTTTCTGCCAGAAATAAGTACAGAATTGTGTTTATCGATTTCTGCAGGAAATCCTAAGATGGAGAGTGTGTTTGCGATGCATTGTGAAAATACCTTCATACTTTCCGAAACATACTGTGCCGGCATAAATTTTTCTGGAAGGTAAATTGCAATGTTGAGATTCCCTTGATCGTGAAAAACTGTACCTCCGCCACTTATTCTTCTTATTACAGGGATACCGTTTCTTTTGCAGAACTTTTCATCTATCTCCATTTCTGGACATTGAAACCTCCCTATAATCACGGATTTGCTGTTTTTATAAAACCTCACGGTGGGAGGAATAATACCGTTTCCTGCGAGTTTCAGCATATACTCGTCTGTTTTAATGTTGAAAAAAGGATCTATGCTTTTACTTATAACCACTTTGAAATTTTTCATCTATGCATATTATAGTTAATTGGAAAGGGGTGCAAAATGAAGAGATTGATAAAAGAAGAAATTGCCAATATGGGTAAAAGACTTTACGAACGGCGGCTTAATGGAGGGTACGGTGGAAATATCTCTGTTAAAGATGAGGATGTAATTTATATTACTCCTTCAGGACTTCCCAAAGATGAGTTGCAATATTCGGATATTATTGTGATGGATTTTAAGGGAAACGTTCTTGAGGGAACCGGAAAACCCTCTTCAGAGATGCTTTTTCATATTTTGATTTACAAAACAAGAGAAGATGTAAATGCGATAATTCATGCGCATCCTCCACTTGCAACTGGCTTTGCCATAGCGGGTAAAGAGATTCCTGCTGGTATTCACGAGGAGTCGACGGTTGTGCTTGGAGAAGTTCCAGTTCTTCCGTATGAAGTGACTTCTTCAAAAGAACTTGCAAAGAATGTGAGTGATGCATTAAGTAAATTTAATGCAGCGCTTCTTTCAAACCACGGTGCAATTACTGTGGGAGATACGCTTGAAACTGCTTTCAGGAGAATGGAAGAACTTGAAAATTTATGTGAGATGATTCTTGTTGCTCAGAGTCTTGGTAGAGTGAATAAAATACCTCAAGACAAGTTAAAGGCTCTACTTGAGTTAATTCGTAAGAGAAGTGCTAAGCGCTAATTTTTTAAAAATCTTTGCAGTGTAAACAAAACCCCGTTTTCTTCTCTTTTAAGTAGAAGATGCGGGGTTTTTACTGAAATCCAATAGTTGCGTTTCTTTTTCCCGAAGTCTGCTACAAGGTGATATGTTTCTTCGTTTTTGCCATTTATTGAAATCTTTTCTCTCCCGACATTCTTTATAACACAGGGAACTTCAAGCGATGTGTATGGAAAGAAATCGTATATATATGCTTCTGTAAAGTTGAAATCTGTGCCTTGTAGAATAAAATGCAAAACGTCATCTGGATACATATGATTTTTCATAGGCAGGTTAAATGTTTTTGTTTTTTCATTTCTTTTAATAGTTTCTCTGATCTTTCCATTTTCGAATACAATTTTAACGTACGATGGGATGCCGTTCACCGTGTATGTTGCTTCGATTTTTTCAGGGAGAAGAGTTTTTTCATCGAGATACGTCGTTGTTAGAGCAATATCTGTTTTCACTATAGTTATGCCATTTTTAGTTTTGAAGGAAAGTTTTTCTTCTCCTTTCTTTTTTCCGTTATCCGTTATCTCATAAATTGCAGTTCCATTTTTTGGAATCATAGTTCCGCTTACTTTTAACGGAGGGAGATTGTTTTGTACGTTGCTTCTGCAACCAGTTATTGATAAAAGAATAATTAAAGACAAAACCAAAGCAAATTTTTTAATCATAAGCCTTTGTGTATTTCTTTAATGGTACAATGAAAAGCGGAATTGATATGACGAGAATTACAATGTCTGTTAAGAGCAAAAATTCAGGTCTCATTCTTCCTGAGATAATGAAAAATTCTAATACCGAGTGGATAATGGAAACAAGAGCATAGTAAGAGATAAACTTTCCTCTCTTAATTCCGTATGCAAATAAGGCTGTAAGAGCCATCTGGAATGCTATTACAATAAGCCATTCTGCTATCTCTGTTATTACAAACTGCTGTGAAGGAACCAACATTATCATTGCTTCTACAAAGCCGAACCCTGCACCGGATACAGCACCTATAAAGATGTTTCCCTTTTCGAATAGTATTGCTGGTATGATTTTGAAGATTTCCTGCAAAAAACCAGCAGTAAGGGAAAGTAAAATGATGCCTAACACATAGTTTGCCCGGGAAATGTATCCCCAGTTCCCTATGCGTGATTGGAGAGGCGTTTGGATAAGATATACAAATGCGAACATTAGCGCCCCGAGGAGAAAAACAAGTGCTGCTCTTCCTTTAAACAGGCGCTCACTGTCAAACAAACTCAACAGAAACAGTGTATACACAAGCAAAAATGTAATAATTATAAGCCTTGTTATTGGATATCCCATACCAACATTTTACAGGTATTTGCAGTTTTTTCAATGTGTTGTATAAGTTACGAAAGCACTGTATACCCAAACCTGCTTAATAACATATAAGAATTCAAGGAAACAATAGAGAACTATACTGCAACATAACTTAAACTGAAAAGCACTCTTTGAGTTGGTTTAAAATAGATCTCGATATTATATACTTTAACTTTCATTAAAGTATCTCTTAAACAGTGGAATACTAAAATTTTCTATTGTGATTGAGAAGACAAAATCTCTAATATTGCTTTTTTCAAATAATCCTGTTTTGCCATTTTTAGGTTCATTAAATATCTCAATTTACTATATGCGGTTTCGATGACTGGTTTCATCTTGTTCCATCCCTTTCCGTCAGTTATTACAATAAGTCCTATACTTTTTTCCTTTAAGCTTTGTTCCAGATTGGGATAAGCTCTTTCTAATACTTCGCTTGGTTTTGAGCCAGAAGTAGAATAAAAGTTTACCTCAATACCTATTACCGGAATATTATCTTTTATAATCACATAGTCGATTTTTTTTCTTCCTTTTCTTAAATTCACATACATTTGAGATTTAAAACTCAAGTTAAAATTCTTTTCTTTATTTATTTTGTCTATTGTGTTTTTGACTATGTGTTCCATCTCATCTTCAAGCTTTTTACCTCTACGGTTTTTTCTTACATTTGGTTCTAATCCTAATAAAACACCTTTCACAATATCTTCTATGCTTTTTGCTTGTGTCAGGAATTGGACAAGTCCCATTTCGACAAATATTGCTGCTACTTCCGTGGCCCTGTTTTTGTCGTTCTTGATTTTCTCAATATCTTCTTTGAAATGTATATATTTCCCTGGGGTGTCGAAATATATTTCATTTGGAGTGTTAGCAATTAGGAGCTGCAGAACTTTAAGGATCTCTGGATTAGTATGGAGTAGATTTGCTAAATCATTTTTCGGATCGTTCTTGTCCCATTGTTGTAACGATGTTTCTAATAACTTAATTGCTTTCTGTAACTTCTTTAGCTTAGAGTTAATCGTATTCCACTCTATATAGTCCTTGGGTGATAAGATTTCTGGGGTTAACGTGTTGAAAAAATCATATGTTTTATTTTTTTTATTCATGTTGTTTGTCCCCCTTCTTAAGTGTTACAAGTTCCTTGTTTTTGAGGTTTCTCTTTAGTTCCTCAAATCTTTTAATTGATAAATCTAAATATTCTTTTTCTTTATCTATTCCTATAAATTTACGTCCATATAAATACGCTATAAGTCCTGTAGTAGAACTTCCAGTGAACGGATCTAATATTAAATCACCTCTATTTGTACTTGCTAATATAATTCTTTTTAGTAGGGCTTCTGGCTTTTGCGTGGGATGTTTACCAAATTTCTTTTCAAACGGTTTAGGAGTAGTTATTGCCCACACAGAACGCATTTGTTTGTTTGCCTTTTTAATAAAATCATCTTTATGCCAATCGCCGTTTTTCATTAGTTCATAGTTAAAAGTGTGCTTAGCCTTTTTATCTTTTTTCGCCCATATAAGTGTTTCATGGCTTGCTGTAAAGTACCTGCAACTAATATTTGGAGGTGCGTTTGGTTTATACCAACAGATGTCGTTTAAAATTTTAAAACCTGCAAGTTGTAAGGCATAACCACATTTATATATAGAATGATATGTTCCACTTACCCAAATCGTACCGGATGGTTTAAGGACTTTTCTGCTTTCCTTTATCCAAGACAAATGGAAATCAAAATCTTCTTTTAATCCCATGCTTTTATCCCACTCACCTTTATTCACGCTTGTTCTTTTGCCTGCTTGGCAGGTAAATCCGCCATTGGAAAGGTTATAAGGAGGATCGGCAAAAATCATATCAAAAGTATCCTCATCGATCTTCCTTAAGAGCTCTATTGAGTCTCCTAGATATAGTAAAAAATTTTTACTTTCATAATAAGGCTTGATTCCTTTTATTTTAAACATTTGTTTTTTTCTCCTTTTCTATATGGCCTATCTTATTTTATTTCCTTTTCGTTTTATTATTTCCATATTTACCACTTCCTTTATATTTTATTATCTTTGCCAATTAATTCCAAATTTATTTCGGCAACTTTGTATTATCCACGTAGTACTAAATGTTCTCAAAAATTCTTTAAGATTGGATTACTTGACAGATAAATATAGAATTATACAATTAAACCGCATAAAGAGTATTTTATGAAAATTGTTAATCAAATTAGAAACAGTAAAAAGATATGAAAAATGCCTTTCAAAAAAGGATATGATATAATATAAATGTATTGAACAAAAAACAAAACAAGTAGAAGAAAAACTCTTTTATATAAATTCCAGAACCTCTACTTTCCCCTAAAAACAATTTCCTTCTAATTCTCCAACCGAAAAGCCAAACTTTGCAAGAATACATAAACAAAATAAAATTAAGAAGGAGGAAACAATGAAGAAAATTAAAATCTCAATTTTAATGGCTGTTTTCAAAGAGCGTAAAACCCTGCTTAAAATTCTCTCTCTTGCCGTAGCATCATTTTCTATCGCCATTTTAACCGTCTTCATCCCAGAACTTATAACATTAAAACCATCGCAAAGTCCTGCGGATGCCGTAAAATACATCACGACGCAGCCCATTCTCGGGATGCCAATTCCTTTCTACATAAACGGCAGAACGCCGAGACTGGAAGATATTAAATATTTTCTTCATGGAATTCCGTTTCCTCTGCATCTTTACTTTGGGAGTCCGTTTAGGAGCGGAGGATCAGGGATTATTTTCTGGAGGTTGTTTGTGGGTTTTTTGATACTGTTTATCCCACTTCTTACGATCCTTATATTAAGACTGAAATTCCAAAGAAAAACTTACGTTTACAAAATTGGAATAAAAGAATCTTTGAAAAGAATCGCTTTTGTTTTTGTGTTAAGCCTTACATTTGTAATATCCACTGCGTTTGCGTACCCGAGAACATTTTACAGAGCGGACCTTTTAGGAAAATACGACTATATAAACCCTGGATTTCCTGTTCAATTTATATCCGTTTATGTGAAAACCCGATACGCTGAAATTTCCTTACCGTTTACCAGCAAAAACCATCCTGGACGTGCTTATCCACAAAAGATGTTGCTGTGAATACGGCTCTCTCTTTTTCGGTGCAATTTTGATTTCCGCAATTGTTCTTTTAATATATTATGCAATTGCAAATTTTGGAAAGGCAGGTGGAATTAGTGAGATATGAGTAATTCTGTTTCAGAATTATCTTCTCCTGCTTTTTTTGACTTTTCCGATACTGAATAGTATGAGAGCATTACCTTTCCATAGCGCCTTTCCTTAGTTTTTTTCAATAAGAATTTTCCAGAATAATTATCTTTTAATTCTTCTATTTTCCAATGTTCTGCAATGATGAGTGTGCCTTCTTTAATCAGAGGAAAATTTGCTAATAGTTCTACTGTTCTGCCTGCGATTTTGAGTGGAAATGGTGGATCAAGGAAAACGAAATCAAACGGTTCGCTCACCCTGTCTAAAAGTTTCTGTGGATTTTTAAGTAGCAAAAGAACATCTTTTTTAATGATTGTTATATCTTTTTTAACGCCAAACATCGCAACGTTCTTTTTGAGCGTTCTAAGTGAAACCGGGCTTTTTTCAACAAATGCAACAAACTTTGCCCCCTCACTTAACGCTTCAATTCCTACCGCTCCAGATCCTGCGTACAGGTCGAGAAAGAGTTTATCTTTCAAAAATGGGCGTATCCTATCGAAAAGTGCCTCCCTTACTTTATCACTTGTGGGCCTTAATTCTATACCGGCAGGAGGGGAAAGAATTTCTTTGCCTTTAAATTTTCCTGTAACTATTCTCATTATGCCACCTCAATTAAAGAAATCTTTTCACCAAATTTCTTTTCTATTATTTTAACAAATTCTGAATATTTTTCTTTTTCCCATTTTAAATCCCCCCGTGCAAAATTTTCCGCTTCCTTCCGAGCAATTTCTAAAATTTTCAAGTCTTTTTCTCTTGTTAGCATCGTTATTCTAAATTCCGGGAGTCCGTGCTGTTTTAACCCGAATAGTTCTCCGGGGCCCCGGAGTTTTAAATCTGCCTCTGAAACTTCAAATCCATCTGTTGTGCGTTCCAGAACTCTCAATCTGGATAGAGATTCTTCCTTTGCGCTTTTTGTCAGGAGAAAACAGTAAGATTGCAAGTTTCCTCTTCCCACCCTTCCTCTCAATTGGTGAAGAGTTGCGAGCCCAAAATGGTCTGCATCTTCTATTATCATAACGGTGGCATCTGGTACATCTACGCCTACTTCAATTACTGTTGTTGAAACGATCACGTCAATTTCACCGGATTTAAATTTTTCCATTATATTTTTTTTCTCTTCAGAAGATAGACCTCCGTGTAAAATTCCTACTTTAAACCCTTTTAGGTATGTACGTTTTAATTCCTCTGCCTTTTCTGTTACGGATTGAAGTTCACTTCTTTCACTCTCCTCAATGAGCGGGCAAACAACGTACCCTTTGTGCTTTTTTTTGAGTTCATTAACAAGCATTGCATACGGTTCAGAAAAATTATCTGCATAAACCTTTGTAATAACTGGTTTTCTTCCTTTTGGCATCTCCCTGATTTGTGATATGTCGAGATCTCCGTAAAGTGTCAGTGCAAGAGTTCGTGGAATTGGAGTAGCGCTCATAACGAGAGTGTGTGGAAACTCTGCTTTTTCCCTTAATACGCTTCTCTGCATTACGCCGAACCTGTGCTGTTCGTCAACCACATTCAAAGCAAGGTTGTTAAATTTAACGTCTTCTTGAATTATGGCATGCGTGCCTATAAGCACATCTATCTCCCCGGTTGCAACTTTTTTCAGAATCTCGTTTCTCTCCTTTTTTTTCGTGCCTGATGTGAGTAATGCTACTTTAATTCCTGCCTTGCCCAAAATTTCCTCTGCAACGTGGAATGTTTGTCTTGCAAGGATTTCTGTTGGAGACATCATTGCTCCTTGATACCCATTTTTTACCACTGCAAAAAGTGCAAAAAGAGCAACCGTTGTTTTTCCAGAGCCAACATCTCCGTGGAGTAGCCTGTTCATAGGTTTACCAGATGAAAGATCTTTTGCAATTTCTTCCATTGCATATTTCTGTGCGCTTGTTGGCTCAAACGGAAGGAGTTTTTTAAAATCGTTGATCGTTTCTTCTCCCACATTCATCTGTATTCCTCTGTGAGTTTTTATCTTCTTTTTTCGCATACCAAGAACTATTTGAAGCATAAAGAGTTCGTCAAAGATTAATCTATCTTTCGCCTTTTCCAGCTTTTTGAAACTTTCAGGGAAGTGGATGTTGTGAAGTGCCTCACCGAGAGAAAACATTCTATATTTTTCAATGAGTTCTGATGGAAGATAATCTGGAATGTGCGGAGTGTAGATATCAAGCACCGTTTTAATCTTGTTTCTCAAAACTTTTTCCGACAAGCCCTGTGTCAGTGGGTATATTGGAATAATACGCTTCGTATGGATAAATTCCCTTCCTTCGTATGCGATCTCGTATTCAGGTGATGGCATTTCCCATTTTCCATAAGAAAATTGGACTTTTCCAGAGAAAACAACCTCCTGCCCCTCCTTAAAAACGTCTTTGAGGTACGGTTGGTTAAACCAGACAGCATTGAGGTATCCAGTTTTATCTGTGATTGTAACCACGATGAGTTTTATTCGTGTTTTTTTCTCTACGATACGCACGACTTTACCTTGAACGGTAAAACGCTCTCCATTTCTCAGGTATGCAATTTTTGTCGTGTGTGAGAGGTCCAGATAGTCGCGAGGAAAATAGTATAAGAGGTCATATGCTTCAACAATTCCGAGTTTTTTGAACACCTTTGCAAGTTTCGGTCCCACACCTTTTACGTATTGAACTGGAATGAATGTTTCAGAAATTGGGATAAATTTTTCAGAAGTTTTTATAAACGCATCGTTTCCTTTTCCAAGCATCACGTAAAGCGCCTGTGAAACCCGGCTTTTTCGCTCTTTTATTGATAGTGTCGAATATCCCTTAAAAAGGCTCCGCATTTTTTCCTTTTGTCTGGAATTCAGCGGAGCCTTATCAATATTCTTTTCAATAAACTTCTCGATGCCGCCACTTACAGCCCTATCAGTAAATCCCTTTTTTTCTTCAAGTTTCAGGACATTTTCGAGAAGTTTCCAGGCCATTAAATGTAAATCTCTTTCAGAAAACTCGTACCGTTTAGGTGTTCAAGCCCGAAAATTTCAGAGATCGTATCGCCCATATCAGAGAAGGAATTTCTCAATCCAAGGTAGTAGTTCTGTTTGAAATGTTTTCCGTATGCAATGATTGGAACAAATTCCCTCGTGTGATCTGTGTGCGCCTTAAACGTTGGGTCGCATCCATGGTCTGCTGTTATGAATAGCACATCTGTTTCTTTCATATTACCGAGAATGTCGGGAAGGGCATCATCAAAATCTTGAAGGCCGTTTCCGTATGCAACAAAGTTTCTTCTGTGTCCCCAGTGTGAATCAAATTCCACAAGGTTTGTGAACAGGAGGCCTTCAAAATCTTCTTTAATAAGATCAATCGTTTTTATTATTCCGTCTATGTTGTTATCCGTGTGGATGCTCTTTGTAAGACCAACTCCTGCAAATAAATCGTGAATTTTCCCAACACCTACAACTTCTCTTCCGCTTGCCTTCATCGTATCAAGTACTGTTTTTCCGACTGGTGGAAGTGAGTAATCCCTTCTTTCGGGTGTGCGCACCAATCCGTGTTCAAGATCTCCAACAAATGGCCTTGCAATAACTCTTGCAACTGCATTTTCACCGACACATACTTCATTTCTTGCAATCTCACACATTTTGTACAGTTCTTCTAATGGTATAACATCTTTGTGTGCTGCAATCTGAAATACCGAATCAGCCGATGTATAAACTATGGGATATCCTGTTTTTACGTGTTCTTCATAGAGTTCCTTTATTATTTCAGTACCTGATGCAGGTTTATTGCCCAGCACTTTTCTCCCGATGAGTTTTTCAAATTTTTCTATCATTTCTTTTGGGAATCCGTGAGGATATGTAGGAAAAGGTTTTTTAAGTATTATGCCCATCATTTCCCAGTGTCCACTTGTCGAATCCTTTCCCTTTGACTGCTCGCGCATTCTTCCGTACGCTGCGGTGTAATTCCCTTTTTCTCCGAAAAGTAAGCCTCTCAAACCGAGTTTTTCCATATTGGTGAGATGGATGTTTGGGTTGTATTGGAGTGTGTGAAGGAGCGTGTTTGCTCCCCAATCTCCATATTCTTTTGCGTCTTCTGCCTCACCAGCACCTACGCTATCCAATACTATTACAATTGCTCTTTTTATATCCATACCGTCTTTACCTCCTGTGTTTATTATAATCATTCCACTAATAATTAAAAAACGGGGGCAGCAAAATGCCCCCATAAGAAGAGTAAGGTTTTTAAATTTTACGGTATGTATATAATTGTGATTTTCCTTGTTTTAGGCTCCCACTCCACTCTGCATCCGAGATTCTCCACGACAAATCGTAATGGAAGCATTGTTCTATCGTTTACTATAATTGGACGTACGTCGTGATTATTTTCATCAATCCATTTTCCTTTTCCGTTAACCCTTGCCTCTGGATTATCTATCCAGAGTTCTATTATATTTCCGTTAAACTTAATCGTAACTTTCCTTGCAACTCCGTCCCATTCTATTGTACCTCCCAATGCCTCAACTATTGCACGGATAGGTACAACTGTTCTTCCCCACTTTGGAATAATAACAGGCTTTGTTCCTCTTCCCGGATCAATTTCCTTTTTAACTCCGTTTACTGTCATATACGGATTTCCCGGATACATAACAATTTCAATTTTTCCTTTCTCACTCCTTTTTCCAATGGCGTAAAGATACCCGCCTGTTGTTGCTATGTAAACAACGCCATCTTTTCCAATCGCAGGCGAAGAAGTTATTTCTTTGTCGGCTTTAAACTTCCACTTCAAGGATCCATCGGGATTTACAGCATACAGATATCCATCTTTTGAGCCTATGAAAATTGTCCCTTCTGCGGATACAACTGGTGATGAATATATTGGGCCATCTGTTTTGAACTTCCATTCAATTGTGCCGTCAGTTTTTATTGCATACAAATATCCATCTCTTGAACCTATGTACACCGTGTTTCTTGCCTCGTCTATTGCAGGTGTTGAGTAATCGATTACTCCACTCGTTTTAAATTTCCACTTTAGTAGTGCGTTTGGTGTTAGTGCGTACAGGTAGTAGTCTCTGCATCCAAAATAAATTGTCCCATCGAGGCTCACTGCTGGTGATGATGAAATCATATATCCTGAAAGAAATTTCCATTTCAAAGAACCATGTTTCGTGAATGCATAGATATGGTGGTCAAGTGATGTAACGTAAATTGTTCCGTCAGGTCCCACTGCTGGTGAAGAGATAATTCCAGAAGTTGCAGGTTTGTATTTCCACTTTACTGTACCGTTCTTGCTGAATGCGTAGATATAGTTGTTGTGTGCTCCCACTATAATTGTTCCGTCCGGGAGAATAACTGGCGATGAACTTGTTATGTTTAAAGGTTTTGTTTCCCATCTTAAAGTTCCATTTTTGTTCAGAAAATACAGTCTTCCATCTTCTGCTGAAAAGCATACCGTTCCATCGCCTGAGACTGCTGGTGTTGAGTGAATAGTGCCGTGCGCTTCATACTGCCATTTTATCTTTCCATCTTTTCCAACTGCGTAGAGGTAATGATCAGTTGAACCTATATAGATTGTTCCGTCAGCCCCTATAACGGGTGATGCAATATCCACCTTTCCGCCGAGTTGCGTCTTCCACAGAAGCATTCCGTTGTTGTTTGCCGTGGAGTAAGAGACTTTACCTGAATGCCTTAAATTAAAGTGGAAGAATGGCCACTCTGGAGAATTTTCAGCAATTGACGTTGCGGAAAAAACTGATAAAAAAACCGTGAAAATCACAATGAATAATATAATTTTTCTGATTTTCATAAAGCACCCCCTTTGTTTGAATAATAAAAAACATGAAGACTTTTCAACAATTATCCTGATTTGCACCCCCTATTTTATATCTTTCAATAAAATTTTATCATTATGAATACTGTTGTCAAGTTTTTTATGTTCGAGTTAAAAACCCCGCAGAGAAATCTGCGGGGTGTGTATGAATAAACAAAAAGTTTTTACTTTTCCATCGGCATTTTTATGCCGTTCTTTTTTGCAAAGTCCCTTGCGATTTTATATCCTGCATCTGCATGGCGAACGACTCCAAGCCCTGGATCTGCGGTTAACACTCTTTCCAATCTCTTTGCGGCGTCATCAGTTCCATCGGCAACAATAACCATTCCTGCGTGCAATGAATATCCAATACCTACGCCTCCTCCGTGATGGAAAGAAACCCATGTTGCTCCGTTTGCTACGTTAAGCATTGCATTCAAAACTGGCCAATCACCAATTGCATCTGAGCCATCTTTCATTTTCTCAGTTTCTCTGTTGGGTGAAGCAACTGATCCTGTGTCGTGGTGATCTCTTCCTATCACGATTGGCGCTTTTATTTTTCCTTTTTTAACAAGGTCATTTATTATCGCTCCAAAGTGTGCCCTTTCTCCATATCCCAGCCAGCAGATTCGTGCAGGAAGTCCCTGAAATTTTACCTTCTCATGTGCAAGTTCTATCCAGTTTACGAGGTGTTTATCATACGCAAACTCCTTTTTCACCACCTCATCGGTGATGTAGATATCTTCCGGATCACCGGAAAGGGCTACCCATCTGAAAGGTCCTTTTCCTTCGGAGAAAAGGTCTCTAATGTAGGCAGGAACGTATCCTGGTACTTCGAAAGCATCTTTATAACCTGCTGCGTATGTTTGTCCTCTTATGTTGTTTCCGTACACGAATGTGACAACACCCTTTCTCCTGTACTCTACCATTGCTTCCATATGTTTTATCATTGATTCAAGCGCTCTTTTCTTGAATTCGTCTGGATTTTTATTGCGGAGTTTTCTTGCTTCTTCCAGTGTCATTCCGCTGGGATAATACGTCATTGGATCGTGTGCAGATGTCTGATCTGTTACGATATCTGGCATAAAACCTCTGCGCAAAAGTTCCGGGTAAATTTCTGCTGCATTCCCAAGAACACCTATTGATAGAGGTTCTTTTTTGTTTTTTGCTTCCATTGCCATTTCAAGTGCTTTATCAAGATTGTCTGTCCATGTGTCAAGATATTTTGTTTCTATCCTTCTTTTTATTCTTTCCGGGTCGATTTCTACGACGAGTGCTACTCCGTGAAGCATCGTTACTGCAAGTGGTTGTGCACCTCCCATTTCACCAAGACCTGCTGTTAGTAAAATTCTTCCACTTAAATCATCACTTCCAAATGCTTTTTTAGCGGCTGCTGCGTATGTTTCATAATCTCCTTGCAAAATTCCCTGGGTTCCTATGTAAATCCAGCTACCTGCTGTCATTTGCCCGTACATTGTAAGTCCCATTGCTTCCAATTTGTGGAAATAGTCCCAGTTTGCCCAGTGGGGTACAATTACCGAATTGGAGATAAGAACACGTGGCGCATACTCATGTGTTTTGAAAACGGCTACCGGTTTTCCAGATTGAACGACGAGTGTTTCATCGTTTTCCAGTTCTTGCAATGTTTTTACGATGGCATCAAACGCTTCCCAATTCCTTGCTGCCTTGCCTGAACCTCCATAAACAATGAGATGTTCAGGATCTCCCGCAACCTCCGGGTCGAGGTTGTTCATAAGCATTCTCATTGCTGCTTCCTGCCCCCAACCTTTGCAGTGAAGCTCAGTGCCTCTCGGTGCCCTGATAACTCTTTTCATTGGCAATGCCTCCTTATTGAACGTTTATCTTTATTTCAAATTGCTGATTTTCTGATGATACTCCTTCCCAATTTCTCTTATATATAAGAACAAGTGTTCCCTCTCCACTTTTTACTGCTTTGAATGTGAATTCAGTGATACCACCTGCTCCTACAACATTTTTATCTGAATTGGAACTTATGTATGTTTTAGCACCAATCGCCTCGATGTTATCAGGAAGTTTTTCTACATACCAATCGAAACCTGTAGTTGGATTGGAGGGTAACTTTATCAGAATTTTAGTTCCTTTTTTTACATTGATCTCTTTTCCGTTGTCCTGATTTGTGAGCGTTAAAGGTTTTGGTGCGCAGGAGAATAGAAATATACATGCAGTTAAGAGGATTGCAAAGATACCTTTCTTTTTCATTTAACACCCCCTGTGTTTTTTCTTATTATACTACACATTTATTCCATAGAAAATTTAGCAAAAAGAGAAAGGGCTGCGAAAAAGGAGGAGGAAAACGCAGCCCTTGATTGATCTGATTAATGAATGTGTGAGGGGTGATTTTTTTGATTCACCACTAATTTTATAATACGAAATGTGAATAAAATGTGAAATGAAATAAAAATTTTTTAAAATAATTTTTACTGTTTACCCTGGTGTTGTATAATCTAACAGATTAGATATGGAGGGAGAAAATGGAAAACGAAGAACAAATCAGGGGGATTGTGCGTTCCTACAGGGAACTTCTTTCTGAAAAATTTGGAATCAAAGACCTGCCTCTTGCAAATGAGGAAGGGAAAATTATTCTTGCTGGTAGAAGGTGGGTTCTGATGGATGTAAGTTATTTTCCTGCTTTTATGGTAAAAGTAACTGAGGAGATTGTGGGACCTATAGCAAAGGAGTTTATCTACTGGTTTGGTTATGCGTATGGAGAAAAAGTTGCTGAGAGATACCTTGAAATGGGGATTCCAAAGGAAGGAGTTCTTCCAATTGTCTTTGCATTTGGTGCAGTTTATGCAGGTTGGAGTGTAAATAAAATTGAAGAATTCGACTTTGAAAAACCGTATTTGCAAACAATTACTTACAACGATTTTGAAACTGAAAGCGCAAAACTTTCAGGAAAAGATGGGGAATTGAAATTTTCAACCGGTGTTGTTGCTGGAATTTTCAATAAACTCACTGGAGTAAAGCCCCGCATCTCCAAAAAGAGATTAAAGGACGGATCACTCATAGTGGAGTATTCTGCGAGAGATTAAAAAGGCGCCTTAAGGCGCCTTTTTTTAACTAACGAATCCTGAAATTACTTCTTTCTCGGATGGATTTATCATTTCTGTTGCTTCAAGTATCATAAGGCCTGCAGTTGTTATTGAATTTTTACCTACGAATCCTGCAACTTTTGCTACTTTTAGTGCATCTTCAAATGCCTCTTCACTCAATTCACTCAGTTTAAGTGCTTCCTTT